>Ga0197142_1001462_pt1 | contig 21675 bp, 16 predicted proteins | sample GBS60_MetaG_FD_148614 | JGI IMG/M metagenome (GOLD analysis project Ga0197142, IMG submission 148614) | Sediment microbial communities from Great Boiling Springs, Gerlach, Nevada, United States - GBS 60_MetaG | ecosystem: Environmental > Aquatic > Thermal springs > Hot (42-90C) > Sediment... | reverse complement strand
GCGAATATCGCCAACAAATAAAATGTACGCCTAACCGACCAACACGCGCATCTTTCCATCCGAAAGACCTCCTCCATTCCTTTCAAACCCCGCAGCGAGACAAACTACGGAAAACTGGGCGGCGTTGCGCCTATAACGAACCTATTCTCCTGGCCTTCCCGCCAAGCAGGACTCGTATCGCCCGAATGTCTACAATACACGCGCCATTTCATTGTAACCCCAGCATAACGCGAGTTCGAAAGCGCATTAGCGAGTTGTATGCGCTCACCATCGGGCAAAGATACAATCGGCCCGGTCTCATAGAACGGCTGGCTTTGCCATGTCGGCCCAGTCCCGGGCTGGACCGGTTCCACTTTCATATAATAGAGGTCGGCTCCGTCTTTGCGGTTCCACTCAAAATTGATATTCTTCTGCAACAGATCGGAGATAAGTATCTCTGGAGCGCTCGCACTAGGGTTATAAGCAGGCGAAACCACATCCATGTTCTTTACCGGCTCTATCGCCGTAGCGATGATCTTGTTGCTGACTGGGGTATAGTAATAAGTAGCTGTGCCTCCGTCCGTTCCAGCGCTGCTTGAACGCGATACTCGGTAAAGTACCCTAACCTGATAAGTATGAGTAACGCCATACGGCTCAGCAGGCACCGTCCAAGTGGTTTCGGTAGGAGCACTTGTAGATGGATTCGAATCCAAACGATAATAGGTGACCGCCGTGCCTTGTCCAGAACCATAAAGCGAATAGACATCTGCCCTACCGTAGTCTATCTGGCTTGGATCTCTAATAACCATCACCGGCCGTGCACCGTCGCTAAACTCGTCGCGAAGTATTTGATATTCAAGCACATTCTTGCCATGACCATATTTTGTAGGATCCCACGTGATAACAGTTGCACTGTTACTCGCGACACCGATATTGGGAGCATCTTCACTGCCTCGTCCGCTTCTAAAGAGCGAAGCTATTCCAAAGATAATTCCCGCGCTGACCAAAGCTTTGGCAATTTTGCCAAACGAGCCCTTCTTAACACCAGAAGACTTCGGGGCACCAGAAGGTAGAGGCTCAGATTTCAACGGACTCGCCACCGTCGGCATATCGAAAATTGCCCGCGCCTTGTCCTCCGGCTGGATTCCTCTCATAGACTTAATGACTTTCGCCATACTATCGCTCGGGCTTACGCTCTGTATTTCTATGTAGCCAATGATCTCCCTCTGCCGAAGAACGATCATACGCATTCCTGGCTTCAAGCCGTCACGAACTCCTTTGTTCAGCATTACTCGGTCCGATTTGATATTCATCATGACGGTAGCTTCCGGAATGATGTAATCTACCATCGTCTTCACACACAGAAACGCTGCATTATTAATCGCCTCGGTGATAAGAGAATCATCGTCTGCGGCATATCCAACTCTAGCAGACGACGTGCCCGTCTGGACAGCACCGTTAATAATCTCGCCCGATGCCTGATCCACCATCTGAACGGCTAGAGTTACAGACGCCCTTCGCGTAGGACCCGAGCCCGTAAGATGAACGCTCTTGATGGAACCTTCTAACATAGCATCCGCCGCCAACAGCTCGCCAAGCCGAACCAACCCCAATTTTGTAAGTGGAGGGCGTAGATCCAACTGTTCCATCGCTTCTTTAATCTGAGTTCGGGTAAAGCTTACATCGTAGCGATTGGTTTTACCCATTTCCACGACCACAGCATCGGTCGCAAGTCTAGCAAGCAATTCACCCTGAACGCCCGACTCGTTAATGAAGTCTACGACCCCCACGGAATATTGCGGCAACAGTTGCGCACTTGCCGGCGTTGCAAGTGGAAGCGGACCAATGGTGCCCAATAGCGCAATGATTAGCACGTAGCACACAATCTTATAAGTCCTGGAAGTGATAAGCTGATTCAACGATAGGATTCCTCCCTAATCTCGATTCCCACAAACAACCCACTACTTCAGGTAAAGCACTGCGAACCACTTGATCAGCAACACTTTCCGGCCAAACGATTGCCCACAAAGCCGGACTTTGCCATTATCAAGCAAAAACAGGCGCACATCAACAGCACAGACACCGGGGGATTTGTTGGCATCTGCTCGTAACCTCCCTAGTCGCGGAGAACAGAGCACCTGCAGTTGCGCAGCTTGATCTTAAACTCATCCGGTAAAGACTATAACATAACTGCTCATGTTAGAGCAAGAATTTGCAACTCAAGGTTTGACCGATTTTATTTCTTTCCAAAGCTGCTCTACGGATTCCGCCAAATCTCTCAAACTACTGTCGTTCCAAATCACTCTCTTAGCGCGACGCACCTTTTCGCTAATTGGCATCTGAGCACTAATCCTGCGAACAGCCTCTTCGCGCGATATGCTAATTCTGCTTGTCAGACGATTCACCTGAGTATCTTGTTCCGCCGCAACAACTACTACTTCATCCACCATATCCTCAAGGCCGCATTCCATCAGCAGCGGAACCTCAACAGCAAGAACAGCGTCGGGTTTTGGAGGCATATTCCGAAAGCGATCTATTTGTTCTTGCATGCGTTTTATAATATGCGGATGGGTAATCCTGTTGAGTGCTTCTCTTGCGCACGGATCGTCGAAAATAATTCGGGCGAGAAATTCTCTATTGATATCACCGTCAGGCTTGAGTATCTCTGAACCAAAGTGCTCAACAACCTCGTGATAAGCAGGATTGCACTTGGCTAGCACTTCTCGAGCAATATCGTCGGCACTTAGTGTTATAGCTCCAAGTTCACCCAGCATTTTTGTCACTGTGGTCTTGCCGGTAGCAATTCCACCGGTTATCCCTAACACCAGCGCCACGAGCATACCTCCGACTTGCAAGACCCAAAGCGCATTAGGCATCTAACACTGCGATAACAGCATACATTATAACGGCCCGGCGGACAAGCCGTCGGGCCAGCAAACTCACTAACGTTTCAACGGTAATAGCCTACTCCTCGGCCTTGGTCTCCGAAACCGATTCAACATCAGATTCGGCCTGGGCTGCAACGTCACCAGATGCCTCAACGTCTGCAACCTCCTCAGCTTTATAATCCTCTGATAAGGTCTCAGCACCGCTTGCAGACGCCCCGGACTCCTCAACAGCAGATACATCCGTGCTCTGTTCGACTACATTCGCTACTGATTCGGTTTCTGAATCAGATTCAGCTTGCTCGTCAAAAATCATTTCTTCAGCCTCAGCCAGAGCTTCCGCTTCCTCTATTTTTTCGCGTTTAGCTGCCCGTGCTCTCGATTTCTTTCTCGAGGCTTCCTCAGTCTCTACGCGACCAAATCCGAGATTGTCAAGCTGTTCGCCAATCAAATCACCTATTGTCGTACGTCCCGCATCAGCCTGCGTTTGTGCATAGGTCCTATATTCGTCTTCCTCGCGTTCTTTTTCTCTCTGGATCTGAAGCTGCTTGACGGATAAAGTCATACGCCGTTCATCCGGCCTAAGGTCTATAATCTTAGCTTCAATTTGCTGGCCGGGACTTACAATTTCATCCGGATTGTTCACTCGCCGTGAAGCGAGCTCAGCGTTCGGAATAATGCCCTCAATACCGCCTTCGACCTGCACAAACGCGCCGAAAGGCACGAGCCTTGTAACGGTACCAGTAATCACATCACCCACTTTGTAGCGGCGTCGAACATCTTCCCACGGATCGGGAAGAATCTGTCTAAGGCCAAGGGATACCTTCCCTTGCTCCAGGTCGAACTTGAGTACCATAACTTGTATCTTCTGGCCTACTTTTACCGCCTCGGAAGGATGATTGATTCTTGTCCAAGACATCTCGCTTATGTGCAGTAGACCATCCACACCACCTAAGTCAACGAACGCACCATAGTCGGTGATGCGACGCACAATGCCCTCTCGGATTTGACCTTCACGAAGCGACGCAAGTGTTTTCTGTCGAAGCGCCTCTTGCTCCTCTTCGACCGCAAGTCTGTTTGAGAGAACAACCTTTCGGCGATCTCTATCTACCTCGATTACTTTGAACGGCAAGCTCTGGCCAACAAACTTGTCAAGGTTCTTAAGCTTACCGCTACCTACGTGCGATGCGGGAACAAAGCCTCTAATTCCCAGATCAACTACGAGCCCACCTTTTACACGATCGGTAACCATCGCCTTGAGAACGCTGCCGTCAGAGTACGCTTTCTCAACCCGTTCCCATGCGTTTTCGAAGTCTGCCCGCTTTTTGGAAAGCAGCGGACCTCCTTCTTGGCTTTCCGACTCAACCACGTAGACCTTGATCTTTTCGCCGACGGATACAACTTCCTCCGGGGTCAAGCTTGGATCTCGTGCAAGCTCTCCGGGCCTGATAACACCTTCAGACTTAGTGCCAACATCAACCAGCACGCCTTCTTTATCTATGTGAACAACCACACCGTCTACTACGTCTCCGACATTCAGGCTCTTAAACGTACCCGAATAATCTACGCCTTGGCCGCCCATTTCGGCCATAGCCGACTCCATAGAAACCTGCTCTTCGGATTCCTGAGGTTTAGCCTCAACGCCAAAATCGCTTTGCGACTCAATAACAGCCTCAGACTCCCCTCCAGGTTTTTCTTCGGGTGCCTCTTGCGTTGGCTCGGCACTATCGTCAGGCAGTCCGCTGCCAAACGGCGTCTCAGACATTTCGTAGATAGGTGTTGACTTCCACTCTTGCTCGGTTTTCTCGTCTGACATCGACTCTTAACACTCCTCTCGCGGGCAGCCATATCATAACATAGAATGATGTCATGATGCACTTCCCGCATACTCGTCGTCCTCGAGTAAAATCTCCGCAAAAACTCGAGGCAAAGTTGCATCTCGTCGGCTGTTAAAATACCCAAGTCCTGCCGACAGAGACCGGCTGCGGAACCGGCCTATTCGGACTTCGCTTACGCGCTGTGGCTGTAAGTATATGCATGCCTACAACTACAATTTACTCACGTGCAGGATATTTCCTGCTTTGAACACCCTACAAATCCACGCGTAAGCATCCGCTCGAAGCGAATTTCTAACGTATCCGCCCTACTGCATTATGATAAACATTTAGTATAACGGCGTCAAATTTAGGGATTTGCAAGTCGTTGTGAAAAATTCTCGGCACCGTTATTTTATCGTCCGATTTCCCACTTGGCTAGGCACTATCTTTTGCACTAGGCACAGATTCCATATCCGCCCAGTTCCGACCAACCTTAACGTCAACGCGCAAAGGCACGCAGAGCTCGTACGCATATTCCATTCGCCTGCGAACGAGATCGGCTACTTGAGACACCTCATCTGGAGGAACCTCGAACAGCAGTTCGTCGTGAACTTGCAGCAGCATCTTGCTCGAAGTATCCTTAAGAGCATTATCTACGCTGATCATAGCTAGCTTTATTATATCTGCGGCAGTCCCCTGTATAGGTGAATTTACCGCCTGCCGCTCAGCGAACATTCTAACGTTACGGTTCGAAGAGTTGATATCGGGAATATAACGCCTTCGCCCCAGCAAAGTGGAAACACAGCCAAATTGTCTTGCGTTCTCGATAGTCTCTTCGATATACGCCTTCACGCCTGGGAACCTGGCAAAGTAAGTTTCGATATACTGACGAGCTTCTCTGACAGATATCCCTAATGTTCGTGAAAGTGTGAAATCGGCCATTCCATAAATGACGGCAAAGTTGATGGTTTTCGCACGCCGGCGCATCTCAGGCGTAACTTCCGATGGCGCGCAGTTGAAAATAGCACACGCCGTGGCAAGATGGATATCTTCGTCGTTCTCGAATGCACGAATCAGATTTTCGTCACGTGTTATGTGCGCCAGAATCCGCAATTCGATCTGGGAATAGTCAGCCGACAACAAGAGATTACTTCCCGACGCAATAAATGCTCGTCTTATCTGCCTTCCAAGCTCAGTGCGAATAGGAATATTTTGCAGATTAGGATCGCTAGAAGATAGCCTACCGGTTGCAGCAACAGTCTGGTTTAGTGATGTGTGAATACGCCCCGTAATGGGATTAATGAGCCTCGGCAGAGCATCTGCATAGGTAGATTTGATTTTTGTAAGTTCTCTATAGCGAAGAATCTCTTCAACAATCGGGTAATCATAGGCAAGCTCTTCCAACACCGCAGCGCTTGTAGAATATCCAGTTTTTGTCTTTACTGATGCGGCCAGGCCCAATTTGTCGAACAAAATTCGCTGAAGTTGCTTGGGCGAACCGATGTTGAACTCTTCTCCAGCCTGCCGATAAATGCTCTGTTCAAGCTGGCGTATTTCTGCGTCTAAAGTGATCGATAGAGCCTCCAGTTGCTCAACATCCACGGCAATGCCTGTAAGTTCCATCTCCGCGAGTATTGGCGCAAGAGGCAGCTCTACCTCCATCAACAGGTCGTACAACCCGTGTTCCCGAAGCTTAGACTCAAGCACAGGTTTGAGCCGATAGATCGCCTCAGCCTCTCCGCAACACTCTGCCGCCACGTCGGTTTTTTCTTCATCTTTCTTCTGAGTCACCCCTGGCAGCTCGAGACCAAGTTGCTCGAAGGCCACATCGCCGAGTTTGTAAGAGCTGCGATCAGGATCCAACAGATAAGCAGCGAGCATAGTGTCGAACTCGACGCCCTTTAGCTCGATTCCCCGCAAATTAAGGGCCGCATAGTTTAGCTTCGCATCGTGGCAATACTTAATAAGCCGTTCATTGCTTAATATATGCGAAAGCTTTTCGAGGTCTATTTGATAGGTTTTATCAAACTGCAGCGACAGCGAACCACCGCGCGTCTTCGTCGGATCGAAAACAGCAACATAGGCAGTATCGTCCGAACCAGTCGACATACCCAAGCCAATAAGTTCAGCGTCAATGGATTTGCCGTTCACAACATGGCAATGCAAAGAAAAAGCTTCCGCCTCAGAAACGCGCGAAACAAGTTCCGAAAACTCAGCATCAGAGCTGATTGTTCTGCAAGTCCCAAGAGCCGGCCTTTGCTCAAGTGGAGTCCTACCTTTAGCTTCACCCACCTCAGGAAGCCGTTTGAGCATAGTCTTAAACTCAAGTCGAACAAAAAGATCGCGCAGAGTGTCGTAATCGGGTTCTTTTGTGCGATAGTCTTCCAAGTTTGCTTCCAAAGGCAAATCCGTTACTATGGTAGCAAGCCGCTTTGATAGGATAGCAAGGTCGATATTCTCCTGCAAAGCCTTCTTGACCTTGCCCTCAGGAAGTTCATCAAGGTGTTTCAGTAGGTTATCCAAGCTGCCATACTGCTTGAGCAATTCCGCCGCTGTCTTGTCGCCGATACCAGGAACTCCGGGAATGTTGTCCGACGGATCGCCCTTCAAGGCCTTGTAGTCGGCCATCTGTTCCGGCTTTATGCCAAATCGTTTCTCTACCGCTTCAACATCGTAGATAACGGTATCCGTCACACCCTTAATCGTGGTCATCACCCGAATGTGATCGTCCACCAATTGCAGTGCGTCCAGATCGCCGGTGACAATGAGCGTATCGACGCATTCTTGCTCCGCCTTCTTCGCAATCGCACCAATAACGTCATCAGCTTCGAATCCTGGCACTTCCACCACAGGAATATTGAATGCGCGAACTAGTTCGCGAGCAATAGGAGCCTGCTGAGCAAGCGCGTCGGCCACCGGTTTGCGGTGTGCTTTGTATTCCTCGTATTCCTCGTGCCTGAATGTGGGCGCTGGCGTATCGAAAGCGACCAAGATATAGTCCGGCTTCTCATCCAACACTCTGAGAAGCATCATTGTCAGGCCATATAGAGCGTTGGTGGGCTGACCATCCGTAGTTGATAGATGTCGCATTGCAAAGAATGCGCGGTAGAGCAGGCTGTTGCCATCAATCGCAACGAGTTTCTTTTTATCGCTGCCGTTCATTCCCGCTATTTGAACCCTGCGTTTGTCGAATCTTTTCCAAGGAGACTATTGAGCACCTCACGCGCAATCGCCCGCTCAATTTGATATACTGATTCATTGTCCCCACCCAAAATTGAACTCAAGAAGCCTTTGCGACCGTATTCCACCACTTGCGGCTCATCCTTGATGCCACCAGCCCTGGCTGCAGCGAGTGTAGTCTCTCGAAGACCACCGATCTCGTCGACCAATCCAAGCTTGACTGCTTGTTCACCGGTGAATATTCGACCGTCAGCGAGCTTTTTGACTTCCGATAAAGCCATCTTCCGACCCTCGGCAACCGAACGAACAAAAGTATAATATATGCTGTTTACCATATTCTGAAGCAGCACACGCTCTTCCGGCGTAAGCGGTCTAGCGGGCGAGCCAATGTCTTTGAACTTGCCGGATTTCACTACCTCAGGGCGCAAACCTATTTTATCGTAGAGCTCGCTCAGATCAGCACCCGAAAAGATAACGCCTATACTGCCCGTAATAGTACTTGCATCTGCATAGATTCGGTCGCACGCAGAAGCGATATAGTAACCGCCCGAAGCAGCCACATCTGCCATCGAAGCATAAACCGGCTTGCCCGACTTCCGAACGCGCATTATTTCCCGCCAAACTTCTTCTGAGCCGGCAGCGCTTCCTCCCGGACTGTTGATCCTTATAACTATGGCTTTGATGTTGCTGTCTTTGCGTGCTCGTTCAAGTTGGTTAACCAAATCCTCAGCACCAGCAGCACTGCCACTTAGCAAACCCATGTCGCTCTTGCCACCAGTGATAGCGCCGGTCACCCGTATCAAAGCAACATTGCCGCCTCGCACCTCGCCCCCACTCAAACCAGCAGCCGTAATGAAGCTTACTATCAGCGCGAAAAATACAACCGCCAACACAAGACATCCAACCCCTACCCCAATGCCTATTGGAACTACGTATCTTCGCCTTAGTGGAGGCTGGTTATATTGCTGTGTAGCCGCTTGCGGAGGCATCTCAGGCTGTACCGGCGCATCGCCTGATGAATTACCAGAAGCAGAATTGGATCGGCCATTTGTCTCGTAATTCATTTACACACTCCACACAAGTTGACAGTTCCCAACAAAAACGGTATAAATATATGGATCTCGCCGGAGTGGCGGAATGGCAGACGCAGTGGTCTCAAAAACCACCGGGGGCAACCCCATGTCGGTTCGACTCCGACCTCCGGCACCATGTTCCTATTTTTCTTCCTCAAAACGCAAGCAATCTATACCTACCTAATCCAACACATCGCTAACCAAAACTTGAAAGCATTGATTGAAATGCTACCACCGCGGCCACAGGCTGTCAATTTTCGTAAGTCCGTCAAGTAAGATAGCTCCCCTAGTAGTAAACTGAACTTTATGTTCCAAGAGAACTAATATGTCCAGATTTTTGTGCGGAAGAAGTCGCGTCACGACATCGAGACAAAAGGAGTTCTTACAATCCCCTTTAACAAAAGTCAGTGTGGAATCCTAGACCTTAAGCGCGAAGATTACGGCAATTACATAGAGAACAATGTTTATTAGCAGAGGCTTATCCTCAATCAGAAGTTGCTCCGGGCTATCGCCTGCGTTCTTGCTGTGCACTAGAAACAAGTATCGAAATAGTCCATAAATGACAAATGGCACGGTTATCATCATATAGGGATGCGCATTCCCTGTTGCGGAAGTCGGGGTAAACGTATAGAGAAAATAAGCCATCAATGATGCCGAAGCTGCAATGTTAAGCATCTGATCGACCATTGGCTCAGTATAGTCATTAAGTATCTTCCGACACTCTACGCCTCCGTTCTCGAGATTGACCATCTCACTTCTACGCTTCGCAAGACCGAGAAACAGTGCCAACAGAGTTGTGCAGACTAAAAGCCACGGCGAGATCGTCACATCGATCACCACAGCTCCCGCAGCCGCTCGTATTACGAATCCGGCTGCAATTACTAGTAAGTCCACTATCACGACGTGTTTTAGGAATCCAGAATACGTTAGCGTAAGCAGAAAATAGGCCGTAGTTAGCAATCCAAAGAAAAAGCTCAAGTAGAACGAGGCGACAATACTAAATGCAGTTAACATAATAGCAAAAATAAGAGCAGTGCCAGATTTCAAGTCGCCGCTTGCAATTGGTCGCTTCTGCTTGCGCGGGTGCTTGCGGTCCTGAACAACATCAAACACGTCGTTGAAAATGTAGCCAGCTCCCGAAATCGCACAGAAAACAGCAAACGCAGCAACGGCCCTTGCAAAAACCGCCGGCTGGTGTCCTTGTTCTATCGTGAACAAGTAGCCCGCGAATACTAACAGATTCTTGGACCATTGCTTCGGTCGAAGGGAAATAAGAAGTAATTTTATGCTAGACACCGCAAACGGCCAAAACTCCTGATTCGCTTATCAGTCTGTGACGGTTACTGTGGTCTTAACGGTAACCGGCTCCTTCAGACCGTCGGCATCGCTCACAGTTAGAGTAACCGTGAATTCGCCGCCTCTTGTATAGATGAATCGGCCTACACGTTCGGTGGATTCCTCTTGGATACCATCACTTGCATTGAAGTCCCAAGAAAACTTGAGAGAACTTAGACCACCATCAGCCCTGGGATCAAACAAAACTTCATCGTACACAACTACAGTCTTGCTCTCCAACGGCTCCACCTTTATCGGTGAATTGTCGGTGACAATGCGAATCTCACCGAGATGTAGTGTAGTCTGCAGGTCCGTTGATATCAGCAATCGCTTCAGCCTGAACTCGTTCATGCCCTCTGGCAGCTTGAACTTGGCAAGTGGTACCGCAACGCGACACCAGTTGTCGTCCGGATCCAACGGATTGGTAAGCTGCTCCGCCGACACCTTCACTCCCGTATCAGACACGAACACGAACCGCACTTTGCTAGCACGCGGCACCGTATACGGTTCAACCTCGTATGCGTATGGACTTCCCGCTGCCGGATCAACAGTCTTGACATCGTCAAAGTAAAAAGAAAAAACTATATATCGCTTAGGATCGATTCCTTCAGTAAAAAGCGCTACAGGTTGAGGAAAGTCGATACGTCCGCCAGCATAAAGCCCCTGTGTGGTTATTTTGATGGATTTATTTCCGATCAGAACCTTTTCTGAGGATTCTACTGCCCTGCCGCTGCCCCAACTTCCAACGCCCAATCCCAGTTGGGAAAGTGGCTCGCCTCTGTATATATATATTTCTCTATCCGTATCAGCTGGAACACCCGTCGAAAACAGGATGCCGAACAAAATCAACGGCAGCAACAAAAAACGCATCAAGTCAATCCTCCGCGTTCAATTCTAAGCAAACTCAGACACCCACGTCAAGCCGACAGGTTCTTTCATCTGAATAAGTCATTTGATCAGATGTCCCCTTCCCGAACACTCAGACGAATAATAGATAGTGAATGGCCGGTTTCGGAGTCAACACCTAGAAGCACACCCTGCAAAGTCGCACCGCCTTCTGCCAGAGCAAACTTACCGGGCAATTGCGTTAGGAAGCGCGAAACCGCCATATTTTTATCGAGTCCGAGCACCGAATCGAGAACTCCTGTCATACCGACATCAGTGATATAAGCAGTCCCTTCCGGCATAACCACTTCATCCGACGTCTGCACGTGCGTATGTGTTCCTACAACTGCAGATACTCTACCTGTCAAGTAGTATCCCATCGCCTTCTTTTCGGAAGTCGCCTCGGCATGCATATCTACAACTATCGTATTCGCCTCGTCGGCAATCTCCGACAAAACCATGTCAGCCGTTCTAAACGGGCAGTCGAGCGGTAACATAAATGTTCGACCCAAGAGATTCATCGCTACTACTGACGTTCCGTCCGCCGCTGTAAATACGCCCCAACCTCTTCCCGGAACATCAGGAGGATAATTAGCTGGGCGCAAGAGTCTCGGCTCGGTTTTGATATATTCAATCGCCTCGCGCTTTGCAAATGCATGATTGCCAAGCGTTATCACGTCGATTCCACACTCGAACAAGCTGGTTGCAGTAGACTTTGTAATCCCCAACCCTCCTGCCGCGTTTTCACCGTTAGCTATGACGAATTGTACATTATAAAGAGAGCGCAGAGCTCCCAGCAATTTGCTAACAGCCCTGCGCCCAGGACTTCCTGATATATCGCCAATAAAGAGTATATTCATTATTTGCTGACTACAGATTGCAAAAAGTAATCTGCAACCCGTCTACCTTGCATATTCCACGGCTCGAGTCTCTCTTATCACCGTGACCTTGATTTGACCCGGGTATTCCATCTCTTCTTCGATCTTCTTGGCAGTATCGTGTGCCAATTTCACGGCGCCGTCGTCGTCTATCTCGGTCGGCTTCACCATTACGCGGATTTCTCGGCCTGCTTGCACCGCATAGGTTTTTTCGACTCCCGCGAACGAATCAGCAATTGTCTCCAGCTTCTGGAGTCGTTTGACGTAGTTCTCGAGCGTCTCACGTCTGGCTCCAGGTCTCGAAGCAGAAATAGCATCCGCCGCAGCAACCAATACCGCCTCTACAGAGTGGGGCTCGATATCATTGTGATGAGCACCCGCTGCGTGAACTACTTCCGGCGGTTCGTGATAACGCTTCAAAAGGTCCATTCCGATAACAGCATGCGGTCCCTCGACCTCAAAATCCACCGCCTTGCCTATATCGTGTAAAAGCCCTGCGCGTTTGGCAAGCGGAACGTTAACGTCCAGCTCAGCCGCCATAGCACCCGCCAGATGCGCAACCTCTATCGAATGTTGCAGCACATTCTGGCCATAACTAGTCCTGAATCGCAAGCGACCGAGAAGCCTCATAAGTTCCGGGTCCAACCCCGTAACACCCGTCTCGAAAACAGCCCTCTCGGCGGCCTCCTTCATCTTGGCTTCTGCTTCCGCCTGGGCCTTGCTTACCATTTCCTCGATACGCCCCGGATGAATTCGGCCGTCAACTATAAGGTTTGAAAGGGCAACTCGAGCGATCTCTCTTCTTACCGGATCGAAGCCCGAGATAACCACCGCCTCTGGAGTGTCGTCAATGATTAGATCGACTCCAGTGAGAGTCTCAAAAGCCCTAATGTTGCGGCCTTCACGTCCAATTATTCGGCCCTTCATGTCGTCTCCGGGCAGCGGCACAACCGAAACCGTAGTCTCTGCAGCCTGATCGACTGCACATCGCTGAATCGCGAGGGTTATGATATCTCGTGCCTTTCGGTCGGCTTCCTCTCTTGCTTGTTCCTCAGCCTGCCTGATGATACGGGCAACCTCATGCTCCATCTCGCGGTTTACTTGCCGCAGCAGCAGGTCTCTTGCTTCTTCAGAGGACATTTCGGAGATTCTCTCCAGCTCAGCCCTCTGCTGTTTAACCAAGTTTTCTACTTCCTCAAGCTTCTTCTGGGCTTCTGTTTCCTTTTGGGCTATACTTCGTTCCTTTCGATCAAGGTTCTCAAGCCTTCGGTCTAACGTTTCTTCCTTTTGCGCCAGCCTTCGCTCTAACCTCTGGATTTCAGCCCGTTTGTCTTTATTCTCCTTTTCGATTTCAGCACGGATCTTGAAAGCCTCTTCCTTGGCCTCCAGGAGAATTTCCTTCCGTTTGGCTTCAATCTCTCGTCGGAGTTGCTCTTCGCGTTCTCCGATTTCTGCTTTCGCAGTCTTGATTTTTTGTAGCGTTGGTCGAATATACCAGAAATAAGCTATGCTGATTAACGCGGCCCCCAGCAATAGGCCAACGCCCACAGTCAACGGGTAATTTATATTCAACCTGCCCTCACCTCCTTATCTTTGGTAGGATGTGAGGTAGAGCGAGTTGCTTGTCAAACCGACTAAACGGTCACACTTGTGACTAAGAGCTTTTACTCGCTTGCCTTAATCCTCCTCCCTAGAACCTGTATAGCCCATTACGGATTCTAAGGGCACAGTTCATCGATAACTCGTGATATAGTATCCCAGTCGAAGCCTCTCCTTCTCAGGAAGGAGCTGAGTCTGTTCTTTGTAAGTGGATCGGCACAGTCCATTTTTCTGAGCTTCCGGACAGCAGCAGAAAGGGCTAGATCGTATTCGGTTTCATCGGCTAGTTCCTCAAGGGCCTGGTCCACGGTCGATGCGTCTACACCTTTAGACCGCAGTTCCCAAGCCAGCCTTGCTTTGCCCATCGGCTTAGATGCTGAACGCGCCTTAATCCAGTCTCGGCAGAACTTCTCGTCGTCCAGAAGCCCTGTTCGAGACAACTGGTCGGTAACTTCTTCGACGATTTCTTCTGGAAAATCGTCTCTGATCAATCTTTGTCGGATCTCCGACACCGATCGATCTCTATAGTTGATCAACCTGATCGCGCTCTCGCGAGCCTTTCTTTTGGTTTCGGCCTTCAAGAGCTCCACCAAGCGCTCCCTGTCGAACACCTGACCTACCGCAAGGCCCAGAGCCAACACTATTTCCTCGTGCACTCCGGCGACAAACTCGCCGTCCACAAATATCGACCTTCTGTTTCCACGCTTTTTCTGGGCCTCGATAGCGGTAATAACACCCATAAGCTCTAATCGGTTACTCTATAACTTGCTTGCTCGCCGTAGCTCCAATCCGAAACCGAAAAATCTTAACATTGCGACGGCGGCATGCATCTATAAGGTGGGTGCCTCCAAGGCTACTCCACCGAACTGATCGACTCCGGTGCTTTTGATGTCGAAAACTTCTGAAACTCTCTCGATCTAATCAGTTGCTCCAGTTCGTCCATCAAAGCCGGATTATCTTCCAAATATTTCTTTGCATTCTCTCTGCCTTGACCTATGCGCTGATCGGCATAGGTAAACCACGTTCCAGTCTTCGTCACGATACCCAAGTCGGTCGCCAAGTCCAAAATGCCTCCGCTTCGAGAAATGCCCTTGCCAAACATAATGTCGAACTCGGCCTCTCTAAACGGGGGTGCTACTTTGTTCTTTGCGACCTTGACCTTAACCCTAGTTCCTACAGCTTCGCCGCCCACTTTGAGGGTTTCGATCCTCCTGACTTCCAGCCTGACACTGGCCCAGAATTTCAAAGCTCTTCCTCCGGGTGTCGTTTCCGGATTGCCAAACATCACACCGATTTTCTCACGGATCTGGTTAATAAAGATCGCTGATGCATTAGACTTCGATAGCGATCCCCCGATCTTGCGCAAAGCCTGAGACATCAACCTTGCCTGCAGACCTACGTGGGAATCGCCCATATCACCCTCGATTTCAGCCTTCGGAACCAGCGCGGCCACTGAGTCAAGAACTACTACGTCAACGGCGCCGCTTCTAATCAGAGCATCCATAATCTCCAGGGCTTCCTCGCCGGTATCCGGTTGCGACACCAAAAGCGAATCCACATCAACTCCCAGGCTCGCAGCATATGATGCATCTACCGAGTGCTCAGCATCCACGAAGGCAGCCACGCCTCCTCGCTTCTGTGCTTCTGCAACCACATGATAAGCCAGAGTAGTCTTGCCGGAAGACTCCTGACCGTAGATTTCGGTGATCCTACCTCGCGGGATTCCTCCTACACCTAACGCCATATCAAGCGCTATCGAGCCGGTAGGAATCACTGCTACGTCCTGTTTCGGTTTCTCGCCGAGCTTGATTATGGAACCACGCCCAAATTGCTTTTCGATTTGAGCCAGCGCCATGTCAAGCGCTTTTGCTTTATCCATTGAGTCCCTTCCTTAGTTAACTCCTCGCTGGGAGAGTTCGATTATTTTAAGCGGTGTATAGATCGGTCCATCTCGCCTCAAATCGCTTTTCATTACAGCGACGCTTGAAACTCTTTGCACACCTAGATCACGCGCGTCTACTTCGACAAGCCCTTTTGCCAGTTCGTCGAGGAACCTGCTAGTTTTCACTCTCCCAATAGTGATGTGTGCTTTGAACTCGTTTTCTTCTCTCTTGAAATTAAGTTTAGCCAGCTTTTCGTTTATTGAGATCGCCAGCTCACGCAAACGATCTTCGCCGTCTTCAAGCCCTATCCAAACCACACGCGCCCTTCGAGCGTTCGGAAATGCGCCAATTCCAGAAACGGACACGTTAAACGGCCAAAGTCCGTGAACAGCCTCTTCAACCGCTAAAAAAACTTTAGGCAATAAATCTTCGCGGACGTTTCCAAGGAACTTCAGGGTGACGTGAAGGTTTTCCGGCGCAACCCACTTCACGTCGGGGGCGAGCTTCTTGATTCGACCTTGGACCTCGGTAATGCGATTCCGTAGATCCTCATCTATCAAGACTGCTACGAATGTGCGGACAGCATCCATGCCGGCTCCTAGAAGCGCTATATAAGGGAGAGCCTAAGCATGTCCAATGCGGCTTGTGACGACCGCCATTTGATATCTTTTCGGCTGCCCATGAAGCGATGCCGATAGGCGACCGTCCCTTTGTCGCTCGCAAGCGCCATATATACAAGGCCAACCGGCTTTTCAGGCGTTCCGCCCGAGGGACCGGCGATTCCAGTAACGGAAATACCAATATCCGCCCTCGCCACTTTCCTAACGCCTTCGGCCATTGCGCGCGCCACTTCCTCGCTAACGGCGCCATGTTCAATGAGCAAATGCTCAGGAACTCCCAATATGTCCTGCTTTGCCTTATTTGAGTAACTGACGACTCCTGCAAGGAACGTCGTCGAACATCCAGGCACATCCGTAATTCTGTTTGCAATAAGCCCGCCCGTACAGCTTTCCGCTATCCCAAGCCTTAGGCCGCGTTCTATAAGCAACCTCACTACGACCTGCTCGAGCGTTTCTTCGTCTCGCCCGAAAACGCTGTTTCCAAGCTTGGCTACCAGCTTCTGGTCCATATCATCAAGCATCTTTTCCGCCTCTTCTGGGCCAGATGCCTTAGCTGTAATTCTCAAACGAACTTCACCAACGCTTGCCAGCGGTGCCACTGTCGGATTCCGACTGCTCAATAACGGTTTAACAATTTCTTCAACACTTGACTCGCCAAGACCTGCTATCCTTAAAACTCTTGATTTTATAATGCCAGACGCTTGTCCAAACCGCTCGCGCAGGTAAAGAGTCACGCATTCATTCACCATTGGAACAAACTCGCCCGGCGGACCCGGTAGAACAATAACCGCCTTGCCGTCATCAGTCTCGAATACCGCTCCGGGCGCCGTCCCCAACGGATTAGCCAGTTTCCGACCACGCCTCGGGACCATCGCTTGCTTGAAGTTGGTTTCGGGCATCCGAATACCGCGAGCTGCAAAGAAAGAACGCATATGCTCCGCGGCTTCCTCGTCGAGGACCATTGCGTCCCCAACCACCTTCGCCACGGTCTCTCGCGTAATATCGTCTTCAGTCGGACCTAGTCCACCAATCGTAAATACAATATCTGACCTCGAAAGCGCCTGTCTAAGCGCTTCTGTCAGGCGTTCTTCGTTATCGCCGACTGTGACGCGATAGTGTAAATCGATTCCAAACTCTGGTAATAACTTGGACAGATAAGCCGCATTCGTGTCTACAATCTGACCCAAAAGCAGCTCTGTTCCAACCGAGATAATCTCAGCAAGCACTATCGCTCCTCCGCATGGCTATATTCATTATAGCCCAAAGTTAGGACAGAAGCAACGGCCAAGACTAAAGTGAAAGATTACACGCATAAGCCGATATTAAGAATAATCAAAATAATCAATAAGTATATAACCAAAACTCGAGATCTACCTATTTCTGCTGAAATTTGCGTGTTTCAATCACAAGGCGAGTCTTTCGATCCGGAGTTTTTGGCAGTACTTGGACAATGTCGTCAATTACGTCGCTGGGTCCGGATATCCGAACACCCTCATCGCAAATATAGGTAGTCCTGCGCGAAGCACGCTCCGCCCATTCACGATCAGGTCTAAAGGACATCTCAGTAAGACCCTTGTCAAGAAGACGCCCGATATACTCTTCGCGCTTCTCCTCGTCGGGAATCGCAGCTGCTGCAACCTCCTCAACGTCCATTTGTTCACTCTGCGCAAGAGTGCGAACGGCGTTGCGGAGTTTCTCAGCGGTTTCGTATTCTATCTGATCCTCATTTGCCTCGATCCACCTTTCGGTCTCTCTGACAACAAGCTGAGTCATTTGGCGAGGAGTGGCAACCTCGTAAGCTTCCAAGAAGCCTTCCAGCCATATTTTAGATGCTTCGGGATCCTCATCGCGCGATGCAGTCTGATTTCTAAACAGAATATCATAGCGAGTATCTTCGCTATACGGACGCACAATAGCAAAACGTCCAAGCTGACGGGACGGGTCAGGCAGTATCTGAACTTGTTCAAGTTTTGAATTGCCACCGGATCTCCTCACGAATGCTTTGATAGGATCGAGTTTCAGCAAGGCAAGATAGCGATCTTCGGTATCCAAATCAGTAAACAGACCTATTGCCAAGAAAGTCTGAATCTGTGAGGACTTTTCCATCTGGTGCGCAAACCACATTCCTATTACCCGGCATTGCTCGATAAACTCGTCGGGAGCCTCGATAATGCGTGCTGCACAAGTAGAAACGGTAGTATCAGGGCTGTTAAACTTAGCAGTCCGAGCACTTGTCGACTTAATGCAGTTGCGAATATGCTCTTCAAAAAAGTGACGCAGTCCTTCTGAGAGAACTTCTTCTTTGTCGGCAATCTCAGGTGCCTCAGATACATTCAGAATGCCGTGAATCACCAAACGATTAAGTTCTATGGCTTGGATAGATTGCATCAGTTAACCTCAAATACACGATTTAGTCGGCTCTTGTAAACAGTCTTATTAGCTTGGGGCTAAACGGCGGAATATCAAGTTGAAGAACGAGACGCCCTCTAACGAACTCGTGCGGTGCACCCGTTACAGTCACTTCCTCCAGAATACCCAAATCGTTGAGGCGAATATCCACCTTGCGTGAGATCGGCGTGTCCGTAAGATTGAACGCATTAACTACGCACCGACCAGCTTCAGGCAGCACATGAATGTGGGTTAGCTCGTCAATGCCATAGAATATTCCCCGCGAGTAGAGGTCCTTCAACAATAAATACTCCGCCATTGCTTGCTTGTAAGCGCGATAACGTTGCTCGTTGTTCCTCTTGCCTCCAATCCCCAGATGACGACAAGTAGAGGCGTACCACCAAAACGCCAAGCAATTATCGTTATCGTTGTCCATATTGATATGCAAGTAAAGCGGTATATCGTAAGCCAAATTGTAATAAAACAAACTCAGTGCCCTACCGGATAGTAAATCGTCTAGCGGGTTCCACATGAACTCAAATCCCCAAATCTCGTCAAACGAATGATCTTGTCCATGAAGGTAATATACAGGCAGATATCTAACACCCCACGGCCATATCGGATCGTGCGCCTCAATTATGATCTCCGGATAACGCTCGCGAACTCGCCGGATTAGATCCATAACAGCGTGGGCGTGCATGTTTGGAGTGGTGGGTACAGGATGGCCGTGAGATTCGTCATAGCACGGTCCTCGCCAATCGAACTCGTCAAACATTATAAAGCTAATTCCAGCATCAGCTATCTTAAATATCCGACGGAGTTTCTCTTCCTGATAACGAGCACAGCAAACACATGTCTCGTAGAACGGCTTGGTATGGTAAGGAGCATAGTATCCAACACTGCCATCCGCCCTGCGACGATACATGCCCGGATAGTCGTCACAGTAGCTCCGACCTATCGTGCGAAAACCTACTCTAAGACCATACTCCCGTTTAATGTGCTCGACAAATGCCTTAACATCGCCAAGCCGCTCTTCGTCCCAAGTTGTGCTGCCTTCGCAGACTTCCCAACCGGAATCAAGGTAGAGCAAGTTGCAACCCATATCGCGAGCTTTCTCAGCCTCTTCGCACAATGCCTCAAACGTGTAGTGCCTAGCCAGTTTTTCACGGTCATTGTGATAACAGCCGATTTCGTAGAGTTCATTCCAATTGACCGGGGGATCGTAATTATCTGGAATTGTATGTCCGAGCGCCGCCATAAACTCTCGAAAAATGTAAGAGCCTCTACGCCAAAGACCCTCATAAAAATGTAACCTCGTCTTGCCGAAGGTAATCTCTTCACCAGGTTCGAGGACTCTCGCCTCTATGGGTTCGTTATACAAAGACGGCGACGCGCCCCCAAAAGTCAGATAAACCTCTCCATCGCGGCGTTCCGTATCGAGCATCGAAAACTCGATTTTGTCTTCGTTGTATTTCGTTATCAGCAGTCCGTTCTCGCCATCTGTCCAGGCCCACCCCTCTGACCTACCGCGATTCTTGTCCACAACCTCCTGAACAAGCCGAGCCGGATTGTAGCGCCCGTGATATATATCGTCGAGCTGATAGTCGTGCTTCTTACCGTCCGGCTGAAGTCTGAATGGTATGGCTATCAGTCTATAGTTCTCAATATCAATGCCCGGGCCGCCATACTGCTTTGGTCTTTCGAGTCTCTTGCGGAATCCAAATCGATAGCCCCTTAGAATAACACGCTCACTACCGAGGTTACGCAAAATTATTCGCTCTTCAAGATATTCTTCGGCTAGCGGGATATACAGTCGATGATGAACACCTATTTTAGTGTTTGGGTCTCTGCCCGCAAGCGTACCGCTGATGCTGATTCTATTCCCACCACGACGCCAAGGCTCTTCAGCCAGTCCAGCGTTCACAAGTCCTTCCAGATACGCAATTCGACTTCCGCTCTCAGCGTAAGCAGAGTAACGATATTGTGAATCTGCAAACCGTACGCCCGAATACTTATCAGTCAATATGATGCGCCCGACCTCATCATCAAGTTCTATTTCTAGGCGATAACGCGCAGTGTCATACGTGCGAATTTCCATCGAAAACCCTCTTTCGCAGAAGTCCAACCGGGAAGTATTATAACAGCCGTAGAGGAGATAATACACCTATAGCGAGGATTCGCGCCTTCGATTTTTGGCTTGCAATCGGCGCGACAAAAAGCAAGCCCGCTAACTTCTTTTAATGCAGGTCAGAAACTGCCGCTACGTTCCGACCAACATACAGGCACACGATGAAGAGAAATAATTATCTTACTAATCAGTAGTCAATTATACCGAGTTCAACAGCCCTTCTGAATGCCTGAAAACGGTTTGATACTCCAAGCTTCACATACGCACGTGCAAGATGAAAATCGACGGTTCTCTTGCTCAAGCTCAGGGTTTGAGCGACTTCATTAGAGCACTTCCCATCAAAGATGAGCCTAAGAATCTCACGTTCTCTGTCGGTGAGTCGAGCTGATGTATCAACATCTTCCGAACCCATAGTCGCGGCTTTTGTGTCGTCCATGCTAAACCTTGCCTCCCTCTTTTATGCTCCCCGGGGCTTCCTGTCGTGCAGTGTTGCACCCACGAGAAGCCAATATACGCCTACACAACGCAATCAGCTCTCAAAGTATGTATCAAGCCAATTGCGAGTTATAGCCATCCGCAGTTTTTTAAGTGCCCTAGCTTCCAGTTGTCGGACGCGTTCCCTAGTTATGTGAAGTTGCTGGCCTATTTCCTGCAGCGTTGAGGTCACACCATCTACTAGACCAAACCGCTTCTCGATAATCAGTCTTTCTTGCGGGCTGAGCCAGTTCATAAGTTGGTTCAGCACCTCGATTCCCTCTTTCTGGAGAGCATCTTCTTCGGGATTTGCGGTTTCCGTTTGCGTCAGGCGTTCTAAAAGGGTGGTCGTACCGTCCTCCTTGATCCCTTCGTCGAGCGAAATCAAAGCCTCGGACGCCGTGAGCAGGCGCATCACCTTCTCCTTAGGCAATTGAGTAAGCTCACACAATTCCTCAACGGTAGGTTCCCGGCCGAACTTATTTGTAAAGGCCGAGCCTACTTTATTCAGCTTTCTAATCGACTGAATAACGTAACTTGGTACCCTAATC
>Ga0197142_1001461_pt1 | contig 21689 bp, 21 predicted proteins | sample GBS60_MetaG_FD_148614 | JGI IMG/M metagenome (GOLD analysis project Ga0197142, IMG submission 148614) | Sediment microbial communities from Great Boiling Springs, Gerlach, Nevada, United States - GBS 60_MetaG | ecosystem: Environmental > Aquatic > Thermal springs > Hot (42-90C) > Sediment... | reverse complement strand
GGTAGCGTTTCTGGTTGCGGTGATTGACCACCACGATATCCCGCCCCACGCGCGGCAATTGGTAGGTCAGGGTCGGCGCCAAAGGCACAGGTAACAACTCCTTAGTAACATCTTGCCACCGCCCCTGGCGATAGTCCAGCAAAATCAATCGCGACGGGATGGGTTGGTCCCAAAAATCCGGGTCGTAAGGCACGCTAAACGCCGCCAGATATTGCCCATTGGTTTTGCGAAAAATGGCAAATTCAAACCGCTCGGGATTGTCGCTTGCTTGATAACGGATATAGCCATGGCGCTCATCCACCAAGGCATCACGCAAATAGCGACGGCGGTTCTCAGCCGTACCCAAAGGCAACAGGGGGGCGGGAATCCCCAGAAAATGTTCCTGCACCGTGCGCAACGGGCGAGCTGGTCCTGGCTGTTCCAGCAGACGCAACGCCAATACCAGCGTTGTCACCGCCACTGCCCACCGCCCAACCCGCATCAGCTTACCCATCAACATTACCCAGTCCCCATTCACAAACATAGTTCCAAAATATATTTTTTATTTTTTATTTTGGTATTTTTTATTTTGGATGCCCATAACAATTTTGACCTAAGAATGGGCCGTGACGCCCTGGCCAATTTAACTTAAGTAATGTTCCCATCTGCCCCCGCGCAAAAAGCTGCAGCCACTTAGGGCAAAAAATGCCAAAAATGCCGGTTGATGCTCAGCCCGTATTGCGCATCCCCGCAGCAATGCCATTGATGGTCAACAAAGCCCCTCGCAACAACTCACTTTTGCTGTAACGGGACGCCAAACCCTGCGGTTGCGGTTGCCGTAACCGTTTGAGCAGCGACACCTGCAAAAACCCCAACGGCACAATCGTCCCATTGCGCAATTGCACCGACTGTTGCAAATTCACATCCCCATCCAACAGCCGCTCCCGCCGGGTAATCGTTAAAACCATCTCCCGCGTGCGGTGATATTCCGCAGCAATCTGGGCAAAGATCGGCTCAAACCGGGACTTGTCCTGGGGCTGCGCCAACTGCTCCACGTAGTGATGCGCCATCTTCAAATCCACCTTTGCCAAGGTCATTTCGGCCTTGGAAATCACCATACGGAAAAACGGCCACTTGGCATGAAAATAACACAGCAATTTCACATGTTCTTCCGGGTTTTGGGCAATAAATTCCGCCAAAGCCGTGCCCAACCCATACCAGGCAGGCAAGAGTAACCGCATCTGCGTCCAGCTAAACACCCAAGGGATCGCCCGTAAACTGGCAAAATCCCTTTTTCCCTTGCGGCGGGACGGTCGCGAACTGATCTGCAATTGGCTAATTTCTTCAATCGGCGTGACCTGATGGAAAAAATCTAAAAAATCCGGGTGTTCATAAATCAGTTGGCGGTAGTGCTGCCGGGAACGCTGCGCCAACTCATCCATGATTTCATGCCAAGGAATAATTTCATCAAAACCCAACTTCAAACAACTTGCTTGCAGCACTGCTGTCGCGACATTTTCGAGATTAAATAAGCAGAGTTCCGGCAGGGAATACTTGGAAGCCAAAACCTCCCCCTGCTCCGTAATCTTGATCCGCCCGTTGACCGTATCCCCCGGCTGCGCCAGGATGGCCTCGTAAGTAGGACCTCCTCCCCGCCCGACAGACCCCCCCCGCCCGTGAAAAAAGCGCAGGGTCACCCCGTATTGGGCCGCCACCTGCTGCAACGCCCGCTGCGCCTTGTAAATTTCCCAATTGCTGCTGAGAAACCCGGAATCCTTATTGCTGTCGGAATAGCCCAGCATCACCTCCTGCAACGGCTCCCCTGCTTGACGCAAATACTGTTGATACCAGGGCAACTGGAACAACTGCGCCATAATCTGGGGCGACCGCTGCAAATCCTCCACCGTCTCAAATAAAGGCACCACCTGCACCGAACTGCGATGGGTCACCGGGTCATACAATTGCGCCTCCTTCAACAACAGCCACACCTCCAGCAAATCGCTCAAGGCATGACTCATGCTGATAATGTAGGTCTGGCAAATCTCCGGGCCAAATTCCTGCTGCAACCGCGCCACCATCTGCACCGTCGCTACGGTTTCCTGAGTCGCCTCCGAAAGCGGCAACCGCGCGGGAATCAAAGGACGGCGGGTCTGCAATTCCTCCAGCAACCAGGCACACCGCTCCGCTTCCCCCAACTCCAGATAATCCTGGGGCAAAACCTGCAAATACTGGGCAATTTCCGCCAACGCCTGCTCATGCCGGGCACTCTCCTGGCGAATGTCCAACCGCGCCAAGATAAACCCAAACGTAGACACCTGGATCACCAAATGCTCCAACGCCCGGCAGGTCAACCCACTGGCCTGTAAACTCCGCCGGAGCAAATCCAACTCCGCCAAAAACTCCGACCCCCTTGCGTAATACACCAACCCCCCCGGCACGACACAATCCGGGTGCGTGAGTTGACGGTTCCGAGTCAAGGTGTTCTGGAGCCGCTGGCGCATATAGGCCAATTTCATCCGGTAAGGCTCGTGCCGGTAGCGAATCGCATACTGCTCATAAACCTCCGGCATCTGTAACTTGTCCTGCTCAAGCGATTCCAACAACTCCGGCAGCACATTGCTCCAGTGCAACGATAGACTCAACAAACTGATTAATTTCTCCACCGATTGTAAATACTTTTGCAAGACCATGCCCCGCTGAAACACCGCCGTTTGCCAGGTCACCAGGGGCGTCACCGCGGGGTTGCCATCCCGGTCGGCCCCCACCCAGGAACCAAACTGGCAAAAATCCGGCTTCGGGGGCCGCAAATGGGGAAAGACCGCCTGCAACGACTGACGAAACCGCTCGTGCAACAGGGGAATCGCGTCAAACAGCACCTCCTGGAAATAGTGCAAGGTGTAGTCCACCTCATCCAGCACCGTCGGCTTCATCTGGTGCAATTCATCCGTGCGCCACCACAGGCGAATTTCCTCCAGCAGTTCCGCCTTGACTGCCTCTACCTCCCAGGGCGCCGTTATCCCCTTTTCCAAACCCGCCTCGGCCCAGTCCAAGCGGGCCAACAGATGGCCAATCCGCCGCTGCCGGTCCCGAATCGTATGCCGCACAATTTCCGTCGGGTGGGCCGTAAACACCAGGCGAATGTCCATCTGGTCAATCACACTCTGAATTCGCGCTGGCGGCACATTGAGCCGCTTGAGATAGGGAAATAACCAACGCAGACTCCCCACATCCTCCTCCGGGGGGGCCAGGGATTGCTCCAGATAGGACCACGTTGGCGGGCCATGTCCGTTGCCACTGGCTACCGGCAACCGCTGCCGCCTTTTTTTCTCACACTGTTCGTGGTACTGCTCCACAATGTTGATCAACTGAAAATACAAAGCAAACGCCCGGGTCGCCCGGATCGCCGCATGCAAATCCAATTGCTCCACCAAGGCTGCCGCCGCCGCACTCGCTTCTGTTTGCGCCTCGCCCTCCAACAGACACACCGACTGCAACTGGCGCAACAAATCCACCAAATGGGCGCCACATTCCTGCTGGAGCACCGCCTCCAAAAGCGATTCAATCAGTCCCAAATGGCGCATTCCCACCCCCGGTATAGCATCCGCCACTTCCACCAGACCGGTACGCAACAGGGTGCTCATCGTTTCGACTCCTGGCTCAAGTTCTCCCGCCGGTCGTGCCTGCCGCAACCAGACGGTGCATTCGCTATTCCTGCGGCGGTGTGGGTAACACGGGCAACCGCTCCCCCCGAAACACCTCCTGCGCCCACATCCCCAGCGTTTGATTCACCTGTTGCCACCCGGCCCCGAGAAGGACGAACGCCAATACCGGCATGGTACAAACGCTTAAGGCGCAATGGGTCATGGATGGGTCAAGGCGTGACGATACCTTCAATTATAGGAAAAACAGGCCCACTTCCCCCCCCCTTGCCCAAAACCTATAACAATTCCCGCACATCCGTCACCCGCCCGGTCACCGCCGCCGCTGCCACCATCGCCGGACTCATCAACAGGGTGCGCCCGGCCGCTGAACCCTGGCGGCCCTTGAAATTCCGGTTCGAGGACGAAGCACTCACCTGCCGCCCCTGCAACTTGTCCGGGTTCATCGCCAAACACATGGAACACCCCGGCGAGCGCCACTCAAACCCGGCGGCCAAAAACACCTCGTGCAACCCTTCCGCCTCCGCCTGCCGTTTGACCGCCTCCGAACCGGGCACCACAAAGGCCTTCACGCCCGGCGCTACCCGTCGCCCTTGCACCACCCGCGCCGCCTCCCGCAAATCTGTAATGCGACCATTGGTACAACTGCCGATGAAACACACATCCACCGGCATCCCAACAATCGGCTGTCCCGGCGTCACTCCCATATACCGGTAGGCCTCGGCGGCCAAATCCCGCTCGCTGGGGGGCAAATCGGCCAAGTCCGGCACCCGCTCATCCACACCGATACCCTGCCCCGGTGTGATTCCCCAGGTCACCGTCGGGGCAATCTCTGCCGCATTAAAATACACCTCGTCATCATAGACTGCATCCGGGTCGCTGGCAAAGGTCTGCCACTGGGATACCGCCCGTTCCCAATCCACCGGCGCATAGGGACGCCCTTGCACATAGGCATAGGTCACCGCATCCGGGTTGACGTAGCCACAGCGCGCCCCCCCCTCAATCGACATATTGCAAACCGTCATGCGCTCTTCCATATTAAAGCGGGCAATGGTACTGCCGGTGTACTCATAGGCGTAGCCTACCCCCGCCTTTACCCCCAAGGTGCGAATAATGTGTAAAATCACATCCTTGGCATACACCCCCGGCGCCAACTCCCCATCCACCTGAATCTTGCGCACCTTGAGCCGGGAAATCGCCAAGGTCTGGGTGGCCAACACATCCCGCACCTGCGACGTGCCAATCCCCAGGGCAATCGCCCCAAATGCCCCGTGCGTCGAAGTGTGGCTATCCCCACAGGCAATGGTCATCCCCGGTTGGGTCAACCCCAACTCCGGCGCGATCACATGGACAATCCCCTGGTTACCCGAACCAATGTTATACAACTTAATGCCAAATTCCTGACAATTGCGTTCCAAGGTGGCGATCATTTCCTCGGCCAGGGGGTCAAGAAAGGGGCGTTGCTGGTTATCCGTCGGGACAATGTGGTCCACCGTGGCCACCGTGCGCTCCGGGAAGAGCACCGGCAGTCCCCGCTCCCGCAGCATGGCAAACGCCTGGGGACTGGTCACCTCGTGAATCAAATGCAGCGCGATAAACAACTGGGTCTGGCCGTCCGGCAAAACCGCCACCTGATGCCGTTCCCAAACCTTATCAAACAGGGTGCCCCGACTCATGCCCCAACTTACATCCTTAGGAATCCCGACGCCATTGGTTTATTTTAGGGTCAAACCGCCAGATGCGGGGGTAGTGTTTTTGCCAGCGCCAGCAGCACCAATCCCACATGTGTTGCAATCGTGCCTGCCAGGGAGCCGGACGGGTCATCTGGGCGACCTCGTGGTTGTACGCATCCCGCCGTTCGGACAATTGCCCCGGCTGCCGTTTGAAGCCCCCCAAGTAGCTGCTGACCACCTGCAATTCGGTCTGTGCGGCCAACTGCATCCACAGCCAATAATCCCCCGCATAACGCCAGGATTTTAACCGTTCTAAATCCAGATGGCGATGCACTGTTTGGGTCCAAAACGTAGATTCTTGTTGCACCCGACACCAGGCCCGGTTGTACAACCCATAAGCAAACAATTCCCGCCGGTAGGGGTAGGGCAAATCCACATGAATTACCTGCGACCGTGGGTTGTAGATCACCCGATAGCCGGTCAACCAATCTACCTGCCCGGTTTGCACAATTTCGGCGACGACGGCAAAGGCTTGGGGATAATAAAAATCCCCCGCATTCAGATAGGCAATGACATCGCCGCTGACTTGGGCCAATCCCTGCGCCAGGGCATCGTACATCCCCTGGTCCGGGGCCGAATGGATGTGCACACCGGGGTGGTTGTAGGTTTTGAGGAGGGCCAACGTGTGATCCGTCGAACCCCCGTCCATGACCCAGTATTCCAGGGTCACCTGCCCGGAGCGCACCGCCGTTTGCTGCAAGACCGAATCCAGCGTCTCGGCCAAATAGGGAGCGGCGTTGTAGCAGGGGGTGACAATGGAAAATTTCATCTGGCACGGGAGCCCATTCTGCATTAAAGTATAGGAGCCGGTTGGTTGGGGGACCAGCCCAACCAGGTAACGGGGAAAGTGCGGTGCAAATCCGCCGCTGTCCCGCAACTGTGAAGGAACGCTGTTCCGCAGCCAGGATGCCCGCCGGTGGATGGTCAATCTGCGAGGTACAGATGCACCCATTGCTGCTATTTACGCCCGCACCGGGCTAATTCCCAGCACCCTACCGTTTTGGGGGCAGGAAGGGTCTGCCTTCCGCGGGAAACGTTTTGGGGGTGTGCACGCCCTTGGGTTGATGTTCATGATTTTGAGGTGAAAGGATGGCTCATTCTACGCTATTTGTCTGCACGACGTGTGGCAGTACCTGGCAAGACGGCAAACGCATTGGTACCAGCGCGGGCGAATTGCTGCTCCAGGATTTGCAGGTAGCCCTGGCAGAAAGCGGCGCGCAACTCCAAGCGGTCAAATGTCTGAGCGCCTGTCTGAATTCCTGCGCCGTCGCCATCAGTGCGCCTGGGAAATTCGCCTACCTATTCGGCCAACTACCTGCGAAAGAGAACCGTTCGGAAACCGTCGCCGCCCTGGTGCAATTTGCCCAATGCCATCAGGACAAAACCGATGGATTTATCCCCTACGCCGAACGCCCGGAACTCCTGAAAAATCGGGTTTTGGGCCGCATTCCCCCCCTGGGTATTTGAGGCGTTTTACCCATGCGGAAAGTTCCTGTGACGGTGATTACCGGGTTTTTGGGGGCCGGGAAGACGACCCTGGTGCGCCACCTGTTGCAATCGCCCCAAAGTGCCGGTTTGGCCATCGTGGTCAATGAATTCGGCGAGGTGGGAATTGACGGCTCCCTGCTGCAAGACGGTTGCGATACGCCGGTGGTGGAACTGACCAACGGTTGCCTGTGCTGTACGGTGCAGGAGGATTTTCTCCCCACCATGCGGCTGTTGCTGGAGCGCCCTACCCCGCCCAAGGCCATCGTGATTGAAACTTCCGGGCTGGCTTTGCCCAAACCCCTGGTGCAGGCCTTCAACTGGCCGGACATCCGCACCCGCACCACCGTTGATGGGGTGATTACGCTCGTGGACGGGGAGAGCCTAATTACCGGGCAATTGTCCCGCTACTATACCAACGGTGTACCGCTAACGGCCCACGAGACCCCCTTGGCCGAATTGCTTGCGGATCAGTTGGCCTGTGCGGATTTAGTCCTGCTGAACAAGACCGACACCCTCACGCCGGACCAGCAAGCGCAATTGCTGGCCTGGTTACGCACCCAGGTCCGTCCGGGGGTGAAGGTGCTGCCCTGCGCCTATGGCCAGGTGCCGGTGGCGATTCTCCTGGGCCAAAACCTGGCGGTGGAAACCGTCGTGGACCAACGCCCCAGCCATCACGACGCCGCACACGACGCGGACGACCACGACCTGACCATCCGGGCGGTGGTGTTAACCGGCGGGGAGATTGCCCAGCCGGAAGTGCTCAGCCAACGGTTGCAAGCCCTCACCGAGCAACACGAAATCTATCGCGCCAAGGGATGGGCCGCCGTGACCGGCAAACCCCTGCGGTTGGTCATTCAAGGCGTAGGTCGCCGTCTCCACACCTACTACGACCGCCCCTGGCAACCCACAGAACCCCGGCGTACCCAGGTGGTGGTGATTGGGCGCAACCTGCCTGCCCACCTCACCCTGTAGGGCTTGGGTCTGTACCTAGAAAATATCGGCTGGGTCGGCGGCCTGTAACCGTCGCACCGATATAGCCCCCGCCACAAAACACATCACCACCGTCATCGTAAACACGGTGATGGCTCGCCCCCAGGTCATACCAATGGGCAAGCGGGTAACCGCCTGGGTCAACCCGTACAGCCCGTGGGAGACCAAAAAGCCGGGGATAAAGCCCAACACCGCCAAAATCATCGCCTCCTGGAACACCACCATCAACAAATACCCATCCGTATAACCCATCGCCTTGAGGGTGGCATACTCCGCCAGGTGGTCCGAGACGTCGGTGTAGAGAATTTGATAGACGACCACAATGCCCACCACAAATCCCATCACCGTTCCCAGGCCAAAAATAAACCCGATGGCGGTGCCCGTCGCCCAGTAATGCCGTTCCAGCTCCACAAATTCGTCATGGGTGAGAATGCACACATCGTTGGCCTTAGCAGGAGATGGGGTGGCCCCTTGGCAGAGAAATTGGCCGGGAATTTTCAGTTCCGTATTGAGTAATTGCCGCAATTTTGCCCGCACCTGCTCCACATCTGCCCCCGGTTTGAGGGTAATTAATCCCACATCAATTTGCGAGGCTTGCCGTCCCGGAAACATGCGTAAGAAATTCAAATCGCTGGTGATCACATTCCCATCCGCCGAAAAAGAGGCCCCCAACTCAAACAGGCCCCCCACCGTCACCCGCCGGCGATTCACCTCCGCTTGTACCCGTCGGCCCGCGGCAAATTCCCGCAGGATAAATTCCGTGCCGAACTCCTTGCGGGAAATCCGGTCAAACAACACCACATCCGCCTGGCGAATACGGTCTAAATTGGCCTCCACTTCCGGGAAATCCAACACCGAAACTGCCGGGTCAAACCCCAGGACCAAAATCGAGCGGGTACAACTGGTGGCGGTGGGGGTCGGCGGACAAACCGGGCTTTTCCAGGGCATCAAATCCACATACAAAGGGGTCACCCGCGCGACTTCCGGCAAACTCAACGCCTGGTACAAGCGGCGGCGGGGAAACCGCTGCATGGCAAAAAACGCCTGGGATTGGGGGTTAATCAGCACCAAATCCGCCCGCAATTTGCGATGGACCAGCACAGCCGCTTCAAACAGGGCATCCCGAAACCCCAACTGCACAAACATCAACACATCGGCAAAGGTAATTCCGGCCAAAGCCACCAGCAACCGGATGCGCTCCCGCGAAAGTTGTAACCACGCCAGGGGAATACCCATGCCTACCGCTTGATTTGCACGTTGACAACCATATTGGTCAGCCGTTGGACCTGCGCCGAAGCTGCCGCATCCAGGGCAATTTTCACCTCCACCACCCGCGCATCCACATCCGCAACCGGGTCCGTATTCAAAACATCCTTTTTCGCCACCCGCCAGCCTACTTGGGTCACGGTTCCCCGCAAGGGTGTTGGCAGCGCTGCAGCCGTGATCACCGCCTGTTGCCCCGGTTTCACGCCCAGAATGTCCGTTTCGTACACCTCCGCCACCACATACATCCGCTCTGTGCGCCCCACATCCAAAATCCCCTCACTGCCGACGGTTTCTCCCACCCGCGTATGAATCTTTAGCACCCGTCCTGCCACCGGCGCCTTGATCAAGCTCAAATCCAGTTCCACCTGCGCCAATGCCAACCGCTGCTGTGCCTGGGCCACCTGCGCCCGCGCCAGATTCACATCCACCGCCCGCACCTCCCGAATACTGCGCAGGGTCGCCTGGGCAGCCTGCACCTGCTGCCGGAGTGTGTCCACCCGCAGGCGAAAATTATCCAACGCGGACGCCGCAATTGCCCCATCCTGGTAAAGCTGTTGGTTGCGCTGTAAATCTGCCTCGGCAAGGCGGAGTTCCGCCTGCAAACGCCGCACCTGGGCTTGCTGCGCCTGAATATCCCCCGCTTTGGCCCCCGCCAACACCTGCTGCAACTGGGCTTGGGCAATCGCCAGGGCCGCTTTGGCCAACTGCACCTCCACCTGACGCTTGCGGGTCGTATCCAGCGTCGCCAACACCTGCCCTGGTCGTACCCTGTCCCCTTCTTGGACGAAAAGCGCCGCCACCCGCGCCCCCTCAATCGAACTGGGCGCCGACAAGGTCATCACATCCCCTTCCGGCTGAATCCGACCCAGAGCGGCAATCATCGGCGGTGCTTTGGTCACAGGGGGAGCCACTTGCCGCTTTGGGGATGGCGCCCAAACCTGAGTTCCCCAGCGCACCAGCAGCCAGAGCACCCCTGGGGTCACCACCGCCAGCGCCACCCACCGCCAGGGAATCTTGCCCGTCGCCGCCTCCTGCTGAAACTTGCCCAACATCCGGGAGAAACGCCACAGTCTTATTAAATCTTAATAAATTATAAATTTTGGCGTTGGTGCCGGCTGGAGAACGCCACAGCCCGTGCAGGTGGTTCACGGGGCCAAAAGGCATTAGTACACTTGCAACGAATTCACCACCCGCTGGAGGATGGGGGCCAATTTCGCCCAGCGAGATTCGGGCACCGAGGCATTGAGGGTGTAGAGTTTGCCGTGACGGGTGGCAATGGCGGCAATGTTGTGGCGACGACCGGTTTTGGTATTGACCACATACTCCAGGGTGTAGTACAACTGCTGGTCATCCTGGCGACTGTCGGCGCTGACCAGTTCCGGTTTTTGATCCACCGCCGCCTGCGCCAGGGCCGTATTCAGCAGCCGTTGCCCCACTTCCAGCGGCGAACCCAACTCCGCCAGGGTCTTGCCCGATTTCACCGTGCTGATGACCATGCTTACGGTTTCGCTGGGGTCAATCAGGTCATGAAAGAGAATGTCCAACCCATCCCGACTCGGTTCATTGGGCTGCACCCGCACCCAGCCATTGGGGTAGAGAAATTGATAGCCATCTACCGTATCAACGTAGGGATTTAGCCCCGCCGGTGTGAACCCACAACCGGTCAACCCCAACACCAACACCACCAAACCCAACCACAGCCAGCGCATGGCTTGCCCCCCGATACCGCCCCTTTCATTATGCCACCAACTGGTTCGACCCCCGCGCTACAATCAAAGCGTTCGGCTCAGGTCCCACACAATTTCCTGCTCCTGTTGAACCGGCGTGTATGACCTCGGTGGTTGCTCCCCCCTATTACCGCTTGGAAGATTGGCAAGGCGGTCACCGCACCCAGCCTCAGGAATTTGCCTACTGGGTCGAGGAGGTGACCGGAACCATCCCGGCGGACTTGACCGGCACCCTGTTTCGCAATGGGCCAGGGCGGTTGGACCGGGGCGGGCAGCGGTACCACCATCCCTTTGATGGGGACGGCATGGTCAACCAGGTGAGCTTTTGTAACGGGCGGGCCTTTTACCGCAATCGCTACGTGCAAACCCCCGAATTTCAGGCAGAACAACGGGCCGACAAAATTCTTTACCGGGGGGTATTTGGGACGTTGAAACCGGGGGGCTGGTGGAACAACATTTTTGACCTGCGTCTGAAAAACATTGCCAATACCAACGTGATTTACTGGGGCGGAAAATTATTGGCTTTGTGGGAAGCAGCGCCCCCTTACCGACTTGACCCTGCCAATTTAGCGACTTTGGGGTTGGATGATTTGGGGGGAATTTTAGCCAATGGTCAGCCTTTTTCTGCCCATCCGCGCCTTGATCCCCAGGGCTTTTTGGTGAATTTTGGGGTGCAAACGGGGCCAAGCAGTCACATTAATCTCTACGAATTCGATGCCAACTGGGGGCTGGTACGTCACCACAAACATCCGGTTGCCGGCTTTGCCTTTTTGCATGACTTTATCCTGACGGAAAACTACTACGTCTTTTTTCAAAACCCCGTGCATTTTAACCCCCTGCCCTACATTTTGGGCTGGACGGGAGCGGCGCAATGTTTGCAGTTTGATGCGGAACAACCCACCCGTATTCTGGTGATCCCGCGTCAGGGGGGACCGGTGCGGGTATTTTTGACGGATGCCTGTTTTGTCTTTCACCACGCCAACGGCTACGAGCAGGGAAATGAACTGATTTTAGATTCGATTTGTTATCGCCATTTCCCGACCATTGACCAACAGACGGATTACCAAACCGTTGATTTTTCCCGTCTGCCAAGCGGCCAACTACGGCGATTTCGGGTGAATTTGACGACCCATCAGGTGCGCAATACGCTGCTTTTGGAGCGCTGTTGTGAGTTTCCCCAGGTGCATCCCCAGCGGGTGGGGCGGGCGTACCGGTGGGTCTATTTGGGGGTGGCGGCTGACCCGGTGGCCAATGCGCCGCTGCAAGGTATCCTGGCGCTGGATGTGCAAACGGGGCGGCAACAGATGTGGCTGGCCGGGAGTCGGGGCTTTGTGGGTGAACCGGTCTTTGTGCCTAGGGGTGAGGCGGAAGACCAGGGCTGGCTGCTTACGTTTGTCTATAATGCCGCGCGGCAATGTACAGATATTGTTATTCTGGATGCGGCGGATGTGGCTGCAGGGCCGGTGGCGACGTTGCATTTGCGGCACCATGTGCCCTATGGGTTGCATGGCTCGTTTACGCCGCTACTGTTTGCTGAGGAGGCGAGGGTGTGACCTGGCAATGTTACGATCATTTCACGGGCGCGGTGGTTGAGGATGTCCTTATCTCATTCATCACCTCCTTGGTGGCGTGTTGCGCTGGGCAGTTTTACGACGGTGTTGCTGGCGGAATTGGGCGACAAGACCCAGGTGACAACTCTGTTGATGACGGGTTCGTCCCAAGAGCCTTGGGTGGTCTTTGCCGGGGCAGCGTTGGCGTTGCTGGCCACCAGTTTTTTGGGGGTGTTTGTCGGGCAATGGCTCAGTCAACGGCTTGATCCCCGCCGCGTTGAAGTTATTTCAGGGCTGATTTTTCTGGGGGTGGCCCTGTGGTTGGGGTGGGATAGGGTGCAGGCTGGGCACCGATGAATTGGCAACTTTTGGGAGTGACATTTTTGACGGTTTTTTTGGCGGAAATTGGGGATAAAAGCCAGTTGGCGACGATTGCCCTAAGCGGTAGTTCGGCGGCGCCGCGCTGGGTGTTTGTGGGTACGGCCAGTGCCCTGATTACTGCCAGCTTTTTGGGGGTGTTTTTGGGACAAGAATTAACCCAGGTGTTGCCTTTGGATGCCTTGCAAATTCTGGCTGCTGTTGGGTTTTTCTTGCTAGGGATGCGCAGTTTGTGGCCGAAAAAAAGGGAGCCGGGTTGCCCCAGCCCCCCGGTGCCAGATGAGGGCAACTAAACCGCGGTTTCTTCGGTACGCCGGGTGGTTTTGTCCCCGACTTTCAAAAACACTCCAAATTCCACCTGTTCGCCGATGTTTTCGTCAATGCCGGCAAAGACATCCCGGAAGAGGGTACGGGCGCCATGCCAGATGTGACCGAAGAAAAAGAGCAGGGCAAACGAGGCATGGGCAAAGGTAAACCAACCGCGAGGGCTGGTGCGGAACACCCCGTCCGACTTGAAGATTTCCCGGTCGAAGGCAAAAGGTTCCCCTAACTGGGCTTTGCGGGCAAATTGTTTCACCATCGCCGGGTCGGTAAAGGTTTTGCCGTTGTTTTGGCCGCCGTAGAAGGTAACCGTCACCCCGGTTTGCTCGATGCTGTATTTGGAATCGGCCCGCCGGAAGGGAATATCGGCCCGCACCACCCCGTCTTCATCAACCAAAATCACCGGGAAGGTTTCAAAGAAGTTGGGCATCCGCCGCACCGTCAGGATGCGCCCTTCCGCGTCCTTGAACTCTGGGTGTCCCAGCCAAGCCAGCGCCAAGCCATCCCCCTTGTTCATCGGCCCGGCCCGAAAGAGACCCCCCTTGGCGGGACTGTTACCGATGTAGTCGTAAAAGGCCAGTTTTTCGGGAATGCGGGACCAGGCTTCCTCCTTGGTCAAACCAGCGGCCAAACCCGCCTGCACCCGCCGTTGGATTTCTTGCTGGAAGTACCCCTTATCCCACTGGTAACGGGTGGGGCCAAACAGTTCGATCGGGGTGGTCGCCGAACCGTACCACATCGTTCCCGCCACGACAAAAGCAGCGAAAAACACCGCCGCGATACTGCTTGACAGCACGCTTTCGATATTCCCCATCCGCAGCGCCCGGTAGAGCCGTTGGGGAGGTCGCACGGTCAGGTGGAACAGCCCCGCAATGATCCCCACGATCCCAGCGGCAATGTGGTGCGCCACCACACCCCCCGGATTAAAGGGATTAAAACCTTCTGGTCCCCACGAGGGCGCCACCGGTTGCACATGACCCGTCAAGCCGTAGGGGTCTGACACCCACATGCCCGGCCCAAACAAGCCGGTCAGGTGAAACGCCCCAAACCCAAAGCACAGCAAACCCGCCAAAAACAGGTGAATGCCAAACATCTTGGGCAAATCCAAGGCCGGTTCGCCCGTGCGGGGGTCGCGGAACAATTCCAAATCCCAATAGACCCAGTGCCAAATGGCCGCCAAAAACAACAAACCAGAAAGGATAATATGTGCCGCCGCCACCCCTTCAAACGACCAAATGCCTGGGTTCGCTGCCGGTTCCCCGGTGATGCTCCAGCCCCCCCAGGATTCCGTCACCCCCAAACGCACCATAAACGGCAGCACGAACATCCCCTGCCGCCACATGGGGTTCAACACGGGGTCCGTGTGGTCAAAAACCGCCAACTCGTACAGCGCCATCGAACCGGCCCAGCCCGCCACCAGCGATGTGTGCATCAAATGCACCGCAATCAGCCGTCCCGGGTCATTGATGACGACTGTATGAACACGATACCAGGGTAGTCCCATTGACTACACGCCTCCTTCGTCCTAAATCTCTTTTGTACCGACAGCTTCGATGGTCAGAGTTCACTTGGCTAGGCACGCCAGCCAAAATCCCCACCGCCAGTGGGACGGCCACGAAACTTGGGTTACATTTTACTAAGAAACCCTGGGCACCCCCTAGGGATGCCGTAACAATGCTTAATATCTGTCTCAGCCAAGTCGGTTGGGTGGGTCGGCCATGAGTTTGCCTTGGGCCGCCGAAAAAATCTTATTCTCCCCTGCTGAGCCTGCTGCCGGGGCCGTGCCGGTGGTGTGGGCGTTTCCCCATACCTACCGCGTGGGCATTACCAGTCTGGGGTATCAGTGGATTTGGGGAATGTTGGCCCAGCGTGCGGATGTGCGGGTGCGGCGCTGGTTTACCGATGGGGGAGAACCGCTGGCGGAACCGCCGGAGTTGGTGGGTTTTTCCTGCGCCTGGGAACTCGATTACCCCCACATTTTTGACCTGTTGGACCACTTCGGCATTCCCCTATTGAGTCGGGAACGGGACGATAGGCATCCGCTAGTGTTTGCCGGCGGGCCGGTCTTGAGCGCCAATCCTGAACCGTTGGCCGAGGTTTTGGATGTGGTGTTGTTGGGGGATGCGGAGGTGGTGCTCCCGGCGTTTTTGGCGCGCTATCAGGAGGTGCGGCGGGCCAGGCGGACAGAACAACTGCTGCATCTGGCGCAGGTGCCGGGGGTCTATGTGCCGCAATTTTACGAGCCTGTTTATGCTGCCCCCACCGGCAGATGCACCGGCATCCGGGCGCACCCGGATGTGCCTCCCACCATTGCGCGGCAGGTGTATCGGGGCAATACCCTGGCCGTGTCCACCGTCGTTACCCCCCATGCCGCCTGGGAAAACATCTACCTGGTGGAGGTGGTGCGCAGTTGCCCGGAAATGTGTCGGTTTTGCCTGGCGAGCTACCTGACCTTGCCGTTTCGGGCGGCGGCCCTGCCGCAGGGGTTGATCCCGGCGCTGGAACGGGGGTGGCAGGTCACCAAGCGGATCGGTTTACTTGGCCCCTCGGTGACCCAACATCCTGAATTTCCGGAACTGCTTAGCTATCTCAACCAACCCACCTGGGACGGTCTGCGGCTGAATATCGCCTCGGTGCGGGCGGCAACCGTAACCCCTTTGCTGGTGGAAACCCTGGTGCGCCATCAGACCCAATCGCTCACCATCGCGGTCGAAAGCGGTTCCGAGCGGCTGCGCCAGGTAATGAATAAAAAATTGGGCCAGGCCGAAATTCTCCAGGCGGCGCAAGTGGCGCAAACCGGCGGCTTAAAAGGCTTAAAACTCTACACGATGGTGGGCGTGCCAACCGAAACCGAAACCGACCTGCAAGCCACCGTCAACCTCGCGCGGGAATTACGCCGACTGACGCCGCGTTTGCGTTTGACCCTGGGATGCAGTACGTTTGTGCCCAAGGCCCAGACCCCTTGGCAGTGGTTGGGGGTCAATCCCCAAGCGGAAAAACGGCTGCAATTTCTGGGCAAACAACTGGGGAAATTGGGGGTGGAATTTCGTCCCGAAAGTTATAAAGATTCCCTGGTGCAAGCCCTCATTTCCCGTGGGGATCGCCGGTTAACCCAAGTGTTATTGCGCACCCGCCGGTATGGGGTTTCGCTGGGGGGCATCCGTCGGGCCTTTAAGGAATTGCAAGGCCAACTGCCGCCCCTGGAATTTTATGTGCATCAGGACTGGCCAGAGACAGACCCTTTGCCCTGGCAGCATCTGACCGGCACAGCAACCCTAGCCATGCTCACGGCTCACCGACAGCGTTCTTTGCCGGCTGCCACACCTGGGCCACCCGTTCCCGAATCGCCTGCAAATTCAGCCGAATTCCCCGCGTAATCCGCCCTTCAATCAGTCCTACGGGAAGATGCCGTCGCGGGCGCACCTGCACCGTGTAGATGAGCCGGGTGGCACTGTCTTGGGGGTCCAACTGCCAGGCCCCATCAAACCGGCTAAAATCTCCCTCGACACAGGTGAACTGGATGCGTTGGGGATAGATTTCTTCGATGTCCAGCACCACCCGCGCCCGAAAGTTGAACCGCAAAAGCGGCTGCGTACCCACCTGCTCCAGACGAATTTTGCCCTCCGGGTGCGGCAAACGACGACTGACGGCCAGATTGGGCAAAAAATCCGCCAGCGCCTCGTAATCGGTCAACACCTGCCAAATAGGCGCCACCGGGTAGGGCATGGTCATCTCCGCCTGAATCTGCCGCTCCCAACGGTTGAGCCGCTCCACCCCCACCAGCGGGTCTGCCTCTTGGGCGAAATCGGCTGCTGCTTCGGATTCTTGGCCCATAGAGTCATGCCGTTGTCAAGGTTGCTCGGTAGCTACAGTTCCCCTCCCCAGTGACGACCGCACGGACGTAGGGAGCAACTGGCCAAGGTTGGCGAACACGTAGCTGGCCCCATGCTGTTGGAGGGTTTGGGTATAGCCTTCCACGTCCTGGATGTGAGGGGGGAGAATGCCGACTGCCACCCAGACATACGCCGGTTGTTCTTGCCGGGCAGCCTGCACCGTGAGCATATCCGCCACCGTATCCCCAGCGTAGAGGATGGGGGTTCCGGGGGGGCATGACCATTGGCGCACCAACCGCAACAATCCCGTAGGGTCGGGTTTTTCGGGGGCATCTTCCATCGCGACCAAAGGAGCCGCCGCCAGCCCCAGCCGGGCCAGGGCATACTGGGCTTCCCGACGGGGGGCACCGCTGAAAAAACCCCAGCGCCAGCCTGCCTGGGTAAACTGCCCAAAAAAGTCCCTGTCAATTAGCAGTTCCTCCTGGGTAATCAGGCCCGTGGGGTGTGCCGTTGCCCCCCAATACAGCCTTTGGAAATAGGGAATGAGGTCTGCCAGGGGGACATCCCAACCCCGGCGCCGCAGCAATTCCTGGGTGGCCCGCCAGTCGTTATTCCAATGCCCCTCGCTTTTGAGCTGGTCAATTTCTGCCAGGGTGGGGGTGTAAGCGCCTTGGGTAAAATGCTGCACGGTCGCCTGGATGGCCCGCCGATAGGAATGGCGCACATCCCGAATGACCCCGTCAATATCGGCAATCAAGACCCCCGGAAAGGACACGTGGTGGCTACCTTGCCCGCTGGTTAAAATAAGAAACGTAGGCTATCCTAACAGATTGCTGTTACACGTGCGTACAGGAGGTCTGTTTCTTGAAGTTTCAGTTGAAAGCGCTGTGGTTACAAAAAGACGTGGGATTGGCCGTGGATCAGATTGTGGGGGGCGGCAGTAGTCCGTTGACCTGCTACTTTTTTTGGCCGCGGGACAACGCCTGGGAACAGCTCAAAAAAGAGCTAGATGCCAAGTCCTGGATTCCCGAGGCCGCCAAGATAGAATTACTGAATCAGGCGACGGAACTCATCAACTACTGGGAGGAAGGCAAATCCACGCGCTTCCACACGCTGCAAGAGGCGCAAGAGCGATTCCCCCATGTGGTTTTTGCAGGCAGTAATTGATGGGTGCGCCGCTGGTTCTGCTCCTTGCCCACAGCCCTGATGTTGGTGAGGTGTGATGATGGCAACCCCTACGGAGCAGACAACCTTGCTGGCGGCTTTGGCCTGCCTGGACATTGACCTGGAACGGGAATTGCAGCAGTTGCGGCAGGAGCGGGCGAATTGGGAGCCGGAATGGTGGCGTTCGCTGTTGGGGCCTACCCCACCCCCGGCCTCGGCCTGGACTTTTCCAGCGGCGGCCAATGCCCCCCCGGTTGCTACGGATGGGGCGGCGCCCGAGGAGGGAGAGGTGAGCGCCCCTTTGGCGATCCCGGAACCACCACCCACGACGGCCTTGGCGGTAGCCGAATTGCCGGAGGGAGGTGCGGATGGGCATAAGGCGGGGGAAGATACGGCCTCGGTTCCCGACGCGGCAACGGCCCTACCCCCCTTGCGGCCTTCCTGGTCGGAGCGTCTCAACCGGGTGTTTGCCCGGCGCCAAGCGGCAGCGGAACCCTTGGGCGACCCCTGGGCCGAAACCTTTGTGGAACCGCCGCGGCCTGCCTCATTCCGGCTGTCCCAGCCAGTGCTGGGGTTTGCTCTGGGGGTGACGGCGGCCACCCTGGGGACGTGGGCGATTTTGGGGTTGCGTCAGCCCCCGCGTCCGACACCGACAACGCCGGCGTTGCGTGTCCCTGCCCCCCCTCCGGAAGGTGCGGTGCTCCCGACGCCTTCCCCTTCGCCAGTACCCAACCTGGCGCGCCGGGAACTGCCCGATTTGAGTGCCATTCCCACGGCCAGCCCCCGGACCAGTCCTACTCCTAGCCCCCCCAACCTCGGCTTCTACTACGTGGTGACGGATTACCACAACGAGCAAAGTCTGCTGGCGGCGCAAAAAGTCGTCCCGGAGGCGTTTGTGTGGCAGTTTCCCCACGGGGTGAAGGTGCAACTGGCCGCCTTTGAACTGCGGGAGCAGGCGGAGCAATTTGTGGCAAACTTAAAGGCGAAGGGCATCAATGCCCGTGTTTATCCCTAGAGGCACTCCGGTGAATCTGTGGCGTTGGCGTCATTCCCCTGACCCGGAACGGTTGCTGGAGCAGTGGGTCAACCGCTTACGTGGCCAATTGCGGCAACTGAAACGGGCGGTAGCGTTGGTGGTGGCAACCCAGCGGCGGCTGCGGCGGCAGTTACAGCGGGTGGTCTGTCCCCAAACCCGCCAGGAACTGCAGCAGGCTCTGGTGCATCAAAGCGTCCATTGCCGCCAACTACAGCAGCAATTGTGGGAATTGGAACAGCAGGTGCAGGCCCTGCAAGCGCGCCAGGAGGTTTTGACGGCGCGTGCCTCGACTGCCGAAGCCCGCAAAGCCCTGTGCGACCTGCGCCAACAGCTAACGGACGGCACCTTACCGGCAGTTCTGCGCGATACGGAGGAACTGATTCACCGGTTGGAAGCGGAGGCGGAACTGTGGGAGCACAGTTTGGGGGAATGGGTGTCCATTTTGCGCCAGCCGTGACGGGTTGCCGCTAGCGCGCGGTGTATTTGCGCCATCTGCACCTGTGGCATTTTCGGAATTACACCGACCAGGCCATCACCTTTACCGGCAACCAGACAATTTTGATCGGGGATAATGCCCAGGGTAAATCGAATCTGCTCGAGGCCATTTTGTTGCTGGCGACGCTTCATTCTCCCCGTGCCCACCGGGATGCGGATTTGATTCAGGATGCTCAGGAAACGGCGCGCATTCAGGCGGAGGTGAGCCGCGACCCCGAACCGGCGGTGCTGAGTCTAACGTTGCGGGCTTCCGGGCGACGCACCCTGGCGGTGAACGACCAGACCCAGCGGCGGCAGATGGATTTTCTCGGCTATCTGCGGGCGGTCTTTTTTTCCTGCTGGGATTTGGAATGGGTGCGGGGCAGTCCGGCGCAACGGCGGGATTGGTTGGACCAGATGTTGGTGCAACTGGAACCGGCCTACAGCCAACTGTTGCAGGATTACCAGCGAGTGGTGCGCCAGCGCAACGTCCTCCTGCGCCAGGAATCCCTGTCCCCTGCCCTGCTGACTCCTTGGGACGAGCTGCTTAGCCAAACCGGCAGCCATCTCATGCGGCGGCGGTGGCGGTGGCTCGAACGGTTGGCGCCCCTGGCGCGCACCTGGCACGAACGGATCAGCCAAACCAGCGAAGTGTTGACCATTCGCTACGCCCCAGCCGTGCCTATGAGTGGCGAGGAGGACGAAGCAACTCTACGGGCACACTTCCAGCGGCAACTGGCGGCCAAGCGTCCAGCGGAACTGGCGCAAAAAACCACCCTGGTCGGCCCCCACCGTGACGACGTAGTTTTTTGGCTCAACGGGCAACCCGCCCGCACCTACGCTTCCCAAGGCCAACAGCGCACCCTCGTTCTGGCGCTCAAATTGGCAGAATTGGCGCTTTTAGAAACCCACTTGGGCGACGCCCCCCTGTTGCTCCTAGACGATGTGCTGGCCGAATTGGACCACAAACGGCAACGGCAGCTCCTGAGCGTCATCAGCGAGCGGGTGCAGACCATCATCACCACCACCGACCTCGGGCGGTTTTATGCCCCCTGGCTGGCTACTGCCCAGCAATTGCGGGTGGTACAGGGGCAAGTCTATCCGGTGTAGGTGTTGCCTGGAGGTACGCTTGCTCGCTATCATAGAAAACGCTTTCCTCAGTAGCTCAGCGGTAGAGCGGTCGGCTGTTAACCGATTGGTCCCTGGTTCGAATCCAGGCTGGGGAGTCGTGGTAACCTGGGGTGGGGTTGGTCACGAACGCTGTTCGTTACCATGGATAGGGGAACCCTGGCGGGGTGGCAGGAACAATAGCTCAAGGATGTTATGAGGATCAAGACGATTAGCGCCGCCGATTTTGCCCAAAAGCGTGCCCAAAACCCCAATTTGCAAGTGCTGGATGTGCGGGAATGGTGGGAAGTGGAGCGGGCCAAGCTACCCGGCTGTTTGCATTTGCCCTTGAGCGAGTTTTCCCAGTGGTCAACCCAGGTGCAGGAGTTACTCGACCCTAACCAGCCAGTGGTGGTGATCTGTCATCATGGCGTTCGTTCGGCCCAGGTGTGTGCCTGGTTGCAGGATCAGGGGTATGCCCAGGTGGAAAACCTAGGGGGCGGTTTGGAGGCTTATGCCCTCCAGGTGGACCCGACTTTACCCCGTTATTGAGCCGCCAAAGTGGGGAAAGAATTTCAAGTAAGTAATAGTCATTTTTATTGAAAATGCAACATTTTATGAGAGGAGGGTGTAAGATGGGGAGGAAGGTGAGCATCAAGGAGGAGAATCAGAATGTGTTACAGTCTGGATTTACGGAAGAAGGTGATAAGTTTCATTGAGAACGGGAATAGTATCACCAAAGCGGCGCGCATCTTCGGCATCAACCGAGCAACCGTGTACCGGTGGCTCGATAAACCCAATCTGGAGCGTACCAGAGTAGCGAGAAGGCAGAGGAAAATCGATATTGCCAGACTGGCGCAAGATGTGGCGAAGTACCCCGATAAGACCCTGAAGCAAAGAGCACAAGAGTTTGGGGTGGTGCCCAGCTCAATATATTATCAATTGAAGCGGCTAAATATAACGAGAAAAAAAACAGTTTCGGTA
>Ga0197142_1001460_pt1 | contig 21692 bp, 18 predicted proteins | sample GBS60_MetaG_FD_148614 | JGI IMG/M metagenome (GOLD analysis project Ga0197142, IMG submission 148614) | Sediment microbial communities from Great Boiling Springs, Gerlach, Nevada, United States - GBS 60_MetaG | ecosystem: Environmental > Aquatic > Thermal springs > Hot (42-90C) > Sediment... | reverse complement strand
CGTCGCCAAACTCGCTCACAAACACTTGGCGCCTCTACGGCGGGCATCGGCTCTGGCACGCGCCCGAACACCCCATCCGCACCTACTGCCCCGACAACGACCCCATCGAGTGGCGCTGGGACGGGCAACAGCTCCTGCTGCGTCAGCCAACCGAGCCGCGCACGGGCATCCAGAAGGAGGTGGTGATTGCGCCGCACGCCGACACGGTGGAGGTGCGCCATCGGTTGGTGAACCGCAACCTATGGGAGGTGCGGCTGGCAGCGTGGGCGCTGAGCGTGATGCGCCCCGACGGGGTCGCGCTCATCCCCCAAGAGCCATACCGCCCGCACCCCGAGGAGCTGCTGCCCGTGCGCCGCGTCGCGCTGTGGGCGTACACCGACATGAGCGACCCGCGCCTGCGCTGGGGCAAACGGCTGATTCAGGTACGCCAAGACCCGCGCGCCGCCGCCCCGCTCAAAATCGGTGTCAGCAACACGCTGGGCTGGATGGCGTACTGGCTGGGCGAGACGCTGTTCGTCAAGCGGTACGCCTACGACCCCTCGGCAGAGTATCCCGACTTGGGGTGCAACACGGAGGTGTTCACCAACGCAGATATGTTGGAGCTGGAGACACTTTCGCCACTCATCACGCTGCCGCCCGACGGCGCGCTGGAGCATACCGAGCGGTGGTCGCTGCATCGGGTGGGGGCGTATGTGGACGACGAAGACGCCCTGCTGGAGACGCTCGCCTACGCCTTGCGCGATTGAGGGGGCGCCGCGCTCTCGCGCACCATCAGCTCGCCCTCCATCAGGCAGTTGCCCTGCAGGGTTGTGCCCGTCTCAATCTGCTGCAGGAGCGCGTCGGCAGCAGCGTAGCCGATGTCGTGAATCGGGTTGCGGATGGTGGTCAGCGGCGGTTTCGCCAGCGCCGCCATCGGCATATCGTCGAAGCCAACGACCGATAGGTCGCGCGGCACGCGCACGCCCTGCTGGGCGCAGGCATCCAGCGCGCCCAACGCCAGCAGGTCGTTCGAGCCGACGATTGCCGTTAGGCGGGGACGCACCTGCAACAGTTGCGTCGCCGCCGCGAAGCCACTCGAATACTCGTAGTTGCTGGGCGCAATCCAGTCGGGCGGAACCTCCACGCCCCACTCTGCCATCGTCTCGATGTACGCCTTGAGCCGCTGGTGCGTACTCCACTGGCTGTCGGGTCCCTTAATGAAGCCAATCCGCCGATGCCCCTGCTCCAGCAGCCAGTTGACCAGCAGGCGCATCATCGGCTCGTTCGCGCTGTCGACGCAGTAGAAGCCCAGCGATTCGGGCAGCGTGCTGCCGACTACTACGCAAGGCAGGTGCGTATGCTGGTGGTACTCCAGCAGCGGGCTGCCCATCAGTGGCACAATCAGCAGCAGCCCGTCCACCGTGCCGTCATCCAGCTGCGTCCAGAGCACCCGCGGGTCTAAGTCGTTCAGCGTGATGATTTTTAGGTGGTAGTTGCGCGGGGCTAGCGCTTCCACGACGCCGTCCAGCACGGCGGTCGCGTAGTGGTTGCGCGTGAAGACGGCATGCTGCGGTTCCATCACGATGCCAATCGTGTGCGTGCGCCGTGCGGCGAGGCTGCGCGCCACACGGTTCGGGCGGTAGCCCAGCCGATGCGCCGCCGTCAGCACGCGCTCGACCGTCTCGGGACTGTGTAGCCCGCTCTTGTTGTTCAAGATGTTCGACGCTGTGCCAATCGAGACGCCTGCTGCCTCCGCCAGTTGCTTCAAAGTGGGGCGTTTCACACGCCGCGCCGTCTTCACGTCCTAATTATACACTACTCCCGACCGCTCAGCCGACGCAGCGCGAGGATTAATGCCTGCGTGCCGAGCGACTCGTCCCCTGTGCATTCCAAGCCGCGATAGAGTTGCTGCACGAGCGCGGTTCCCAGCAGGGGCGCGCCTGTGCGCCGCGCCTCGTCCATCAGAATCGCGAGGTCTTTCTGCAGCAATTTGACCATAAAGCCAGGCTGAAAGTCGCCCTGCGCGATGCGCTTGCCGAGATTCTCCATCGCCCACGAGCCTGCCGCGCCCGAACTGAGCGTCTCTACGGTCAGGTTCAGGTCTAAGCCTGCCTGCTCCGCAAACAGCAACGCTTCCGATACGGCGAGCATCCCGACGGCGACGGCGATTTGGTTGGCGAGTTTCATACGCTGTCCGCTGCCGCTGGCGCCGACATAGACCACCTTCTTGCCCATCGTCTGGAAGATAGGCAAGGCGCGCTGGTAAGCGTTGGGGTCGCCGCCGACCATAATCGTGAGCGTACCTGCCTCCGCCCCCCACTGCCCGCCCGTGACGGGCGCGTCGAGGAAGGCGATCCCGCGTTCCCGCGCGGCGTCTGCCAGCCGCTGGGTGAGGCTGGGCGCGGTGGTGCCCATATCGATAGCGAGCGTGCCTGGGCGCATGGCGGGCAGCACGGCGTTCTCGCCCGTAAGCCAGACGCGCTCGACGGTCGCGTCGTCGGGCAGGCAGGTGATGACCACCTCGCACTGGGCGGCTAGCTCGGCAGGGGTAGCCGCCTCACGCGCGCCCAGTTGCACCAGCGCGTCAATCGGCGGGCGACTGCGGCTATGCACTACCAGCGGGTAGCCCGCCTGCAGGATGTGCCGCGCCATCGGACGCCCCATAATCCCCAGTCCGATGAAGCCCACCGTCGGCAGCGTCATAGGCGCATGCTTCGCTGGAGGGGACAGTTCTCCTGCTACGATGGGGCGCGCAACGCGAGCGCGAACATCAATCCGCACGCGCCTTGCAGTACCAGCATCAGCCCGCCCAGCACAATCGCAATCCACGCATGCGCCTTGCCGTGCGCTTCGGGGGTCTCCTGCGCGACGGCTAAGCCCCTAACTCCCAGCGCGACGGCAGCGATTGCCAGTAGCAACCCGATGCAGGGGATGAGGCTGAACACCGCGAGATAGTAGCCGATGAGCGCGGGCTTGTTCTTGTAGGGCACGATTTTGGATAGCGCGTCCGACGCGCCCGAAGCGGTCGGCGCGCCCCCTGCAAATGCCGCGCAGCGGTCGCAATACTGGCGTCCCTCCGCAACTTCCGCACCACAACTTAGACAGCGCATGCCTGCTTCCGTGAATACCTAAGGGTGTTTCGCCAGGTGGGTTGTGCTTCCTGCCTGTGTTGCGCCATTTCGGACTCTTCGCGGCTTGTGGGTTCGTGTCGGGTGTAGACAGCGATTCGACAGCAGGAGGCGCGGGCGACACAGGGAATCTTGAACGCGAGGTGATGCAACGATGCAGACGGCGTTTAATGTGAACCCTCCTGTGAACCGCTTGCAGGGTGCGCTACCGAAGGTGGGTATTCGTCCTGTGGTTGATGGGCGGCGACAGGGCGTGCGCGAGAGCATGGAAGCCGCGACGATGGCGATGGCGCGCGCTGCTGCGCAACTGATTACCGAGCGCGTGCGCCACGCTTGCGGATTGCCTGTAGAATGTGTGATTGCCGACACCTGTATCGGCGGGATCGCTGAAGCTGCCGCATGCGAAGCACAGTTCGAACGCGAAGGTGTCGGCGTAAGCCTGACCGTTGCCCGCAGCTGGTGCTACGGCTACGAGGTAATCGATATGCACCCCACACGCCCGAAAGCCATTTGGGGCTTCAACGGTACAGAGCGCCCGGGCGCAGTGTTCCTCGCAGCGGCGATGGCAGCGCACGCCAACAAAAGACTGCCTGCCTTTAGTATCTACGGACGCGAGGTCCAAGACGCCGACGACTTCAGCATCCCGCCCGATGTCGCCGAGCGTATCGTGCAATTCGTGCGCTGCGGACTCGCCGTCGCTACCATGCAAGGCAAAACCTATGTCTCGATGGGTAATGTCTCGATGGGCATCGTCGGCTCGCTGGTCGATCACGACTTCCTGCAGCGGTACTTAGGCATGCGCACGATGACGGTCGATATGGTGGAGTTCGTGCGGCGGATGGAGCGCGGGATTTACGACCCCGACGAGCTCGAACGCGCCTCCCAGTGGGTCAAGAGGTACTGCAGGGAAGGTAAGGACTACAACCCGCCCGACAAGCAACTCACCCCCGAACAGAAGGAGCGCACTTGGCGGCAGAGCATTCAGATGGCGCTAATCGCCCGCGACCTGATGGTGGGCAACCCCAAGCTGGCGGAGATGGGCTACGCTGAAGAGTCGCTGGGCTTCAACGGGATTGCGGGCGGCTTTCAAGGACAACGCCAGTGGACTGACCACCTGCCCAACGGCGACTTTATGGAGGCGATCCTATGTTCTAGCTTCGACTGGAACGGCATTCGCCAGCCGTACATTTTGGCGACAGAGAACGACTACCTTAACGGTGTGTGCATGCTGTTTGGGCACTTGCTGACGGGCGCGGCACAGATTTTCGCCGATGTGCGCACTTACTGGTCGCCTGAAGCGGTGCGACGCGTTACGGGGTGGACGCCAACAGGCGACGCAGCCGACGGGTTTTTGCACCTGATTAACTCGGGTCCCGCCGCGTTGGACGGCACTGGACAACAGACCGCGCCCGATGGAACCCCCACGATGAAGGCGTGGTGGGAGGTGTCGCCCGAAGAGGCGGAACGTTGCCTGCAGGCAACCAGTTGGCACTGCGCAATGCTGGAATACTTCCGCGGCGGGGGCTGGAGTACGCGCTTCCGCACGCGCGGCGGTATGCCCGCCACGATGTTCCGCCTGAATATCGTAGACGGCATCGGACCTGTGATGCAGATCGCTGAGGGCGTCACGATTGAGCTGCCCGACGCAGTGCATACCGCTCTTGACGAGCGCACGAACCCGACATGGCCCACCACTTGGTTCGCGCCGCGCACGACGGGTCGGGGTGCGTTTCGGGATGTCTACACAGTGATGGCGCACTGGGGCGCGAACCACTGCGTGCTGAGCGCGGGGCACATCGGCGACGCACTCATTACGCTCTGCAGTATGCTGCGCATCCCTGTAGCGATGCATAATGTGTCTGAAGACCGACTTTTCCGCCCGCATCAGTGGGGCATGTTCGGCACAGCGGACTCAGAGAGCGCGGATTATCGTGCCTGCGCCGCATATGGGGCGCTGTATGGATAGCTCTGGGAAGGTATACCAGCCGCTGACGTACACTTTACAAAAAGCTGCGAGACAGCCCTAGCCCCTGCCAGGGGTACATCGCTGGAGTTTAATTGTTATCCGCAGAGCCGCTGCAACGCGCTGCGGTAACGCGCAGCGGTCTGGGCAACAATTTCATCGGGCAATGGGGGGGCAGGCGGCTGCTTGTTCCAACCGATGGATTCCAGATAGTCACGCACGAACTGCTTGTCGAAGCTGGGTTGCGATTTGCCTATCTGATACTGCGCAGCGTCCCAGAAGCGCGACGAGTCGGGCGTAAGCACCTCGTCGATCAGAATCACCTGCCCTGTCGCGTCGTAGCCGAACTCGAATTTCGTGTCGGCGAGGATAATCCCGCGCGTGAGGGCATATGCATGCGCCTCGCGATACAGGCGCAGCGTGTAGTCGCGCAGTAGGGTTGCTGTCTCGCGCCCCACCAGCGCGCATGCGTGCTCGAAACTGATGTTCTCGTCGTGCCCTGCGTGCGCTTTTGTGGCAGGGGTGAAGAGCGGTTCAGGCAGGGGCGACGACTCCTGCAGGTCGGGCGGAAGCGTCAGCCCATGAAGGGCTACGGCGTCCCCGCGCGCGCGCTCGCGTGCGGTGCAGTACTCCTTCCACAGCGAGCCTGCGATGTAACCCCGCGCGACGCACTCGATGGGGATGGGCGTCGCCCGCTTGACCAGCATCGTGCGCCCGTCCAGCAACTCGCGGTACGCGTCGGGGTTCAGCCCCGCCTGCACAAGGGCACTGGCAATATCCACCCACTCCGCGCTGATAAGGTGGTGCGGCATCCACGATTCGAACTTGCGGAACCAGAAGACGCTCAGTTGTGTCAGCACGCGCCCCTTATCGGGGATAGGCGTCGACAGCACGACATCGAACGCCGACAGGCGGTCAGTCGCAACCATTAGCAGCGCGTTGCCAAGTGCGTAGGTGTCGCGTACTTTGCCCCGCGCATGCAACGGTAGCGGTAAGTCGGTCTCGTACACCAGCGACATCCCCTTACGGGTTCGCCGAGTCGGGCGGAGTTCCTATCGGCGCGCCTTGCAGGAGCCGTTGGAGCGCGTCAGAGTCGCCTCGGCTAAGGGCGCTGGCAATCTGCTGGAGCCGCTTGAGAAGTTGGTCTAGCCACAAGCGCGTCGGCTCACAGTTGAGAGTCATCAATTGCGTCCACAGCGCGGGGTCACTCTGCGCGACGCGCGTCGCCGAGTGCCAGCTGCTGCCCCCTTGCAGCGTGGTAGGGTTCTCGCGGTGTATTGCGGCGAGGCTGAACGCAATAGCGTGCGGGACGAAACTGAGCAGCGCGAACTCGCGGTCGTGTTGGGCAGCGTCTATGAGTAACGGCACGGCACGCAGGGTCTGCACAAACGCTTGCACACGCTGCAGGGCATCGGAGTCGGTCTGCTTCGCGGGAGTCAGCGCCCATACCGCACCGTGAAACAGCTCCGCACGCGCCGCACGGATGCCGTGCTGCTCCGTACCTGCTATCGGATGTCCGCCTACAAAGCGGCTGGGATAGGGTAGAAACTCCTGCGCCCAGCCCAGCAAGGGCTGCTTGACGCTCACCACATCGGTCAGCACTGTGTCGGGACGCAGATGAGGCGCAAGCTGCTGGAACACTGCAGGCACCGCCATCGGTGGCGTGGCAATCACAATCAGGTCAGAGCCCGCACAGGAGGCAACGCTTTCGGCAGGGTGGTCAATCGCGCCCAATTGAAGGGCGGTGTCTAAGGTGTCGGGAGCAGTGTCGTAGCCAATGACTGCGCTGTCCAGTGCTTCGTGCCGCAACGCTAGCCCAACCGACGCACCGATTCCGCCCAGACCAATGATTGCAATTCGCACGCGTGCTAAGTACCTCCATGCCTATGAGTATGTGAGTGGGGCGGATGCAAAACCTGCCCCTACAGAGTTGGCGTCACTGTACTTTCGCGGAGGCAGCCCTTGTGGCTGCCCCTTGTGCGTTCCTGTCTATGTCAAAAAAACCCTGCGCATAGGGCTTAAAATACCCGATACCCTATCTCGAGACCAGCCCCTGCCAATTGCGGAATTGGTGTATAATAGGCGATAGGCGATTACGCCAAAAGGAGGCTTATGATGATGCGAAACGCTGTGTGGACGCTAACGGTATCTGCCCTGCTAACAGCAGCCAGCGCGCAGATTGACTATCAGGAACAAGGTGATGCGGGCGATTTGCCCGCAACGGCGCAGCTCGTCAGTGCAGCAGATGCCCAACCGTGCCAAACTCCTGTGCAGAGCATCCGCGGGCAGATGGATGAGGACGATGTGGACATGTTCGTCATCTGCATCACAGATCCCGCGACATTCTCCGCCAGCACAGTAGGAACTACCAGTTGGGACACGCAGCTGTGGCTGTTCAGGTGCGATGGGATCGGCGTTGTGCATAATGACGACAACCCCGATGGCGGCGGGTTGGGATCGCGAATCGACAACCGCACGAACTGCATCCAACGACCAGGCATCTACCTGCTGGCGATTAGCCGCTACAATCGCGATCCCGTGACGGCAGATGGGCTGATGCTCTGGGATTTGCTGGGCAACAATCGCGCAGTGCGCTGTCCTGACGGTCCCCGCGCGGACGAGCCAGTCGGGGCTTGGGCAGGAGCGACTCAAGCCGCAGGGGAATACCTAATTCTGCTTACAGGCGCCTACGCGGTTAGCGAGAACGGCTGCTGCGTCACCGCAGGCGGTGATGTAGACCTCAATGGCTGTGTCGATGACGCCGACCTGCTGCGCATCCTCATCGCCTTCGGCAACACGGGACAGTTCCTGCCTGAGGATGTCACCTGCGACGGGGTTGTGGACGACGCCGACCTGCTGACAGTGCTGTCCGCCTTCGGCAGCGGGTGCTAAGCCTTGCCCTCAACTCCAGCCCCCTCCCGCTCTGCGGGAGGGGGGTAGAGGCGACGCGGCGCATCGCTCCCCCATTTGCGCCCCATCGCTTTGCTTATGCCCAGTCCTCCGTGCGGATACGCAGCACGCGCGACATGAACTTTCGCGCCTCTTCAGGCGTCATGCTGGGGTTCTTATGCGACAGCCCGAAGAGGGCGAGCATTTTGTAGAAAGCATCGGTGTTGCGCATTAACCCGTGAAACACCTCGCGCCCTGCGCCGAATGCGGTGATCCAAGTATAATCGGCTGTGTGCGAAGTGCCTGTCCAGCCGTAGCCGTTGTAGTTGCTCAGAATCTGTCCCAACAGTCCTTGCAAGCTGCGGTGCTGGCGGTTCCAAATAGGCGGCAAGTTGCCTTTGAGCGCGCCTGCGAGCGCGTTCGCCTCCTCGCCATTGATCTCAATCCCCAGTTGCGCTTTCAGGATGTCGCGCACCTCATCCGCGCTGCCCGCGTTGCGCAGCTTGTTGGGCAACTCTTCAAACGAGCACTTCGCGTGTTGCAGTCGCGCCATCGCTTTATTCGACGCCTCGTACTCGCCGCCCATGCCGTTCAGTCCAGGATTTGAGTTTCCGTGGTCGCTGGTGATAATCATCAGGGTGTCGTCGCGCTTAGCGACGAACTCGTAGACGACCTCAATGGCGTCATCGAAAGCGAGTTGATCCCACATGATGCCCGCGGCGTCGTTGGCGTGTGCGGCGTGGTCGACGCGCCCACCTTCTACTTGCAACAGGAAGCCATTTGGCGCATTGCCCAAGATCTCCAGCGCCTTGCGGGTCATCTCGGCAAGCGTGGGCACCGTGCGCTTGAGTGCGTCGGAGTGGATGTGGTCGATTGTGTAGGGCAGATGGGAGTCGTAAAACAGCCCCAGCACCTTTTCGGGGCGGGCGTTGCTGATGACTTGGTCGCGCGTGTTCCAATAGGTGTAGCCTGCGTCTTGGTAGGTTTTGATAAGGTCTTTACCGTCTTTGCGGCGGTTGGGGGCGAAGTGGCGCAGTCCGCCGCCCATCAGCACATCGACCACATTCAGATACTGCGGGGCGATGTCGTCTTCGTCGTCGCGTCGGGGCTGCACAGCAGCGAAACCCGCAGGCGTCGCGTGCGTGATGCGTGTGGTGGTGACCAGTCCAACTTTTTTGCCCGCCTGCTTGACAATCGGCGCGATGGGGGTCAGGCGCGTGCCATCAGGTAGCACATTAATTTGTCCGTTGAAGATTCGGCTGCCGCTGCCCCATGCGCTGGACGCCGAAGCAGAATCGGTCACAAGCGAGTTGAGCGCCGCCATATCGAAAAAGCCGAGCGTCGCATCGGGGCTTTGGAGGAGCTGGTACCAGAACGAGCCTTTGCCACGAACAAGCTTGCCGAACTCATCCGCCAGCGACGGCACGCCCGCACTCATGCCGTCCGAGACCATAAAGATAATGTTTTTGACGCGCCCTGTGCTCCGAGAGCTGGTTGGCGCAGGCGCGAGCTTTGTGAGAGCAAGCCCAGCCACGCCCGCAAAGCCGAGTCTGAGAACCTCCCTGCGTGAATAGCGTTCGTTCATAAGGGTCGCCTCCCGAAAAAACTATACCTGCTCGGAGCGTTAAGGGGACATTAAAGATGGCGGAGCGGGTGGGATTCGAACCCACGAGACCCCTTTCGGAGCCTACACGATTTCCAGTCGTGTCCCTTCAGCCACTCGGGCACCGCTCCACGCTAACGAAATTTATACCCGATTCGTCTTCCAAAAGGCGACGCCCAACGAGGCGATTGGAAGCGGGTATACTTTTGGGGCAAGTCTATGGCTGGCGGTTTGCAGGAAGCGGTTTTCTACGGAGGGAAGCCTTGCGGAACAAGGGCACATTAGGATGGTTGCGCCAGATACCTCCCCGACGCTGGGCGGAGTTCTTGAGGGCGGTGTTCACGGATGTATGGCTCATCTCAGCGTCGCTGGTGTTCGCGGTCGGGCTGGTCAACGACTTTCGCTATACGGCACAGGATACGCGCATGCTTGGGTGGCTTGCGCCCGTGCTCTCGTTGGTGGGTACAGGCGCGCTCTTTAGTCAGGGGCTGTATCGAGTCCACAGTCGGTACGCGGGCATCACCGACCTGTTCCGACTTATTCGGGCGAGCACAGGGCTAAGCATCGCTTGTGTGATTGGTCTGCTGGCAGGTGCTTACTCCAGTGGGCGTCCGTTCTCGTTAGCGGAATGGGTGCTGTTTGGGTTTTTGTCCACGACGGCGTTGGCGCTTCCGCGCATCGGGCGACGGCTATATGACTGGTACCTTGCCTACACGCGCAACCAGGCGCCGCGTCGACGGGCGCTGGTGGTCGGCGGCGGTGACACGGGCGAGGTTGTGATGCGTGAGATGCGGCGCAATCCACAGGTGGACCTGCATGTGGTCGGCTTCGTGGACGACGACCCACAAAAACAGGCAATGCACATCCACGGCTACCCGTGTCTGGGCACAACTGAAGACATCCCCCAAATCGTCGCCGAGTACGGCGTGCAAGATGTGATTATCGCTATCGCGTCGGCGGACGGTGAGGTTGTACGGCGTATCTTTAACATCTGTCGTGCCACCAACGCGCGGGTGCGTATCGTACCGCCACTCCAGCCTCCTGAGGGGCGCAACTTCCTGCTAACGCAGATCCGTGAGGTGAGCATCGAAGACCTGCTGCGGCGCGCCCCTATCGAGTTCGACCTACGCCCCGTTGCAGCGTACATTTCAGGCGAGCGCGTGCTGATCACAGGGGCGGGCGGCTCCATCGGCAGCGAACTCGCACGCCAAATCGCCGAACTGGGACCTGCCAGCCTCGCGCTGCTGGGCAAGGGCGAAAACAGCATTTATCAGATTGAGCAGGAACTACGCACACGCTTCAACTACGAACCCGCATGCATCATCGCGGATGTGCGCGACGCGGCGCGCATCGAAGCCGTCTTTCGCAACGAGCGACCGACCCTCGTCTTCCATGCCGCCGCACACAAGCATGTGCCCCTCATGGAGGCGAACCCTATCGAAGCTATTAAGAACAATGTGCTGGGCACATGGGTCATGGCAGAGACTGCCGCCCGACACGGGACGCGCCGATTCGTCTATGTCTCCACCGACAAGGCGGTCAATCCCGTGAGTATTATGGGCGCGACCAAGCGCGTGGGGGAGATGATTGTCAGCGCAATTGCTCGCGAAAGTGAGACCGAGTTTGCAATTGTGCGCTTTGGCAATGTGCTGGGCAGTCGCGGTAGTCTTATCCCAACGCTGCAAGCCCAGATTGAGCAGGGTGGTCCTGTGCGCATCACTCACCCCGAGATGCAACGCTACTTTATGAGCATCAACGAGGCGGTTCACCTCATCCTGCGTGCAGGCGCGTTCTCCAGCAAGGGCGACATCTATATTCTCGATATGGGCGAACCCGTCCGTATTCTCGATATGGCGCGCGATCTCATCCGCCTCTACGGGTTAGTGCCTGAACAGGATATACCGATTGTTTTTACGGGCGTGCGCCCTGGCGAAAAACTGCACGAGCAGCTCTGCTACGATGAAGAGGTGCTTGAAGCGACGGCGAATCCTAAGATTATGCGTGTGCGGCTCCACGCTGTCCCTGAGTGGGGCTGGCTCCAGAGCCAGCTGGAAACGCTGCTAAACCTGTGTGAGAAGGAGCAGGCAGAAGCCGCACGCACGATGCTGTTGGAGCTGGCGGCTGGGAAGTTGACGACCTACTCGGTTGCAGAGCGGAGGACCGTTTAGGGTTGAAGTATTGGCTCGTGGTTGTGGGCGCAGTGCTGTTAGGGATGTGCGCCGCGCAGCAACTCCCTTCGCGCGACGACCCGCTCTACGACTACCTCGCCCGTGAGAATCCTACGCCGTCTGCGCTTTTGCGCACGCCCCGCAGCGGGGATGAGTTCCTTCGCACGCTCCCCAGCAACTTGCGCCCCTCGACGCAAATTGCGCGGTGGAAACTGCGCGACGCGCCCTTGCTGCCCGCACGCGCGACGCTGCTGATGGTGGAAACGCAAGCGTTTGCGTTCCCCGACCGAAGCGATTGGCGCACGGCAGAGACGACCTACCGTATCGTGGGCGCGTGGGCGATCGACGCGCACACCCTGCTGGAGGTGGTCTGGAGCGACATGCGCCGTCGGGCAGGCGACAACCCCAGCGTGTTCGGTACCGTTCCGTATGCGACGCTAACGCTCCAGACGGGCACTGTAGGCTGGCGTATTGGCTACAGCACGCTGCGCTGGCTGGGCGGCTACAGCGGCGGGATGCTGGTCAACGATGAAATGCCCCCCGTGCCGCACGCCGCCGTTCAGTTCCCCGTGCGCGTCCCGTTGCTGGGCGAGTGGCGCTTCGAACAGTTCCTGAGCCAGTTCGAGCAGGATGGCGCACGCACTTGGTGGGGCGCGCGGCGATTGGAACGCGACTTCGGGGCGCAGTGGACACTCGCGCTGGCAGAGGCGTTTAAAGCCCTGCAACTGCCTGAAGGCGTCGTGAGCCAACTTATCCCCTACTACCTGTACCAGAAGTGGTACAGCGACTCGCGCCGCGGGTCGGGCTGGTTCAACTACTTGGCAGAGGTGGGGGTTGTGTATAAGCCCGACACGCAGAACCGCGTTTACCTGTTTTGGCTGATGGACGATATGCGCGCGCCCACCGCCTTCGGCGGCTCGTCGAGTACGCCGCGCAAAGTGGCGACGCTGGTGGGTACACGGCTGTACCCCGCGCCGAACACGCGCTTGATTCTCGAACTTGTGCGCTCGGACGGCACGCCCACAGGCGGCGTCTACGACAACTCCAACCACCCACGCCGCTACGCCTACTATTACAAAGACCTGCCGATGGGGCATCCGATTGGCGCGAATCGCATCGGCTTCTACGCACGCGCCGAACATGAGAGCAGCCGCTGGCTCTACACCGTGGAGCACGCTACCCTGCGCCGCTTCCATAAGTACCGTCCTGGCACTCGGGGCTATGTGCTGGGTATTACTGTTGGGTATCAGGTCTCCGAGCGCGGCGTGATTAGCCTGCAGTACCGCGCCAGCCACCTGCGCGACACGAGCGCGCCCGTCAAGCAAGCCGGCTGGTATCTGCAGGTCGTCGCGCGGTTTTAAGCAGGAGAACAGAAGGAGCGCGCGTACTTAACCATCGCTATGCGCAGACTGCGACGAACAGGGGCTATTCTGAGTGTGTTTGTGTCGGCACTCATCGCAGCGTCAGCACAGCAGTCTCCAGACCTGCTGTGGGAGGCTGTGTCCGTCCCTGCCTTGAAGTCGGGGCAGGGATACGACCTGGTTTCTGGTCTCCGAGCGTATCGCGCCTACCGACTGGACGAGCCGCGTATGCGGCGACTCCTATGGGACGCGCCCCACGAGAATGTTGTTGCGCCGCGCTTCAGCCATGTGATCATCTACCTGCCGATGCCAGACGGAAGCTTCCAGCGATTTGCGGTTGTGGAGTCGCCCATCCTCTCGCCCGAATTGGCAGCGCGCTACCCCGAAATTAAAACATTCATCGGACAGGGGGTGGATACCCCAACTGCAGTCGCGCGACTCGATTTCACGCCGAATGGCTTCCACTCGATGGTAATCACTCACGAAGGCTCCAGTTTTATTGACCCATATGACCCCGAACATCCAGGTCTCTACATCTGCTACGACCGTCGCGACTCTATTCGCCGTCGCCCGCCCTGCCATGTGCATGCTGTCAAACAGCCAGAGGAACATGCCCACGAGCCGACTTTCGAGCCGCAGTCGGGAATCACTCGGCGCACCTACCGTCTGGCGGTGAATGCGACAGGCGAATACACGGTCTACTTCGGCAGCGTTTCGCGCGCGGAAGCTCAGATTGTGACCACCGTCAACCGCGTCAACGGCGTTTACGAGAACGACTTTTGCGTGCGATTCACTCTTGTTTACATGCGTGCCTACCCAGACCCCAACACAGACCCTTTCACAAGTTTCTACAATTTAGGAAGAGAAAACCAAACCGTGCTGGATTCGGTGTTCGGCTCCGCGAACTACGACTTCGGACATGTCTTCACGCGCGGGAATTTTGGAGGATATTCCGAAGGGCTTGGAATCGTATGTCGTGCGGGTCAAAAAGCGCGAGCGGTTTCGGGGCTTCTTGTGCCGTTCGGGGACGCTTTTGACATCGACTATGTGGCGCACGAGATGGGGCACCAGTTTGCAGGCAATCACACCTTTGCTTCGTGTTATGGCACTACCTCCCCCTTTCCGTATGAACCGGGAAGCGGCAGCACCATTATGGCGTATGCTGGCATTTGCGGTTCGGATGATGTCCAATCTAACTCCGACCCATACTTCCACACGCACAACATCACGGAGGTTCAGAACTTTATCACGGGCAGTGTGGGCAACTCGTGCGCGCTCCGCGAAACCATTCCAAACCTGCCTCCGAGAGTGAGTGCGCCCTCTTCCGTAAGGGTTCCTCAGAGCACGCCGTTTCGGTTGACCGCAGAGGCAAGCGATCCAGACGGCGACACCCTCACCTACTGCTGGGAGCAGGTTAGTGTTAACCCGCTCTTCCGTTCGCGATTACCCAGTCTCAGCCCCACACGCTTCTTTCCGCGCTTAGAGGTGGTGATGAACAACCAGACCGACCGTTGGGAGCAACTGCCAACGACCAACCGCACCATTCCGTTCCGATGCACGGTGCGCGACAATCGCGCGGGCGGTGGCGGAGTCGCCTTTGCCACCACCCAAGTCGTGGTGGATGGCGCACCGTTTCGGGTCACATCTCCCCCAAGCGAGGCAGTTTGGAATGTGGGGGAAACACAGGCGGTCATCTGGCAAGTGGGCGGTGGCAGCGTCGCGCCGCAGGTTAATATCCTGCTGTCTCTCAACGGCGGGCTGGACTACGAGACGGGCAAACTCATCGTATTGCGTGCCAACACACCCAACGATGGAACCGAGACTGTCACTGTGCCGAATGTGGTGAGCGACCGCGCGCGCATCATCGTAGAGGGCGCAGGGCATGTGTTCTACAGTCCTAATCCTGGCACCTTCCGCATTCGTGACCAGCGGCGCGCGGGGGATGTGAACGCCGACGGGTGTGTGGATGACGCTGACCTGCTGCGCGTGCTGCTCGAATTTGGCGCATCGGGCGTGGGCAAACTCGAAGACCTCAACCGCGACGGCATCGTGGACGACACGGACTTGCTACTTGTGCTGTTCAACTTCGGCAGCGGCTGTTAGGACTCCCTGCAAGACCGCTGATGGAACGGGCAGCGAGGCATGCGTCTGCCGCTGCCCGTTTGCTACCTATCGTTGGTGAGCGCACCGCGCTTTGGTAAACGATGAGGTATCCTATCCCTGCTATGCGACGAGCGGATGGCAGAGCGGCGAACGAGTTGCGCCTAATCCAGTTCGAGCCAGGCTTTCATCCCTACGCGGAGGGGTCGTGCCTGATTACGATGGGCAACACGCGCGTGTTGATCACCGCGACGGTGGAAGACAAGACCGCGCCGTTTCTCAAAGGCACAGGCAGCGGGTGGATTACCGCTGAGTATAGCATGCTACCGCGCGCCGGCAAGCAGCGCAGCCCGCGCGAGGTCGCTCGCGGAACCCCTACAGGGCGCACGATGGAGATTCAGCGGCTGATTGGGCGTGCCATGCGCGCGGTGGTCGATCTCTCGCAGCTGGGCGAGCGCACCATCACGCTGGACTGCGATGTGCTGCAAGCCGACGGTGGCACACGCACAGCCGCGATCACAGGCGGCTTCGTCGCCCTCGTACAAGCGTTCCGCTGGATGATCGATCAAGGCTATATCACACGCCTGCCGTTCCAAGAGCGCGTCGCCGCCATCAGCGTCGGAGTCGTGCGCAACGAAGAGTTGCTCGACCTGTGCTACGAAGAGGATGTGCAAGCCGCCGTCGATATGAATATCGTCATGACCGAGCGGGGGCGTTTTGTGGAAGTGCAGGGCACGGCGGAGGGCGCGCCCTTCTCGCGCGAACGGCTCAATCGCTTGATAGACCTCGCACAGGGCGGGCTGGAGAAGATTTTCCAACTGCAGGCGCAAGCCATCGAAACAGTCCTCCATCGGTAGCCATGGGCGCAAAGCGCATCGTCTCGTTAGCGCCGTCTGTCACCGAGATCCTATTTGCCCTACGATTGGAGCCGCGTGTGGTGGGCGTGACGGAGGTGTGCGATTATCCGCCCGAAGCGCGGCGCAAGCCCAAAGTTGGTGACCACCAGATTAGCCCCGAGAAGGTGGTCGCGCTCAAGCCTGATTTGGTGGTCGCGCACGAGGTACTGAATGCGCGCGTGATTCCTGTGCTAAAGCGTCTGGGGCTGCGCGTGCTAAGCGCGAACCCGAACCGCTTCGAGAAACTGTTCGCCTTCATTCGCGCCATCGGCGAGGCAACCGACACTGCGCGCGAAGCGGCTCAATTAGTGCGCATGATGCACGCGCGAGTGGAGCGCGTGCGCCAGCGCGCCCCCCTGCGCAAGCCCAGAAGCCTCCTCCTGATTAGCGTCGAACCGCTCTGGGCAGCAGGGCGCGACACCTTCGCCGACGAGATGATGACCCTCGCAGGCGCACGCAACACGCTGGCGGCTTCTATCAGCGGATTCAAAGCCGTGAGCCTGGAGACCACGCTCGGCAGTGTGCCCGAACTTATTCTGCTGGCAGGTCCCAAAGCGGACGCCATCCTGCAAAGTCCGCGCTGGCAACGCACGCCTGCCGTCAAAAATCGCCGCGTCTACGAACTGAACCCCGACTGGGTGCTGCGTGAATCGCCCCGCTCGGTGAACGGACTGGAGCAAATCGCTCAGTGCATCCAGCAGGGGGCTTGATTTCTTAGCGTGGCTAAGGGTATATTCTACAGAGAAGAGGAGGCAACGATGACTATCACAGAGCAACAGAGGCAGCAGGCAGTTGCGGAGACCCCCGAATCGGGAGGGTTCGTCGCAATCAACTACATCACATGCACACCGGAGTATCGTGAGCGGTTCGAATACCTGTTCAAGACGCGCGCGCGGGCGATTGACCGCTCACCCGGTTTTCGTGGGATGTATGTGCTGCGCCCCCAGCAAGAGGGCGACGCCTACCTGGTGGTGAGCCACTGGGACAGTGAGGCGCACTTCCGCGCATGGCTGCAGTCGCCCGAATTTCTGGAGGGGCACACGCGCGGCTTTGAGGACATTCGCGCGGCGAAAGCGCGCGGCGAGGAGCCGCCCATGCGCTCCGACTTCCGTACCTACGAAGTGATCACCCGCTGAGGCGACCCTAAGAGAGACATTTCACAGCGACTGCCGTCTCATATAGCAGGAATCGGGCAGTCGCTGCCGAATGCAATCGGGTACAATTCTCGCGAAATCGCTTCGGCAGCGGCAGGGGATATAATCCTGCCGCCGAATTGTTAGCGACAGGAGAACGGCATGGCGAAACAACCAAGCACTGTCGTTGGGATTGACTTAGGCAGCCGCTTCATCAAGATTGCGGAGGTACGCACAGGGCGCCCGCCTGCGGTGACCAATATTGGCATCGCGCCTACCCCTGAAGGCGCGGTCGATAGCACAGGCGTTGTAGACAAGGCGGCGGTTGCTGCCAGCTTGAAAAAACTCCTCGCCGAATCGGGGATTGGCACAAAGCAAGCGGCGTTCGCGCTTGCGGGACAAAACTCGGTCGTGGTGCGCATCCTCGAAGTGCCGAAGATGAACGCGGTCGAACTGAAACAGCACATGGACTGGGAAATCGGACGCAACATCCCCTTCGCCGATACGCGCGTGCAGTCGGCATATGAGGTGGTGCGCCGTCCAGGCGCAGACCCGAACGCCGACAATATGGAAGTTGTGCTGGCAGTTGCCCAGCAGGATGCGGTCGACAGCTTGGTCGATATCGCAGACAAGCTGGGGCTGGAGCCCTACGCCATCGATGTCGAACCGCTGGCGCTTGCCCGCAGCCTGCTCCTCACGCAGCCCGAGTTTCAAAACCAAAATGTGGCAGTGGTCCACCTCGGCGCCGAATCGACCTCTATCGATATCTACAATCAGGGATACCTCAGCTTCCCACGCATCCTGCCCACTGGCGGCAATATGCTCACGCGCGCGATTGCGGAGCAACTGATGATTTCGGAGTCGGAAGCCGAGCAGCTCAAAGTGCAACTGGCAGAAGTGCTGATGGATCAGATCCCACAAGTGACGACGCCGTTCAGTGTGCCGGGCATGCCCACAGGTGGCTTCTACACGCCCGGCTTGGGCAGCGAGCCGACTATTGCGCCCGAGCCGTCGCCGTTTATGACCCCAGGTTCGTTCACGGCGCCTGAGCCAAGCGAACCCGAAATTCCCCCCTCACCGTTCGCTGTGCCCGGAGAACCCGAACCTGCTGAAACGGGTCCAGCCGCGCCTGAACCCGCGCTCCCTGCACAGTCGCCTCTTGACCCCCGCAAAGTCGAGGTGTTCCGCGCCATCTACCCGCTGCTGGAGGAGCTGGTTAGCGAAATCCGACGCTCCATCGAATACTTCCGCAGTCGGCATATGGACGCCGATGTGCAAACCATCATACTGTGCGGCGGCGGCGCAATCATGCCGAATCTGGATCAATTTATCGCCACAGCGGTAGGAATCCCAACCATCGTGGGGAACCCCTTCAAAGGCGTCCAATTGCAGGTCAAGCGGTACGGGCCTGAATATGTCGCTGCCAACGCCCACTTAATGGCTGTGGCAGTCGGGATGGGGTTGCACGCAAGCTTTTAGACGGAGGCGGTCACGGATGAAGCTGAACCTTGTACCCGATTATGTACGCCAACGGAAAGTTAACAAGCAGATTCTCGCGCTGCTTGTCGTGCTGTTTCTTGTCGTCAATGGGCTGATGGCGTTTTGGATGGTAAGCACGCAGGGTAGGCTGCGCGAACTGCAAGCGCGGAAAAGCGAGTTGGAGGTGGAAGCCCAACAGGTAGATAGCCTCTATAGCCAAGCGAATCAACTCATCGATTCCGCAGCGATTGCGCTGGGCAAGGCGGAATGGGTTAAGCGGGTGCAGGAGCACAATTTGAAGTATCCCGAACTCTACAGTGAAGTCAGTCGGTATACCTCGCCGCGCGTGCGCTACTCGGGGATGCAGGTAGCTCAGGGGAACCAGCTGCAGTTGTCAGGCTTCACCAAAGGCATTCGCGAGTTAGGGCTGTTCTTGCAAACGCTGTATAACTGCCCGCTGTTTACGGCGGTGAGCCTTGCGTCGGCGGCGTTGCCGGGCTACCCTGCAGGTGACGGTCAAGCGGGGATGACAGCGCCAGGCTTTGGCGGCGGCGCGCCGTCCCTAATTGCAGGTGCCTCTGGAGGCGGATTCGGCGGCGGGCTCGCGGTTGGCGGCGGGCTTGCGGTCGGCGGCGGACAGATAGGCAGTTCGCCAGCGAATCTGATGCCGTTTCAAGTGGTTGCCTACCTGAAAGAGCCGATTTCGCTGCCCACTCCACCTGCCAGCGTGCCCGGATTGAATATCGGGGGCGACGGCGGGGGCATCCCCACCCTCGGCGGGTTCGGCGCAGGCGCGCCGCCCACTGGCATCGGCGGAAGCGGTCCAGGAATTTGAAGGAGAACCCGATGAAAGGTCTTAGCATGTTTGCGAAGGTCTCGATTGGGCTGGTGGCGACCATTGTGGTCGCTGCAGCTATCTACCTACTGGGCATCCGACCAACCCTGCAGAACATCAAATACCACGAGGAAAATATTGCCCTGCTGGAGCAGAAAGTCGCGCAGATTCCCCGTGCGCAGCAACTGGTGCAACAAGCACGGCAGCGTGTGGAACAAGCGAACCGCGACTTGGCGGTCATCGACCGCACCAAGATGCCCGTAACCACCTACGATGTCAGCGACCGCCTCAAAGCTTGGATGCAGTATCCCGACATGATACGCGAGATAGCTAAAAAGCTGGAAGCATGGCCTGCCAAGACGGGCGTGCAACGGCTCTACAGAGTTGTTATGCCCCCTCCGCCGAACGACCCAAACGCGCTCCCAGCCCTCGTGTGGGTCTACTCGCTGGGGGCAGTGCAAGTGCGTGCCTCCTCCTTCGAGGGCTTGCTCAACCATGTCCGAAAATGGAATGATATCCCCAACCTCGTGGTGTTGGTAGACGGACTGACCATTGCTGGCATGAGCCCAGAACTGGTCGGCAGCTACACGCTCACGGTGTTCGTCTATCCGCGCAATGGCGATAAACCAGGTCCGAATGTGCCCTCTTCACCTCAGGCGGGCGCAGGTGGCGCGCCAGGCGGTTTGGGCGGCGGCTTTGGTGGCGGTTTTGGCGCGGGCTTCGGCGGCGGTCAAGGGTTTGGCGCCTCAGGGCCGTAATCGGCAGGAAGATGCCTATGCAGCGTGAACAGAGTCGAGGTGAGCCAAAATGAAGAAAGAAACACAGATTGCGTTAGCGGTAGCGGTGATTGTGCTGGTGGTGATTGCGGTAGCGCTGCTGTTTGTATTCACAGGCGGTGGTAATGGTGATGTAGCGATGCAGCCTCCTGCGCCACCTCCAGATATAAGAGATGACGGTGGCTTTGCGCCTGCGCCGCCGGGCGGTGGTTTCGCGCCGACGCCCCCGACGACGATGGCGGCGGTACCGCAACCCTCCGCAGCGCGCCCGCCCTTCACACCACGACGCGACCCATTCGCGCCTCTCCCCGAAGAGGTGGAAGCAATGCAGGCAGACGCCTTCGACCCTGCACGCTACTTTGTGCTGGCAAGCCCGCCCAAGCCACCGAAAGTGGAGCTCCCTGAGCCGTTCGAACCGCAACCGCGCCGACGAGTAGCGGGGATCATCATCGGGACGACTGTCTCGGCTATCCTCGAACAGGAAGGTGAACTCCCCCGCATCGTCTATCCAGGGGATATGGTCGGCGAGTTTCGCGTCGCGGCGATTACCGAGAGCGGACTTGTCTTGCGCCGTTCCAAAGGCAACCCCCGCGAAGTGCGCGTGCCCTATGAGCCACCTGGAAATGTTGGCGGTGGTGGAGGCGGGGCAGGCTTTGGTGGACCCCGCGGTGGCGGACTAGGCGCACCGCCAGGCGCGCCTGGAGTAGGCGGTCTGGGTACGCCAGGCGGTGGCGGACGCGCCCCCGACCTTTAGAAACAGAATGTCCGCAGAAGCGTAATATCATGATGGAGGCTGAACGATGAAAACCAAACTGGTTCTGGCAACGATTGCGATTCTGATGGCAGCGCAGGCGGCGCCCCTCTTCGCCCAGCAGGACGGCGACCCGACCCAGCGCCGCGTCACCCTCAAGTACGAGCAAGCGGATGTGCGGTTTGTACTGAAACAACTGTTCGACAGCGTCGGTGTCAGCTACACGCTCGATCCGAATGTGCAAGGCACAGTGACGGTCTCACTCAACGATGTGCCCTTCACAGTTGCGCTGGACAATATCCTGCGTCCGTTGAACCTGACCTATCGCGTCGAGAACGGCGTCTACTTCGTCACCGTGCGCCAGCCTGAAGAGACCCCACTCGCGCCCCCCGTAGACACAACCGTGCCTGAAGAGGGCGTCCGCCTAAACCTTCCAGAGAAGGTTCAGCTCAACTACGCCAATCCGTATCTGGTTGCTGCGCTGCTGGGCGGGAGCGTTGTCGGCTATGCCCAGTATGAGCTGCAGAGCGGCGGTTTTGGTGGCTTAGGCGGTTTTGGTGGTTTTGGTGGCTTAGGCGGTTTTGGTGGTTTTGGTGGCTTAGGCGGTTTTGGTGGTTTTGGTGGCTTAGGC
>Ga0197142_1001459_pt1 | contig 21693 bp, 14 predicted proteins | sample GBS60_MetaG_FD_148614 | JGI IMG/M metagenome (GOLD analysis project Ga0197142, IMG submission 148614) | Sediment microbial communities from Great Boiling Springs, Gerlach, Nevada, United States - GBS 60_MetaG | ecosystem: Environmental > Aquatic > Thermal springs > Hot (42-90C) > Sediment... | reverse complement strand
CCCGTCTGGTTCAATCTGAGGCAGCGTCCAACCCGCTCCCATTGGGCAGTCCCGACCGCACCACGAGGCCTCCCAGTCCGGTTCGGCCCGAAGTTACGCCCAGCCCACTGCAATTGGGCGATACACAGCAGGCCAAGGCGCTGTCCAGTGCGGTTCGGCCCGAGGCCTTGGATTTAGAAGTGGGGCTTTTGGCCGATTATGGATTCCCGCTTCAAGAAATCGCCTCCCGATGCGGGATCAGCGTTTCGGAAGTGGAAACCATCCTCCGGCGGCGACACCCATAGCGCTAGCGTCTCCCCCAGCCTCCCAACCAGTCCCGCCGGTAGAAATCCGCCGGGACGTGTGCCGGACCATCGGGGGCGTCTAAAGACCGGGAGTTTAGGCAGCGGATCGGCCTTTCAGGCCCGGCGATTGCACTTGCAACTGGAACAGGCCGAAGAGTTCTTCATGGCTGAGGGTCCATCGTGCCGGTTGCTGGGCCGCTGAAAGCACCGTCTCGAACAGTGCCCGTTTTTGCTCTAGGATTTCTTGGATGCGTTGTTCGATGGTGTCTCGGGCCAGAAAGCGGGTGACCCAGACGGGGCCGTCTGTGCCGAGACGATGTGCCCGGTGGATGGCCTGGTCTTCGACGGCCGGGTTCCACCATCGGTCGAACAGGAACACGTAATTGGCCATCTGGAGGTTCAGGCCGACGCCGCCTGCTCCATAGCTAATCAAAAGAACACTGCATCGGGGGTCCTCCCGAAACCGCCGGATGGCGGCTTCCCGGGCCGCCGGCGGAATCCGGCCATGATATTGTACCGGCCCAAAACGGGCCAACGCATGGGCCAACTGCTCCAGTGTGCTTACCCATTGGCTAAAGACAATGGCTTTGCGTCGGCTGGCTGCCACCTCCTCCAGGTCCGCCTCCAACCGCTCCAACTTCGCACTGGCCCCGGTAAGCGGATCAAAATTGCATATCTGTTTCAAACGCAAAATCAGTTCAAAGACATGCTGAATGGTTACCTGCTGGCCAAGCTCTCGAAGGTGCAATACGCCTTGCTCCTCGGCTTGGAGGTAAGATTGGCGTTGCTCCGGACTGAGATCGACCTCGGCATCTCGAACCCATTTGGGCGGCAGTTGCGGCAACACTTGTTCCTGGGTGCGCCGAAGCACATAGTCCCGAATGGCCTGGCCCATCCGCCGAGGTTTCATCTGAGGTCGTAAATACCCAGGGGCCAAAAACTCGAAAATGCCCACCAGATCCTCCTGGCTGTTTTCCACCGGGGTGCCTGTCAGCGCCCAGCTTCGCTCCCGACGTAAGGCGCACACCGCCTGATGTACGGCGCTGGAACGGTTTTTGATCCGCTGGGCCTCATCCAAAACGACCAGATCAAATCGGACCGGCCCGCCAGAACCCGCCTCGCCAGCAGACCAAAAAGGTTCATCTCGGATCAAAAGTTCATAATTAGCGATTTTGACCGGGATGCCTTCCAGACGCCACTGCCAGGCCCGGCGCTGCGGCTCGCCTTCGATCACCAAAACTGGTATCTCCGGCGCCCAAACCGAAAATTCTCGGACCCAGTTCTGCACCAACGGTTTGGGACAAATCAAAAGAACCCGCCGAATCTCTCCGCTCCGGACCAACAGGCGAATGGCCGTGATGGCCTGCATCGTTTTGCCCAGGCCCATTTCGTCGGCCAAAATGGCTGCATGACGGGGGTACAAAAAGGCCACCCCCTCTAATTGATACCGCAGCGGTGCAAACCGGAAGACCAACCGCCGATCCCGAAGCAGTGTTTCCAACGGCGGTTGCAAGAGGTACCGGAGCCGATCCTCCAGTTTGACTAGCTCTTCCGGGGGCCGGATGCGGACCGGCTGGCTTGCATGTTGGCCCCCGCCGGTTGCCCCATCGGAGCTAGGAGAACCGGGGCCTGACAGGTTGCCGCCTCCCCTTGTGCCCGCCGAAGCCGAAAGCCCCTCCGACGACCCCCCCGGCGGAAGCCCTGCGAGCATCTGTTGTTCCGGCTGTTGGCCGGTCAACGATCCTGGAAGACGATTGCCCGGCTGGTCCTCCGGCCAAGGAAACAGAAAACTCCGGCATCGAATCTGCGGCGGACGAATGGGCACCGAAATTGCCCGGACTTCCGGTCCCTGAAGCCCTAGGCTTCGGACTTCTCCGACCATCTCCCGGTGCAAAGCCCGATTCCAACCGGTCGGCCAAACGGAGACGGACAACTCCAGATCAACCTGCACCACCGGAGGCGGACCTACCGGCTGCCAGGAAAAAAGCATTGGGATCGCAGGCCTTTGGGCATCCATGCGGGCGACACACCCCTCCGGCTTTTTGGTATTTTCGCCTTAGATACGCCGTAACATTTTAGCCGAATGGACGGCCAGGTTTGTCGTGCCCGATATTCCCCTCTCCCCTGGCGGGAGAGGGTTAGGGTGAGTAAGCGCCGTGTCATTCCTGCGAAAGCAGGAATCCAGGAAAAAACAACAGATTCCCGCTTCGGTGGCAGGACCATACCAGGGGGAATAATAACGGAAAGCTACCTTCTTTTTTTCTCCCCCCACCGGCCAGGCTATATAGACCCACATCATTGCGAAAGTGGTCCAAATGTGCGAAATCTCTTCGTTTTCGCACCTTCCAGTCGTCCCACCACTTCCGGTATGCTGTGGACTTATTTAGCGCTGGCCCGCCTCTCCCGCTGAGGGAGAGGCGGGTTGCTCCATTCGGATAAACTGTTCCATGAGCCTCTTTCGGGTGCGAAGGAACCGGACCGGTCTGCTCAGGCGCCTCGGCGGGCTTCTTCAATGGCATCCCGAATCCGGATGAACGGTTCCGTCAGGTCAAAACAGGCATCCAAGTGGACTAGAACCTCCTGCACCTGGTGGAAATCCTGGGGAACGTTTTCCAAGACGGCTAACTTTTGCCCACCCCAGCAGAAGGCCAAGAGTCGGCCCAACCCTGGATGGGGGGGATCCAACCGACAGTATATCCGGGGGGATTCGATTATCTCTTTTGAAGGGGCAACAGGTGGCCCTAAGTCTCCCGGTTCGTTGTGAAAAATCCCGGTTGACCGAACGGAATTCCCCACATTGGAGGGGGCGGTTCCTGAAACTTCGTCCGGTTTGCCTCTGGAGAGGGGTGGATCGGTAAGTGGGGTTCCACAAGTGCCCAAAGAGGTGGTTTGGGAATCCGTTGGCCTGCTAGGGGCAATCCTCTCAAGAGATGGTCCAACAAGTACCATGGGCCAATCCACATACCCGCGCAGTGCCAATGCTGCTGCCACATCCGTGCAGATGACCGAAGGGGGATGCTGAGTCTTAGCGACTAAAGCCCGCCCGATCTGTTCGCCGTACAGATAGGGTTCCAAAGTGGAGCCGTAAAGAATCTGCTGGGCCCGATTGGGTTTGATTGGAGCGGTACAGTGGAACTCCAGGGGCCGACCGGCCCAATTGAGCACCAAATACCCCCCAAAAAGGCCGACTTGGGCATCGGAAATCACCGTAAGAAACCCCAACACCGGGCATTGCGGAGTGTTAGAAGTAGGCATATTTCACAAATTGCCCAAATTGTTTATTTTCACTAAATTAAACAGAACTGTGATCCCAAGGTTCTTACCTGGTCGGGAAAGGATCGGAGGGGTCCGAAGAGGACTTTAGCCCTCTAGCGGGGGAGCCCAGCTACATCTGAACCCCTAACATGGGGGATTCTAAAAGATCGGAGTTCAGATAGGGCCACCCCATAGGGATGTTGACAGAATTGGGGCGAAAAAAATACCGGAAGAAATGTGGCGCTTAAAAATCGCCCAGTTTTTCTATTCCTGCCGTTTCGCCATGTTGGCCTGCCGGATGTGGGAGTCCCGGCTGTCCTGGCAAACGACGTTAAAAATTCCCATTTTGCCTAGTCACGCTGTTTTCTCTGTTCCGGGGTAAAAAGGGGCTCCTTACAACTCCTATCGTCTTCGGCGAATAGGCCAACCCAGCCAAAAATGCCAAACTTCCTTTTTACAAAATCTTTACCAGGCGCTACTCGACGAGGCCGAGCCTGCCTGTTTATACTGGAATTGAATGCTCACTTGGGGGAGTTTTGCCATGAGCGAGAAACGACATCCTGGGCCTTCGTATTCGGCAAGTTTTGCTGGGATGGAGGAGATGGTATCGGCCGGACAGGCCTGTCCGGCCAACCCGGAGACGGAAGATTGGCCGGCCTTGGTACCGTTGCTTTTGGAGCAGACACAACTTTTGCGGCAGATTTTGTCGGCTCAGGATCGGCAAAACGCCCTTTTAGAAGAATTGGTCCGACAGGTCGGTGCGGCCCAGCGCCAACGCCAACAAGAACTCTCTCAGTGGAAACGGGCCAATCCCCAGTTGGCCCGTTATTGCCGAAAAGCAGCGGAAATCCTGGCTCAGGCCCAAAATGAGTTCCTGGCCTCGCTTACCCAGGAGATTCAGGAGCAAGGGGATGCCCTGTGGGAAGGGGAATTCTTGCTTACCGAACTGATCGACCGGTTCGGACCCCGGATGGTCCATCTGAACGGTCTGTTGCAGATGCTTTCGCAACTGAGTAGTGCGCCGCCGGCAACCAGCCCGTCGCCTTCCCCATGATTGCCGGCCGGTTTTCTTCGGGGGGCCGGCAGGCCGAACATTGACACGGAGGCTTTACCCTGAGGCTTGGCCGGGGTGTTTTGGGCCAGACGGCGGCCGAAGCGGTGCAGCCGACCAGGCAAGGAGAACGGATGTTCATATATCCATCGTCAGTCCGTCGTTCCCTCCGTGGGAAGTCGCTCTGCCGAACGGTGCTGCTCATGGCATGGGGCGCTCTGGTCGGCTGCAGCCCGGCTGTGCAGACCTCCCAAGAGGCACAACCGCTGTACCTTGTCGCTCGAGACCCTCAGGAAGAAGCGCCGGGCGAAGACTGTTGGCCCGGGTTTCGGGGGTGGAATGTCCAAGGGGTGGCCCCGCAGGCCAATCCGCCCATCCAGTTCGGCCCTGCCATTGCCTGCCGATGGAAACGGCAACTTCCAGGCCGCGGAAATAGTTCCCCGGTGGTTTGGAAAGATCGGATTTTTTTGACCGGGGCTTTGGAAGATGAAAATCCGGTCCGCTTGGTGGTTTGGTGTTTTCATCGGGCAGACGGCCGGTTGCTTTGGCAACACGAGGCAGGTCTGGCCCAGGGTAGCACCCATCCGAAAAACGGTTACGCTTCGGCTTCCGCGGCAACGGACGGCCAGCATGTGGTGGTGTTTTTTGGTTCGGTCGGCCTGCTCTGCTACGACATGGACGGACGCCCGATCTGGCATAATACCCACTTGGCCCCTTTGGAACACCCCTGGGGCGTGGCCTCCAGTCCGGTGATCCATAAAGATTGGATCATTCAACTTTGTGATGCCGGCCAGAACTCTTCGCTTGTAGCGGTGCGGAAAAAAGACGGCCGGATTCTTTGGCGCAGCCAGCGGGATAGCTACGGCAGTTGGAGCACGCCGGTGTTGCTGGAAGCCGTCGGCCCGGACGGCCAGCGACGGACCGAAATCCTCATTAATGGCGCCGGGCATGCCAGGGCCGAGGGCCGCATCTTGGCCGCCTATAACCTCCTGGACGGCCAAGAGCTCTGGCGCCTGCCAGGGCTTACCGAGTGGGTAGCGCCCAGTGTGCTCCTGGGGGGCGGATGGATTTACAGCATGTGCGGTCGAAATGGGCCGATCCAGGCACTTCGGCCCGGCGGCCAGGGCGACGTCAGCCAAAGCCATCTTGTCTGGCGCCGACCGCACGGCGGCCCCTATATCCCAACGGGTATCTTTTATCGGAATCGGCTCTATGTGGTGACCGAACCCGGCTTTTTGACCTGTTACAATGCCGGCTCTGGGGAAGAAGTCTGGCGGATGCGGCTTCGGGATACGTTTACGGCCAGTTTGGTAGCGGCGGCCGGCCGGATTTATGCCACGGCCGAATCGGGCCGGGTGTATGTGCTGGCCGCCGGCGACAGTCCCAAACTGCTGGCTACCAACGATCTGGAAGATTCGCCTTGCCTGGCCACGCCTGCCATTGTCCGTAGCGACTTTCTGATCCGCACCCGCCGGTATCTCTACTGTTTTTCCTCCCACCCCGACGCCCCCGCCAACCCATCGCCCTGAGAAGTGCCCTCATCTAGAACCTTGTCCCCCCAGCTTTACCGCTGGACATTTCGTACGGGAACTCCCATATATAACTCAAACTGTAAATGACACCGCCTAACCCCAGAAAAAACCAGCAGAAAACCGAGCGGTTCGGCTCCCTCGAACCAAGGGAATTGATCCACCGGTAGAGCGCAATGAAATCCTTATTTTGCAATAAGTTATGGCCAAAAGACGACGGTCCCGTTTACCGTTTGAGTATATAAGTAACGCGCTTCGGAGGAAAAAAATACCGGAAAACGAAACCGTAGAATGAAAACTACGTTCCCGGAGAGATGAAATCTATTCCTAACACTTCAGCCGAATGAAGCAACTCGCCTCTCCCCTGGCGGGTTGAAGTCAGTTGTGTCATTCTCGTGAAAGTGGGAATCCAGAAAGGGGGAGAAGACCATCTTCCCTGAATTCCCGCTTACGCGGGAACAAGCCTGGATTCCTGCTTTCGCAGGAATGACACATCGCCTACCTTCATTCAGCTAAAGTGCCACATCTATTCACGTCCATTCGGTGGGTTTGTAAAGTTTGTGTCCGTTCGGTTTTATAACGGGATTGGGCAATTGTGAAAGCCGAAGTTTTTGTGGATTGATCCAAAAAGAAGCATGGGCAATTCTTTTTAAGTCCGCAGAAAAACGTCCCGGCGGAAATGCCACCACAACCCGTTTGTTCGGGCAGTACTGTCGGATAACCTCGATGGGCGGAACAAGGTCGCTATCGCCCGAAATCAACAAGGCTACATCGAACCTATCTAAAAAAGCATCCGCCACCATCTGCGTCGAAATATTGACATCCGTTTTTTTCTCTTCCGGAATGTCAAACACGCAGGCACAACAAGGGCATTGCTTCTTTTTGACCAGATAATGCCCAGGAATAATCCTCAGCGAAGAGCAATGGGTATGGAGGGCATCGAGAAATATCTGCTGGCGTCGGTGTTTATCCTCAGGGCCTCGGATGTGCGCGGTAAAATATTTGACCTCTATCAATTCGTGACCCGGCTTCAATAAGTTTTCCGCTAACCGACGCATGTCAAGCCAATAGTATCGTTTCCACCCTTTGGACTTCAATCCAAAGTAGAGGTTAAACCCATCGACATAGGCGATTGCCCTATCCTGGGGCATATTAATCCCCCAAAAATAGCTATTTCGCGGTCCCCCCTTTACTTCACAACCGAATAAGCCGTATAATACATATAAGCAAACATAGTTATCTTTCCGTAAGTAACCCCACCGGGGATCGTATCCTCGGTTCAACGCCGGCCATTCAGGCCGGCGTTTTCGTTTTTATGGGAAGAGGCTATCCTACGGGGGTCTGCTGAACGGCCATAGACGATGGCACGTTTGGCAATATGGTTCGGGGAGATCGCCCCCTCGGCTTCCTTCAGGTTGACACACCACTACCCTGTTCCCATCGCTCTGGGGGCAAAAGAGCAGATTAGCCTCCCTGGGGAACCATTTTATGGTTCGGTTCGAGCATGTAAAATCTCCTCCGTAGGTTCTCCAGTTCCAAGGTATCGAACCTGCCTTGCCCGCTTCTCACTAGCAGAAAACCCAGCAGAAGATACTAACGAAGTAACATTTTAGATTGACTGTATCTACCGGGCCTAATTACCACAATCTGTGGTGTTCGGGCCGACCCGTGGCCCCTACATCTGGTAGGGGCCGGTTCCGGTAGATACAGTCAAATTAGCCGAATGGGGGGGCAATCCCGTGTCATTCCTGCGGAAGCAGGAATCCAGGCTTGTTCCCGCGTAAGCGGGAATCCAGGCAATATGGAACCGGTTGTGTTGCAATGTCTGGGCCACAATAGGTAGAGTGCCGACACGGATGCAACGCAAGCAGTAGTGGTTGGCAGGCCACAACGCAACCGGCTCGGCAATATGGACTTCTCCCCCTTTCTGAATTCCCACCTTTCACGGGAATGACACAACTGACTTGAACCCGCCAGGGGAGAGGCGAATTGCTTCATTTGCCTAAAATGCTACCTAAAGGATTCCCTAAAAGGAGATCTCAAAGGGACATAAGAGATGGAGACACTCTCTGTTCGTTTTCCTTTCCATTTTCCGGACCGGGTCATGAAGGAGGATCCCGAATACTTGACCAAACAATTGATTACCTATCTAGGCAATAAGCGGGCCTTATTGGGGCCGATCCAGCAGGCCGTCCTGGAGGTCAAGCGGCGGTTGGGCAAGCGTCGGCTTCGGGTCTTTGATGCCTTTAGTGGTTCCGGCGTGGTCAGTCGGCTCTTGAAAGCCCATGCCAGTTGGTTGGTCTCCAACGATCTGGAAGACTATGCCGCGGTGATCGGCCGATGTTTCCTCCGGAACCGCAGCAGCGTGGATTGGTTGGCCCTAGACTACTGGGTTCGGGAGCTGAACCGCCGGGTGGACAGCGAACCGCTTCCGACCGGTTTTATCGAAGAGCTGTATGCCCCGAAAGACGAAACCCACATCACCCGCCAGGACCGGGTCTTTTACACCAAGCAGAACGCCCACCGGTTGGACAATTACCGCCGGATGTTGGAGGAGGTACCGCCGGATTTACGGGATTTGCTCCTAGGGCCTCTTCTGAGCGAAGCCTCGGTGCATGCCAACACGGCCGGCGTGTTCAAAGGTTTCTATAAGGATCGCCGCACTGGCCTGGGCCAATTCGGCGGCAGCAATCGGGACGCCCTCAGCCGCATCCTCGGACCCATCCGTCTGGAGCCGCCGGTGCTCAGCCGGTTTGAATGCGACTATCTGGTGCTTCAGCAGGACGCCAACCAAGCGGCCCGTCAACTCCGGGGGTTGGATTTGGCCTACCTGGACCCGCCCTATAATCAACATCCGTATGGGTCGAATTATTTCATGCTGAATCTTTTGGTCCGGTACGAGCGGCCCACCCAGATCAGTCGGGTCTCCGGCATCCCGAAAAATTGGCGTCGTTCCGGGTATAATGTGCGCAGTCAAGCCCTTCCGCTTTTGGAAGACCTGATCGTGCATCTGGACGCCCCGTTTGTATTGATTTCGTTCAATAACGAGGGGTTCATTCTGCCTGCGCAGATGCGGGCCATGTTGGCCAAGCACGGCCGGGTCGAAGTCTTAGAAACCCGGTATAATGCATTCCGGGGAAGTCGCAACTTCCGCAACCGCTCCATCCATGTTACCGAACAGCTTTTCCTGCTCCAGCGGAGGTAGTGCGATGCCGAGTCGGGTGTCGAAAACCACGGCCTGCTCTTTCTGCCAAGGGGACCACTTCGGCCAGGCGACCGTTTTCCCCATGGCTGGGAAACTCCGAGGTGCTGGCAACCAAGGGCGGCGGCCCGCCGCGGAAAGGTCAGCAGAATGGCGCCCATTTTGGGCGAAGGGGTTGCACCAGCTTGTTTGGTGGACATGGGCGGCAGCGCTGGCTTGTGGGTGGGGGTGTCAGGCAGCCGACTCCGGTTGTCCGTCCTCCGGATGTCCTCCAGAATCCCTTGAGCCGTCCACTTCCTCTGCCGCGGCCGGGCCACCTTCGGCTAGGGCCGATCTGGCCGATCAACCGGCCTCTGGTGGTTGGCCGCTGTGGCGGGGCGACCGGGCCGGCACGGGCCAGGCCGCCGCTGCGCTACCCGAACCACTCCATCGCCAGTGGACCTTCCAGGCGGCTCAAGGCGGGTTTGAAGCCACGGCCGTCATCGCCGAAGGCTGCGTGTATATCGGCACGACCGACGGCCCCTTTTATGCCATTGATCTTCAGACAGGCCGACAGCGCTGGGTGTTTAACGAAGGGGCCGGTTATTTGGCCCCGGCGGCCGCCGCCGATGGCCTGGTTTTTGTCGGCGACGTGCAGGGCCGGTTTTTTGCCCTTCGACAGTCCGATGGCCAACCCGCCTGGCGATTCGAGGCAGAAGCCGAAATCAACGGCGGCCCCAATGTTTACCAAGACCGGGTCCTTTTCGGTTCCCAAGATGGCTGTTTGTATTGCCTCCAGGCAGCCAATGGCCGATTGGTCTGGAAATACCAAAGCCCGGATCAAATCCGCTGTTTTCCCTCCGTGTGGAACGATTATGCCTTGGTGGCTGGTTGCGACGGCCGATTGCATCTGGTGAATCTCCAGACAGGCAAACCGGCCGGAGTGGTGGAGCTAAAAGGCCCGACCGGCTGTACGCCGGCGGTCTGGGACGACCTGGCCTTTGTAGGCACCGAAGCCCGTCAATTCTTCGCCATCGATCTGCGGCAGCGCAAAATCCTCTGGACCTTTGAATCGCCGAAAAGTAAACAATCGTTCCGATCTTCTGCAGCGGTTACGCCCGAGGCGGTGTACGTCGGTTGCCGGGATCGGCACGTCTATGCCCTGGACCGGAAGACCGGCCAGGTGCTCTGGCAGTTTGCCGCCCGCGGCCAGGTGGATAGTTCGCCGGTCGTGGTAGGCGAGCGGATTTTTGTCGGCAGCGAGGACGGTCGGCTCTACGGCCTGGATCGTCGCAGCGGCCAAGTGGTCTGGCAATTCGATTTGGGTGGCCAGGTGTTGGCTTCCCCCGCGGTGGCCGACCGTCGCCTGGTCATCGGCAACACCGACGGCCAACTCTACTGCTTCGGCCCCCCGGACCGGATGGACGCCTCGAACCGCTCCTCTGCCTCAGACCAGCAATAGCTTTCCCGTTCTTCTTCTAACGAAAGAGTTCTTATGGAAAACCTACTTACCGTGGTTCTTTCTCGCCAGCGGTCTCCGACTCCGGAAGGCCGAGCCATAGAAAAAGCTCTCCTCCAAGGGCTGGATCGCTGGCCGGAGTTGCCTGTGTTGGTCCTTCCCCATCTGTATGATCTGCTGCCCAATGGGATGGGGTTTCAAGCTCTCCGGGAGATTCGGGGGGATATGGTGGTGCTCAGTTGGCTCTATCCCCGGGCGGCGTTTTGGGTCTTGCAGGCCAACGGGGTGCAGGGGCAGATGGGCCGAACGCCGCTAGTGCCGGAGGAAGAAATGGAACCTGCCCCAGCGGAAACCAGGGCCGCCCCCCAGGGGGCGGTGCACGTGTCGCCCAACCCGGCTGCCCCAGAGACGGCGCCGGCCGACCGGACGGAACCGACCTCTTTGGCGTCGGCCCAGCCAACCGACCAGCCCAACCCTGCCCAAGCGCCGGAAACTCCGTCCACCCGGCGCGATCAGAACATGCGGACCATCTGGTGCCTGGATTTACGTACACCTGGCACGCTGGAGGCTTACCTCGACGAGATTGGCCGATTGGTCCAGTTGACCGGAGCCACCAAGGTTTCGCGGGACGAGGCGCTGGGGCCGCCCACCCGGCTTGGTCCGTTCACCATGCAGGAGATCACCGAACTGCTCCAGGCCCGCTGGTATCCGGTCATTGATCGGAGCCGGTGTCGGAATTGCCAGGAGTGCCTGAACTTTTGCCTTTTTGGGGTGTATGGCTTGGATGCCCAGGGCCGGGTGTATGTCGAAATGCCGGATATGTGTCGGCCGGGTTGCCCGGCCTGCGCCCGGGTCTGTCCGTCCGGAGCGATCATGTTCCCGCATTATTCGGACCCGGCCATTGCCGGGGCGCCGGGACAACCTCGTTCTTCGGCTCCGGGGGGGCATCTAGCGGACCCGACGCATAAGGTGGCGCCGGGCGTATCCGGTTCTACGTCCATATCTGTACATCCTTCGCCGCCGGGCGCCGGTTCCCAGACTCCTGGATCAGCCCAAGGTGCCGATCCTTCTGGCCCAGCTACCGAAACCAGTGGGCCAAATCAGCCCGCTGCATTTCAGCTATCGGCTTCCCCACTTGGGGCCTCTGCCCAGGGGGCCGACGCTTCCGGCCAAGGGGCCGCAACTCCTCCGACAGCCGACCAACCCCGGAACGGCCTGGATCGCCTAGTCGATCAGTTGGACCAAATGGACACCTAGCCAGATGAAAAGGACGCCTCGTCCGTACCGCAGGCGTCCCGCCTGCCCTGGTACGGCAGACGTGTTGCGGGCCCTGATGGTGCATAGGCCCTGCCGCCTCTGGTGGTGGCCAGACCCCGCCTACCCCTTCCCTGGGAGCGTGGACGCCTCGTCCGTACCGCAGACGTCTCGTCTGCCCTGGTACCGCAGACGTCTCATCTGCCCTGGTACTGCAGACGTCTCATCTGCCCTGGTACTGCAGGCATCCAGCGGGCCCTGGTGGTGCATAGGCCCTGCCGCCTCTGGTGGTGGCCAGACCCCGTCTGCCCTGGTACGGCAGGCATCCTGCCTGCCCCTTCCCTGGGAGTGCGGACGTCTCTTTGCATTTCTCCGTACTGCAGGCGTCCCGTCTGCCCTGGTACCGCAGACGTCTTGCCGGGGCATTCGTGGTTGGACTTTCCGCCTGTACTGTCTGCCTCTTTGGTTGGTGGGAGAGGCCGACAGGGTCTGAGGCCACACCAAAGGCCAGGCTGCCTGAGGGGGCCGAAGGCAGGGCGGGCCTTCGGCCTGCCAAGGGGCGAACGAGAAGCTCCGCCCTCCTGGGAAACGGACGAGACGTTCGCACTTCCGGAAAGTTCCCCTCAACCGTCTTCGGCTTCGCCTCGGCTGGCTTCTCGACGGTCAGGGGAAAGGCGAGTTACTTTATTCAGCAAAAGGGTGACTTTATTTTAATGAGAGCTTATCCATTTTCGTTTTCGGTACCAGCCCAAAATGCACAAACCCAATAAGCCAGAACCAAGTAATATCATGGTGCTCGGTTCCGGAACGACATGACCTTGGGCAGAAATGTCCCTAAATCCAACGGAATGCGTGGCGCCGAATCCATAAAGCCCATAAAAAATTTGCATCCGTTTCATATCACCGGTGAACGTCATTCCCGCCGGATAAATATCGGGCTGCTGGTTCTGCCAAGAACCATTATAGAATCCTTGATGGACACCATTCACTTTCATATAAACAGTCCCGTCCGTATCGGAGGTTGCTTGAAAGGTCATTTCAACTCGATATATGCCCTCTGTATTATAAGTCCCTCCATTTACCGCCCCCCAATACCCAGCCTGGTCCAGATCGACTCCATCACGGTCAAACCAGATCCCATAATTTATGTAGGGGGACGAAGGAATACTTGGAAGATTATAATAGCTTTCATCCTGTCCTGAAACACGCTGTAAAATCAGCTTATCATCCATATCCCAAACTGGAGAATTTGGTGGATCAGGACCGAAAGTATTGGCGGTCCAATCATAGTCTGTGGTGAGCCAAACGCCAGCGTAATTTGGATTGAAGTTAGGAGAACCTACCGATCGTATTCCGAATTCCGACCAGGCATGGGCAGCATTCCCTCCGGCAACCATGCCAGTAAGATCAACTGTAAAAGAAAGTATCATCGGCCCCATAGTTAAATCCCAGACGTCTTCAAAATATCCACTTGCAAATCCACCTGATAAAGTGATGTTTGGATACTGGATATGCACCAAGTCGGCCTGAACATTGCTGACCAGAACAGCAGCCGGGAGAATAAAGACTATACTATTTTTTTTCTTCATGTGAGATTCCTCCAGGAAGTTCAGGAAGTCTGAATGATCTTTAATTTTTTGGTTTTCTGACTTTTCTTGCGCCAGGCCTCCAGGCCCAGGTAAGGCCCCGTCCTTGATCTCTACGTAACTCGCATCCGGTGCGGGTGCATGAATTAAAATTAGATCGGCCAATCCGACTACCATTGTCATCTAATGCTCCGATTCGGATACCGGAATTACTGATCCTCGCAAATCGTAAGGATACAAAATTCGCTGGTTTTGGACCTCTTGGCGTCCGTAGGTTTGCGAAGATCCATAGGTCGGTCCAAGCGTTCTGCGCATCGGACGGCAGTAAGAGGGCCGACACGCTCACAGGCTGATTCGTCTCATGGTCAGTACCTCCACAAAATAGGTCAACGAATCAAAAGTACATCAATTCCGCCCTAGGTGGCCGGAATGCTGATGGGCGTAAGGTCTGGAGCGGCGGAGGGCCGCGGGAGAAAAACCCGCGTTCGTGCCGCCGCTTGTTTCGTCGGGCCTGAAGTGGGCAGGCCGTGCGATTGGTCGCGTCATCGGAGCTAGGGTTCCTCGCCCTCATAGCGGCCCTTTCATGCGCTTAGATGTTCGCCCATTTACTGCCCCAGACGTCCGGCCTCTCCCAGGGATATCCCCAAGAGAACTAAAAATACCTGATCTTTTCTTGCCAGTGTAATTAGATATCTGACGCTGTCAAGAGACCAGGAGAAAAATTGTTAATCCGGAGGAACTTGTGTTTAGTATTTAGTGAGGTATAAGGGTGGATCGACTTTTCTTGCGAGGAAGCCCCCGGAGGAAGTGGTCCCTCTTTAGAGGGGGGAACGAGGAGATCAACACCCCGTTAGGGGGATAAAAGTCCGTGGTGAACCTGTCTAGAGCGGGAAATAAGGAGGAATTCACCTCTCTTCCAAGGAACGCCCCGCGGCTGGTGCTCCCTCTTTGGGGGATTTCCCGCGCCAAGCCAGCCTGCCCGTCAACCCACCCCATCCCGCCGTCGGCCCCGGCCAGCCCGATGGGGAATATTTTAGCACCTCTCCCGAAATGCCCTCCATGCCAGATCGGATACCCTAAAGAATCGAACCCCTGTTCGACCGGCCGAATCACTCAAAGCTGGCATTCTCAACATGTAGTTCTGGAAGGGGCTCTTAGAGCCTCTTCCAAAATCAGGCTTGGGCAAAATAGATTGGATTTATTCTGGCCCCGAACCCTACTGCATGGGGGATCGGACAGTGGGGCCGACATTGTGGGTTAGGCTCTAGCCGATGGGAGCAGTTCGCCTGGGAGGGCGGACCTCTGGCAAGCCGCGCCGGGAGGCACGGGGGACCTCCAGGTTCCAGGGAACGGATAGACGGGCGTCTGCCCTAAGCAGGAAGCAAACGGAACGTCTGCCCTACAGCAGGATGCAAACGGGACGTCTGTCCTACAGCAGGATGCAGACGGGACGTCTGCGGTACTGGGGAAGGGCTTCTTTTGGGCCGGGGGGCTTGACGATCGAGCCGAGGCAAGGCAACCTATCCTTCACCAGACCCACGATCTCTCACTAGATCCGCCGGCCTTGGGCGCAGGGGTCCTAAATAAGTCCACAAAAAACCGGAAGTGGTTGGACTACTGGCACCTCCGAAAACGAAGGTGTTGAGCATACTTGGACTACTTTCGCAATTATGTGGACCTATTTAGGACACCGAAGATCGCTTGACCAAGGGGAGAGGGAAAAACGCTCTGCCCCCGCTTCAGAACGGGGATATGATGTTGAGTGGGATCGCTTGAGCAAGGGGTGCGGGAAGAAACCCTCTGCCGACCAGGCGATCTTGGGACGTTGTCGCCTGGAATGGTCCGAGTTCGGCTTGGGATCAACAGGTTGAGACGAACTGGTACGTTGCCGTAAGCTCGGTTGTAGGCACAGAGAGGCGCAGACGGCATGGCCGAGGTGGCATTTTTGGCAGTGGATTTGGGGGCTTCCAGCGGTCGGCATGTGGTGGGACTTTACGACGGGGAGCACCTTTGGTTGGAAGAGGTCTATCGGTTCGACAACGGGCCGGTGGAAATGGCCGGGAGCCTGTTCTGGGATTTGCCGCGGCTTTGGACGGAGCTTCGGCAGGGGCTGCGTGCAGCGGCAGTGCGGTTTGGCGGGCAGATTCAAAGTATCGGCGTGGCTACCTGGGGAGTGGATTTTGCCCTGCTAGGCCGGGGCGATGTCCTGCTGGGCAACCCGCATCACTACCGGGATAGCCGAACCAACGGCGTGATGGAAACAGCCTTTGCCCAGGTGAGCCGCCAAGAAATCTTCCGCCACACGGGTCTGCAATTCATGCAGTTCAACACCCTGTACCAACTGTTGGCCATGCTCTGGCAGCGATCGCCGCTTTTGGAGGTGGCGGAGCGGCTGCTGATGATGCCGGACCTATTCCATTGGCTGCTGACGGGCGAAAAATCCAATGAGTTTACCGATGTAACCACCACGCAATGTTACAATCCGCTACAGGGCGATTGGGCTTGGGAATTGCTGGACCGGTTTGGCTTGCCCCGGCAGATATTCGGGCCGATCGTGCCGCCCGGTACGGTGCTGGGCCGATTACGCCCCCAGGTTGCCGCTGAAACCGGTCTGCAAGCGGCTCAGGTGATCCTGCCCGGTACGCACGACACGGCCAGTGCGGTGATGGCGGTCCCGGCAGCCAGCCAACCAGGCAGGCAACCCGATTGGTGCTACATCAGTCTGGGCACCTGGGCGCTGATGGGCGTGGAAGTGCCCCAGCCGGTGGTCGATGAGCGGGTGCTGCAGTTCAACTTCACCAACGAAGGCGGTGTGGGCGGTACGTATCGGCTGCTCAAGAACATCACCGGCCTTTGGCTTGTCCAGGAGTGCCGACGCATCTGGAACCAGCGAGGCAGAAACTGGAGCTGGGAGGACCTGAATGCCTTGACTGCGTCGGCTGCCGGACTTCGGGCGTTTATCGACCCGGATAGCCCGCAGTTTTTGGCCCCGGAGGATATGCCGTCGGCAATCCGGGCCTATTGCGAAAAGACGGGCCAACCGGCGCCTGCCGACGAAGGCAGCGTGCTCCGCTGTGCACTGGAAAGCGTGGCGATGAAAGCCCGATGGGTCTTCTGGATGTGCGAAGAGTTGGTCGGCCGACGGATCAAGACGATTCACATCGTGGGCGGCGGGGTGCAGAATCGGCTTCTGTGCCAGTGGATTGCCGATGCCTGCGCCAGGCCGGTCTTGGCCGGGCCGGTGGAAGCCACTGCTACCGGCAACCTGATGATGCAGGCGGTCGCCAGCGGGCATGTCGGCTCCATTGCCCAGGCCCGCCAGATCATCCGCCGAAGTTTCCCCATAGAAGAATATGAACCTCAGAACACGTCGGCCTGGGATGAAGCTTTCGGCCGATTTGAAAAACTCGTAACCTTGTAGCCGACTGAAGACGCCTGCCATACTTCTGGCGGGCCAAACCTAGGGTGTCATTCCGGCACAAGCGGGAATCCAGAAAAGTAACCTTGTAGCCGAATGAAGAGACCTTTAGAGGAATCTGCTTGTCAGGTCCGCCTACCCGCCTCTCCCCTGGCGGGAGAGGCCGGCCAGGCGGTTGCCTGGCCGGGTGAGGGGGACTTGGATTCCCACTTTCGTAGGAATGACATCTAAGGGGGAAACCCTCAGGCACGACCTGCGTACCCTTCCATTCGGCTGAAGTGTTACAAAAGCTCCTCGGCTAATGAGCCTTGGAGGCTCGGGATGTCAGAGGCCCGCGAAGGCCAAGGGCAAACTTACGCCCCCAGGAAACCGGCCTGGCGGCTGACAGGAGGAATGGAAGGAACAGAAGGTGAGGCGAAAATAGAAATAGTACAGTCGATGAAACGTTTCCGGAAGTTCGTTCTTTTACGGGAAAGGAGCTCTGGCGATGATTCGAGTGGGGATTTGTGGCGTCGGGTTTATGGGAATGACCCATTACCATGCATACCAAAAGGTGCGTGGGGCGAAGGTGGTGGCGCTGTGTGAGAAGGACCGTGCGCGACTCAACGGGGATTGGCGCTCGATCAAGGGCAATTTCGGGCCGAGGGGAACGGTGGTGGATGTCTCCCATTTGGCCCGCTACGAAAACGTGGAGGATTTGTTGGCGGATACAAATGTGGATATGATTGACATCTGTCTGCCGCCGTCGCTCCACGCCCAAGTGGCCATCGCCGCCCTGAAAGCGGGCAAACACGTCCTGTGTGAAAAGCCGATCGCCCTACGACTGGCCGACGCCCGCCGCATGGTGCAGACGGCCAAACAGGCAGGCAAAATGCTCATGATCGCCCATGTACTGCCCTTCATACCGGAATATACCTTCGCTTATAAGGCGGCGACCAGCGGGCAGTTCGGCCGACTGCGCGGCGGCCATTTCAAACGCGTGATCTCCGATCCCCTGTGGCTAAAAGATTTCTATGACCCCAACGGCTGCGGCGGCCCGATGATCGACCTGCACATCCATGATGCGCATTTCATCCGTCTGCTTTTCGGCATGCCCAAGGCCGTGCAAAGCGTCGGACGAATGCGCGGCGAAGTGGCCGAGTACTTCAGCAGCCAGTTCCTCTTCGACAACCCCGACTGGGTCGTTACCGCCACCAGCGGGGTGATCTACCAACAAGGCCGACCCTTCACCCATGGCTACGAAATCCACTTCGAGAAGGCCACCATCGTCTTCGACTCCGGCGACGGAATGCCGCTGACGGTGTACGACGAAAAGGGCAAGGTCCGCCGTCCCAAACTGGGCGAGTTCGACATGACCGACGCCTTCCCGAGCGAACTGACCGAGGCCATCCGGGCCATCCAGACCGGCAAGCCATCGGCCCTTCTGGACGGACAGTTGGCCTGCGACGCCCTGCATCTGGGCGAGCGGCAAACCCAATCGATCAAAGCCGGCGGCAAACGTGTCCAAGTCTAACCGGAACATTTGTAACTATTTAGCCAAATGGAGCTACCGCCTCTCCCCTGGTGGCAGAGGCCGGCATGGCCAAAGGCCAGGCCGGGTGAGGGGGAGAAAAGAGGCGGCTGTCCCCGCATTTCCACCTCACCCTACACGGTCCCGCAGGGAGCCGGTTGCGTTGCAGTGTCTGGGCCACAATAGGTAGAGTGCCGACACGGATGCAATGCAAGCAGTAGTGGTTTGCAGGCCACAACGCAACCGGCTCGCACGCAGGGGAGAGGGAAAAACATCGCCTCTTCATTCGGCTGAAATGTTACGAACATTTTACCCGAAGAGAGGGGTTCCACTCGGAGGGCGGACATTTCGTCCGCCCTCCCAAGATTTTCCCCCTCTCCTACCCCTTTCGAGGGCCGGGCAAGAGGGGGAAGACTGCCTTCCTGCTTGCGCAGAAGTGACACATAACCCCCTCCATTCGGCGGAAAGGGTACATCTTTTCGTGCCTTTTTAGTTTGACTGTAGTTACTGGAACCGGCCCCTACCAGTTGTAGGGACTAGGAATCATCTCGAACACCACAGATTGTGGTAATTCGACCCGGTAGCTACGGTCAATTTAGGAAGCGATCAGGGGCTCTTCTCCTTTATCCCCTCCTTTGGGTGGAATGTATAACAACAAATGAAGGGATTTTGCTTTGGCGGGAACCTTCGGGGACCTACTTTTGAGCCTCGTGCACCTGCTCTTCCAGAAGCTTTCTTCTAAAAGAATGCCTCGACATGTCGATACACCAATCAGCACCGTGTTTGGAAGGCCGGAGTGTCCGCCAGAAAACCCCACTAAATGGTTATATAATTCCCCTTTTTAAGGTTATCCAATCGGAAATGTTTGAAGTTTCAGGTCGGTCCCCCGGAAAAAATTAGGGATACCCTAAGACGAATTTTCCCCACAAACTAAAAGACCTGGTGTTATTAGCAACCACGTAACAATTTTAGCCGAGTGTAAGGGGTGTTGTATCATTCCTGCGTAAGCAGGAATCCAGGTGCTTTGTGCCCCCTTAATCCCCCTCACCCGGCCTGGCCTTCGGCCAGGCCGGCCTCTCCCGCCAGGGGAGAGGCGAGTTGTTTGATTCGGCTAAAATGTTACGCAACCACAAGTTATGAGGCCTATCCGAAAGCCTGGTGTATTGCCCCTTTCAGGGGGTCTGCCCCGGTGTTTTTGAATAAAGTACCGGGTCTAAATCCTCTTGGATTTACTATTTTAGTGTGGCAAGTATCCCCTCTCTAGGAGTAAAAATCCGTGGCCCACCAAGATGGAACGGGAAAGGCGTGGTTATGGAGAGTAATCCACGGAATATCCACGATATTTTTCGGGGGGGTTCTTCTGCTCCATAGTGGTGGTGGAATGGTGCTTGCTCAACCTCCGGGTTTGGCTTTCTCACCAGGGCCAGCGGGGTACCATCCGAAGAGCTTGGCCTCCCACCTGCCCCATCAACCTGAACAGACCATGGACTGGCGGCAGGCTGGACCGAACCGATCCACTGGGCCGATCCAGGTGGTAGGGGAGGCCAGCCCGGCCGAGGCAGAGCAAATTACCCAAGAGCTGCAAACCACCTGGCAGCAGATGGCCCGCTTGGCCGACCGCTGGACCCAGGCCCATCGTCGGCCGGACTTCCCGGGTCGAAGTTTCCTGGTCGTGGTGGGCCAGGGCCGAATGCACTTCCCCCAGCCGATTACGTATCGCAGCCCCGGTCGGACCCCGACAGCCCCTTCGGACCGGGCAGTTTTGTCTCCGGCGATCTGGCTTTTGGACCAGCAACCGGCTATGGTTTTGATGGCGGCCGGAACAGATGTTCGGCTGGTACCCGGAGCATCAGGCCCGGCTCAGCAGCAGACCGTCCGAGAGCTGCAACGGCAACTGGTGCTGGGGTTTTTGAGCCGGTTATCCAACGGCCAGCAGATGCCGCTCTGGGTGCAGATGGGATTGGCCGAATATGTGGCAGAACTTGCAGGTAGCTCGACTTGGTCGGGTAGCTCGGCTTGGCCGAGCCGAATGCCGCCCCTGCCGCCGCTAGAAAAAGAAATCTCTTGGGGCCAAAACCCACCGGAACATCGGGAAATCCCGCCGGCCGCTTATGCCACGTGTGGGCAGTGGATTCGCTACTTTTTGGAAGGCCGGGACGCCCAATATGCCCCGGCGTTTATGGCGGCCTTGGCGTCGGCCAATCCCCGAAACCAGATCGAAAACCTCTTGCAGCATATCCGGTTGGCCAGTGGGCCTGCTGGCCGATGGGAGCCGGAGTTTGGCCAGCCGGTGGTTCGGACTGTTGGAGAACCGGCGGCGTTGGGCGAAACAGAACGGAAGTTGCTGTTTCTCTTAAAGTTGCAATGGCGGTTTGCTTCCGGACAATCGCCCAGGACTACCCAACCCAAAATTCTCCAGCAAGGGCAAGATCGAAGCGTGCAGATGGCCTGGACAGCCGAAAAACCCGCTCCCAATCGGCTCCCCGAACTCCAGCAGCAGATTTTCGACCCCCGGCAGCCCCGATGGGCTACCCTGGATTGGAACGGCCAGCTTCTGTTTTCCGAAGACCAGGCCGTCTGGCAGGCTTTCTTCCAAGAGCTTCATGGCCGCTATCAGATCGTCCAGCAGCAGCACGAGGAGAAAACCATCTTCCTGCTCCAACATCCGGAAGGCGGCGTTTTGGAAGGCTGGCTTGAACCCAATCCCCAGCAGCCCGGCCGGCCCATCGCCTGCTTGAAGCGATCCAAAGCATAGAAGATGTTTCTGTTTTCCGGCTTTCCCTGTGGGTCACTATCTTGACTGTATCCACCGGGAGCAATTGCCCCAATCTGTGGAGTTCCAGCCAGTTTTAGCCCCTATATATGGTAGTGTCTGGCCGGGTGGATACAGTCAAACTATTTAGCCGTATGAAGCAACCGGCCTCTCCCCTGCTGGGAGTGGCCGACTGAACAAAGCGAAGCCGGCTGAGGGGTGTCATTCCCGCGAAAGCGGGAATCCAGAAAGTATCCTGGAGTTCCCGCTTGCCCCGTAGGAACACAGCAGCAGCCACAAAGCAGCTTGGCTTCTGCTTCCGCAGGAATCCAGGCTGCTTGGGCCGCAGAAATCCCCCTCACCCGGCCTGGCCTTCGGCCAGGCCGGCCTCTCCCGCCCGGGGAGAGGCGGGCT
>Ga0197142_1001458_pt1 | contig 21713 bp, 15 predicted proteins | sample GBS60_MetaG_FD_148614 | JGI IMG/M metagenome (GOLD analysis project Ga0197142, IMG submission 148614) | Sediment microbial communities from Great Boiling Springs, Gerlach, Nevada, United States - GBS 60_MetaG | ecosystem: Environmental > Aquatic > Thermal springs > Hot (42-90C) > Sediment... | reverse complement strand
CCGTCGTGTGGCGCCATACCGTCACCACCGCCGGGGTGTCCCCCGAGACGCTCCGCACGTGGTACAGGGAGGAGGGGCCGCCATACCGCAAACGCAGCGCCGTCTCTCCCGAAATCACTGCACAAGCCAGCAGTCCCAAGAACCAAATCTTTTTCATCGGCTGATTCCCGTCACTCGACCTGCAAAGAAATCAATGTAGGCCTGGCGACTGCCGGTGCCCCCTGTGCGTCCCACGATCCATCCCGGCTGAAAGTCTATGTTGCTGGCCGGAAGCGTAGACGGGTTGTCGAACGTGATCACGCTGCCGTCGTTAACTCTCATCTTGATGACCCCGCTCCCGTCGCTCCAGATGTGGAGCTTGTACCAGGTGTTCGCGCTTACCGTCACTCCCGTATCCACATCCGTGCAGTTGCTCTTCGTGTTTCCGTTGCATACGCAGGCCACCAGGGTGGTCCCCGCCGGGTCCCACGCGCTGTCCACGTCTATTCGCACCCCCATGAAGGCCGTCGGAACGAGCACATTAGGTTCATCGGATTTTACCAGACCCACCCTGCTCCGCAGTTCCGCGGCATTGGTGGGGTACTGCCAGATGAACTTGGCCTCCCAGTTGGGCGTTGACGCCGCGTTTTGGAAAGGACCCGTCGGGTTCACCAGATACAACGCTCGCCCGTCGTTGGCGCTCGTTGAGGATACGCCAATGCCACGCAACTCGCACGGGTGCGCCGCAGAGCCCGCATTGTAGGAAGGCGTGATCGAGGTCCCCGCAATCGTGGAAACGGTCCAGCCCAGCGCCCCGATCTGCCCGCTCGAAGTGCCGCCCGAACAGAAGTCGTCCCTGAGCACCAGCGTGCTCGTGTCCGTCGGATCCCAGCCGCTGGACCCTCCGCCCACGTTCCCGGGCCTCCACTGCTGCCCGGCTTGGTCCCAAACCAGCGCCTGTCCGTCGTTCGGCGCCTCGCTCGATACTGCCCGCCCCTGAATTCGCACCACCGTTGCCGACGTGACATCCCCCGTGACGTCGCCGCCCAGGTTGTGGGAATGCGAGCTGTCCGCCTTGTTGCTCAGCGCCGACCACAAATCCGTCTGAGCGGTTATCTCACCGGTAATCGCTCCCCAGCTTGCGCCATCCCCCGCACTGGCCACGGCCCGCCAGCTATTGTTGGCGCCGCAAAAATACAGACGCTGGGTTGTCAGGTCTACGTAATAATCCCCCCCAGCCTGGCAGTTGCCGGTAGGCGCTCCGATCCCCGTCGAGTAATTCGGTACGGTGGCCGCGTCCAAACTGATGCTTCTCCCCGCGATCAGCACGCCCGCCCCCGCGTCGTACTGCCCCTCCGGAGGGCGCGGTTCCCACATCCCCGCAACCCCGCTCCATCTTAACACGTCCCCCTCGCTGGGCGACCCCGAGCTTATCGCTCGTCCTTGCAAACCGCGAACCCTCAGGCCCTCTATTGTCCCGCTGACATCTCCCGCCGGCGGCTTCCACTGAAGCCCGGTGTCTCCAACGACCAGCACATTACCCGGCGTCATTTCCTCGACGGGAAGCTCACGGCCCACAACCTTCCAGCTATTCTCCGGTCCGCACACATAAACCGCCTGGCTCGCGGGCTCGTCCGTCTTGAAAAATACTTCGCCCGGTTCGCAGCGCGCCGGCAGCGAAGTTCCCGCCTTGAAAGGCCTGGTTTTTTCCGCGTTTGCAAAATCAGGATTTTTGCCCTGGCGGGCCATATCTACGCGGGTCTGTCCACTTAATCCCGGCGCTCCCGCAAGCAGCATCGCCGGCATTGCCATCCATAGCGCATTCCTCATAGCAGCTCGCCGCTCCGTTCGGGGCGGTCTGGTACACTCCATCTCTCAACCGCCCGGTTTTTCCAGCCTCATCCTAGGCACAACCTGGCTCGCGCAAACCCGTGGATCTCCTCCATCCGGCTGCGCCTCAAGCGATTAGCGACAGGATTTCCCCGTGACTCGATCTTCGGGCCCACGCGGCCCCGCGTGTGCAGGCTACTGCACCCCTTGGTTATTCTGGAGTTTGTCATGACTTTGCCCCCCTTGATCCGGGATGCCTTGCGCAACGGCCGCGACCGGTTGTTCTTCTTCCTTCAACGGCGCGCCGTCTGCCAGGACTGGCGGCTCCGCCATCGCAAGGTCTTTCGGCTTCACCCCGAGTACCGCAGGCGATGTCCGCCGCACCTCGAGGCGGAACACCGCCGCTGGTGGCGGCCTTTGGATCCCTTCCTGCGCATGGATACCTTCCGGATCTGTTACAACCTCGCCGGACACGCCGATCCCCGCATCGTTCCCGAAGAAACTTTCGCCTCCGTTGTCGAGCGTTGTCTGAATCCGCCCGACTGGCCCTTCTGGCTGGCGCACAAAAGCGTACTCTACAAGTTCCTCCCTGCCGGCGTGTTACCGCCCGCTCACTTACATAACTTGGGCGGCGCCTTCTTTGACGCCCGGTTCCGGCCCATAGCCTGTACTTCGCTGGAATCCTTGGCCCGCTCGCTCGCTTATCCCGTCGTACTCAAGCCGAACTGGGGTTCCAGCGGCGGCCGCGGCGTCCGGTTCCTGCACAACCCCGATGAGTTACTCGGGGCCTTGTCCTCTCGCTCCGATTTCCTGGTTCAGGCCTTTCTCGAGCAACATCCCTTTTTCCGCGCCTACCACGACTACGGGGTGAATACTCTCCGCGTCTACACCTACCGGTCGGTCTCGGATGATCGCGTCCACGTCCTCAACATCGCACTGCGCATGGGCGTCGCCGGATCCCTGGACAACCTCACCGCGGGCGGCATCGTCTGCTTCGTTCACCCCGACGGCCGCCTCCACCACTACGCCTGTGATCGCTATGGTCGGAAGTTCGACCGGCACCCCGACTCGGGACTCCCGTTCGGCCCTGATGTCCACATCCCCCACTTCGATCGCCTGCTCGAACTCACTGCCGAGCTGGCTTCCCGGCTGCCCATGATTCGCGTCGCGGGCTGGGACATGGCGCTGGACGCCGATGGGCACTGGCGCTGCATCGAAGTCAACCCTCACGGCCACTCCATCCGCTTCGCTCAGTACGCCGGCCGGCCCTTCTTCGGCGATTTCACCGAGGAAGTCATTGCGTATTGCATGTCTCACCCGAGACGCCGCCGCGCCGCCCTCCGCATTTATTGAGGTCCACAGAGCCATGGCTTCCCTGGTCATCCACCACGTGCTCGACAGCCTTGAGGCAGGCGGCGCCGAGGTCCTCGTCTCCTCGCTGGCTCGCCTTCAGCATGCGGCCGGCCACAACGTGGTGGTCCATTGCCTGGTGGCGGCGGGTCCTCTCGCACCGGCTCTCCAAAACGCTGGCATCCCGGTTCTCCTCCATAAGGCGCCCCTTCGCTCATTGACCTTTGCAAGACTGTTCCGGGCCATCCGTCGCGCCCGGCCCGACGTCGTCCATTGCCATAACATCGCTGCCACCGTTATGGCCGCGCCCGTTGCTCGACTCTCCGGCGTGCCCTGCCTGATCAGCACCCGGCACGGCACTGCCACCCGGAACCCTCGCTTTGAACGCAAGTTCTGGCTCGCTGCGCGCTTGTGCCACCGTGTTGTCGCTGTCTCGCGCGCGGCCGCCGGACGCCTGGCCGTCGCGGCTTGGTCCCGTCCGGATAAACTCACCGTCATCCTGAATGGCGCCGAGTCCCGCCTGTCTGTCCCTTCGCAACAGGAGCGTTCCGGCGTCGCCCGGCCCTTCACAGTGCTCAGCGTCGGTCGCCTCCATCGCGCCAAGGACTTCCCCACATTGCTCCGCGCTCTTGCCCTCGCGCTTACGAGCTGCCCCTCACTCCACCTGTGGATTCTCGGCGACGGGCCTGAACGCCCGCGGCTTGAATCTCTCATCGCCGAACTCGGCATTCAAGATCACGTCGAATTGCTCGGCGCTCATCAGGACGTGGGACGCTGGTTCGACCAAGCCGACCTGTTCGTCTTGGCATCGGTGTCCGAGGGTTTGCCCTTGGCCCTGCTCGAGGCCCTCGCCGCCGGTCTACCCGCCGTGGTCACCGATGCCGGCGGCATGCCCGAAGTCGTCCAATGCTGTGGCAGCGGCCTGGTCGTGCCGGCCTCACAACCCGAGGCTCTCGCCCAGGCCATTGTCGAGCTGGCTCGCTCGCCGGATCGCTTGCGGTCCCTGGCCGCCCGCGCCCGCGATTGCTATCTTCAGCATTTCACGCTCCGGCGAATGGCCGCCGACTACTCGACCCTTTACCTGCAAATTCTGTCGGGCTGCGGCTGAGCCTGCCGACCGCCTTTTGAGAATGTGACCAGGCGCGACCTACAATTGATTCTTGGTGAGCCTTTACAGCCGCGTTCTGGAACGCATCTTCCTCCCTGCCCAAAGCCTCGCTCGCGGCCGCAGTTATCATCGCATCCGCAGGTTTCTTGAAACCAGTCAGTGGTGGTCGGCAGAACAGTTGCGCGACTTCCAGTGGCGGGAATTGACCAGACTGCTGGCCATCGCCTTCCGCTCCGTCCCTTTCTATCAGCGCAAATATGCCGCCGCCGGCGCGCGGCTGGAGGATATCCGCACCTGGGACGACTTTCAGCGCCTGCCCGTGCTCACTCGCGAGGAAGTAAATCAACACCGCGAAGAATTGTTCCCGCTGGACCTCCCCCTCCGCCGCCTCGCTCACGCCACCGGCGGTTCCAGTGGCGTGCCCGTGCGTTTCTATCGCACATGGGAAAGTTACGATTGGCGTCTGGCCGCAACCCACCGCGCCTACTCCTGGTCCGGCTGCCGCCCCGGTGAACGCACCCTCAACCTCTGGGCGGCGCCGCTTGTTTCTCAGTCGTTGACCAGCCGCCTGCGCGAGCGCGCGCACGCTTTTCTGCACCGTCGCCTCACTGTCCCGACCTGGCTCCAGGACGAAACCCTCTGGGAGCGTACCTGGCGCAAGGCTCTCCGTTTCCGCCCGCGTTTCCTGGTCGGCTACGTCTCCAGCCTCGTCAATTTCGCCCACTACCTCGAGAGCCGCGGACTTCACTTGCCCTCCCTGCGCGCCCTGATCACCGCCGCCGAACCTCTGCCACCGTCCGTCCGCAGCTTCCTCGGCGACGTCTTCCGCGTTCCTGTCTTCGAAACCTACGGCTCGCGCGAATTCATGTCCATCGGCGCCGAATGCGATCGCCACGAGGGCCTCCACCTCAACGTCGAGAATCTTGTCGTCGAGATCACTTCCTCCGGCCCGGACGGCTACGGCGACATCCTCATCACCGACCTGCACAACCTCGGCACCTTGTTCATCCGCTACGGCATCGGCGACGCCAGTCGTCTCGCCCGCCGTCCCTGTTCTTGCGGCCGCGGTCTGCCTTTATTGGAACCAGTCGAGCGCAGCGTGGCCGACGTCATCACCCTCCCCGGCGGCCGCGTCATCAGCCCCATCTTCTTTCGCCACGTGCTCAAGGAAATCCCCGAGATCCTTCAGTATCAGGTCCGGCAGGAATCACCCGACCGCCTCGTCCTGCTCCTGGTTCTGGCCCGCGAGCTGTCCGCCTCGAGCAAGTCACGGCTGCGTGCAGAGCTGGATGCTGTTCTGAACGATACCGACTTCGAGATTCGTGTCGTCCCCTCCATCCCGGTTGGACCCACCGGCAAGCTCCACTCCGTGGTTGCCTTCCGCGGGCCTCAGCCCGATCCAGAACCGAGGGGGATCCCACTTGAGTGAACCTGACCTCACCCTCGAGTCCCAGCCCCCCGGCCTCACCGCCCCCGCCGCACGCGTCATCGCACGCAATTCCGTCCTGGCTGCCGTGGATACCGTCGCCGGTCTTCTCTCCGCCTTGGTAGGATCGGTAGCCGTCGCACGCCTGCTGGGCCCCGCCAAGCTCGGCTACTACAACTACGTGCTCTTCATCTGCAACATCACCAACCGCCTCGCCTCCCTGGGTGTCCCTCTGGCAACCCGCAAGTATCTCGCCGAATACCTGGGTCGCGGCGATTTCCTCGCGGCCCGCACCATCTGGCGATGGACTCTCCGTTTCCAGTCCCTGATGGCCCTGATCGTGGTTGTGCTGGGCTTGGCCATCGTCGCCTGGCAGGTCCCCGAAGGCCACCGCCTCTATGCGGCCTTGGCCGTCCTTAGCCTCGCACCGGCCATGCAAATGGCCATGTACTCCGCCGCCAACACCGCCACCGAGGACTTCGCCGGCAACGTCAAATCCTCCATCGTTTCCACCGTCGTCGGGCTTTGTGGCCTTCTGCTCGCTTTGCTCATGGGCTGGGACTTGCCCGGACTTGCCGCAGCCCTGCTCCTGGAACGAACCACGGACCTCATCCTCCGCCGGCGCTACTCCCTCCGCCGGTCTCGCTATTGGCTTCAGAATGCTTCCGCCGCAGCCACCCCCGATCAACTGGCCCGCGTATCCGGGCTCAAGCCTGCCTTGCGCCGCTTCTGCCTTCAGGCGAGCCTGCTCCAGTTGCTGAACATCGTGGTCTGGGATCGCTCCGAAATGCTTTTCCTCAAGCACTTCTGCGATATCCGTCAGGTGGCGTTCTACTCCCTCGGCTTCAACATCACCCAGAGGCTCCTCCTGTTGCCCCGCGCCTTCGTCAGCGCCGTCAGCGCCTCGGTCATGGTTCGAATTGGCCGCGAAGCGCAATCGGCCGCCGCCTTGACGGTCACGGCTTTCCGCCTTATGGCCTTTCTCGCCTTGCCCGTCAGCTTCGGCGTCGCCGCCTTGAGTGATCCCGTCATTCGCATCCTTTACGGTTCCCGCTTCCTCCCCGCGATCCCGGTCCTGGGTTTGCTCGCCGCTTTCGCGGGCGCGAAGGCGCTCATGTTTCCCGCTCAGGACCTCCTGGTCGCCGCCAATCGTCAGGGAGCGCTCCTGAAAATCATGACGTTCACCGCCTGTCTCAATCTCCTCCTCGACTTTCTTTTGATCCCCGCGCGCGGGGCCATGGGCGCTGCCGTCGCCAATAGCGTTTCGCAAACCACTGCTGCCGTTGCGGTTTGGTGGGCTTCCTTGCGAGGGTTCGAAGTCCGCTTCCCCCTCGCCAGTTTCTCGCGTCTGCTGCTGGCAGCCTCCGCTTGCGGCGCCGTCGCGCTGGGCTTCGTTCTGTGGATTCCCGGCCCACTCGGGGCCGCCGCTGCTGTCGTTGCGGGCGCTCTGGTCTACGCGTCCGGTCTCCGTCTCATGCAACCTCTCGAGCCAGGCGACCGCGAGCGTCTCTCCCGTCTGGAGGCCCAGCTCCCTGCGCCGCTCCGCAGCCCCTATCGCCGCGCGCTCGTTTCGCTTTTTCCCGCTGCCTGAGGCCCGCTACCGCATCCATCGCAGACGCACGGTGACGTACACGAGCGCAATCGAAACCACTTGCAACCCCACCGTGCTCGCCAGCCACTTGCGGTCCAGTCCCGGGAGCTTGATCCAGCCGTTTTGTTGCGCCGCCTCTCTCAAACCGACCCCCATCGCAATCAGCAGGTAGAGCGTCGGAATGTACGTCCGCGACAGAAACCACGCTGTCGCCAGAAACGTGTAAAAAGCCAGCCGGATCGTCCGGGCCCACCTCCGGATCTGCTCTTGGGCGGCATCGGTCGCCGGCAACCTCGCCAGAGCCGCCAAATCGCGTCCCGCCGCCACCAGCAGTCCCATCCAGAAGAAGTACCCCACCAAACCCGTTTCCGCAAAGCAAAGCACGAACGAGTTGTGCGCCGTCAATTCATGCCGGTCGGTGAAGTCACGGAACCCGATCCCGAACAGCGGAGACTCCTTGAGCATCTGCAATCCCGCGCCCCACGCGTCCACTCGTCCCGAAATCGAGCCCTCTCGCAGCGACACCACCCGCGCTCCCCAAAAGTTCGCCCCCAACAATCCCCCTGCCAGTAACCCGGTGAGCACCCACGTGCCAAGCTTTCCCAGCCGGTCACGAACCGCCAGTCCCGCCAATAGCGCCAGTCCCACGGCCGCCCCGCGCGAGCGCGTCAACATCAGCCCGTACAGAATCCATAAGGCCGGGGCCACCACCAGCAACGCGTTTCTCAGGCATCGTCTCTTTTTCCAGAACGCTCCCAACAGCGGCAGCGCAATCAGCAGGTTTTGCGCCAGGTCATTGGGGTCGTGCAAGAACCCGGCGCCGCATATCCGTTTCAGCGTCTTCTCCCTTTCTCCTTCCCCGACCGTTTGCCAGTCCAGCCGGATGAACTGCTCTTCCCGGTACCCGAAGTGATACGCCAGCGCGCCTTGCATCACCAGGTACAGCGCGATCCCGATCAGGGTCAGCGCGAGCGCCTTCTGCCGTCGGATCGTGCCCGTTACCATGGCTGTCATCAAAAAGCTCGCCAACGTCGGCCCGAAATCCTCCCATGCCCGCAGCGCTCCCCCCAGCCATCCCTGATACACCCTGGAGAACCCCAAAGCCCCGGCGAATGCCAGCAGCAGGTACAACTGCGGCGCACGAAAACTGAAACGGTGCAGAATCCCCGCCATCAGGGCCGCCGGCAAGCCGATGGCGCTCAGCACGAGCACGGGCCGGTAGGGCGCCAGCGAGGGAAACAACTCCACCGGCGATAAGTACATCACCACGATCAGCGCCAGCGTCGCGAGCAGTGGCAATTGCGTTTCCTCCCGATCCCGGCGACGGCGGCCTCACGCCGGCCTCGCCCGCCGCCTTCGCCGATTGTAATCCTCCCCGAGTTCTCCGCGAACTTGCCCGCTGTGCGACCACTATGCTAATGTGACGGTTTAGATACCATTCAACCCGCGTTCGCGGCCGCTTTTTTGACGCAATCCGATGGAAGCAACTCTGCACGCCCTAGGGGGTCTGCTGATCAAGGCGATCCCTACCTTCCTTCTCGTCCTTCTGCTGCACTTTTATCTCAAGCGTGTCTTCTTCGCTCCGCTGGCCCGCATACTCGAGCAGCGTGAGCAGGCCACCGAAGGCGCACGCCGCCAGGCGGAAGAGCTCCTGGCCCGCGCTTCCAGCCTGGCCGCGCAATACGAGGAGGCCATCCGTCAGGCCCGCGCCGAAATCTACCTCGGGCAAGAAGCCGCCAGGTTGCGCTGGCAGCAGGAACATGAACAGCTCCTCCGGGAGGCGCGTCAGCGGGCTCGCGCCGCGGTCGAACAGGCGCGCCAGGAACTGCAAGCCGAACTGGCCGAAGCGCGCCTCGCCCTCCAATCGCGAAGCAGGCAACTGGCGGATCAAATCGCCGGGATGGTCTTGACGGAGAGAGCTGCATGAGGCCGCCGAAATCCGCCGCTGCCGGTTTGCTCGCCGTGCTGCCGGCGCTCGCCGGTCAGCTCGTGGCCGCTGAAAACCACGCCGCCTCCCACGGCCCCGCCCACGTGGATCTCTGGAAGCTTGCCAATTTCGTCCTCTTCCTCGGCGCGGCGATTTACTTCCTGCGCAAGCCGGCCGGCGCTTTTTTCCGGACCCGCACCGAGCAGATCCGGCGCGCCATCGCCGAGGCGACCCGCTTCCGGCAAGAGGCTGAGCAACGCTGCGCCGAACTCGAACGCCGACTTGCCGGCGTCGGCGCTGAAATCGAAAGCCTCCGTCGCCAGGCCGAGCAAGAGACCGCCTCCGAGTACGAGCGCTGGCGACATCAAATGCAGGCCGACGTGCGCAAGATCCAGGACGAGGCCGAGCAGGAAATCGCCGCCATGATCCAGTCGGCGCGCCGGCAACTGCGCGCCGAAGCCGCCGACCTCGCCATCGCGCTCGCCGCCGAACAAATCCGCCGGCGCCTCGGTCCCGAAACCGAAGACCGCTGGCTCAATATCATGGCCCGCGATCTTGCGCGCCGGCCTCCGGGGGTGGGCTGATCCATGTCGGCGGTGGCGATTCGATACGCGCGGGCCTTGGTGGACCTGGCGACGCGGTCCGGGGAAACGGCGACCCCGGAGAGCGTCATCGAGCAACTGGCCTCCTTCGAGCAGGCCCTCAAACTCTCTCCCGCGCTGCGCAACGTCCTGGCATCGCCCGCGGTGCCCGTCTTGCAAAAGCGCAGCCTGATTGCGCGGCTGGTCCGCGAACTTGGCCTGTCCGACCTCGTGCGGCGTTTCCTGCTGGTGCTGATGGAGCGCCGCCGCATGAATCTCCTCGGTGAGATTCGCCAGGCGGTCGAGCAGCTTCTCGATGAACGTCTGGGTGTGGTTCGCGTGGATTTGATCTCGGCTCATGAGATCACCCCCGACCAGCGCCGCGTTCTCGAAGAAGGCCTGGCGCAGCTCACCGGACGCCGGCCTCGCACCCGATTCTTCATCGAACCGGATCTGATCGGCGGCGCCGTCGCCCGCATCGGCTCGGTGATCTACGACGGCTCCATCCGCGGCTACCTGGAGACGCTCAAACGCAGGCTGGCCGGCGTCGAAACCTGGTCATAGCTGAGGGAAACTTATGGCTCGCATTCAAGCGGACGAAATTGAACGGCTGCTGCGAGAAGAAATCGAAAATTACGACCGCGTGGTCAACGTGGCGGAGGTCGGCTCCGTCATCTCTGTCGGCGACGGCATCGCCCGCATCCACGGCCTCGACCATTGCATGGCGGGAGAACTCATCGAGTTCCCGCACGGCGTGGCCGGCATCGCTCTGAATCTGGAGGAGGACCAGGTCGGCGCCGTGCTGTTGGGCGACTGGACCGCCATCAAAGAAGGCGATGAAGTCCGTCGCACGGGCCGCATCATGTCGGTGCCCGTGGGTGAAGCCCTCCTCGGGCGCGTCGTGGACGCCCTCGGCAATCCCCTCGACGGCAAAGGCCCCATCCACACCACCGCTTTCAACCCCATCGAGCGCCTCGCGCCCGGCGTCGTGGACCGCCAGCCCGTCAAGGAGCCCTTGCAAACCGGCGTCAAGGCCATTGACGCCATGATCCCCATCGGGCGCGGACAGCGCGAACTCATCATCGGCGATCGCCAGACCGGCAAGACCGCCATCGCCCTGGATACCATCATCAACCAGAAAGGCGGTGACGTCGTCTGCATCTACGTCGCCATAGGCCAGAAGCGATCCACCGTCGCGCAGGTCATCAAGACCTTACAGGATTACGGCGCCATGGACTATACGATCGTGGTCGCCGCCACGGCTTCCGATCCCGCGCCCATGCAATACATCGCCCCTTACGCCGGCTGCGCCATGGGCGAGTACTTCCGCGATTCCGGCCGCCACGCCCTCTGCATCTACGACGATCTGTCCAAACACGCCGCGGCCTACCGCGAGATCTCGCTCTTGCTGCGCCGGCCACCCGGACGCGAAGCTTACCCGGGCGATGTCTTCTATCTGCACAGCCGCCTGTTGGAACGCGCCGCCAAGCTCTCCGACGAGTTGGGCGGCGGCTCGCTCACCGCTTTGCCCTTCATCGAAACCCAGGCCGGCGATATTTCCGCCTACATCCCCACCAACGTCATCTCCATCACCGACGGCCAGATCTACCTCGAAACCGACCTCTTCAACGCCAACATCCGCCCCGCCATCAACGTCGGCCTCTCCGTCAGCCGCGTGGGCGGCAACGCCCAGATCCGCGCCATGCGGCAGGTCGCCGGAACCTTGCGGCTCGAGCTGGCCCAGTATCGCGAACTGGCGGCCTTCGCCCAGTTCGGCTCCGACCTCGACAAGGCTTCCCAGTTCCAGTTAAACCGCGGGCGTCGCCTTACCGAGATCCTCAAGCAGCCCCAGTTCCAGCCTTTGCCCGTCGAAAAGCAGATCTTCATCCTCTTCGCCGGCACCAACGGATACCTGGATGACTTGGCCGTCGAGCAGTGCCGTCCCTTCGAGGACGAGCTCTACCGCTTCCTCGACAACGCCCATCCCGGCGTGCTCGCCGAGCTGCGCGAGAAAAAGCGCATTGACGACGAATTGCGAGCCCGCATGCACGCCGTCCTGAAGGAATTCAAGGAGCGTTTCGTCTCCGAGCACCGGAGCTGACATGCCCAACCTGATTGATCTTCGCCGCCGCATCCGCTCGGTGCGCAACACGCAGCAGGTCACCAAGGCCATGAAAATGGTCTCGGCTGCAAAGCTGCGCCGCGCCCAGGATCGCGTGCTGGCGGCCCGACCCTACGCCGCCATGTACCGCGACCTGCGAGCGCGGGTGGCGGCCGCGATTGCCGGCGACGAGCGCCTCGCATCCCATCCCCTGCTCGTTTCACGCCCCGAACAGCGCATCCTGCTCGTTTTCATCACGGCAGACCGCGGCCTCGCCGGCGCGTTCAATACCAATCTGATCCGCGCCGCCCAGGCTTTCATCCAGCAACACGCCCACCAGCAGGTGGAGCTGGTGACCATCGGGCGGAAAGGGCGCGATTTCTTTCGCAAGCGGAAGGCCCCCGTGGTGGCTGAATACGTCGGCTTCTCGCAAAGACTCCACTACGCGGATGCGGCCGAGGTGGCGCGCGTCCTGATGGAACGCTACACGCGCGCTGAAACCGATGCGGTTTACTTGCTCTACAACGAGTTCAAAAGCATGATGTCGGCCCGGCTCGCCGTAACTCGCGTCTTGCCCGTCGAGCCCGCCCAAACCGCCCGTCCCACGGACTATATCTTCGAGCAGCCCCCCGCCGAGCTGCTGGCGGGCTTGCTGCCGCGGTACGTCGAGATCGCAGTCTATCAGGCGTTGTTGGAATCCGTGGCGGCCGAGCACGCCGCCCGAATGACGGCCATGGATCAGGCCACCAAGAACGCCGGCGAAATGATCGCGCGCCTGACCCTCTTCATGAACCGGGTGCGCCAGGCCAGCATCACCAAGGAAATCATCGAGGTGGTCAGTGGAGCTGAGGCCTTGGAGTAATCCCGTCCGGCCCTGACTCGCAGGAGGTTGGAAGAACATGATGGATGAGAAAACGGTCACCGCCGAAGTCAGTGAACGCATGATCGGCAGCGAAACCGCCGGGGTCATCGGCAGGGTGATCAAAGTCGCAGGTCCCGCCGTGGACATCCAGTTCCCCGAAGGCAAGGTGCCCGTCATCAACACCGCCGTCCGCATCACCAGCGAGGGCTTCCGTGTCCCCCAGCCCATTGACATCATCGTCGAGGTCGCCCAGCACCTGGGCGAAGGACGCGTGCGCACCATCGCCTTGCAGCCCACCGAGGGACTGATCCGCGGCATGAAAGCCGAAAGCCTCGGCCACCCTGTGATGATGCCGGTCGGGCCGGAAACCCTCGGGCGCGTCATGAACGTCATCGGCCAGCCCGTGGACCGGATGGGGCCCATCAACGCCCGCAAGTACTATCCGATTCACCGTCCCGCTCCGCCGCTCGAAGAGCAATCCACCGAACTCAAGATGCTGGAAACCGGCATCAAGGTCATTGACCTGATCGAGCCTTACCTCAAGGGCGGAAAGATCGGACTGTTCGGTGGCGCCGGCGTGGGCAAGACCGTCATCATCATGGAGCTCATCCACAACATCGCCCTCAAGCACGGCGGCGTTTCGGTCTTCGGCGGCGTGGGCGAGCGCACGCGCGAGGGCAACGACCTCTGGCTCGAAATGCAGCAGTCCGGCGTCATTGATCCGCGCGACTGGCGCAAGTCCAAGTGCGCCCTGATCTATGGCCAGATGACCGAGCCGCCCGGCGCCCGCCTGCGCGTCGGCCTTTCCGCACTCACCGCAGCCGAATACTTCCGCGACGAAGAAGGCCAGGACGTGCTCCTGTTCATTGACAATATCTTCCGCTTCGTCCAGGCGGGCTCGGAAGTCTCCGCGCTGCTCGGCCGCATGCCTTCCGCGGTCGGCTACCAGCCCAACCTCGCCACCGAGCTGGGCGAGCTTCAGGAGCGCATTACCTCGACCAGACGCGGCTCCATCACTTCCGTCCAGGCCATCTACGTCCCTGCCGACGACTATACGGATCCCGCGCCGGCCACCACCTTCGCCCATCTCGACGCCACCACCAACCTCTCGCGCCAGATCGTCGAGCTGGGCATCTACCCCGCCGTGGATCCGCTGGCCTCCACCTCGCGCATCCTCGATCCGCGCATCGTGGGGTGGGAGCATTACACCGTCGCCCAGCAGGTCAAGGCCATCCTCCAGCGCTACAAGGACCTGCAAGACATCATCGCCATCCTCGGCGTGGACGAGCTCTCCGACGAGGACAAGCTGGTCGTGGCCCGTGCCCGCAAGATCCAGCGCTTTCTTTCGCAGCCCTTCCACGTCGCCGAGCAATTCACCAACCTGCCCGGCAAGTACGTCAAGATCGAGGACACCATCCGCGGCTTCAAGGGAATCGTCGAGGGCCTGTACGACGACATTCCCGAACAGTGCTTTTACATGAAGGGCCCCATCGAGGAAGTTCTGGAACACGCGGAGCGGTTGAAGCAGGAGGCCTGATCCCGCATGCCGGAGACTTTCCTGCTCGAGGTGGCCACGCCCGAGCGGCTTTGGGTGCGCGAGCGCGTGCTCGAGGCCCAGATCCCTTGCCGCAACGGCTACATCGGCGTGCTGCCCGGCCACGCCGCCCTGCTCAGCGAGCTTGGCTCAGGCCAACTCACCTATTCGGGCGAGAATGGCTCGGGCAGGCTGCGCATCTCCGGCGGCTGGGTCGAAGTCCTCGACGACCACGTCCGCGTCCTGGCCGACCAGGCCGAAGAGGACTCTGCGTAAGCAAGCCCGCCCGCTCTAGAAAATCAAGGGTGCGAACTCGGCCAGATAGCGGCGCCACACCATCCAGGTGTGCGCGCCCGGCGTCTCCACCCACGCGTATTTGACGCCCTTGGACTTCAGCGATTCCAGCAGCTTGCGGTTGCCCTCGATCAGGCGGTCCTCCGTACCGCAAGCGATCCACAGCAGCCGCAGCCTCTGATTGGCTTTCTCGTCGAGCGTCGGCAAGACTTTGTCGAAATCCGGCAAGAGGCCGCCCGAGCTGAAGGCCCCGATGTAGGCGAACGTGTCGAGCGCGTTCAGCCCCGTGTAAAGGGACTGGGTTCCGCCCATCGAGAGGCCCGCAATCGCACGCTGCGTCCGGTCCGCCGCCACCCGGTAGTTCTTCTCCACCAGCGGGATCACCTCTTTGAGCAAGGCGTCGCGGAACCGTTCGATGTTCCGCCGCCACGCCTGGGGATCGCGCAAACCCGGTCCGCCGCGGCGCGCAATCTCGGGCGCTCCATAGCCCAGCGGCATCACCACCAGCATCGGTTTGGCCTTGCCCTGCGCGATCAGGTTATCCAGGATCACGTGCGCACGTCCGACCGCGGTCCACGCGCTGGCGTCATCGCTGTATCCATGCAGCAGATACAGGACCGGATACCGCCGGCTGGCGCGGGGGTCATACCCTGGCGGCGTGTACACGTAAAAGTCGCGATCATCCCCCACCACTTCGGAATGATAGAAGTGCCGGTGGATCACCCCGTGGGGCACGTTGTTCACTTCCCAGGGCAGGGTCTTCGGACCGGGTACGTGAACCATGCTCTGCGGATTCAGCAGGTTGGGCTTCATGAGCCAATTGGCGGGATCAAGGTACGCCGCGCCATCCGCCACAAACGTGTACCCGTACAGGTCCGGCTCCAGGGGACCCACCGTCAAGGTCCAGATGCCGCGATCATCCTTCTGCATGGCGACCGGAGGGGCCCCCTCGCGCCGCAGCTCGACCTTCTGGGCGTTGGGAGCGTTGAACCGGAAGGTCACCCTCCCGTCGGAATGGACCTCGGGCGAAATGAGCGGGGCTGGCGGCTGCGCGTAAAGCGCTGCCAGAGGAAGCCAAAAGACGATCAACACGCGGAAAGCATGCCTGGTCTTCATGGAGCCTATGTTACCTGTCTGCGGTCTGCGCTACAATAGAGCGTTGCGGGCCGTGGCGCAGCCTGGCTAGCGCGCTTGCTTGGGGTGCAAGAGGTCGCCGGTTCAAATCCGGCCGGCCCGACCAGCCTGAACTCTTACCTGCGGTCGCTTGGGGTCTCCGACGCTTGCTTATGGGGCGCTATCGCGTCCGAAAGCACGGCTGGCCTTCCCGGACGGGTTACGCGGCGGTGAGATCCGCTGAAGGATGCCGGCCACGGATGAATGTCAAGGGGGACAGGCGAGTCCTGCCCTGGGCAACCGGGCAGGCGCCAAAGCTGTTGGGCGGCGGGGCCTCCTCGGACAGCGTCCGGGGAGGCCCGTCGCGCGATGGTGGACCCTGAAAGGGACGGCGCCGCGAGCCGGCGAACAGACGGTCAAAACGGCGCCGCGGCCGACCTCAGAAATGCAACCGCCCGCAATACTGGAACTCGCGGCCGCGGTTGGCCTGGCTCGTGATGCGCCCGAAAAGCGAACTCGTGACCGTCGTGTTCGGATTGGACCACATGATGCTGTTAGTGAGATTATAAGCCTCCATCCGGAGCTCGAGCGCGATGCGTTCCGTGAGCGGGAAACGTTTGGAGAGCGTGGTGTCGAAATTCCATCGTCCCGGTCCGCGCAGGCCGTCGTACTGCCTGGGATTGGTGCGGCGCGTGTAGGGTTCCGGACGGTCGAAGATCGAGGTGTCGAAGTAACGATCGCGAGTGGGATTCGGCAGTTTCGGACTGGCGTCGCTGAGGAGTTTCATCTCGTCGAACGTCAGGAGCGAACCTTGCTCCCAGGTGAAAATGTTGGAGACCGACCAGCCTCCGAGCACCCCGTTGAGGAGCCGCGGAATATCCGACAGCCATTTGCGTCCCCTGCCGAAAGGTAACTCGACGGTTCCCGAAATGCTCAGGCGATGCCGTGGCTCGGGACTCTCGCGCCAGGAAAAGTCACGCGCATACTCGGCCACGTCATCCCAGAATTCAAGGTAGCGCTCCCGGTTGTAGTTGTAAGAAACCAGGAACATGTAGCCGTCGGCGAACTGTCGCCGGGCCCGGAGCTGGTAGGAGCGGAAGTGGCGTTCCACGCCCTCGTGGTGGGTTTCCGTAAGACCCAGATATTGGGGATGCGGGCGAAGGAGACTGCCGATAGAAACCGTCGCCTGGTTGCGGAGCTGGCCCGGGAAAATATCCTCGGTGCCGTACCTGTAAAAAGGATTGGGCACACTCCGCGCCAAAGCGGCCTTGTAAGTCAGCGACAGGTTGGGATCGGCCATGTTCACCTGAACGTTGTAGAGCGGCGTGGAAAGATTGTAGTAGAGGGTGTTGTCCACGACGATGCGCAGGGGCAATTCCCGCTGATACGAGAGGCTCCAGCGGTCGCTTCGGGGACGGTCGAAGTCCTGCTTGGACCAGGTGGCGCTATCGCCCAGGTTCTGGTAACGACCGAGAGCCTTGCCCTTGGGCATGCGCAAGGGATTGACGCCGGCCGGGAAGGGATCACGCAACTGCGCCTGCGGACGTCCTTCCACGGGGGGAAGCGGGTTGGTGGTGATGGTATAGCCGTACAGCGTTATCGGCCGCTGGGTGTCGGTCAAGACGACCACCGGCATGATGAAGCGGGCCCAACTGATTCGGAGCGCGGACTTGTTGTCGAGGCGGAAGGCAACTCCGATCCGGGGGCTGAAGACCCGGGCGCTGGTGTTGTACATGCCCCGATCTTCCGGAGTGGCGAACTTCCAGGCGCCGAAGAACTGGGGCGGCGTTCGGTAGGCCAGCACTTCCTTGGGGAAAACCGGAGGATTCGTTTGCATTTCCGGAATCGGATCGGTAAGGTCCAGATAACGCGACAGGCGATCATGCTCGTCCCAAGGCGGGGTCTCGTATTCCCAACGCAGGCCGAGGTTGAGAGTCAGGCGGCGAGTGAGCTTCCAGTCGTCCTGTAGGTAGCCGGCATAGTAGTGGACGTTGATGTTCTGCGGCTCGTCGTAGCGGGCCCAGGAACTGGCATCAATCGCGCCGAGCAGGAAGGTGGCGTAGGAGTCGCCATAGCGACGCCTGTCCGCCCCGATGGCGCTGTCAGCCGTAAAGCCGGCGGCGAAGTTGAACCACATCGGGTTGGGGAAATAGACATTGGCGCGGTGGTAACGCGCTTCGCCGCCGAACTTGAGATAATGCGCGCCGCGAGCCTGCGAAAGCCGTGCGTGCCAGCTATATTGATGCGGCTCCTGGAACCACATCGAGCTGCGCCCGAACTGCCCCTTGCCCGAAATCATCATGGGGGGAAGCATTCGCTTGCGGATGTTTTTCGTGTACGGCTCGTCCCAAAGGCGTCCTCCCCAAACCTCGAGTAACTGCTCGCGAGTGGCTTCCGTCCAGGTGGGATCGTAGTTGTCCTGAAGCGAACCATAACCCCAGCGCAGGTTGAGGACCGTGGAGGGGCTCAGCGTATAGACCGAATCGAGAGCAATGTTGCGGGAGTTCATCTGACCCCCGATGTTGTTATTGACTGCGATGGAATCCACGAACTTGCTCAGGTCGAGCTGCGTCCGGAAACGGCTGTACCGCCCGAACATCTTCCATTTATCGTTGATGTTCCAGTCGCCTCGGCCGGAAAAATTCCAGTAGTCGTTTATCCAGGAGTAGGTGGTTCGGTAGTTCTGGGCGCCCGTAATGTCCAGTCCCGGATTGTTGGGCTGCCAGATGTATTTCGTCATGTACACTCGGGCCACCGGGTCAATCCTGCTGGGCGGGATGATGTTGCCCGGGAACGGCTGGCGGGGTGCACGATTCCTCGCCACGTCCAGCACCGTGGTTTGAGGATCGAAGATCGTGCGCAGGCCGCCAAAGATATTGAAGGACTGAGAGAAATCGCCGGCGCGCTCCCGATCGCTGGGCATGGTGTAGCTGAGCGTTCTCGGATCGCGCGTGCTCCACTGCTCATAGGTGAGAAAGTGGAAAAGCTTGTTGCGCCGGATGGGCCCGCCCACGCTGGCGCCGGCGATATGATTGCGAACCGTGTTCGGCGTGCGGATGACGGCGTTGGAAACAGCGTTCAGTTTGGGATTGCGGCCGAAGTAGTAGGCGGTGCCCCGAAGATCATTGGCGCCGGACTTCAATGAGACGCTCATGATGCCTCCGGCCGAGTGGCCGAACTCGGCGTCTGTGCTGCTCTGTTGAACCGTGAACTCCTGCACGGCGTCCATGGGCGGCGCATACGAGCCCTTGTTGCCCAACTGGATCGGCGTGCCGTCCAGCAACAGGTCATTTTGGCCCCCGGCCGACGAGCTGGTCCTTCCGCCGATGTCCATCTGCGCCGACGAGTACATGTAAAAGGGATTGCGATCGTGCGGGTAACGGTTGACAACCGCAGTGTCCAGCAGCGCCAGGCTGAAGGGGTTACGAGACAGAATCGGCAGCTCGCTCAGCATCTTGCGGTCAATGGTGGTTTCGACCGTGCTGGTGTTGAACTGCACGGAAACCGGCGCCTCGGTCACGGTAATGCGCTCGGAGACGGTGCTCGGCGTCAGAGTGAAGTCTACCGTGACGTCCCCGCGCACCTGGACCTGCACATTCTGTTGGACGACGGTCGCGAAGCCTGCCAGCTCCGCGGTCACGGTGTACGGGCCCGGTTCCACGAAATCGAAAAAGTAATGGCCACTGGAGTCGGTAAGCTTGACGGTCGAAATCCCGGTGGCGGTGTTGGTGAGTGTGATCCTTGCCCCTACTACAACCGCTTGGGTGGCGTCTACAACCCTGCCTTGAACCCTTCCGCGATAATCTTGGGCAAACGCGGTGGCGACCAGAAGGGGCAACAGTGCAGGCAACGTGCGATGCATGGTCTCAACCTCCGAAGCGGTCGGCGGACGACCCGACCTAAGTCATCATACATGTTTCGATCCGGCCACGCAACAAAAATTAAAATACTTTAATTCCACTTCCCCGCCCCGAACAACCCTCGGTCCGGACCGCGCGTCTGTGCCGGCAGCTCCCTCCGCCCTGTCGGCCCTGGCGCCGCCACGTCACGCAAGCGCGTTGAGCGCAATGCGATCGGCCAGGCCTGCCCCTCGCCGGCTCGAACCCGGCCCGGCATCCTCCGCCTTTTTTGGCCTCGATCATCTGCTTCCGGTGCAGCCGTACTTGCGGAGCTGCGTTCGTGTTGTTTAAGATGACCGCAAGTGCGAGTGCGCATGCTCGGCGGCGCGCTCGGCATGAAACCTCGGGTGGAAGGGCGATCATGACTGCCGTACGATTCCTGTTTCTACTCGTGGCCCTGCCTGGGCTGGTCTTCAGCCAGGGCACCGATGCCGTACTCTCCGGCGCCGTCACCGATCCCAGCGGCGCCGCCGTCCCTGGCGTCAGGGTTACCGCGACCAACGTCAAGACCGGCGTGGTTACGGCCACAACCAGCAACGAGGCCGGCGTCTACTTGTTCGCGGCTTTGCCGCCCGGCGTCTACCGCGTGGAAGCCGAACACAGCGGCTTCCGGCGCTTCGTTTACAACGAGGTCGTTTTGGAAGTGGGCGCTCGTCTCAGCCTGAATATTCCCTTGGAGATCGGAACTACCGCCGAGACCGTCGAAGTCACCGCCCAGGCCGAGACTGCGCTGGGCTACGTCACCGCATCGGTCGGTGGAATGGTCGCCGGCCGGCGTCTCAGCGAGCTGCCCATTCCGGCGCGCAACGCGCTGAGCCTCGTTTACATCCAGGCCGGCGTTATGGGCGACAACTTCTCAGGCGCCCGCATCGGCACGCTCAACATCGCGCTGGACGGCATCAACGTCCAGGACAACCGCATCAACCAAGGCGTCACCTCCCCCGTGTTTACTTCCACCGACCGCATCGAGGAATTCCGCGTGATCACCTCGCCGGCGGACGCCGAGTTCGGGCGCGGCTCCGGGCAGATCCAGATGATCAGCCGCTCGGGCACGAACGAATTCCACGGCAGCGTCTTCGAAACGCATCGCAATACGGTGCTCACCGCCAACACCTTCTTCAACAATCAGAGGGGCGATCCCCGCAATTTCCTCATCCGCAACCAGTTCGGCGGCCGGCTGGGCGGCCCCGTCGTTCGCAACCGGACCTTCTTCCACGCCCTGTTCGAGGCCCAGCGCATTCGCACCCGCGAATCGGTCAGCAGCACCGTCTACACCGAGCCGGCCCGCCGCGGCATCTTCCGCTTCTTTCCCGGCGTGCGTAACGGTAACGCCAACTCCACGACCCCTACCGTGGATCTCAGTGGCAATCCCGTGCGCCCGCCTCAAGCCACCGGCGATTTGCAGCAGGTCCTGCTGTTCGGGCGCGATCCCAACCGCACTGCGCCGGATCCCACCGTCCGCAAACTCATCGAGCTGATGCCCCCGCCCAATAACTTCCGCGGCGGCGATGGCCTGAATACGGCCTGGTACACCTGGCAACGCAGCGCCTCGCAGGATTTCGACCATTTCAACCTGAAGCTCGATCATGTGTTCACCAGCGCCCACCGCGCCAGCTTCAGCTTCACCAAGGAGGTCAACCGTAACGACAACACCTTCATGGCGCAACCCTTCCCCGGTTCCCCGGGCGGCGACAGCCGAGGCTGGGACTCGCTCAGTTCACTCTCGGTGACTTCCACGCTCCGGCCCGACTTGCTGAACGAGTTCCGCGCCGGAGCCCTCCGTCCTCGCCTGCGCTTCCGCGCACCGTGGGAAGTTGCGGGCCTGGACCTGCTGCCCAAGGCAGGCAACCACCCGTACCTGATCGAGTTCGGTCTGGTCACAAACCCGCTCAACGTGGGGAACGACCCGCAGGGACGAATCACGCCCGTCTACCAATTCAGCAACGACCTTACCTGGCTGCGAGGCAAGCATGCGTTCAAGGGCGGCCTCAGCGTCCGCTTCGTCAGCACGAACGGTTTCAATTCCTTCGATGTGATGCCGCGCGCGGTCATCGGCACGGGCAGCGCCCCCATTCAAAATCTCTCCACCATCCCGGGCATCGGCGTGAATCTGGGCAC
>Ga0197142_1001457_pt1 | contig 21714 bp, 19 predicted proteins | sample GBS60_MetaG_FD_148614 | JGI IMG/M metagenome (GOLD analysis project Ga0197142, IMG submission 148614) | Sediment microbial communities from Great Boiling Springs, Gerlach, Nevada, United States - GBS 60_MetaG | ecosystem: Environmental > Aquatic > Thermal springs > Hot (42-90C) > Sediment... | reverse complement strand
GCAGGTGAAAGACCTGCTGCGCCACATCGCCACCTACACGGAGTGAACGCATGCTACGGAGAGAGATTCTGGGCATCCCGCTTGGGATTTGGCTGGGCAGTGTCGTGTACGCGCTGGCGTGTATTGTATTGCGCTCGTACTATATTGACTACGAAGGTCTGCGCCAGATTGCAGCGGTTTCGGAGGGCATCAGTCGCGCCTCGACGACCTGGTGGAGCGGGCAGAGCGTGCTGGGCGTGCTGCTGCTGTGGCTCGTGACGCTGCCGCTGAAGTTTGTGCTGCCGTTGGTAGACGCGGCGCAGGTGGTGGGCGCGCTGAGCATCTGGGCGTCAGGGCTTATCCTGTTTCGGATACTGCGGATGACAGGGCTGAGCGCGGGGTTGCGCGGCTGGCTCACCTTCCTGTTCTACGGGACGAATGTTGCGTGGGTGAGCGCGACGATGTTGCCTGTAGCGGCGCTGTCGCTGTTGCTAACGGCGTGTTGGGGGCTGAACGCGATTCGCTGGCTGGCGGAGCGCGAGCTGGATACGGCATACGGCACACGGCTGGGCATGCTGGCGGGCGTGCTGGCGTTAGTGAATCTGTTTGCGCTGATCCCTGCACTGGCGGTAGGCATACTCGGGCTGCGTCGGGGCAGTGGGGCAGGGCTCATCGGCGCGGCTGTAGGCATCGCGCTTGTAGGCTATCTGGTCGTCTACTTCGCTGTGTTGCCCAGCACGGTGCAGGTCGGCGGTGCGACGCGACCCAAACCGTCGATTGTGGAGTGGTTCTGGACGGGCGAAGGCGCAAGCGCGGCGGACATCCCGCGCTTTTCGGGACTCTACTGGCGCGCGATGGGCGAGCAGGTGCAAAACGCGGTGCTTCCCTTGGGACGCCCATTCCGTGTGCGCGATGTGTACCAGTATTATGTGCAGGGGCGATTCGTGACGCTGATCAAGATGCTGTTTCTGCTCTTGGCGCTCGCGTTCGTGATTGTGCTGGCGGTAATACGGTTTTCGGGCGAGCGTGTGCCGACCGAGCGGCTGGTGGGCGCGGTACGCGGCGTGGGCGGGCTGACGCTGCTGCTCTCGCTAATCGTGCTGGTACTGTGGCAGGGTGACCGTCAGGCATTCTACTTATGGACGCTGTTTTGGGCGATAGCAGGGCTGGGCGGCTGGCTCGGCAGTTATGTGGACGAGGATGTGCGCCGTCTCAGTCTAGCAGCGCCTGCACTGGTGGTCGTGCTGCTGCTGTTCGGGCTGATAAAGGTTGCAACCCTGCGCTCCACCGAGTACGACACCGAGCGTCAGGAGGCGGAGGCGTTCGCGCCTGGCATTCGCGCGGGCGATGTGATGGTCGCATCCACGCGCTTGGCGGAATGGCTGCGCTATTACGGTGCAGGAAGGGCGCGTGCCATCGACACCAGTTGCTGGCTCAATCCCGAAACGGACTTTCAGGCACTGCTCCAAGAAGTGCAACGAACAACCGACCGCGACCCAAAAGAACAGCAAAGACCCACTCGCGTGATTCTCTGGGGCTACGCACTTGACCCCGAACCGTACAGAAAAGCAGGATTCCATCACAACCCGGGATGGCTCGAATCGTTGGGCAAGGCGCAGGAGCAGGCGCGCAACGCGGGCGGCGCGTACCGTCGGCGCTATGTGAACATGGTGGCATATCCTACCCTGATTCAACAGACAGGCGAGGTGCATACTTTCGGCAAGTCGCGTAATTAAGAATGATGAGCGACGACACTTACTTGATTGAGGCAGCCAAGCAAGGCGACAACGAGGCGTTCGATCGGCTCTGGGCGCGCCATCGCGACAAGGTGTTCCGCTCGCTGCTGCGCGCCTGCGGGGGCAATCCCGAAACGACGCACGATGTGTTGCAAGACGCGCTGCTGAACGCCTTCAAGGCGTTGCAGCAGTTTCGCGGGGACGCCAACTTCGCCACATGGCTCTATACTATCGCACGACGGCTGTGCATTCGCGCCCGACGCGACTTAGACCGCTCCTACTCGCTGGACGACCCGCTGAACACCGAAGAGGGGCAAGCCATCCTGCGCCAACTGATTGACCAGCACGCGCAAGACCCTGAAGGGATTGTAATTGAGAACGACCTGCGCGAGCGCGTGCAGCAGGCGGTGGCAGAGTTGCCCGACTCGCTGCGCCCCGTGCTGGTGCTGCGTGACATAGAGGGTCTCTCGACAGAGGAGACCGCGCAGCGGTTGGGCATCACGCAGGCGGCAGTCAAAGCGCGTTTGCATCGCGCCCGCGAAATGCTGCGCCAGAAACTGGAATCCTACTTCCAGCAGGAGTGAAGGGGACTACTCCAGCGGGTACAATCCCGCCGTGCGGTTAGTTGGCGTGGTTTCGATTCTGCTGCTGGTGGCGTCGTTGGTGGCGCAGCATCCGACGGTCTTTTTCGGGGCACGGTTGCACCTCCAGGCACGCGCGGACGAACGCACGACCGCCCTGCGCTGGTACGACGACCTTGCCCGCCATTCGGTGGTGTACCTACAGCTCTACCACGAGGCGGGCTACGGCGCGTATGTGGCGCAACGCTTGCAAAACCTGGGCGGCGACCGCACTCGTACAGGGCTGGACGAGGCATATATCGAGCGCTTGGAGGGCTGGCGCGTGGGCAAGTTCTACGCGCCGTTCGGAGCGGGGCTGCTGTTGAACGAGAGCGTGCTGGCGGTGCAATCGCCCGCGCGGTTCGCGATCGGCGAGTTGCCGATGCGCGTGGCATACCTCTACAACGGCTCAGACCGCCAGCAGGGGGTCTATGTGCGGGTAGGCACGAGACGCGGCGGCGTGTCGGCAGGCACAGGACGCCACTTCGGAACCGACCCGCACGCTTTTGCGCTGTGGGAACTACCCGAACGCCCCCGCTTGCCCGACGGCTACGAGACGCTCTACGGCGCGGACTATGTGCTGAATCTGGGTAGCGTGCCTGTGCAACTGGAGTGGCTCTACAGCGAGGGCAAGCGCACAGGAGCGACCCACTGGTTCGCCGCGCAGGTTCAGATGCGTGCGTTGCCACTTCAACCTGAACTCGCTGCCGCGTACCAGACCGCTGCGGGACAACTCAGTTGGCGCGTCGCGCTCCAGCAGCAGGCAGGCGAGCGCACCCGTATCAACTTCGCCCTGCGCGGCAAAGCGGGTAGAATTGAATTCGTTGCATTCGGACTGCAGGGGGAACTCTAATGGCGCTGGGACGACGAATCACGCGCTTGATGAAAGCGCACTGGGGCGAATTGGTGGAGCGCGTCGAGCAGGTCATTCGCGAGGAGAGCGCGGAGTCGGCGGCGGCGCAGGAACTTCAGGAAGCGTTAGACCCGACGCGCCCGCTCGCGGCACGCCCTGTGCCATCCCCTACAGCGCAGGAGTCGGCGGTGAGCCGCGCCTACCGCGTGCTGGGGCTACCTGACGGCGCGGCGCTAGCTGAAGTGCGTCGCGCCTACCGCGAACTCATCGCCCGTAGCGACCCGAACCGCTTCCCCGAAAACTCGCCCGAACGCGCCAAAGCCGAGCAGATACGCCACCGCATCGAGCAAGCGTACCAGACGCTGCTGCTACACTTAGACCACACGGCGCAGCGGTTCCGCAACCTGCAGACGGACTAACGGTGTTGTGCGGCGCGCTCGAATAGGCTCGCCAGCAGCAAGGGCGCGTAGGGCGTCTCCAGCAGGCGGAACCAGATGTAGCCGACTGCCGCGCCGTTGGGGTAGCGCACCCAGACCGCGCCGTCGCCCCAAGTGCGTCCCTGCGCGTCATAGAGCGTCGCCAGCGGGGTGTAGTCGGCGTCGGGGCGCGCCAGTGCGCGCAGGGCAGGTCGCCAGCGCGTGTCGCCGCCTATAGGGAACGGCAGCGGCGCGTCGCCTATGCGCGGCAGTGCGGTGCGGTTCCAGCGGAACTGCAGCTCCGAGAGGGGAGGCGTCTCGAAGCCTGTCTTGCCCGCCTCGGTGCGCTCCGCGCTCAGCCCAACGGGTAGCCAGAATTTGCCCGCGCGGTTGGCTGCCTTGCCGTCGGCGTAGTAGAACGGCATCGGCGCGCTGGGCAACGCCAGCAAGATACCGCCCGCCTGTAGGTACGCCTCCAACGCGCGGTCGACATCGTCGGGCGCGTTCACACTCGCACGATAATGCTCGCTGCCTGCGTACACCAGTGCGGCATAGCGCGTCGGCGTGAGCCGATTCGGGGCAACGACATCCGGGTATTCCAGCGCCTCGACGGGCAGCCCGACCTCCAGGAGCCAGAAGAGCGCTTCCGACTGCGCGTCGGGCAGAATGCCGATGGTCTTGCCTTCCCACGCGCGGCGCAGAGCAGCGACCGCCTCGCCCGTCAGCGCGGTGAGCGGCGTCGCCATGCGCGGGCGTTCAGGCAACTGCTTGAAACGCGGCGCGTACTCAGCGGTCGTGCGCAACTCGCGCATGCCGTGTTCCACCGAGGGTTCAATCTCGCTGCCCTCGTGCCACTCGTTGAAACTCGTGATGAGTACCCAGTCGGGGTTCAGCGTCAGCGCGGCTTCCCACTGCTTGCGGTACGCCCCGCCGCCGAAGCGGTCGGTGCGGATGCCTGACTTGCGTATCTTCGTGTCGTCGTAGGCGGGGATGATAGTTACGCAGGCGATGCGCCCCAACTCGCCCGCCGTCTGAACCGCTTCGCGATAGTGTGCCTCCAGCGTCGGCTGGATGGCGCTGAGGGGCTTGCCCTCCAGCACGCCGACGGGGTTGTAGGTGTGGATGCCGTCGAACACGCGCGCCGCGCTGCGCCCCAGCGAGTCGCCAATCGCGCACATGCCGGGCGGGAACTCCACGCGGACGGTCTCCAGCACCCACGCCCACTGCGGCAGGCTTAGTTGCTCGATTGCGCGCCCGTAGACGAACAGCACGGGTCGTCCCGCCACCTTTAGGTAGGCAGGGTGCTTGGCGAACTGGCGCAGGATGTGGCGCAGGTCGGGCAGCACGCTGCGCGGCTCGCCTGGCTGGGGAACCTGCTCGTAGTAGAGGCACACCCTCAAGCTGTGTCGCTGCGCCGTGTCCAGCAGGCGTGCGAGGGGCTTCTCTTCGTAGCTGTCGATACCCCACCACGAGTAGATGAAGCCGTCCAGCCCCGCCTCGCGCGCCCAACGACAGTGCTGCTCGATGACCTTCGGGTCGTTGGAATCATACGCGCCCAGCACAGGATAATGGGTGGAGGTCGCGATTTGCTGGCGTTCGGCGTCGACGCCCTCCCAATGGAGCCATTTGCCCGACACATCGGGCGTGCCGTACCAGCCGTAGTAGAACGCCAGCACGAGTCGGGACGGCGGACTGTGGCGCATACCCGCACGCGTCCGCAACGCCCGCAATAGCTCCGCTTGCGACAGCTCGCGAGCTATCATAAACAAAAGGATACCACACAGCGATTGGCTTCCCTCACGCTTGACGAGGGTAGCGAGCGCACGACGCTCCTGCTGCTATCGCCCTGGGGGAGGTCCCGATGACTCCGCGCAACCGAAGAAATTCGGGGTGAATTCCTGAGAAAAATGCCGCCCCCCTTGACAAACCCCTGTAAGATGTGCTATAATATGGTCACGCTGCGCTGGTTCGCCCCAGCGTGGTAGTCCAACCTCAGAAAGGAGGATATGCGTGATGCGAATGACGAAACTGGCGCTGAGTATAGCTGCGGCAATTGCTGTCGCAGGGTCATACGCGTCTGGCTGGAATGTAACAGTGCTTAGCAGCGTCGGAGTGTTGAATCCAGGCTCCGTCGTCTCAACAGTTCCGGCGACTATTATCTCGAGCCCATTGCCGCAAGTAACCTTTGACACGGCTGCTGGCACGCCGAACCCGATTCTGGTCGGCGACGGTACTGCATTCACGAATGGCACCTTTACAGGCGTCTACGCGGTTAGCGACCCCTCGAACTCCAAGGGTGTGCTGACGGGCTTCAACTTCGTCGTAAGCGGCTTCGTGCAGGGCACGGGTCGCATTGTCTGGTTCAAGAAGGTCATCGATCGCGACACAAGCGAGGTTCTTTTCGATGGCACGGGCGTCTTTCTCGGCGGTGCGTACCCAGGCGGTAGCGACGGCTCGTTCAGCGTGAACACTTTCATCCCGCTCAACACGCCGTCCAGCAACTTCACCGTGTTCGAGGTCTTCATTCTCGACATCGCGGGTGCAGATGCGCCTGGCGTGGACACCGCGAGTCTGCTGCTGGTGGAGCAGGACTGGGTGCCTGAGCCTGCGAGCTTGCTGGCACTGGCGACGGGGCTGGGCGCGCTCGCACTCCGACGCCGCAAGAAGTAAAATCCGACTTTCCTTTCCGGGCGTAACAGAGTAGGGCTGAGGGGGGAACTCCTCAGCCCATTTTTCGTTTGCTCGAAAGGGGCGTAAGGTGCTTTACTGCAGTGCCGCCGTTGTCAGGTCGCTTTCGCCCGTGGGGGGCAGGTCTTCGCCCTTGACGAACACGATTTCGTTGTTCTCGTTGAGGCGCGCGATAATGGTATCGCCCTCTTCGAAGCGTCCGAGCAGCAGTTGCTCCGAGAGCGGGTCTTCGATCATCTGCTGCACCACGCGGCGCAGCGGGCGCGCGCCGTAGTTCGGGTCGTAGCCCTTCTGCGCCAGCAGGTCTTTCACGGCAGGCTCCAGCACCAAGCGCATATTATGTCCTGCGAGCTGCTCTTGGATGCGGGCAACCATGATGTCCACAATCTGCAGGATTTCGTTGCGCGTGAGCGGATGGAACACAATCACCTCATCCACGCGATTGAGGAACTCTGGGCGGAAGAGCTTCTTCATCTCTTCCAGGATGCGGTTGCGCATCGCTTCGTAGGCGCGTGGGTCTTCGGGGTCGGTCTGCTTGTCGCGGCGCAGCCCGATGCCCGCCTCTTCCACAACGGAGCGCACGCCCACATTGCTGGTCATGATGATAATCGTGTTGCGGAAGTCCACCACATGCCCTTGCGAGTCGGTGAGGCGTCCGTCTTCCATCACCTGCAGCAACAGGTTGAACACATCGGGGTGCGCTTTTTCGATTTCGTCCAGCAGCACCACGCTGTAGGGCTGGCGTCGCACCGCCTCGGTCAGCACGCCGCCCTCTTCGTAGCCGACATAGCCGGGTGGCGCGCCGATTAGGCGGGAGACATTGAACCGCTCCATGTATTCGCTCATGTCGATGCGGATGAGGTTGTTCTCGTTGTCGAACAGGTAGCCTGCGAGCGCACGCGCCAGCTCGGTTTTGCCGACGCCTGTGGGACCGAGGAAGATGAAGGTTCCCATCGGTCGCTTGGGGTCTTTGAGACCGGAGCGTGCGCGGCGCAGGGCGCGCGCGACAGCAGAGACCGCCTCGTGCTGCCCAATCACGCGCCGATGCAGTTCGTCCTCGATGTGCAGGAGCTTTTGGGTCTCGCTCTCCACGAGGCGGGCGACGGGGATGCCTGTCCAGCTTTGCACGATGTGCGCGACATCGTTTTCGGTGACCAGGGTGGTCATCTCTTGGCGCGAGGCTTCCCATTCCTCTTCCATCGCCTCGATGCGCTCTTGCAGGGCGACCTTGCGAGTTTCCAGTGCCTCCACGCGGTCGAAGTCGTTCTGCTGGCGCGCGCTGGCAATCTCTTTCTGGATCATCTCCAGTTCGCCTTTCGCTTTGCGCAGCTCCAGCGGCGGGAGGGTCTGCTGCAGTTTCACGCGCGAGGCGGCTTCGTCGATAAGGTCAATCGCCTTGTCAGGCAGGTAGCGGTCGGTGATGTAGCGGCTGGAGAGCCTGACCGCTGCTTCGACCGCGCTGTCAGTGATAATCACGCGGTGGTGCGTCTCATAGCGGTCGCGTAGTCCCTTGAGAATCTGGATGGCTTCCTCGATGGTGGGTTCACGCACTTGCACGGGTTGGAATCGTCGTTCTAAGGCGGCGTCGCGCTCGATGTATTTGCGGTACTCGTCTTGGGTAGTTGCGCCGACGCACTGGAGTTCGCCACGCGCGAGGGCGGGCTTCATGATGTTAGAGGCATCGATTGCGCCTTCCGCTGCGCCCGCACCGATGAGTGTATGCAACTCGTCGATGAACAGCACGACATCGCCCTGCGCCTTGCGCACCTCGTCCAGCACGCGCTTCATGCGCTCTTCGAACTCGCCGCGATACTTCGTGCCTGCGACCAGCCCCGCGAGATCGAGCGAAACGATGCGCTTGTTGCGCAGTTGGTCGGGCACATCGCCTTGCACGATGCGCTGCGCTAAGCCTTCCACGATAGCGGTCTTGCCGACACCCGGTGGTCCGACCAGCACGGGATTGTTTTTCGTGCGGCGCGCCAGAATCTGCATCACACGCTCGACCTCATTATGGCGTCCAATCACGGGGTCAAGTTTGCCTTGCCGCGCCATCTCGGTCAGGTCGCGTCCGAACTCGTCGAGGGTTGGGGTGCGCGAGCGTTGCGGGCGCGCGGCAGGGGCAGAGTGCCCTTCGTGCTCTTGCAGGTTCATTACCTCGCGACGGGCGCGTTCGAGGTCGACGCCCAGTTTATGGAGCACGCGCGCAGCCAGCCCCTCACCCTCCCGAATCAAGCCCAGCAACAGGTGTTCCGTGCCGATGTAGTTGTTATTCAGTTGCCGCGCTTCGTCGTAGGCAAGGTCGATTACGCGCTTGGCACGCGAGGTGAGCTGCATCTCTGCGCCGTAGCGTGCCTCGCTGCGGGTCGCATAGCGTTCGATTTCGCTGCGAACACGCTGTAAGCTCACCCCCAGCCGATCCAAGATACGCGCGGCGACGCTGTCCGACTCGCGTACCAGCCCCAATAGCAGGTGCTCCGTGCCGACCTGAGACTCACCCAGCCGCTGCGCTTCCTCCTGCGCATAGAAGATGACCTTCCGCGCACGCTCCGTAAACCGTTGCCACATCATCCTCGACCCTCCAGCGCGGCATAACTGCCGTCATCAGTTTGGACATCACCATATCGATAGAGTGTTTCCATAAAACCTCCAGTTATTCACAGGGAGCAACTTGTAGCCGAATTATCGGCGACAGAGTCCGATTTCTCCCCGCCTATATTGTAGCACAATTCGGGGGGTAGAATGCAAGGGGGGAAAGGGCTTTGGAGGGCGAAAAGACGGCAGGAATCCCCTCCCGTGCCGTCGAACCCTACCCCAACATCTTGGGAGGCAACGCATGGAGGCTGGCTTCGTACACCTACATTTGCACACAGAGTTTAGCTTATTGGACGGCGCGACGCGGATCAAGGAGTTGGTCACGCGTGTGGCGGATTTCGATATGCCCGCCGTCGCCATCTCCGACCATGGCGTGCTGTACGGCGCCATCGACTTCTACAACGCCTGCCAAGCCGCAGGAATCAAGCCCATCATCGGCTGCGAAGTCTACCTTGCGCCGCGCACTATTCGCGACAAAACCAAACACGACCAGACCAGCTACCACCTGCTGCTGCTCGCGAAGGACGAAACAGGCTACCGCAACCTGCTGCGACTCAGCACGATTGCGAATCTGGAGGGGTTTTACTACAAGCCGCGCGTGGACAAGAGCATCCTGCGCCAGTACGCTGAAGGGCTGATTGCCACCTCGTCGTGTCTGGCGGGCGAGATTCCCGACGCGCTACTCAAAGGCGACTTCGAACGCGCCTGCCACCTCACCGAGGAGTATCTGGACATCTTCGGCAGGGAGAACTTCTACATCGAGTTGCAAGACCACGGGCTGCCCGAACAGCGTCAGGTGAACGCGGGGCTGCTGGAACTGGCAGCCAAGTACCGCCTGCCACTGCTGGCGACCAATGACGCGCACTACCTCACCCGCGAGGACGCCGCGATTCACGATGTGTTGCTGTGCGTGCAAACGGGCGCAACCGTCGACGACCCGAAGCGCCTCAAGTTCGGCACGGAGGAGTTCTATGTCAAGTCGCCCGAGGAGATGGCGACGCTGTTTCGGGCGCACCCCGAAGCGTTAGCCAACACGCTGGAGGTCGCCCAGCGGTGCAACCTGCAGTTGGAGTTCGGCAGGGTGCAGCTGCCCGCGCCCGACCTGCCCGACGGCAAGAGCGCGATGGAACACCTGCGCGACCTGTGCTACGACGCCCTGCCGCGCCTCGTGCCCAACCCCACCGAAACCCACCGCCAGCGACTGGAGTACGAACTCGGCGTCATCGAGACCACGGGCTTCGCGCCCTACTTTCTGATTGTGCGCGACTTCGCGCAGTTCGCGCGGCGCGCGGGCGTCTACTTCGGCGTGCGCGGCTCGGCGGCGGGCAGCTTCGTCTCCTACTGCATCGGCATCACCGACATCGACCCCATCGAGTACGACCTCACCTTCGAGCGGTTCCTGAACCCCGAACGCATCCAGATGCCCGATATCGACATGGACTTCGAGGACGCGCGGCGCGACTTGGTCATTAAATATGTGCGCGAGAAGTACGGGGAAGACCGCGTGGCGCAGATTATCACCTTCGGCACGCTGGCAGCCAAAGCCGCGCTGCGCGATGTCGCCCGCGCCCTCAACATCTCGCCCGCGCTGGTCGATCGCCTGTGCAAGGCGATTCCGACCCAGCCTGGCATGACGCTGGAGAAGGCACTAACAATCAGCGAGGTGAAGCAAGAGTACGAGCGCAACCCCGACGCCCGACGCCTGATCGATACCGCCCGCCGTTTGGAAGGCATCACGCGCAACGCCAGCGTCCACGCCGCAGGAGTCGTCATCTCCAAAGACCCGCTGGTTGAGCATGTGCCGCTGGCGCGCTCGGCAGACGGCGAACCCGTGACGCAATACCATATGGGCGCGCTGGAGCAAATCGGGCTGCTGAAGATGGACTTTCTGGGGCTGACGAACCTCTCCGCGCTGGCACAAACGGTGGAGAACATCCGACGCACGCGCGGCATCGACATCGACCTGCGCAACCTGCCGCTCGATGACGCCAAGACCTACGAGATGCTGGGGCGCGGCGAGACCACAGGCGTGTTCCAACTGGAAAGCGCAGGCATGCGCCGCTACATCCAGCAACTGCGCCCGCAGAATGTGCGCGAACTGGCAGCGATGGTCGCCCTCTACCGCCCCGGACCGATGGAGCATATCCCCACCTACATCAACCGCAAGCACGGACGCGAACCCATCGAGTACCCCCACCCGTGGCTGGAGCCGATCCTGAAGGAGACCTATGGCGTGATTGTGTACCAAGACCAGGTGCTGAAAGTGGTGCAAGCGTTGGCGGGCTTCTCACTGGGCAAGGCGGACATTTTGCGCCGCGCGATGGGCAAAAAGAAGCCCGACGAGATGCGCCGCATGCGCGCCGAGTTCGTCGAAGGCGCACGCGCCAAAGGCATCGACGAGGACGAAGCGAACCGCCTGTTCGACCTCATCGAGCCGTTCGCGGGCTACGCCTTCAACAAGGCGCACGCCGTCTGCTACGCCCATGTCGCCTACCAGACCGCCTATCTCAAGGCGAACTACCCTGTGGAATACATGGCGGCGCTAATGGCGGTCTTTAAGGACAAGACTGACAAGGTTGCCGCGTTTATCGACGAATGCCAGACGATGGGCATCCGCGTATTGCCACCCGACATTAATCGGAGCCACGCGGGGTTCACGGTCGAGCCTGTACAAGGGTCGCCTGTGCGCGCGTCACGCGGGCGCCGCCGCGCCCAAGCCCCCGCCTATGACCACGCCATTCGGTTCGGGCTGGGCGCAATCAAAGGCGTCGGCGAGGCGGCGGTGGAAGCCATCCTGCGCGAGCGCGAGACGAACGGCGCGTTCAGCGACATCTTCGACTTCGCTGCGCGCATGCAAGAATCGGGCGCAATCAACCGCGCGACGCTGGAGGCGCTGATTCAAGCGGGCGCGTTCGAGTCGCTGCACCCGAACCGCGCGCAGCTGCTGAACGGGCTGGACACGATTCTAAGCTACGCGCAGTCGGTTGCCCGCGCGAAGGCAGCGGGGCAGAACTCGCTGTTCGACGGCGGCGGGCAGGACGAAGTCGCCATCGCCAAGCCCGCGCTGATGCGGGTGGACGATTTGTCCACCCCGCAAAAACTTGCGCTGGAGCGCGAGCTGCTGGGCGTCTACCTCTCTGACCACCCGATACGCCCCTACCAGCGCGTGCTGGCGGGCAAGGCAACACCGATTGCTCAAGCACTGGAGCGCGAAGGCGCAACGCTGACCATCGGCGGCATCATCACCAGCATCCAAACGCGCGTCTCCAAAAGGACAGGCGCACGCATGGCGATCCTGCAGGTAGAAGACCTCACGGGCGCGATTCGCGTCGCCGTGTTCGCCAACACCTACGAGCAGTACCGCGAGGCAATCCAGAAAGACCGCGTCGTGCTAATTCGTGGCAGAACTCAGTCCAGCGAGTACGGCAACCGCAACGGCGAGGGGAACGGCACGCTGGAGTTCCGCGCAGAGGCAATCGAGTTAGCCCCCGAACCGAGCCAAGAAATTGACGCACCGCGCATCTATATCCGCATGGCTCAGTGTCGGGAAGACCAAGTGCGCCTCCTGCGACAAATTATCGAGAAGCATGCAGGTGAGGCGGTGGTGCGTGTCCAAGTGCCTCTCAACGGACACTTGCGCGTTGTGGAGTCTTCGCTGCGCGTGGCACCGACTCAAGAGACCCTCGACCTGTTGCGCCACGCGCTTCCGAACGCGCATATCGCGCTGATGTGAAGGAGGCGTGAAGAAGCTGGGAGCGCACAGCTTCACTTTACCTGCGCCGTCGGCGACCACAGCCCCAACTCCTCCAGTCGTTGCGCGAGCGTCGCCAGCGGCAACCCGACCACATTGAAGTAGCAGCCTTGCACCTTGTCAATCAGCAGGGCGCCGTACTCTTGGATGCCGTACGCGCCCGCCTTATCGAACGGCTCGCCTGTGGCGATGTACCAGCGGATCCATGCGTCGCTCAGCGGGCGGAAGGTCACGCGCGAGCGGGGCGCGTCCAGCACTGAGCGCACGGTGCGCCCCTCGCGACGCAGCAGCAGGCACAGCGCGGTAATTACCGTGTGCGTGCGCCCCGACAGCAGGCGGAGCATCTCGAACGCCTCGCGCTCGTCGGCGGGCTTGCCCAGCACGCGCCCGTCGATGACTACCAGCGTGTCGGCGGCAATAATCAGCGCGTTGGGGTAATGCGGAGCGACCGCTTCCGCTTTGGCACGCGCCAACTGCTTGCCCAGCAGGGCAGGGCGCGCCGCGCGTTCAGGTAAATGTTCCTCAATCTGCGCGGGGTGGACCTCGAAAGGCTTGCCGAACAGCCGCATCAGTGCTTGCCGTCGCGGCGACCCCGAAGCCAGCACCCAGCGCAGACGCTCCATCGTTAGTCTAACTCCGCCTCAAGGAAGCTGCGAATGTCCGTCTCGCTCATCTTCGGTTCGCCAGGGGCAACATTGTTCAGCTTGCCCTCCAGCATCCACCGCTCCAACTGGTCTACAAGGTCGAATAGGTGGTCAAACGAGTCGACAATGAACAGCAGCGGCTGGTAATGGTCGATCTCGAAGTGCTGGTTGATGACCCACTCCAGCTGGATGGGATAGCGTTGCACTTCGGGCGATTCGATGGCGTGGGCAATTTCGCCGTAGGAGCTGAGCAGACCGCTGCCGTACACCTTCAGCTCGCCGTTTTTGCCGCGCATTAGCCCGAACTCGATGGTGAACCAGAAGAATCGTGCCAACGCACGCAGGATGCTGGTGATGCGCTGCACCTGCAGGTCGGGGTCTTTGAGTTCCTGAACGAGACGCGCTGCGGTGTGCGCCGCCTCGCCAAAGCGCACCAGCGTGTCGGCAAAGCGCGGGTCAGTGTGCATCGGCACATGCCCGGCAATATCGTGGAAGATGTCGGGTTCAGGCAGATAGTCCAGCGAGTTGAGGTCACGCACGGTTATCGTGGTCGGGAACTCGCGTCGGCGCAGACAGTCGAAAAAGATGTAGGCGGGCACATACCCCGTGACCGCCTTCGCCTTGAACCCTGTCAGCGGCGCAAGGAACTGGTTCACATCGTCCAATCGCGGCACGCGGTTCGGGTCCAAGCACAACTTGGACACGCCCTCCAGGAACTTCTCCGTCGCGTAGCGTTGCCAGCGGTCTTGGATGCGCGCGTACAAGCGTCGCCACGCCTCGTGGTTCTCCTCCGAATACAGCTCGTAAGGTTGCTCAATATAAAGTTCCCCGCGGCTGCGGGCAACTTCGATAAACGGGGCTTTCGTGGTGGTCAGCCCCATGCCGGGGTAAAACTGCTGCGTTTGCTGAAGCGCCATTGCTCTCATCCTCCGAGAATATAGGATACCTCATGGCAGGATAGGTGGTCTGTGAAGTGTCTATGCGTAGGGATTTCTCAGGCGTGATTCCGCCCAACGATTGGGCTGGTATACCTGAGCAACTCTCGTAGGAATGTGGCAAAGAGCCCTTCGGCTCACGAGAATCTTAGGGTGGTTTGGCTTTCTTGGCTGTTCTCCAACGCATGCACGCGCGCTTGTAGGCTCTCCAGGTTGGCTTGTAGGCTCAGATGATGCTCCACCGTGGTGCGGCGCAGTTCTTCCATCTCGTTGCGTAGGGCTTCCAGTTGCTCAACAAGCGCATCGTTGTCTGCGCCAAGCTGTCGCATCGCGCGCCGATGCTCCAGAAAGGTCTGCACAAGCCCGATGCACCACAACGGCACGAAAATCACGACAGCGGTTCCCACCAATCCCAGCGCGACCCAGCGTGCAATCTCGACCCATTCGCCCATCGTATGTCCCCCTTTTATAATACCCGAAGGCGCGTCGTTTGGGATGGGGTATAATGCGGTACCGTGTTGCGGCGGGTACTTGTCGGGCTTGGGTGGCTTAGCGTGAGCGCGTTGCTGGCGCAGGGCATAGGCGCGCCTGATTGGACACGCTCGCCCGACATGGTAGTCGTGATTCAGGCACAGTCTGATGAAGTGCAGCCGATGTCGTGGACCTTCGGCAAGCGTGTCCCCCACCAGGCGGTGCGTGAACGCATCGCCCGCTTCGAGCAGTGGAGCAAGCGTGTTGTTGCCGCCGTCGAAGTTGGCGACGATAGCCTTGCAGTGAATGCTAAGCCGAATGAACTCTTCACCGTCGCCAGTTTCGTGTCGGGCGGTCTGGTGAACCTCAAGGAGGGCACAGTAGACCTCACGCCGCTGGCACGCACTTTCGCCGACCTGCCTGTGGTACATGTCTATGTTCTGCTGCCGCGCAAGGTGGAGTATGCAGGCTACTTTTGGTATGGCACACCGCACCTGCAGATGTGGACGGATGCGCAGCCGACCATATGGCGCACAGTGCTGAACATCTACACGCCCGACCCGGCCGTGCTGGAAATTCCGCTCAAGCGTCCAAAGCCGCAGCCAGAAGCTCCGCCCGCGCCCGCTGCTCGCCCGCCGTTAGGCGGGCTTATTACCCTCATCCTTCTGGCAGCACTGCTGGTCGGGGCAGGAATCTTCTGGGCGACGAAGAAGCTCCTCAAGCGACAAACGGAGATTCCCACTGTCCAACCAGAGACAGAAATCCAGTAGGAGGCGTATTTATGCTGAGCTACACCTTAGATGACCTGATTAAGACCGCGTTTGAACTGCGCGCCTCGGATATCTTTATCAAGGCGGGCGCGCGCCCCGTAATGCGTTTGCACGGGAAGATAACCCCTTTCGAGCAAGCCCTTGAACCGCTAACGCCGAGCCAGTCGCGCGACCTGTGCTTCTCGCACATGAGCCACGAACAGGTCGCCAAGTTCGAACACCGCCTGTCAATCGACTTGGCGTTCACAGTGGAAAATGTGTGTCGTATCCGCGCGAATGTCTACATGCAGCGACAGACCGTCGCGGGCGTGTTCCGCCTGATTCCGCTCCAGCACTGGAAGTTGGAGGAACTCTGGCCCGAAGAGCCTGAGATTGCCCGCGTGCTGGCGAGCCTTACTCAGTATCGGCAGGGGCTGGTGCTGGTGACGGGTCCGACGGGGTGCGGAAAATCCACCACGCTTGCGGCGATGATCGACCTCATCAACGAAACGCGGCGCGGGCATATCGTGACGATTGAAGACCCCATTGAGTTCGTCCACCAAGATAAACTTTGTATCGTGAGCCAGCGCGAGGTCGGTATCGACACCGAGTCGTTTATCGACGCGATGCGCTCAGTGGTGCGCGAAAGCCCCGACATCATCCTCATCGGCGAGATGCGCGATGTGGAGACGATGCACGCCTGTATGCAAGCTGCCGAGACAGGGCACTTAATCTTCTCCACCGTTCACACGCCCAGCGCATATGAGACGATGGATCGTATCGTGAACATGTTCCCGCCCGACGAGAAAAAGCACATCTTGCAGCGGTTGGCGAACACGCTGCGCGGGATTGTCGCACAGAAATTGGTGCCGCGCGCAGATGGGCGGGGGCGTATCGCCGCTGTGGAGATTATGATTAACACCCCGACTGTCGAGAAGATGATCGAGGACGGGCACATCGGCGAGATTTACAACGCCATTCGTGAGGGAGAACACTGGGGCATGCGCACGATGAACCAGTGTCTCTACCGCTATGTGCAGAAGCAGTTGATTACGCCTGAGGAGGCGATGAACTACGCAGGTATCCACTCCGAGCTGCGTCAGATGCTGCGGCGGATGTAACCGACTGGCGCGGCGGCTTGGCTCTGCCGCGCCTCGCTTTGAGTCATGATTATTCTGGGCGTTGATCCGGGAACCGCGACGATGGGCTACGGCGTGTTGGAAAAGATAGGCAACTGCCACCGTGCCCTCGCCTACGGCGTGCTGGAGACGCCCAAGTCCGTGCCTGCTCCCGAACGCCTGCTGGCGCTCTATCGCGGCTTGCGCGCGCTGTGCGAAACCTACCAGCCCGACGCGCTGGCGACCGAGCAGCTGCTGTTCCAGACCAATCGGCGCACGGCGATTGCGGTCGCGCGCGCGGCGGGCATCGCACTGCTTGTCGCGGCGGAGCAAGGTATTGAATGGCGCGAATACACCCCGCTGCAGGTCAAGCAGGCAGTCACGGGCTACGGCAGCGCAGACAAGAAGCAGGTACAGACGATGGTGCAACGCCTACTGGGACTGGAGGCGGTTCCCAAGCCTGATGATGCCGCCGACGCGCTTGCCGTTGCCATCTGCCACGCGCACCACGCCGCGATGAACCAAATGATTGCGACGAAGCGATGAATGTGCCTTTCGTGTTGGTGTGCCTCGTGCTAATCGCGCTGCTGGGGTATCTGGCGTATCGGCGCGTGCAGGCGATTAATGCCCGTATCGCCGAGTTGGACGAGGAACGCGCGCGCAACCCGTTAGACCCATTCTCCGCGCTGATGGAACTGTATCGGTTGCAGGAGGAGCGCAAGCGTGGCAAGTGGGAGTAGGGCGCGCGTGGGGCGCGTGGCGTGGAGCATCGTTGGACTGCTGGCGCGTGGGGTGGGTGCAGGCGCGCTGTTCTGGCTGGTATTCCCCCTATGGCTGGGCATATTCTGGCGTGTGCAGGGCTACCCGCCGACCCAAAGCGACCTTGTCCGTTGGTACGCACTCGGCGCGTTCAATCTCGCCCCGATTATGGCGACGGTGGGGGTAAGTCCACTGGTTTCGATATTGTTGCTCGCGCGAACTAGCCTTATGCCCTTACTATCCGTATCTTCCTCAGTGACACCTTCCCTTGAGAACGCGACTCGCGCCTACAAGTTTCGCCGCTACGCTTTACCGTTTGCGTCGGCTTTGCTCCATGCCGTTCTCGTGCCCCCTGTTTCGCACGCGCTGCTGTTGATGTATGCGGAGATGTGGCACTATCGGGCATGGGACGCGATAATGCCAACGCTTATGCGAGCATATGGGTTCGTTGGCGGCGCGGCGTTCGCAGTGGGATGGGTAATTGGGTGGAGCATATGCCCCAGCAGGCGACGCGCACCTGCTGGGGCAGTAGCACCGAAGAGTTAGCTGGTCGCTTGCGCCGCGTAGGCAGGCTCCTCCGAGAGTGTCTTCTCGCGAGCCACGAGGTACAAGAGCACGCCGAAGAGCGGTTTTGCCGTCAGATCGGCGATGCTGTAGCCAATCTGCAGCACGACTTCGCCTGCGGCACCCCCGATGCCTACCATCGGCGCGAGGTATGCCAGCGGGTAGAACAGCCACGAAATCAGCAACAGGACGCGCGTCGTGCCGAGCAGCTGATTGACGCGCGGGGCGAACTTAGCCTCCGCTATCACGCGCCCCAGCTCGCCAAACAGCACATACAAGATGTAAATGAACGGGATACAACTCAGCACGAACCACATCCCACGCACAGTCATGTTCTCACGCTCAACCTCTCCGGGATAGCCCAGCGCCAGCATGATGATTGCCGCAACTACCAAGCGCGCTATCAAGCTATTCGTCTTGGCTCGCGGCAGCGCCATCACATAAATCAGCTCCATCAGCAGCAACGGTACAGTGACTATCCAGTCCGCGTACCGATAAAAGTCGTTGAACGGCTTGCCCGATGGAGCATAGGTATTCGCTTGCGTAAGAACATACGCATCTCGCCAGCTCTCGAAGATGCGGAAGTAGTGGTAGCAAGCGATGAACACGACTAACGCAGAGAGGTAGAGCGCGATATGGTACTTCGGGGCAACATAGCTGCGTGCCATCAGGAAGAAAATTCCCGATGCACCCATTACAGCTATCGTCAGCGACAGAACATTAAACACCAGCCAATACTGACTGTACGAAAGTTCTGGTAGGTTCATATCGCACCTCCAGACAGAGTTTACCCTAAGAGTAAGGGGTGTTTTCTGTGATTTAAATCACGGAATTGAGAGGGCATGAGAGGGTATCCTTTTGAAGGAGGTGCGCCATGCGAACTCGTTTTGCTGGGTTCACACTAATTGAGCTGCTGGTCGTGATTGCGATTATTGCGATACTGGCAGCGATCTTGTTTCCTGTTTTTGCGCAGGCGCGCGAGCGTGCCCGTTCGACTCAGTGTATCAGCAACCTGCGTCAAGCAGCGACGGCAGTGTTGCTCTATGTGCAAGATTACGACGACACCTTTCCTGTGAATCTGTATCTCCATTTCTCCCCGTCGGGACCGTGTGTATTCTCGTTTTATCAGGCGCTGTTGCCCTACCAGAGGAGTGGCGACATTATGCTGTGTCCGTCGGATGGTAAGCGCGTGAATCCTGCGCTGGCGTTTCAGTTGTCTGGCTTACCGCCGATTTGTCCGCCCGTGTTGCCTGAGTTCAGCTATACGCATAACTACGGGCTAATTGACTTCGGACTGGACAATAACCTGTTCCCCAACACAGGGCGCGCGGTGAAGACCTTAGCGCAAGTAGAGTTTCCTGTGGAGACTGTGGTGATTTATGATGGCTCGCTGGTGCAGCCAGGCGGTCCTTTTATTCTGTTTGACACGCCGATACAGGCGCGTCATTTCGGCTTCGTGAACGCGAACTATGTAGACGGGCATGCACGCCCAGTCCGTGCGCGACCGCTTACCGACGCGCAGGGCAACCAACTATCGGGGCGCACTTTAGATAACCGCCACACCGTGTTTGCGTGGATCGTGGCGGATGGAGGTCCGTACAACGGCAGGGTGCGCATTCGCGGCGTGCCTTACAAGGACGCAAACGGCAACTGGCGGCTGTTGGATGAGTGAACGCCGAAGCATCGGTCGCCCACTGAGGAAGTAAAAAATTGGAGCGGGAGACGGGATTCGAACCCGCGACCCTCGGCATGGGAGGCCGATGCTCTACCCCTGAGCTACTCCCGCACGCCCCTAATTATACCTCCGATGCGGTTTTGTCAAGGGGTTTGCGTGCAGGGGGGCAGTCGGCGATCCCGCGCAGGGTGGCGCAGGCAAGTGTTTGCGCGTCCGCAAGAGTGATGTCTTCGGGCACGCGCTGCCCTGTCGTGAAGTAGGCAAGCGGCAGGGTATGGCGCAGGGCGAGGTTGATGCAGTTCCCAACGCGCGCTGCCTCGTCGAGTTTAGTGAGGATAACTGCGTCAGGCTCGAAGACGCTGAACCGTTGCGCCGCGTCCAGCAGCGTCGCGCTGTCGGCGGTCGCGCTGAGCGTCAGGTACACAATACCCTTCACGGGCAGCAACGCTTGGCGCATCTGCTGCAAGTGTTCCTCATCGCGTTGCCCGCGCCCGATGGTGTCCACCAGCACCAAGTCGTAGCTGGCGAACTGCTTTAGGCCCTCTTGCACCTCGTCGGCGTCTGTGGCGATGTGCAGCGGGAGATTCATAAGCTCAGCATAGGTGCGCAGCTGCTGAATTGCGCCGATGCGGTAGGTATCCAGCGAGAGCAAGGCAACCTTGCGCCCGTAGTCCAGCGCGTGGATGGCGGCGAGCTTGGCGATGGTGGTCGTCTTGCCGACGCCTGTGGGACCGACCAGCACGGCGACTTGACGGTGGCGGCTTTCGCGGGGCAGTGCGCCGCCGATAGGGATACGCGCCGTCAGCGTGCGGCGCAGGGCGTCTACGGCTGCGTTATGGGGCAGGCGCGGCACACGGCGCAGCAACTCCTGCGCGACCTCGGACTCTACGCCCGCCACTATGAGCGGCTGTAGCAGTGGGTGTTCATCAAGGGATACCGCCGTCACGGGAGTATTGCTCTCGCCGTCTCCTGGGGCAAGCACCGCGCCGTTGGTGATACAGGCGTGCATCGTCTGTACCAACGCGCGAATCTCCTGCATTTCGCGCTCTAACTTGCGCAGGCGCGTCTGGGTAGGGTCGTACTCGTCGATGCCTTTCGGCTCGACTTGTGGCGCGGGGCGTGGCTCGGCTTTCGATTCGTCGTGTGCGGTCTTAATCCCGACCACAATCTCCACCATCGGCTTCTTGCCGAACAGCCTGCCTTTGTGCACCGTGCGCTCGCTCAGAATCACGGCGTCCGCGCCGTGTTCCTCGCGAATTTTCAGCAGTGCCTCCAGCTTCGTCGGAGCGACATAGGTCCTCGTTTGCATACCACTTCCCCGCATAATTATCGGCAGGGGAGGCAAGTTTTTAGAGGATTGGGAGGCGCAGCGCCCCCTCACTCTAATCTAATAAGTGCCTAAGGATTCGGGTACACTCTCGGCGGGGGACGGCAATGCGAAAAACGGTACTGGGATGTAGCATAGCGCTCGGTGCGGTGCTGATATGTGGTGGCATCGGGTGGGTCATCGCAGGGACGCGCGTGAAAGCTAACTCCAACGCAAGCGAGCGCACCTTCACGGTGGAACGCGGCGAAATCACTGTCGAAGTCAGCGAATCGGGCGCAGTGGAGCCTGTGCGCGTTGTGGAAATCAAGTCGCGCGTGCCTGGGCGTATCGAGACGCTGCTGGTGGACGAGGGGGCAGTGGTGGAGCAGGGGCAACTGCTGGCGCGTATCGACCCGCGCGAAATCAAGCAGCAGGTGGAGCAGGGTAGCGCACAGGTCGAATCGGCGCGCGCGAGCGCACAGCGCGCCCGCATCGCGTTGGAGATGGAAGCCCAGCAGGCGCGCCTGCAACTTCAGCAGGCGCAAATCCGCTACGAGCAAGCCTTGCGCGAGGCGGAGACGCAACCTACCCTCACGCAAGCCGCCCTCAAAAACGCTGAGAACGCCCTCAAAGCCGCCCAAGAGAACCTACGACTGCTGCGCGAGGTGAAGCACCCGCAAGAGCGGGTGGAGCTGGCGAACGCCCTGCGCGACGCCGAGACCCGCCTGCAAGAGGCGCGCCGCAACTACGAACGCCTGCAAGCCCTGCTGGAGAAAGGCTATGTCTCGCGTCAGCAGGTGGACGCCGCCCAAACGCAACTGGTCGCCGCCGAGAGCCAACTGCGCAACCTCCAGCAAC
>Ga0197142_1001456_pt1 | contig 21739 bp, 16 predicted proteins | sample GBS60_MetaG_FD_148614 | JGI IMG/M metagenome (GOLD analysis project Ga0197142, IMG submission 148614) | Sediment microbial communities from Great Boiling Springs, Gerlach, Nevada, United States - GBS 60_MetaG | ecosystem: Environmental > Aquatic > Thermal springs > Hot (42-90C) > Sediment... | reverse complement strand
CTTGACTATAGAATTTTGCTGCTAGCGTATTCCCCCTACGGAATTTATTACTCTTGCCAGAGGTCTATCAAATCAATAATACGGGGGGCGGACTACAGTTGGCGAGCACCACTTCTCGCGCCCAGCGGTCTGCCGCCAAAATGTGATCTAAATCAGGCGTTGTGCAATTCATCGCTTCATAGCGGGCACAGGCAAATTCAATTAAACGGGGAATGTCAGCAAAGGTAATTTTTTCGGCCAGAAACAAACTCACTGCCTGCTCATTGGCCGCATTCAAAACTGCTGGCATGGCTCCACCGGCGCGCCCGGCAGCATAGGCCAAATTCATACAGGGATATTTGTGATGATCTGGTTCTCGAAATGTCAAACTGCCAATACTGACTAAATCAAGCGATTTCCAAGGTGTCGGCCAGCGCTCCGGCCAGGATAAGCTATACAACAAGGGCAAACGCATATCCGGCCAACCTAATTGCGCCAGCACGGAAGTATCTTGCAATTCAACCAAAGAATGAATAATGCTTTGGGGGTGAATGACGATGTGAATGTGATCGTAATCCAGGCCAAATAAATAGTGAGCTTCGATTACTTCCAAACCCTTGTTCATCAAGGTGGCCGAATCAATCGTAATTTTTTGTCCCATATTCCAATTGGGATGTTTGAGGGCATCGGCAACAGTAACGTGAGCCATCCGTTCCAGCGGCCAATCCCGAAAAGCGCCCCCCGATGCGGTAAGAATAATCCGTTTGAGACCGCCTTCCGGCACCCCTTGCAAGCATTGGAAAATAGCCGAATGTTCTGAATCGGCAGGCAGCAACTTCACCCCATATTCGGCAAGCAAAGGTAGAATCACCGGCCCCCCGGCAATCAGGGTTTCTTTATTCGCTAGCGCAATGTTTTTCCCTGCCCGAATGGCCGCAATCGTAGGTAATAATCCCGCACAACCCACAATGCCCGTAACGACAATTTCCGCATCCCCATAACTTGCTACTGCTGCAATTCCCTCGGCCCCAGCCAGAATCTCCGGTTGCGGGTGTACCTCGCCAATGGCCGCCCGCAATTCGGGAAGCAAATCTCCATCTTGTATCGCCACAATTTCCGGTCGAAACTGGCGAATTTGTTGGGCAAATAAACCGATATTGCGCCCGGCAGTTAACCCTACCACCTGAAATTTGTCTGGGTATTGGGCCACAATTTCTAAAGTCTGTGTCCCAATTGAACCCGTTGCCCCTAAAATCGTGATTCGCTTCACCGCTGGCCCCTCAATGACCCTGACACCTTGATCCCCTTTTCACCATACCACTGCTGCTCCCTGCCGCCAAGGTGATCCTTAAAAAATTACGAACCCCGCCCAGGAGCTTGTCGAGGCGTTGTTGTTGGAAAAGGGCGGCAACCGGCAATGGTTATGAATGGTTATGTAAACACCCCAAGCGGGTTATCGAACCTCTAGGCCGACATTTGTTGCTGTATCAGGGCACGCTGCTGGCCCCCAAGGAGATAAATGCCTGCTTGGAGAAACTCTAGGTTGTTTTGCTGATCCCCATCAGGAAGACGCTTTCGGGGGTTCGGGTTTGGGGACTGCTTTTTGCCGTTTGTCGCTGCCGGTCTGTCTTGAAAAATACCCAGACGACGCCGATTAATTCTGTTATTGTTTCACCCTATGGGAACGGAAAACCATGTTACTTTAATACCCAAACTACCACTGATTTTTGCTGTTTTTTTCGGTGGCCAGCCGCTGGAGCAGTCGGCTTCAAACAATCGCTACACTAAAATTCACATAACGGTATTTCCTGCCCATGCGTCCGATTTATTTGGATTACCATGCCACCTCGCCGCTGGACGAGCGGGTTTGGCAAGCGATGCTGCCCTATTGGCGGGAGCGGTTTGGCAATCCGGCCAGCCAGGGGCATTTTTATGGTTGGGAGGCGCAAGCGGCGGTGGAGTTGGCGCGGGAACAGGTAGCGGCCAGCCTGAACACTACACCGGAAAGCATTATTTTCACCAGCGGGGCAACGGAGGCCAATAATTTGGCGATCAAGGGGGTGGCAGCGGCGTGTTACCACCGGGGACGGCACATTGTCACGGTGCAAACGGAACATCGGGCGGTGCTGGAACCCTGCCGCTATCTGGAATCCCTAGGGTTTCGGGTGACTTATCTGCCGGTGCAGGCCGATGGGTTGGTGGATGTGGAACGGCTGCGCCAGGCGTTGCAGCCGGATACGATTTTGGTGTCGGTGATGGCGGCCAACAACGAAATCGGGGTGCTTCAGCCTTTGGCGGCCATTGGCGCCATCTGCCGCGAGCGGGGGATTCTCTTCCATACGGATGCGGCGCAGGCGGTGGGCAAAATTCCTTTGGATATGCAGACGTTGCCGGTGGATTTGCTCTCCCTGACGGCGCACAAAATCGGTGGCCCTAAGGGGGTGGGGGCGCTGTTTGTGCGGCGGGATGGCCCGCGGATACCTCTTGTGCCACAACTGCATGGGGGCGGCCAAGAAGGGGGATGGCGGGGCGGTACGTTGGCCGTGCCCCTGCTGGTGGGATTGGGGGCGGCGCTTGCCCTGGCGGAGGCGGAACGGGAGCAGGAACAGGCGCGGTTGTTGAGCCTGCGCACCCACCTCTGGCAGGAATTACAAAAGCTAGATGGTGTACTGTTGAATGGGGCCTGGTCACCCCGCTTGGCGGGCAATTTGAATGTGACGTTTTTGGGGGTGAATGGGGCAGAACTGCACCGACAGTTGCAACCGGTGGTGGCGGTGTCGGCGGGGTCGGCCTGTAGTACGGGGCAGCCTTCCCACGTGTTGCAGGCCTTGGGGCGCTCAGCGGCGCAGGCAGCCAGTTCGGTGCGGTTTGGCCTGGGGCGGGAAACCACAGCGGCGGATATTCAACGGGTGATCACTCATTTGCACACCCTGTTGCCCCGTTTGCGCCAAACAACGGCTGAGAACAGCTATATTAAAAAATAAAATTTCAGGGCTTATTGGCTTGCATGCCTGGTTTTGCCCGCTTTGCGCTTGGGGAGCCCTATGGTCAAACCGTCGCTGTGGCGTTACGTGGTACGCACCCGCAAGTTTTGGTTGGTGGGGCTGTTGGTGGTGGCAGGTATGGCCTTAAGCGTTGGGGCGGGGGAAATGCTGGAGTTGCCACCGGCAGGGATGCCGTGGCTGGGGATGGGGTTGCACCTATGGCCGTTGTGGGTGATGGCAGCGCCGGCGGTGGCGGCTTGGGCATGGGCAGCCAAGGGCATGGGTTGGGAGGTGACGCTGGCGGGTCAGGCAGTGATGGCCTCTGGTTTGGTCGGGGCGGGGATGCTGAGTTGGCTGTGGTACCGACAGCGGTCGCGGCGATTGCGAGAACGATGAACGGGAGCCAGCTCGGGCAACCGGGGGGGAAGTGGCTTGGGGGTGAAAGGCATTGACCGACACTGGCTGAAGGCAGGATTGGTGGGGTTCCTGGCGACCGCTTTGGTGTTGTTGGTGCGGGGTGGGGGTGGGTTGCAGGCCCTGGATTTGTGGAGCTATGACCTGTGGTTGCGCTACCAACAACCGCGTTTTCCCCCCAACCGGGATGAGCGGTTTCTGCTGGTGCTGGTCACGGATGAGGATTTGGTGCGGCTGGGTCAGGACCAGGTGACCCTAGCGACGCTGCAAAGGTTGCTGTTTCGGCTGGCGGAACTGCGTCCACGGGTGGTTGGGTTTGCTCTGGAAACGGCGATCACGCTCTCTAAGGGGAAAACCCTGGCTTCGGAATTGATGGCGGCGCAGGTGCCGGTGGTGGTGGGGTGTGTCCCGTCTGAACCTTGGGAACCGCTAGGGGCTTTACCTACGTTGATGACCCGCCTGGGGGTGACGCAAACCGTAAATAGCCAGGTGCCTACCGACCCGGACGGTGCGGTGGTGCGGCGCTATCTTTTGGGGGGAACAGCTTTGCGCGCCCAAACCCCTGGCTGTCAGCCCAACCATTCTCTAGGGCTGGCGGTGGCCGCCCATTATCTGGCCCTCCAGGGCACTGTGCCGCGGTTGGGGGGGAAAGGGCTAACCCTGGGGTTGGGAAGGGGGCAGTGGCAACCGTTGCACCCCCACAGTGGCCCCTACCAACGGTTGCGCCTGCAGGGCTGGCAGATGCTGTTGCGTCCTCAGGTCACCCCTCTGGAGCAGATCACCCTGTGGCAGGCGTTACACAAACTCCAGCCCGACCAGGTGCAAGGACGGGTGGTGCTGGTGGGGGAAGACCTCCGCGCCGGTGGGCAACCCCAGTTCCAAACGCCTCTGGGCAGCACCTATCCTGCCATTTATTTCCATGCCCAGGCGGTGGCGCAAATCCTCGACCAAGCCCTGTGGGGGCGCGGGGGTGTCAACTATCTGGCTGAACCCTGGGAGTCGCTCTGGATCGCCGTTTGGGGCCTTTTGGGGGTGGCGCTTTTGGGTTATGGTCGCCAAGTGGTGGCGCTGGGGCTAGGTGGGGTTGGCCTGCTGGTCGGCATCTGGAGCTTAAGCACGGCTATGTGGCTACCCTTGGTTGCCCCCCTGCTGGTCTGGGGGTTGGTGTTGGCAGCAGCGCCTTGGTGTGGCAGAAGACGGCGTCCCCTGCCCGCACCAGTATCGTTGAGAACGACAGCACCGCACCTGTTGAGCCAAGGAGCCGACTCCGCGCACCAGTGGGAGGGCGTCCAGGTGGGCAACAACAACCGCTATCTCCTGCAACGGCATTTGGGGGGTGGGGGTATGGGGGATGTGTTTCTTGCCCTCGACCGGCATTTACGCAAGCCAGTGGCGGTGAAAATCCTTACCCGTCTGCCTACCGAAACCACCCAGAGCGGACAGATTCTGGAGCGGTTTCGCCGCGAAATTCGGGTAACGGCCAAAATCAACAGTATTCACATTGTCCAGATCACCGATAGCGGCGTCATCCAAAATCAGGTGCCGTTTTACGTCATGGAATACCTGCAAGGGCAAAGTTTGGGGAATCTGATCCGCCACGAAGCACCCCTGCCGGTGGCCCGCACCGTAGCCATTCTGCTCCAGGTGTGTGCCGGGTTGGAGGCTGCCCATAGCCACAAGGTGGTGCACCGGGATTTGAAACCGGACAATATCTTTCTCATCCCCAGTTCCCTAGGGGAAGAATTGGTGAAAATTCTCGATTTTGGCATCGCCCGCGTGATTCAGGACGCGGAGGCAACCACAGAACTGACGGCGGTGGGCAGTTTCTTGGGCACCTATCGCTACGCTTCACCGGAGCAATGTGATGGCCGCGCCCACCTCGCAGACGAACGGGCAGACCTCTATAGCCTGGGGCTGATTGCCTACGAAATGCTCACCGCCACCAACCCCTTTGACCTCCAAGATACCAGTCCCCGCCAACAGTGGCTCCGCTGCCACGTGCAGATGCCCCCCATTCCCATCCAAAACCAACCCTTTGGGGAACGGGTGCCGACCCGTTTGGCGCAGGTGATTATGACCTGTCTGGCTAAAAAACCCGCCGAGCGCTACCCGGATGTCACCCACCTGCGCCAGGCGTTGCAAGAATGTACGGAAGTTTTTTCCCCCTAAAGCGGCAAATCCCGATGGGTAAAGGGTTTTGCCTGCGGGCCGCTATAGGTTGCCACCACCTGCCCGTTGCCCCATAACCGGTACTTATACGTCACCAACCCCTCCAAGCCCACAGGCCCCCGAGGCGGCAACCGCTGCGTACTGATCCCCACCTCCGCCCCAAACCCGTAGCGAAACCCATCGGCAAACCGGGTGGAACAGTTGTGATACACCCCAGCGGCATCCACTTCCGCCATAAACCGCGCCGCTGCCTGCCGGTCGGTCGTGGCAATCGCCTCCGTATGCCCCGAACCGTAGGTATTGATGTGGGCAATCGCCGCCTCCAGCGAATCCACCACCTTAATCGCCAGCACCAAATCCAGATATTCCGTGCGCCAATCCGCCTCGGTTGCCGGAGCCACCGGGATAATTTGTTGGGTCGCCTCATCCCCCCGCAACTTCACCCCCTTGGCCACCAACGCCGCCGCACAAGGGGGCAAAAACGCCGCCGCAATCTCCCGATGCACCAACAGCGTCTCAATCGCATTGCAGGCCGCCGGGTATTGGGTCTTGCTGTCAACAGCCAAGGCAATGGCCTGGGGAATATCCACCTGCCGGTCCACGTACAAATGGCACAAACCGTCGGCGTGCCCCAACACGGGAATCCGGGAATGGGTTTGGATATGGCGCACAAAGGCATTAGAACCCCTGGGGATCAACAAATTCACGTATTCATCCAATTCCAACAACTGTTGAATTTCCGCCCGCGTGGTGAGCAATTGCACCGCTGCCAGGGGAACACCCGTTCCCTGCAACCCCGCCTGAATCGCCCGCACCAACACCTGACACGATTGGGTTGCCTCCTTGCCCCCTTTGAGAATCACCGCATTGCCCGACTTGAGCGCCAACGCCGTAATTTGGATCACCGCCTCGGGGCGCGCCTCAAAAATGACCCCCAACACCCCCAACGGACAGGTGACCCGCTCCAAAACCAAACCCACATCCAATTCCCGGTGCAGTTGCCGTTGTCCCACCGGGTCGGGTAACGCCCGCACATCCCACACCCCCTGGATGGCGCTGGCCAACTTATCCGGGGACAAGTGCAGCCGGTGCAACAGCGCCGGCGCTAACCCCTCCTGCTGCGCACGCTCCATATCCGCCCGGTTGGCCGCCAAAATCTCCTCCTGATGCGCCTGCAATGCCTCCGCCATGGCCTGCAACGCCTGATTTTTCGTTGCCGTATCCACCGTCGCCAAGCGTTGCGCCGCCTGCCGCGCCTGCTGAGCTATCTCCAGCAATTCCGGGGTCACCATCGGCAACTGCCCACCTTGCCAACCATTGCCACCCGATTATAGCCCATTTCATTAAGATTTCATTAAGAGGCAATAACTGTTCGTCCCAAGCGCACAACTGGCCATTCCCAACCAACCATTGCCCCCTTTCTGCGGGTCACTCTGCCGGTTTCCTAGAGAATCCCCCCGCCTATTCCTGCCCCCTCACCACCCCCAGCTGTACCCCGTAAAAAGAGGCAGTTTGACCCCAATCTAGGGGCACGGAGATCGGCCTGGCAAAACCCTTGAATCAACGATCAGGACAGAACCCCAAAAATATGGTTCATTCCCTCATCCCGCATACCATCCCGAAACCGCGGTTTCCGCACCCGCTATTTAGGCACTAAAAGATTTGCCACAACCGCAGGTTTGAACCGCATTGGGATTGCGAAACTGAAACCCACCCCCAATCAACGCCTCACTGTAATCCAAAGCCAACCCGTAGAGGTAAAGCAAACTGCGGCGGTCGCACACAATTTTGAAGCCCTCTTGGTCAAACACCTCATCGTCCGGGCGAATGTTCTCCGGTCGCTCAAAATCCATCATGTAGGACATGCCCGAACACCCCCCCTGGCGCACACCCACCCGGAGGCACAGGTCTTCCCCCTTCTGGGCACGCAGTTGCTGCAAATGGTGGAGCGCTGCCGGTGTCAGCAAAATACCCCGTTGGGACTGCGGTGGCGTTGCCGTCATGATGGCTAAATTCCCGAAACACTGTGATCTTAATTTTAACTTTTAACCAAACAGGGTCATCCCCTTTGACCAAGCAATTTCCTCCCGACGCCCCCTGCCCATTGAGCCTGCAGACGCCCCTGTGGGAAAATGACAGCAAGGTTTGTCCAAAGAGGGGGAAATGTCCACGCAGGGAACCCGGAAGCACCGCGAGCCATCCCAGCGCCAAAACCTAGCCCGCAGGGTGTGGCAACTGCTCACGGCTGGCGCATTGGTCGGGTTTCTCCTGGGGTGCCTGGGGTTGGCGCCGGCCTATGCCGCTGGCGGCCTCTTGGTGGCCAGCAACCCCGTCACCGACCCCAAAGCCCTGTTGCGCTTGGCCTTACCCGTCACCGAACCCCACATCCGCCAAATCGAACACAGCCTCGAAGACATTCGCCAGCAACTCCGTCTCAAACGCTGGCGCAGCCTCGAAAACGACATTAAAGCCGCCCAACGCACCCTCGAGCAGTATCGGCAGGAGATGCTCAGCCAAGTGGCCCCCGCACAGCAGGCCACCGCCGCCACCCTGATGACCGACCTCAACCAGGGCCTCGCCGATTTGGCCGCCCTCGTTTCCCGCCGGGATAAAACCGCCATCTTGGCCGCCCAAGATGCCCTTTTGGACCAAGTCGGGGCCTTAGAAGCCCTGATGGTGCGAGAATTCCCCTTTGCCATCCCCCCCGAATACGCCCACTTGCCCCAACTGTTGGGACGGGCAACCGTAAAAATCGTCACCAACAAAGGGGATTTAATCGTGGTTTTAGACGGCTACAATGCCCCCATTACCGCTGGTAATTTTCTGGATTTGGTGCAACAGGGATTTTACAACCACTTGCCCTTTACCCGCGCCGAAGAATCCTACGTGGTGCAAGCCGGTGACCCCCCCGGCGAGGCCGACGGATACGTTGACCCCCGTACCGGTCAAATCCGCCGCATTCCCCTGGAAATCAAAGTCCAAGGCGAGCAACAGCCCCTCTATGGCACCACCTTGGAAGCCGCCGGACGCTATCTGGATAAACCCGTACTACCCTTTGCCGCCTACGGCACGCTGGCCATGGCCCGCCAAGAATCCGACCCCAACAGCGCCTCCTCCCAATTCTTCTTTTTGCTGTTTGAACCCGAACTCACCCCAGCCGGGATCAACCTTTTAGATGGGCGCTATGCCGTATTCGGGTATTTAATTGACGGGCAATCGGTTTTAGCCAAAATCCGCGCCGGGGATACCATCGAACGGATGGAAATCCTAGACGGGGCCGAACACCTGGTCAACGCCACCCCCGTCAACCAAGCCATCCGAGCATTACCCACCCTCAACCCCCTGTTTTGAGGGGTGCTTTTGCTAGATTCCCAGTAGCCACCTCGAACTCCACCCATGTTCTCCCTCTATCTCTTTTGCGCCTTGGTCGGAGGTGTATTGATGCTCCTGAGCCTGTTGGCCGGGGACGCAGAGGTGGATAGCGGCGACCTGGATGCCGACCCGGACATAGACACCTTCCCCTTTTGGTCCGAACTGCCCTTTTTAAGCCTACGCTTTTGGGTCTTTGGCGGCGGGATGTTTGGCATCACGGGCGTCGTGCTCACCCTTACCGGCAAACCCTTTCTCACCACCTTGATTGGCGCCCTGCTGACCGGCCTGGTCACCGGCTGGAGCCTGCACTGGATATTGCGCCACCTCAAGCGCCACAGCCCCAACAGCCTAATTACCCCCGACGACCTCATTGGCGCCACCGGCACCGTCGAACTCCCCTGCGACAGCCAACACCCCGGCAAAGTCCGGCTCACCCTCAAAGGCCAACAGGTCGAATACCCCGCCCGCACCGCCTATCCGACCCCCCTGGAAACCGGCCAACCCATCGTTGTCGTGGACGTACACCCCCCTTGGGTAGAAATTGTGCCCCAGGGGGTTGACAACTCCAAAACGAACTTGCTAGATTGAAAAAGCGCTCGATAGAGAGCGGCAGAACCTGGACAACCGAATAGGTTTGAAAGTCAGCGCCACCCAGACTGGCCCTAGTCAATTCTTCAACATTCCGGACTGAGCGATCACCATGGAGAGTTTGATCCTGGCTCAGGATGAACGCTGGCGGCGTGCCTAACACATGCAAGTCGAACGGACACCTTCGGGTGTCAGTGGCGGACGGGTGAGTAACGCGTGAGAACCTGTCTCGAGGAGGGGGATAACAGTTGGAAACGACTGCTAATACCCCATATGCCGGGAGGTGAAAGAGCTTGATCGCCTCGAGGGGGGCTCGCGTCCGATTAGCTAGTTGGTGGGGTAATGGCCTACCAAGGCGACGATCGGTAGCTGGTTTGAGAGGACGACCAGCCACACTGGGACTGAGACACGGCCCAGACTCCTACGGGAGGCAGCAGTGGGGAATTTTCCGCAATGGGCGAAAGCCTGACGGAGCAACGCCGCGTGAGGGATGAAGGCCTGTGGGTTGTAAACCTCTTTTCTCAGGGACGAACACCGACGGTACCTGAGGAATAAGCCTCGGCTAACTCTGTGCCAGCAGCCGCGGTAAGACAGAGGAGGCAAGCGTTATCCGGAATTACTGGGCGTAAAGCGTCCGTAGGTGGTCTGACAAGTCTGGGGTTAAAGCCCGGAGCCCAACTCCGGATCGGCCCTGGAAACTGTCAGACTAGAGTAAGGTAGGGGTTGCGGGAATTCCCGGTGTAGCGGTGAAATGCGTAGATATCGGGAAGAACACCAGTGGCGAAAGCGCGCAACTGGGCCATTACTGACACTGAGGGACGAAAGCTAGGGGAGCGAATGGGATTAGATACCCCAGTAGTCCTAGCCGTAAACGATGGTGACTAGACGTGGCTCGTATTGACCCGAGCCGTGTCGTAGCTAACGCGATAAGTCACCCGCCTGGGGAGTACGCACGCAAGTGTGAAACTCAAAGGAATTGACGGGGGCCCGCACAAGCGGTGGAGCATGTGGATTAATTCGATGCAACGCGAAGAACCTTACCAGGGCTTGACATCCTGCGAACCCTGCCGAAAGGTGGGGGTGCCTTCGGGAGCGCAGAGACAGGTGGTGCATGGCTGTCGTCAGCTCGTGTCGTGAGATGTTGGGTTAAGTCCCGCAACGAGCGCAACCCGCGTCCTTAGTTGCCAGCATTCAGTTGGGCACTCTGGGGAGACTGCCGGTGACAAGCCGGAGGAAGGTGCGGATGACGTCAAGTCAGCATGCCCCTTACGCCCTGGGCGTCACACGTGCTACAATGGCCAGTACAAAGGGTTGCCAGCCAGCGATGGTGAGCTAATCCCGTAAAGCTGGTCTCAGTTCAGATTGCTCTCTGCAACTCGAGAGCATGAAGGCGGAATCGCTAGTAATCGCAGGTCAGCCATACTGCGGTGAATACGTTCCCGGGCCTTGTACACACCGCCCGTCACACCATGGGAGCCGGCTATGCCCGAAGTCGTTACTCCAACCGCAAGGAGGGGGGCGCCGAAGGCAGAGCTGGTGACTGGGGTGAAGTCGTAACAAGGTAGCCGTACTGGAAGGTGCGGCTGGATCACCTCCTTTTAGGGAGACCTACCTACGCCACCAACGGGGAAACAGGTTTGGGGCGTTTAGGTCATTCCCAGGTCAATTAGGGCCGGTTAGGCGCTGCACTTTCAAACCTGGGGGTCCGGGGCAGGGGCTATTAGCTCAGGTGGTTAGAGCGCACCCCTGATAAGGGTGAGGTCCCTGGTTCGAGTCCAGGATGGCCCACTGGCGGGGGTATGGCTCAGTTGGTAGAGCGCCTGCTTTGCACGCAGGATGTCAGCGGTTCGAGTCCGCTTACCTCCACCATTTCCATCGCCAGCCCGTGACGGTGCGGGTCACGCTGCTGGAGGTGGATGCTCCAGTACCGAACCTTGACAACTGCATAGCGTTAGATAGTCATCACCAATGGATAAGGACCCAAGGGCTGATGGTGGATACCTTGGCACTCAGAGGCGATGAAGGACGTGGTTACCGACGAAACGCTCCGGGGAGCTGGCAACAAGCTGTGATCCGGAGGTCTCCGAATGGGGCAACCCCTTGGACGGTCGGCTGAATCCATAGGCCGACGCGAGCGAACCCGGCGAACTGAAACATCTTAGTAGCCGGAGGAAAAGAAAACAACCGTGATTCCCCCAGTAGCGGCGAGCGAACGGGGAGGAGCCCAAACCAGGTGGCTTGCCATCTGGGGTTGTGGGACGGCAGACGGGAGCGAACGAGCTAGACGAAGTGTTTGAATGGCACACCAGAGAAGGTGAAAGTCCTGTAGTCTAAAGCTTGAACGCCCCAGCCGGATCCCGAGTAGCACGGGAGATAACCCGTGTGAATCTGCGAGGCCCACCTCGTAAGGCTAAATACTCCTGAGTGACCGATAGTGCAACAGTACCGCGAGGGAAAGGTGAAAAGAACCCCGGGCAGGGGAGTGAAAGAGAGCATGAAACCATCAGCCTACAAGCAGTGGGAGGCCGATTAGAACGGCTAACCGCGTGCCTGTTGAAGAATGAGCCGGCGACTTATAAGCACCTGGCAGGTTAAGCCGGAAATGGCGAAGCCAAAGGGAAACCGAGTCTGAACAGGGCGTTTGTCAGTGCTTATAGACCCGAACCCGGGTGATCTAACCATGGCCAGGATGAAGCTTGGGTAACACCAAGTGGAGGTCCGAACCCACTAGTGTTGAAAAACTAGGGGATGAGCTGTGGTTAGGGGTGAAATGCCAATCGAACCCGGAGCTAGCTGGTTCTCCCCGAAATGCGTTGAGGCGCAGCGGTTGCCATACCGGCTGGGGGTAGAGCACTGTTTCGGTGCGGGCGGCGAGAGCTGTACCAAATCGAGGCAAACTCCGAATACCAGCCGTTGAGGCAGCTAGTGAGACGGTGGGGGATAAGCTTCATCGTCGAGAGGGAAACAGCCCAGACCACCAGCTAAGGTCCCCAAATCATGGCTAAGTGGCAAAGGAGGTGGGAGTGCACAGACAACCAGGAGGTTGGCCCAGAAGCAGCCATCCTTAAAAGAGTGCGTAATAGCTCACTGGTCAAGCGCTCCTGCGCCGAAAATGAACGGGACTAAGCCATGTACCGAAGCTGTGGACAGGCGACTGTGGTAGGGGAGCGTTCTGGGCGGGGTGAAGCATCAGCGGAAGCAGGTGTGGACTGCCCAGAAGTGAGAATGCCGGCTTGAGTAGCGAAAACATTGGTGAGAATCCAATGCCCCGGAAACCCAAGGGTTCCGCCGCCAGGTTCGTCCGCGGCGGGTGAGTCAGGGCCTAAGGCGAGGCCGAAAGGCGTAGTCGATGGACAACGGGTCAACATTCCCGTACCGTGTGCGGATTGTGCTGGGGGACGGAGGAGGCTAGGCCAGCGAGGTGATGGTTACTCGTGCAAGTGTCCGACGCGATGAGGGGCGGCGAAAACGTCCTGAGCCGAGGCGCGAGTCCGAGGAACTACGGTTCCGAAGTGGCTGACGTCACACTCCCGAGAAAAGCCCAACCACGTTAAGCACACGCCTGTACCCAAAACCGACACAGGTGGGTTGGTAGAGGATACCTAGGGGCGCGAGCTAACTCTCTCTAAGGAACTCGGCAAAATGGCCCCGTAAGTTCGCAAGAAGGGGTGCCCCCGCAAGGGGGTCGCAGTGAAGAGGCTCCGGCAACTGTTTACCAAAAACACAGGTCTCCGCTAAGTCGCAAGACGACGTATGGGGGCTGACGCCTGCCCAGTGCCGGAAGGTTAAGGAAGCTGGTTAGCGCAAGCGAAGCTGGCGACCGAAGCCCCGGTGAACGGCGGCCGTAACTATAACGGTCCTAAGGTGAATGGCTTGCCTTAGTAAAACTGAACCATATGCGGGAACATCCTCGTACAGCTTGTCTCTACTCGTCTGGTTAGGCGCGCTGGTTGAGCGTTGGTGTTGTGAGCGCTGTTATGCCAGGCAGTCAAAAGGAGCAAGACAGGGGGACAATCCGCAGGAAAGGCCTAGAGACGGTGGTTTCTAGGAATCCTCAGAGACTTGATGTTCAGGTACGGCCCATGCATTTGGAGACGCAGTGGATTGTTGGGTTTGTCGACGGTGAAGGTTGTTTTCATGTGGGGATTAACCCACAGGCGGAAATGGCCACCGGGTATCAAGTACTGCCGGAATTTACCGTCGTCCAACATCGGCGGGATGTGCAGGTGCTCTATGGCTTGAAAGCCTATTTTGGCTGTGGGGTGGTGCGGGTTAACCATGGTGACCGCATGGCCTATCGAGTCAGGAGGTTGGAGCATCTCGCCCAACGAATTGTGCCTTTTTTCCTGAAGCATCCGCTAAAAACCAGCAAGAACGTGGACTTCTTGAAGTTTCGGGATGTGGTCTTGCTGTGTCAGGCGGGGGAGCATTTGACGGAAGCAGGGTTAGGCAAGATTCGGAGCATTGTGGCCCAAATGAATCGTGGCCGTACAAGGTAAAGTCCAGCTTTGCTGGAAACGGCAAAGGCAAACTGAGCGAAATTCCTTGTCGGGTAAGTTCCGACCCGCACGAAAGGCGTAATGATCGGAGCGCTGTCTCGGAGAGAGGCTCGGCGAAATAGACGTGTCCGTGAAGATGCGGACTACCTGTACCTGGACAGAAAGACCCTATGAAGCTTTACTGTAGCCTGGAATTGGGTTTTGGCTTGCTTTGCGTAGGATAGGTGGGAGGCTGCGAAGGTGCCCTTGCGGGGGCGCTGGAGCCGACGGTGAAATACCACTCTGAGCAGGCTGAGATTCTAACCCTGACCCGTGAGCCGGGCAGGGGACCGTTTCAGGTGGGCAGTTTGACTGGGGCGGTCGCCTCCTAAAAGGTAACGGAGGCGCGCAAAGGTTCCCTCAGGCTGGTCGGAAATCAGCCGGAGAGTGCAAAGGCAGAAGGGAGCTTGACTGCAAGACCTACAAGTCGAGCAGGGACGAAAGTCGGCCTTAGTGATCCGACGGTGCCGCGTGGAAGGGCCGTCGCTCAACGGATAAAAGTTACTCTAGGGATAACAGGCTGATCTCCCCCAAGAGTCCACATCGACGGGGAGGTTTGGCACCTCGATGTCGGCTCATCGCAACCTGGGGCTGTAGTCGGTCCCAAGGGTTGGGCTGTTCGCCCATTAAAGCGGTACGTGAGCTGGGTTCAGAACGTAACTCATTGCGTCACTGTGCAGTAATGCACAGCAGCAAACCGACTAAAATCGGTAGAACCTTATTCTGGGCGCCGAACCCTGGGGTAAGGCAATACCGAGGGTAAGTAGGGTACCCGTACCATGAGTCCAGAGGTACTGAGTTACATTGCGGGCTTTTTGGATGGGGATGGGTGTATCAATGTGCAGTTGGTACGTCGCAAGGACTACCGGCTGGGCTATCAGATACGACCCAGTATTACCTTCTTCCAAAAGCGGAAGCATCGGGCGTTCTTGGAGTGGCTGCAATCGGTTTTCCAGGTGGGTTCCATCCGGGAACGCAAGGATGGGATGAGCGAATATAGTGTGGTGGATGTTAAAGCGGTGGAACAGGTTTTGTCACAGCTTCGTCCCTATATTCGCCTGAAGCAAAAGCAATGTGACTTGGTGTTGGAAATCGTGGCGGAACTCAAGCATTCTGCCCGGTTATCCCCTCAGGATTTTCTGGCCTTGGCGCGGAAGGTGGATGTGTTTGCGGAGTTGAATGATTCTAAAAAACGCACCATCAAATCCAGCCAAGTGGCGGAGTTTATGCGTGTACGGCATATCCTAATCCCGTAGAGACTGAGACCTAGGCTGAGCTAACCCCTCAGCGTAAGTCGAGAAGCCTTGTACATCAAGGTCTTCAAACGTCGGCTCCTGTTTCGTTAGGGGTGAGAAACAGGATGAAGATATAGTCCATGCCCGTAGTGATACGGGAAACCATGCGTGAGACAGTTCGGTCCATATCCGGTACAGGCGCTGGAGTACTGAGAGGAGCCCTCCTTAGTACGAGAGGACCGGGAGGGACGCACCGCTGGTGTACCTGTTATCGTGCCAACGGTAAACGCAGGGTAGCCATGTGCGGAGTGGATAACCGCTGAAAGCATCTAAGTGGGAAGCCCACCTCAAGATGAGTACTCCTAGGTCACAGGTAGACGACCTGTTAATAGGCATCAGGTGTACGTGCAGTAATGCATTCAGCCGAGATGTCCTAACAGACCGTATCACTTATTCATTGGTGATTGACTATCTATCCCTATGCAGTTTTCAGGGTTTGGTTGTGCTTTCCTGGTGTCTATGGCGCGGTGGAACCACGCCGATCCATCCCGAACTCGGAGGTGAAACGCCGCTGCGGCGAAGATAGTAGGTGGGCAACTGCCTGTGAAAATAGCGCGATGCCAGGAAAATATTCCCAAAACCCTCTGAAGCAGTTCAGAGGGTTTTGTTTTTGGGGATGACTGTGCCATCGGGCGGTACTGGTCAAGGACAATGGCGGGCGGGTCGCTTGGGTTCCTAATCAAACGGGTGGTGGTCGGGGAATCCTGTACCTTGGAACTTTGGTACGAAGATATTGGTCACCTGTAGAGGTTGAGTATTTTTCACCCAAAAAAGTTCATGAATTTGACGCAGACAAAATACTTAATTAATGAGCTTGAGAGTTTCACCTTTATAATGGTCGGTGTGGTGAAGATTGATTACGTCAAATACCAAAAGCCCACCCTAAATGTGGAGATAAAAACATCATCAAGCATGGATTTATAGTCATTTCAAACAAGTTTGCAACATTCGCCTTTACCTGCAAACCCTGTCCTGGAAGGGGATACAGCCATGACCAGTGCCTCAAAGTGTTGCATTTTCTTGTGAAACGACTATATTCTCCAGAAGCGGAGATATAACTATCAGTATCCCTACGGCACGGCGTAGCCTATCACCACCACCAATCGAGAGCGTGGTAAACCCTACACGACAACCGTAAATCGCGCCGAAACTATGCCAAATGAATGTTCCGCATAGATTTGGTAGAGAATGGGAATGATGTGTAGCTATCAGAGATAGTACTTGGCTATCCTGGAATGAGAGCAATCACCAGGTGCAGTTGACCCCTCAGAATGGTTCAATATAACTATCATTCTTCACACAGCGTCTATGTCTTTTGCGTATCGAGGGCATTTGTTGACTGAACAACGCTGCCCGGCCAGTGCTAATTTGGACCAATGTTCGCTGGTAGAAATTCTGCACATTATTAATCAGGCGGATCAGCAGGTGCCGCTGGTGGTTGGACAAGCAATTCCTGCGATTGCTGCTGCGGCCGAATTGATTTGGCAACAACTGGCTCAGGGCCATTGCCTGTTCTATTTGGGCGCAGGCACGAGTGGACGTTTGGGAGTTTTGGATGCTGCCGAATGTCCCCCCACTTTTTCCACCGACCCCCGCATGGTGCAAGGCATAATTGCCGGGGGAGAACAAGCCCTCACGCAGGCGGTAGAAGGGGCAGAAGATGACCGGGAACAGGCGGTGCGGGATTTGCAAAAACGGGGCTTTCAAACCGGAGATGTCCTGTGTGGTATTGCTGCTGGTTCCACAACGCCTTATGTGTTGGCCGGTCTGGAATACGCCCGCAGTTTGGGCAGTCCCACAATTTTTATCACATGTAATCCTGAGGGTGCGCAACTTGTTGAAGTTGATCAAGTTATCGTATTACCAGTAGGGCCGGAAATTCTCACCGGTTCAACACGGATGAAAGGGGGGACAGCAACCAAATTGGTTCTCAATATGCTCAGTACTTCGGTGATGGTGAAACTGGGTAAGGTTTATGGGAATTTAATGGTGGATTTACGCGCAACCAATAGTAAGTTGTGGGAACGGGGCACTCGATTTGTCCAGTATTTAACCGGGTTGGAATTGTCGGCGGCGCGGGAATTATTGGTAGCAGCGCAAGGGCAAGTGAAAACCGCAGTGGTGATGCATCATCGGGGTGTAGATTTTGCCACGGCTCAACAGTTACTTCAAGCAGCGCAAGGACATTTGCGGCGGGTGATTGGGGATGTGGACATTAACTGAAGTGCAAAAGTTAACCAAACGACGGGTGGCAGGACTAATGTCCGGTACGTCGATGGATGGGATTGATGTGTGTATCTGTGAAATTCAGACCCAGCCTTGGCAATGTCGCTGGCTGACGGCGCAAACTATTCCCTACCCTGAATTCCTGCAATCTTCTCTAGTACAGACCCAAGCCAACCTAGCCCAAATCGCCCATTGGCATCGCCAAATTGGGGAAGCATTTCGCGATGCTTTAGCAAAGGTGCTAACCGATTTCCCAACGGAATTGCATTTAATTGGCAGTCACGGGCAAACTCTTTATCATGAGCATCAAAAAATGACGTTACAGTTAGGGGAAGCAGCTTTTTTGGCAGCGGCTTTTGGCTGTCCTGTGGTATCAGATTTTCGCATTCATGATGTGGCGGTAGGAGGAAGTGGTGCCCCGTTGGTTCCCTACGTGGATGCCCGACTGTTTGGTTATCTGCAACGCCCTGTATTGGCCTTGAATTTGGGGGGAATTGCCAATGTTACTTTGGTCGTGCAGGGGCAGGCGGTTATGGCGTTTGATTGTGGCCCGGCGAATATGGTTTTGGATGAATTAGCCAGCTTGTTTAGCCGGGGGCAGGTGCGGGTGGATTACAATGGGGCTTGGGCGGCTCAGGGACAGGTTCGCCAAGCATGGTTGGATGATTTAATGGCGCATCCTTTTTTACAACAAACACCCCCCAAATCCGCAGGTCGCGAACAGTTTGGTGGTCCATTTGTGCGGGAATTAATTGACCGCACCTATCCCAGTTCTCCTAATTCCTGGTATGACCTGTTTGCGACGGTGACTCGCTTTACAGCAATGGCAATTTTTTACCACTACAAATGGTGGATTGCTCCGCACCAACCGATTACAGAAGTGATTGTCAGCGGCGGCGGGGTGCATAACCCTATTTTGATGCGCGAATTAACCCAAGTATTTCACCCCATTCCTGTATCTACCAGTGCTACGTATGGCATTGATCCCGATAGCAAAGAGGCCCTGGCATTTGCCATTTTGGCCTCAGAACGAATTGATGGTAAATCAACGAATATCCCGGCTGTGACTGGGGCAAAACGACCGGTGTTACTGGGAAAAATCACGGAATTGTAGGGGATGAAATACCGCTATTTACTCCTCAACAAGCCCTACCGGGTGTTGTGTCAATTTCGGGATGCGCACGGGCGACCCACGCTCAAGGATTACGTGCCGGTGCCGGGGGTGTATGCCGCCGGGCGGTTGGACTACGACAGCGAAGGGTTGGTGCTTTTGACGAACGATGGGCGTTTGCAGCATCGGTTGACCGACCCCCGCTACGGCCATCCCCGGACTTACTGGGTGCAGGTAGAAGGCTGTCCGACCCCAGAGGCCTTGGCGGCCCTGCGCCAGGGGGTGCGGATTCAAAACTACCTCACCCGACCGGCAGAGGTGCAGGTGTTGCCCTCGGAGCCGAACCTGCCGCCCCGCAATCCGCCGATTCGCTTTCGCCGCCATATCCCCACCACGTGGCTGAGCCTGACGTTGCGCGAAGGACGCAATCGCCAGGTACGCCGCATGACCGCAGCAGTCGGGTATCCCACCTTGCGCTTGGTGCGGGTGGCAATTGGGGAATTACATGTGCAGGACTTGGCGCCGGGGTGCTGGCGGGAATTGACCGACCAAGAACGCCAACAGTTGCTCCACTTCTAGACCTGGAACAGGCACCAACAGCCCACCAGGGCCACCACGACCCCAAACCAGGCCCGTCGGCTGACCCATTCTCCTGCCCAATGGGCCAATACCAGGGCAAACAGGGGGCTGGTGCTGCTCAAGGTTTGGGCAATGCCCGCCGGTGCCCATTTCAGGGCGGTTTGTTGCAGCCAAATGCCCAGATAGGTGCTCAAAAACGCCGTTCCGGCCAGCCCCCACCACCAACTTGGCTGTTGGGCGAGCGCTTGCCAACCGGGACGACACACCGGACGGGTCACCCCCAGTCCCAACACCATTACCCCCGCCAACAGCCGAATCGTGGTACTCCACAAGGGCGTGATGGGGGAATCGACCAAGGCCGCCCGCGACAGGACCACCCCCGCCGCCTGGGCTAGGGAAAACATCACCCCCCACCCCAACCCCGGCCAAAGGCGAAACTGCTCCCGCACCCGCACCGGCCGCTCCGTTACCACCAATGCCACGCCGGTCACCGTCAGCACCATACCCACTAACTGCACCGGCTGAATCCCTTCCCCCAGCACCACCCAGGCCAACACCGTCACCAACATCGGCGATAGGGTGTCCATCAGCAGGGTCCGTTGCACCCCCAGGGAATTCAAAGCTGCAAAAAAGGCCGTATCCCCCACCCCAATCCCCAAAATGCCGCTTAGCGCCAAACCCAGCACCGGCCACCCCCCCACCGGCGGCCACCCTTCTCCCCGCCACGCCAACGTCAGGGCAAACATCCCCAGCGCCAACACCCCTTTGAGCCAATTCAACAGCAGCGGCGGAAAGACCTTACCCCACCGGACATAAATCCGGGACATACTCGCCCACAAAAAGGCAGCCGCTAACGCCGCCCATTCCCCCCGCCAAACCAACCCCACCGATCTACCAAACGTAAACAACCGTAAATTTATTTTTATTAAATATTGTAAACATTCCTAGGGCGTCCCCTGAGCGGCGGGCAAATAGGGTGGCAGCCAGGATGTAACGTCGGTTGTAGCCACCTCCTCTGGCAGTTCCACCACCAGCAGGTAGCCCGACCAGGTGCCCCCACTGGCGCGATGCAGAACCCGGAGAATGGCCGCCATATCACCCTGTTGCAATTCCCCTTGGGGGGTGTACTGTTCCAGGGCGGTCAAACAGCCCAACGCTGGGTTCCAGGGGTGTTGCCCCTCCGGCGGACGGACAAACAATTCCGGCGCCTCCCCCGTCCCGTGAATCCGCAGCAACCCTCGTCCCAACCGGCCCGCGTGATAGCTCTGGTACAGGGGTGGATAATCCCGCCAACTGGGGGGCAAATGGTCCCGGTAGGCTGCCAAAGTCAGCGCCTCTCCCGGAAAAAACTCCGGCGTTTCCAGCGGTAAGAACAGGCGCACGAGGGGAAATTGGCCATAGGCGCGAAACAGTTCTCCCGCACGGCTGGCTATCACCCCGGCAACCCGCTGCAACCCCTGCGGTGTCTGACCGTAGGTAAACGGCCAATCCAACCCGTACACCGATTGCAACAAGAGCTGCCGTGACCACAATTGCCCCCCTTCCCGGTAGAATTCTCCCCGGTTGTCCTTGACGATCAACGTACAGGGTCGCCAGCGGTTGGGTTGACAAAAGACATAAAGTTGCATCTGGCCGGGTTGGGCTTGCCAGGCCAACAGTTCGGCCAGGGGTGGCAGGGGCACAGGCGGTTGTTCCAGGTCTTGCAATACGACAGCCAGCAGGTCAGGGGGGTCGGGAAATCGCTGGCGGGTTTGGGTAAGCAGGTGCGCGCTCTGGGCCGGGGTCAGACGGCCACTGCGAATCAGGGTGTGCAACGCCAGAGCAACCCAACCGGCATGGGGGCTGGTCTGCACCACTCGTTGCAAGCTGGCCTGGAGTTGCCGATGGGTCGTCGGCTGTTGACGGAGGTACAAATTACTGACTTGGAGGGCTTGCGTGATGATACGGGTTTCGGTGGGGGTGGGTTGGGGCGTCTGGGCACGCGCGACGATGGACCGCAATGCCTGAACGACATAGGGCTGTTGCGGCTGTCGCAATGCAGTGGCCCACAGGAGTCGGCGCCAATGGGTTTCCCAGGTGGGCGTGAGGGGATAGCGGCGCAGGTCGTAGGGTTGGGGTTGCAGGCGTTGCTGTTCCCGCCGGAGTTGCTCTTGCCGGGCAGCGTGGGTGGCGAGGGGTTGGGGTTGACCCAGAGCAGGGAGCGTATGGCCACCCCATAGCAACATTGCACCGAGGCCGACATTGAGATAAAACCTAGGGAAGAAGAGCATGGTGAGGTCAGGTCATGAATGTACTGATGTTGTACGTAGGGTTGGCTGTTGCCTATTTAGTAGTATGTCCCTTGGTGACCTATTTTTATCTCAAGCAACGCTGGTATGTTGCCAGTTCTTTTGAGCGGGGGTTTATGTATTTTCTGGTCTTTTTCTTCTTTCCCGGTTTGTTGTTGTGGGGGCCATTTTTGAATTTCCGCAATCAACCCCGTTC
>Ga0197142_1001455_pt1 | contig 21744 bp, 13 predicted proteins | sample GBS60_MetaG_FD_148614 | JGI IMG/M metagenome (GOLD analysis project Ga0197142, IMG submission 148614) | Sediment microbial communities from Great Boiling Springs, Gerlach, Nevada, United States - GBS 60_MetaG | ecosystem: Environmental > Aquatic > Thermal springs > Hot (42-90C) > Sediment... | reverse complement strand
CGGCGGCGGTTGGCCCAGAAGCGGGCTGGCCAAAAGCAACAGGGGGCTGCCGAGCCGAACCCCACGCCAGAACCCGCCGTAGATGATCGCTGCGAAGAAATCCTGCAGGTGGATGAATGTTTGCAACGTCTGGAACAGGAAGACCCGCAGGCGGTCGAGCTGGTGCGGATGCGTTTCTTTGGCGGCTACACAATGGCCGAGGCGGCCCAAACGCTTGGGGTTTCGCTCCGGACGGCCCAGCGTCTGTGGAGCTTCGCCCAGGCCCGCCTGCGTCAGTGGATGAAAGAGGGCTGATAGGCTCGGCGTGGTTCTCTCCTAAACTTTCAGTAACATTTTAGCCGAATGGAGGGGCGTGCTTGTCACGCCCGCCAAGGGGCGGCCCAAGGCAGGTTCCTCCAAGGATGGAGGGGCACGTTGATCACGCTCCTTGGACCTGACAAGCAGGTCCCTCCATTTCGTCCCCTCATCCGGCCAGCCTGAACGGTTGGCCGGCCTCTCGACAGCCCGGGGCGAGGCAAATAGGCGGACCTGACAAGCAGGTCCCTCCATTTCGTCCCCTCATCCGGCCAGCCTGAACGGTTGGCCGGCCTCTCGACAGCCCGGGGCGAGGCAAATAGGCGGACCTGACAAGCAGGTCCCTCCAAGGCGATCTTCATCCGGCTAAAATGTTACAACTTTTTTTTCTATGTTCCCCTTTATGCCGCCTACGGGCAGCCCCCCGAATGGCTAACAGCCCCTCCACCTCCGACAACTCCATCAGACCGGCACTTCGGTAAGGCCCTCCTTTTTGGGGAACCATTTGGGGAGGAGCTTCGTCGGACCCTGGCAGCCGCTCTGGCCATGCAATTTCCACTTCTCTCCGGATCCGTGGGATTTCTTTCGCAAGCCGAAGATGGTACCTTAATAAGAGGAAGATGTACCTTAATGAGAGAACGAAAAGCATTGTCAACGACGGAGGCCGACCCGGACTATCCATTTTCGTAAGAATTTAGCCGGACGAAGCAAACTGCCTTGCCCCGAGGGGTTAAGCCCAGGATGTCATTCCCGCGAAAGCGTGAATCCAGAAAGGATGAGAAGTCTTTATTGCCTGGATTCCTGCTTACGCAGGAAGAAGCCGGATTCCTGCTTACTTTGACTGTATCTACCGGTACCGGCCCCTACCAGTTATAGGGGTTCCGAGTCGGTACCAACACCACAGATTGTGGTAATTGGGTCCAGTAGATACAGTCAATTTACGCAGTGATGAGATAGGGTTTCTACATTCGGCTACAATCAGACGCATTTTCCAGCAATGTCGGTATTCCCGTCCCCGACTGGAAAAGTTGGCCACTGCTGGACCATCCCTTTCAACCGGCCGGAATCTCAAGGGGGTTTTGGTCCATTTTCGAGTCGGCCGAAGAGGCGTCAAAGGGAATAATGACTCCGTCGAGATCGGTTGATGATAGCAAAGCATGGCAGCGGGTTCTGTAGGGAAAAAGGTGCGGAGGATTGTGCTGTTAGGGTCCACCGGCAGCATTGGGCGGAACACTCTGGATGTGGTGGCCGCCTCGCAGGGGCAGTTGGAAGTGGTGGCCCTCAGCGCCCATAGCAATACGGAGTTGCTGAAGGCGCAGGCGAAGCAGTTTCGGCCGCAGTATGTGGTGGTGACGTATCCGGAGGCGGCCGCCCGCCAAGATTGGACCGATTTACCTCCCGGATGCCAACTTCGGGTGGGCCGAGATGCCTTGGTCGAGATGGCCCAACTGCCGGAGGTGGATATTGTGCTGGTGGCCATTGTCGGCCGAGCCGGGCTGGAAGGAACCTGGGCCGCCCTGGAAGCGGGCAAAACGGTCGCCCTGGCCAATAAAGAAAGCTTGGTCATTGCTGGGCCGTTGGTAACCCGGTTGGCCGCCCAGCGGCAGGCCCGCATCCTGCCGGTCGATAGCGAACACAGCGCCGTCTTTCAGGCCCTGCAGGCGGGAAAACGGCAGGAAGTCCGGCGGGTGCTGCTAACGGCCAGCGGCGGCCCGTTCCGTACCTACCCCTTGGAGCGGCTCCAGCAGGTAACTGTTCAAGAGGCCCTGGCCCATCCCACTTGGAACATGGGGCCGAAGATTACCATCGACTCGGCCACGTTGATGAACAAAGCCTTGGAAATTATCGAAGCCCGCTGGTTATTTGATTTGGATGCCCACCAGATTGGGGTATTAATCCACCCCCAGTCTGTGATTCATTCTATGGTAGAATATATCGACGGGTCGGTCATTGCGCAGATGAGTCCGCCGGATATGCGCCTGCCGATCCAATACGCCCTGTTTTGGCCGGATCGTCAACCTGCCGTGGCTCGTCAATTCGACTGGACGGAGGCCTACTGTCTGGAGTTTTATCCTCCCGATCCGGAGCGTCATTCTGCCGTGGATTTAGGCCTAGAAGTGGCGGAGCGGGGCGGAACTGCCGGTGCCGTGCTCAACGGCGCGAACGAGGCGGCCGTGGCCGCTTTTTTGGAAGGAAAAATACCGTTTACAGAAATCGTGCCCACTTGCCGGGCGGTCCTAGAGCATCATTGCTTTGATCCCAGTCCCAGCTTAGAGACGTTGCTTCGGTTAGATCGCTGGGCACGCCAGGAGGTCCAACGTTGGGTATGCTCCAGAACGGTTTAGTTGCAAACGGTTTAATTGCCCTGTGGATGCTGCAAGGTGGCTTGCCTGATGGTTTCCCGGCGTGGACTCCGCCAGGGGCCAATGGAAATCCCCTCCATTTTGGTGGCTTGCCTGGAATCCACCAGATGTGGACTTCGGTCGTATGGGCAACGGCCGAACCTACCTGGCTGGACGGACTGTGGGTGATCGTCAAAGTGGTTTTGGGGTTGTGCATGGTCATTTTCGTCCACGAGTTGGGGCATTTTTTGGTCGCTAAATGGGCTGGGGTATGGTGCGAGAAGTTTTATTTGGGGTTTGATTTTTTTGGGCTTCGGCTTTTGCGGTTTCGATGGGGGGAGACGGAATACGGGATCGGGGCGTTTCCGTTGGGCGGATATGTGAAGATGTTGGGACAGGAGGATCATCCGGGGCGACTGCGGGAGGAATTGGAGCGAGCCAGGGCTGCCAAAACGGCCTTGAATTCCTCTTCCCAGTCATCTCAAACTCCGCAAACTTCGCAGACGCCGAATATTACGCAAACTGTCGATTTTACTTATACTGTTGATTCTTCCCAATCTGTTCAAAATGCTGATTCTTCTTATTCATCTCAAACGTCCAATTCTGCTCAGACATCGAAAATTACCGATATTTTGCAAACTGAGCAGTTTCCCGAAGCTGTCGGGGCAGGGCGGTACCCCTCCCCGCCATCCAAAATTACCGAGATTCCACAAACTGTGCATTCTTCCCACACCTCGGAACGGCCAAGCCAAAAGGTGTATTCCCCCGGATCGCCCCCCCCTGAACCGCCTTCCCCCAAAGACGTCTCCGATGAAATAGCTGCCCTGGAGGCGGCCCTCTATCACCCCCGAAGCTATCTGGCCAAAAGTGTGCCGCAACGGATGGCGATCATTTCTGCCGGGGTGGCCATGAACGTGGTCTTCGCCTTTTTGGTGGCGGTTTGGGCTTTCGGCGTAGGAGTAGAAGATATCCGATGTGGAGTGGGGGAAGTGGTTCCGGGCCAGCCCGCATGGCAAAAAAATATCCTCCCCGGCGACCAAATCCTCCAGATCGAAGGCCGGCCGGTAGATCGCTTCCAGCAACTCCGGACCGACATCTCCCTGGGAGATACGGAAAGGGGGGTGGAACTGCTGGTGCAGCGTCCGAGCGAGCCGGAAGTGCGCCGCATTCATGTTTACCCCCAAACCAAGGGGAAATACCCAACCATTGGAGTAGGAATCCCCTGGACCAACCAATTGATGCGGGAATTGGCCGCAGTGCCCGGTACTGCCGCCGCCCAAACTCAGCCCCCCTTAATGCCGGGGGATCGCATTGTGGGGGTCAACGATACCCCGGTGGCCAACTATGCCGAACTCCGCCGAGCATTGGCCCGATGGATGGATCAGCCGATCGAGCTTCGTATTCGCCGGGCTTCTCAGCCTAACCCTTCTCCGGCCCCCGCCCCCCCGACAAAGAATGCTTCCCCAAAATCGTCGCCCCCGGTCGGATCGGAGCGGGGGGCCGATGTTACCACTGCCGGCGGGGAAACAGAGGAAACAAAGGGGGAAACAGAATTGGTGGTTCGGGTCTCTCCGCAGCCGATCCGCCGATTGGGCCTTATCTTGGAAATGGGGCCGATCGTGGCGATTCAGGAGGATTCCCCAGCGGAACGGGCCGGCCTGTTGGCCGAAGAAAAAACCTCCGGAGATAGTTCGTATCGGTCCGGGGATATTTTGACCACCCTAGACGGCCAGCCGATAGGCGACCCGCTGACGCTACCGGAACGGCTCCGAAAGCGGGCCAAGGAGCGACCGGGGGTTCCAGTTCGGCTTGGGGTGCTTCGGCAGGGCCGACTGATCGAGTTTTCCGTGCCGCTTCGGGATGTGGATGTGTATTATGAGAGTTTTACAGCGGAAAGTCCGGTGGCGGTACCCAGTGTGGGCATAGCATATCAGGTGTGGAATAAGGTGGTGGGGGTGATACCGGGCAGTCCGGCCGATCGGGCAGGCATCCGACCGGGCAGCCTGCTGCTGTCGGCCCAGGTCTTGCCGCCCGAAGAGTTCGACCCTACTGGCCTGAGTCCGGCCCAACTGCGGGCCGCCCAGAAAATGCTGGCCCTCCGGATAAAAGCCGCTCTGGCCGATAAACCGAATTGGCCTTATTTAATAAGCCGCCTCCAACACGCCCTGCCCGGTTCGACCGTGGAGCTGCAATTGCAGGCCCCAGACGGCCAGGTGCAGACGGTTCGGCTCCAGCCGGTGGCCTTGCCGGGGGCCTATGACCCGATGCGGGGCCTGCTGTTGGAGCCGGCGACCTTTCGCCGAAAAGCGGATTCTTTGTGGGCCGCCCTACGCATGGGCTATCAAGAGACGGTCGATTCGCTGACGCTGATCTTCCGAATGCTTGGGGCGTTGGGTTCGGGGCAGGTGTCGGCCAGCGAGTTGCGCGGCCCGATCGGGATCATTGATGCGGCCGTGCAGTTTGCCTCCGCTGGTACCGGGGAATTCCTACTTTTTCTTTGCATCCTGAGTGCCAACCTGGCTGTGCTCAATTTCCTGCCCATTCCGGTGCTGGACGGCGGCCACATGGTCTTTTTGGCCTACGAAGGCATCCGGGGCAAACCGCCCAGTGAACGAGTCCTGGTCACGCTGACCTACCTGGGCCTGTTTTTTATCCTGGGGCTGGTGATCTGGGTTACCGGTATGGATATTGGCCGATGGTTTGCCGGGAAGTAAGAAGTAAACGGTGCAATAACCGGAACGTCATTGCCCTAAGGCCGGACCTGGGATGGTTGGCCGTCCAGTAAACGGTCCGGGGCGTGTGGAACGAGTCTTTGGCTTATGGTCAACGGAAGGCCCCCTTAAGGTTGGGCCACATCCCCTCCTTAACTTAGCATCTTCGACCTCTGTTTGTCATTTAGGGAAGAGGGGCAAAGCCTCTGCTCTCCCCTGACGGGCTAAACCCATTGTGTCCAACCCCAGTGTGTCATTCCCGCACAAGCGGGAATCCGGAAAGTAACAGGCCATGTTATCGGGACTGGGCTTCCCAGGGAAGACACAGAGTCGCCTCCATTCGGCTAAAAAGTTACCACACCGGTATCTTGGAATCTTCGGTATTTCGCCATCTTCGGCTGCCGGGTGCCGATTTTGGGCCAATAGTTTGACTGTATCCACCAGGCCAGGCTACCACCATATATAGGGGCTAAAACTGGGTGCAACTCCACTGATTGTGGCAATCGCTCCCGGTGGATACAGTCAAGATAGGGAACTTTTTGCCGGGCTGGGGCATCTAAAAAAGGTAGAATTGGGGAGAAAAACTCCCCTTTTGGGTGGTTCGGCGTAGGTAGGTTTGGGCTTTTTTGAGGAGCTTGGTCTTTTTTTGAGGAGATGGTGCGATGAGAAGGTACCTTGGAGCCTATGAGACGTTGGCAAGTATGGCCGTCTTATTGTTTGCCGGACTGGCCTGGGCGCAGCAGCCGGGACCGGCTGTTTTGGGGGCGGCGCCGGGCAAACCTGGCTCGGCCAACTTGCCGCTCAAACGCATTGTGCTGTTTAGCTCCGGCGTAGGCTTTTTTGAACATCGGGGCGAATTGGTCGATGACGCCCAGGTGGAACTCCGCTTCCGCACCGAAAACATCAACGACCTGCTGAAAAGCATGGTCGTTATGGACGAAGGCGGCAAAGTGTCCGTGGTAACCTATGCCTCGAAGGACCCGATCAGCCGGACGCTGAAGAGTTTTGCGGTGGATTTGACGCCCAATCCCACGTTGGGCGAACTGCTCAACCAATTGCGTGGCGAGAAGGTGCGGCTGGAAGCGCCGAATGAGATCGTGGGAACGATCCTGGGCGTAGAAGTCCGGGAGGTGCAAGTCGGCAAAGACCAAGTGCAGAAGGTGGAGTTTTTGAACCTGGTAACCGAGGGCGGCATCCGTTCGGTGGCCCTGGAGAAGATCAGTGCCATCAAACTGGTCAACGAGAAGATCGACAGCGAACTGAACAAGGCGTTGGCGGTGCTGGCCAGCGCCCGAGATGTGGATAAAAAGACGGTGGTTATCCGGTTTACCGGGGAAGGCAAACGGCAAGGCCGGATCGGCTACATCCTGGAGACGCCGGTGTGGAAGACCAGTTATCGGTTGGTGTTGGAGGAGGGCAAACCGGCGCTGTTGCAGGGTTGGGCGATTGTGGAAAACACCACGGAAGAGGACTGGAACGAAGTGAGCCTGGCGTTGGTGAGCGGTCGGCCGATTTCGTTCCAGATGGACCTGTATCAGCCGTTGTATCTGCCTCGGCCTTGGGAGAAGCTGGAGTTGTATGCATCGCTTCGGCCCAGGGTGTATGAGCAGGATTTGAGCCAGAGGGAGAAAGAATTCCTGGCACGTGCAGAGGCTATGGGAGGTAAGGTATCTCCCGATGTAATGGCGGCGGAGGAAGTGGCGGCGGCAGACTCCTTCAAAGGCGGAGAATTGCAGCGTCGTGCTTTTGGCCGTCAGGGTTTTGCCGCTGCTCCTGGTTTAGCGCCTCCTACTCCTGGTATCCCAGGAGTTTTGATGGAACAGGCCAAGGTCCCCAAGGGCGACCGCGGATTTACCTTCCCCCGGGATGTGCCTTCGGCGGCGACCGCTGCCCAGCTTGGGGAAGCCTTCGAATATGAAATCCAAGCTCCGGTGAACCTGCCCCGACAGCAGTCGGCCATGCTGCCGATCGTCAATGCAGAAATTCAGGCGGAAAAAGTCTCTATCTATAATCCTTCGGTGCATGCGAAACATCCGCTTCTGGGCCTACGCATGACCAACACGAGCAAATCCTATCTCATGCAAGGCCCGATTACCGTCTTTGACGAGGGTGCCTATGCCGGGGATGCCAAAATCCAGGATGTTCCTCCGAAAAGCCAGCGTCTCCTAAGTTATGCCCTGGACCTGAAAGTCGAAGTGGCCCCAGAAAGCAAAGACAAACCGGAAGAGGTGGTCAGCGTCCAACTGATCAAAGGCGTGGCTTATATCAGCCGAAAATACGCCCGCAGCCAACTCTACACCGTGAAAAACTCGGCCGAGAAGGTCCGTAAACTGCTGATCGAGTACCCCTACGATCCGCAGTGGACGCTGGTCAATCCGAAAGAACCCGCCGAGAAAACCCGGGACATGTACCGGTTCCTGGTGGAGGCCAAGCCGGGCGAACCAACTACCTTGACGGTTGAGGAGGAGCGGATCGAGCGGCAGCAGGTGGCCATCACCAACCTGGACGACGGCCTGATTGCGATCTTCCTGGAGACCAAGGTGGTAAGCGACCAGGTCAAGACGGCTTTGAAACAGGTAGTTGCGTTGAAGGCGGAATGGCAGGCTTTGCTGCGCAAACGCCAACAACTGGAAGAGCAGATTCGGGTGATCGAACAGGAACAGAACCGGATTCGACAGAACATGGCCCAGTTGGACCGCACGAGCGATCTGTACAAGCGGTATGTACAGAAGTTTGCCGAGCAGGAGGACCAGAACGACAAGCTCCGCTCGGAGATCCAGGCAGTTACCGAGCAGATCAACGCCGCCAAAAAGAAACTGGACGACTACCTGATGAGCCTGGAAGTCAAATAACTCCGGGCCGGGATCAAAGCGGCGCCGACGGTAAGCAGGCAGGCTGCGGGTTCGTGAGGACAGCAGCTGGGAAGCCGTACCTCTGGACCTGAAAGCCGGTTTTCGCAGTTTTGTCGGAGAGATTTTCTCGGAGTTTGACGGAGGGATTCCCGGCGCATTCTCAATGCTGGTCGGATAAGTGGATTTTCCAGAAAGGCTCCCCATGTTGGCAGCCGGTGGCTTCCATCTGGAGGAGCCTTTTTTTCATCGGCAGGCCGCCCGGAGCGGTAAAGCCGACCAGTTGGCCGCCGACGCCGACCACCCGATGGCAAGGGATCAGAATGGGGATGGGATTTCTGGCCAGGCATTGGCCCACCGCTCTTGTCGCCCGGGGTGAACCGGCTTGCCAGGCCAACTGGCCGTAGGTCATTGTATTGCCATACGGGATGTGCCGACAAAGGGCATAGATCCGGGCTCGAAACGGGCTGACAGGGCCAGGATCGACCACCACATCGGTGAAATCGACGATCTTTCCTTCGGCGTAGGCCCGGAGCCGATGGATCAGATCCGATTCCCCGGGGGCCATGTGGCCGGGGCGCCCACCCATACCAGGGGGCTTCCAGACCAGAATTTCGCCCTCTTTGGGGGGTCTGACTATATCTAGTTGGAGGGTCCTGCCAAGGTGTTTTTTCAAGGCAAGTGCTACTGCAGCGGGACTGTCATGGCCGAAGGTCAATCCCCGGACCGTTTGCCCGGCCCAAACGATTCCCATCCACCCCAATTGGGTGGTGAAAATTATAACACTAGTTGGGTTTGGCCTGGAAGCCATGAGAGTTTCAGACCTTGTAGGGGGCATTATGCCCTGCTTTCAGGGATTTTTGTTTCCTGTTTCCGGATTCCGATTTTAGGAACCCCTGGCCAGAGGGTTGGCCCGTAGGGCCGAAGTGTGTATCCCCTGTTTCCGGATTCCGAGTATAGAGTGTTGCCCCCCTCGGTTCGTCCGTAGTACTCTGGAAGGCCGACTGGGGCTAAAAGCCCAATTCTTTTCGGAGCCAGGCCAGGGTCTCTTCGTGTTGTTGGGTCTTCTGGGCCAGGGTTTCGATCTGTTGACGGAGTTGAGCCAACTGCTGGCAAAGTTCGGTTACCTGGGGCAGCAAGAAATCGACCCCGGAAGACGAAGAGACGAATCTGGTTTGGTTGCCCGGGGACATGCCCACCGGCTGGGGGTCTGCCTGCGCAACCGAGGCCATTTCTGCCGAGGTGGGCTCGAAGGCTTCGGCTAGAAGGGGCTGAACGGCCTGCTGGTATTGGGCTTGCAGGCGCTCCATCTCCCTGGGTGAATAAAGAGTATGGGCTACGACATGGCCTCGGCCTTCTGGGGTGAGCGAAACCACCAGCCCCTTGGCCTTTAGCGTGGCTAGAATTTGCCGAAGCGTGGGCAAATCCGGAATCGGCTCCATCCGAGAAGTATGTGCCCGGAGTTGGCCTTCGGTTTGCGGCCCACGCAGCAGAAGTTCCGCCATGACAGCCGCTTCCACTTTGTCCACGCCGAGCCATTCGTAAAGATAATGCCGATATTTAGGCACCCGGCCATACCCTTCCACCAGGCCGACGGCGCCCAAGCTGCGCAGACGCTCCAGGGCAGTCTCCACATCTTCGGGCGTCAGTTGCATGACCGGATCCCGATTGTTTTTCTGATTGGCGCCGGTGGTGATGGCGTTGAGTGTCATGGGATATACGTCCGGCGTGGTTTTAGCCTTTTCCACCAACACGCCCAGGACACGACGTTCTACCGGGCCGATCGGTTGCCACCGACGAGCCATCTTGGCCGATTCTTCACCCTGAGCGCCAGAAGAGTTTGTGGATTGTGCGATTTCCTCCGAAGCACCGGACATGGCAGATGATCCTGAGACAACTTCTGACAATGTGTCCAGAAATTAAACTTACAGTAACATTTTAGCGGAATGAAGCAACTCGCCTCGACCCTGACCGTCGAAAGACCGAGCAACCGACAGGTCGGCCAGGTGAGGGGTGTCATTCCCGCGAAAGCGGGAATCCAGAAAGTATCCCAGAGTATCCCAGAGTTCCCGCTTGTCCAGCAGGAACACCCTAAATAGATACGGAACCTCTGAATAATTCAACATGGACAAAATGGAAGTATTTCAGGAGAATTTTCCGAAAACCCCATATATCGAGCTGCTGTCAATGCTAGCATACAATCCACTGGGGGTAGCTTGGACAACCTCAGAGGCCGACAACATAATCAAAAGACCACCTAGTTCACTATATTGTCAGGATTTTTCAGAGTTTCCATACACATAATCGGGAAAGTGGTCCAAGTGTGCGAAATACCCTCGCTTTCAGGGTTGCCAGTAGTCCAACCACTTCCGGCATTTTGTGGACTTATTTAGCTGGCACCAAATAGCCTGGATTCCTCGTAAGGAGGAACCCTGGCACTATGGAGTTCTCTCACGTTCTGGACTGCCGCTTTCGTGGGAATGACAATATAAAATCCCCCTCAACCCGGCCAGCCTGAACGGCTGGCGGCCTCTCCCACCGGGGGAGAGGCGGGATACTTCCGTCGGCAGAAGTGTTACTCTTTTTCCATGCTAGCCAGGATTTGTTGGGCCATCAGGTCGAAGGGAAACGTGGCATATTGGGTGAGTTGGCGGCGTTGGACTTTCAGCCGAAGCTGGGTAGCTTCGTCGGCGTCGGGATCGGCGATTTGCTGATCGAACTGTTTGGCCACGGAGCGGGTTTTGGATCGGCCCTGTTCGTAGGCTTGGAGAGCCGCCGCCCCCCATTGGGAGACTGCATGGTCCATCTGGTCGAGTAGCTCTGGTTTGCGCCGGCCCGCCCCTTCGGGGATCAGCTCGGCATATTCCCGAAGCTGCCCCATCCAGGTAAACAACTGCTGCCAATCCGAGGGAAGGGATTGGCCTGTCGGTTTGGGCACGCTGTTGAGCATCTGAATGAATTCTTCCAGGCCTCGATTGTAAGATTGCCGCTCAAAATGCATCCACCCAAGCCCCACCCGCGGCAACACGAACTCGGCATGATCGATCTTCATCTGCTCGAATCGCTGTTGGGCTTCCTCCCGGTCTTTACGGTCTCTGGATTTGAGAAGGCACAGGCCATAGGCCAATTCGGGTTCCAATTCGTTGCCCGCAGACTTTTTGGCCGCCGAATAGGCCTGGCTGACGGCATCCATGTCGATCTTTTCCTGGCGCAATAAGGCTAGCAGACGACGGATGTCCCGCTTGGCGTTTTCCGAAAGCCGGGGCGGTTCCAGATTCGGCAAGAAAAGTTCGGGGCTTTGGTTTTTGGCCAGCAGTTTGCTAGTTTCGGCCATGGTGACCTTTAGAAATTCCGAAAGTTCGGTGACCTCCAATTGGCCGTTCCGATCCTTGTCCGCTTTGCCGGAAAAGGCTTCTCCTAGGGCATAGGCGAAGACGGAGTGCCCCTTGTCGGGCCAGAAGTAGCCCTTCTGGCCTTGCTGACAACTGGCAATGCCGGTTACCGTGCGGAAGATGCCCCGAGTTTGAGGCAGTTTAATCGTTCGAATCATCTCCGCAGTGGAAGGTTGCTGCAACCCATGGGCAGGTGCATCCTGGGAGCAGTCCAACAAAAGCCACTTCTCCTTGGCCGAACTTTTCTCCAATTCCTCCACCAACCACTGCAACGGCAAGCCCGTCAGAGTGATCCGGCGGGAATCAAAATTCTTCGGCGCTAGATACACTTTTCCTTCCGGCCCCAGAAAGGCGTGCCCGGCAAAATAGAGGATCACCAGGCTATCCGCACCGGTGCGGCTCAGAAAACCGGGAATCCCCTGCTCCCACCGAACCAGATTCTCATCCACCAGCATCAACACCTGTTCCGGCGGGACGGCAAACCGCCGAACCAGAACCTCCCGAAGATATTGCACATCTTGGGCGGGCCAGGTCAAACCGGTCAGCAACTTGTCCTCATAACTCTGGACACCGATCAGGATGGCCCACCGCCTAGGATCGGGCGGACGACGGGCGGCAATCTGCTTGGCCTCCGGCGTGCGCGTCGGATCGGGCGTATCGTGCTGGATATCCACAATGTCGCCCCGACGCAGATCGGTCCAATCGACTGGTTCGCCGCCCAAGCTGATCTGGCAATCCGGACGAACTAAAAACTTCTTGGCACTGCCGCCGATCTCCACTTCCAAGGTCCGGGCGTCGTACTCAATGCGGACAATCGGTCCGCCTTCTCCAATGATCCGATAGGCTTGGATACGCTTGATTTCCAGGTCATGATACACAATGGCTTTATCGCCCGGTTGCAAATCTTCCGGACGGAGCCGTTTTTGCTGAAGCACGGCCTGGTCGTTCAGCGTGATTTCGCACTGGGCAGCCACCGGCAACGAAAGCACCTCCGAAGAGGCCGTTTCGCCCCGGTCCAGCGTGAGCACCTTCTTCTTCGCATCATAGCCCCGCACCACGCCTTCCCAGGAGACCACGCGTTGGATGTCCACCTGAGTAGCTACCCGACCGGTCTCGGTCCCCTGATGTTGCACCACCACCCGGTCATCGACCTGCAAGTCGGCCAGTTGGATCGCCCGCCCGTTGACGTCGGTCTTGCCGTTGAAGGTGATCCTTTTGCGTTGCCCCAGGTCCGGCGGCACTTGGATACGAAGCGGCGGCGCATCTTCCGGGCTGCCTTCTACCCGCACCCAGAATTCCCCTTTTTCTGGATCCACTTTAGCGATCACGCCCCGGGCTTCTTCCGGCCGGTAGATGTGGAATTCGATAAACCGCCGCTTCGTCTCTACATCATCCAGCACCTTCACGATCATTTCATCCCCAGGACGCAGATCCCGGAGCGTAACTGCCTTTTCATTAATGAAAAATCGATCATATCTTTTGATCAAAATATCGTCTGGCTGACCCTTCCGTTCTCCCTCTAGATAAACCACCGAGATAAGCCGTTCGTCCGGATAAATGTGCCGGACCTCGGCTCGGGTAGGCGGCGGCGGGCCCTCCGGCGGCGGCTCTGGCCTTGGCCAAATCATCCACAACGATAAAAGTACCGACACCGCCATCGCCATGATCGCCCCGATTCGGGTGAGTTTCTTTTGCCGGGCCTGACGCTCCCGCTCGGCGATCTGCTCGGGCGTTTCTTCCGGCGGCGGAGGCGGCATCGCCACCAAACGCGGATCGGTCCGCAAATCCCGAAGCGCCTCCGCAGCCGAACGATACCGCCTCTGCGGGTCTTTGGTTACCATCCGTTGGATCACCGCGGCCAAATCCGGCGGCACTCCCTCCAAGACCCGGTGAATATCCGGCAGATGCAAATCCCCCGCCGCATGCCACATCATCCAGGCTATCTGCGGATCCCGCCCATAGGCACTCAGACCGGGAAAGAGGTTCTCAAATTGCGGCCCGCACATCAGTTCATAACATGTAAACCCCAGTGAGTACAAATCGCTGGCCGGTCCCACCGGACCAAACTGCGGATTGATCAACTCCGGCGCCATGTATTTGGTGGTGCCTTTCAGCAGGCTGCCTTCTTCATTGGCCGCCCGACGCGCCAAACCAAAATCCCCCAGTTTCACCCGGCCTTGGGCATCGACCAGCAAATTGCTCGGCTTGATGTCGCCGTGGATAATTCCTCGAGAATGCAAAAAATCCAGCGCACTCAGACCGCCGGCCAACACAATGCGGAGATAATCCAGATCCACCGGCCCGGCTTCCAGGGCCTGTTTCAAATTGCCTCGCATCAATTCCAGGATCAGCCAGCCTCGGCTCCGGTCAATGTCATAAATGGTCAAAACATGCGGATGCTGCAAAGTGGCCAACAGTTGAGCTTCCCGCCAAAACCGCTCTAATTGCCGTGGATCGAGCAAATACTGCTGATGGATCTGTTTGATGGCCACTTCCCGGCCCAGTTCCCGGTCCCGCCCCCGATACACAATCGCAAAATCTCCGGCCCCGATCGTGTCCACTATTTCATAACGGGCAGTCGCCGGCATGGACGCATCCTTCTCAAATACCCAAGATTTTCCATTCCACTTTATTATGGTAGCAAAAAAAAGGCCTCTTCTACCAGACCCCCAAGCAGCCTATTGATCTTCACAAAACCAAGGCACACACAAGGCGGCTGGACACAAGGGATTTTGGCTGTCTCTACGATTTGCGAAAATCATAGGAAAGAACTGTCGCCTTGCACCAACCCGCCAGGAAGAGAGCTTCGATCTGGAAACCACCTCTCCCCCGGTGGGAGAGGCCGGCTGAGGCGAAGCCGAAGCCGGGTGAGGGGGCACTACCATCGCACACGATAAACGCATCCCTCCGATCTGGAGGGACCTGCTTGTCAGGTCTGGTGATTGCCTCTCCCAGGGCGGGAGAGGCCGGTCAGCCGACAGGTTGGCCGGGTCAGGCGGAATTTCGGAAGCAGCTCCTTCTGCCCTCTGCAGTGACGGCAGGCTTGTTACATCCTGCTTGAACTGCCCTACGGAGGCCCACTTAATAAGATGGTGATCTGTTCCTCCAATCGTTTGTCATTGGCCGGGCTACCGGTCAGCCCCCGTCTGGGATCGATCCGCTCCGCCCGAAGCATATCCAACACTTTCTGGTAATATTGCCGTTCTTTCCGGTAATCTCCTTGATGATAGGCAATCAATGCCTCCCGTAGGTACAGTTGATAGCGTTCCAACTCTTTCCCTTCCGGACTGGCCGTATATTCAGCATCAATAATCTCCCGAGCCCTTTGCTTTTTTTGCAGCCAGGAAGGATTCCCCGGGGAAACATCCATCAAGATCAGCACTACCGAAAGGCCCAGACTTAAACAGACCACTCCTAATAAAAGAAAAGGACTGATCGAGCGGGGTTGTTCGGCGGCCGCTTGGTCCTCCGGAGTGTCCTTAAGGCGGAGTTCGGGGAGTTTGCCGTCGGCCCCAAGGGGCATGGTGGATTGCGCCGCCTGGGTGGCGATAAATCGGGCGACCTTGCGACCAGCAGTTCGGGCCGGGCTGAGGGTAGCGACCACGCCCGGCCGGGCAGAAGACGGCGCCGGGGTCGGCGTGATGGGAGGCGCCCCTTTCACCCCCTGAGAACCGGGGGGTATAGGACCTCCAGAAATAGCTACGCCTCCTTGGATACCCGGTACGCCCCCTGGGACAGGGGGAGGCATGGGTCCCCCTGAAGGAGGTGTACCTGGTACAGCTACTGGAGGGGCTACCGGCCCCTTCCCAGGGGCTCCTATCGGGGGAAGAGGTGGTACCGGAGTTCCCACGCCAGCCGAAGGAGCAGGTGAGGACTGCATCTGAGGAATACCAGGCGGAGGAGGAGGTGGAACAGGCTGAGAAATGCCTCCTAATGGGGGCATTAGAGTACCCAGAGGTGCCGCTCCTCCCGATGCCACCGGCGGCGGAACTGGTCCCCCGGGCTGTCCCCCTGATGAAGTATATGCCGCCCCCATGGGCATCCCGGGCTGGCCCGGAACCCCGACTTGTGGGGGAGGCGGGGGTATCATCCCCCCAGCACCTCCATTGCGTCCCCCTACCTGGCCGGAAACCATCGGCGGAGTCCCACTGGGCAGCCCACCAGGGGGGAATCCGGCCGGGCTCGGTTGGGCTTCCGGCGGAGCGCCCGATAGACCTCCCGGCGGCATCGGCGGCGATGCCACATTGCTGGCCCCTTCCGGCGATCCAGAACGCACCGACGGCACTGGACCTGCTCCTTCGGTACCAGAGGGTCCGGTAACAATAATCTCGGCCGGCTCTGGGCCTGGATCAATCGGAGCATTGCTGGGTACCCAAAAACGGCCCCCACACCGAGGGCAATGCGCATAGCTATTGGCCTTCTTGCCTGGTACCAACAAATGCTGCCGACACCGTGGACATTGCAACCGAAAAGGCATGGATCACCTACAGATTAAAAGAAGAATCCGTTGCTACCAGCCCGCTTCATACCAAGACTACTGTTAATATGTAATATGCAACTGTTTATATGTAAACGCTATCTCTCGGGGAGTAGGTTGACTGTATCCCCCGGTCGTAATTACCACAATCTGTGGTGGTTCGTGCCGATTTTTACCTCCTACAAGTTGTAGGAGCCTGCCCGGGTGGAGACAGTCAAAGGAGCTTGGTAACATTTTCGCCGCAGGGAGAACCCGCCTCTCCCCTGGCGGTACATGCCGGCGGGGCCAAAGGCCCCGCCGGGTGAGGGGATATCTTTGTCCTTCCTGCGTGAGCAGGAATCCAGGAAAAACCACTGGATTCCAACGTTCGTGGGAATGTCCTCCAAGGAGAATTATTGATCTTTGCAAATCGTAGTGGCATCCCAAATCCCTTGTTTTCAGGGACCGGGAGTGGCTATTGGTTTTACGAAGACCAATAAGGCGGCAAAACGATCGGGGATTCCTTCCTACGCAGGAATGATACTCTCCATTGGGTGAAAACGTTACGTAAATTGATTGCACAAAGCCCATCCACCCACATAGAGCCAGTATCAGGTCAGGCCCTCATGTCGGCCCCAGAGGATGTGTTCCCGGTTTTACATACTTAATCCAAATTGTAAATAATTCATCAAAAACGGTCCGACGATGATCAGGACCGTGGCAACCATGATGAGCACTCCCGGCAGAAGCATATTGACCCCGGCTTCACCGGCGATGGTTTCAGCCCGTTGGGTCCGTTTGAGCCGAAGCAGATCGGCCTGGGTCCGAAAGATGTGTGCCAGAGGAGTGCCCAGTTCTTCGCCCTGTAAAATGGCGCCGATAATGCTGGTGATTTCGTCGTCGCTAAGTCGATCGCGCATGGCCGTGAATGCTTCGTATCGGGTTTTCCCCAGATGCATATCGGCTAGGACCCGACCGAACTCTTCGGCCACCGGATGGCCGTGAAATTCTTTGACCCCTTGGGCAAGGGCGTTCAGGAAGGAGGACCCGGCTTCCATAAGCAGAGTTAATAGATCCAACAGAAACGGCATCCGACGTTTGATCAGCACCAGGCGCCATTTGGCGCGTGCGGCCAGACGCCGACGGAAAAAATAGGCGGTTAAAACGGTCAAGCCGACAGCTACCAGCAGACCGGCCATTCCAAATACATTGTACAAAAAATACCCATAGAGCGGCGTCAGCGCCAGGGCCAGCAGCTCCATACGGGCCAGATATTCCTCGGCCAACCAAAACCGTGGCAGACCGGCCGCCTGGATCTCCCGTTGGATTTCCGGCAAGGCATCGCGAAAAGCGGCCCGATTGAAAGCGGCCAACAGTTGGATCACCGGCTGAAACACCCGATAAAACACGTCGATCCGCCGCAGTTCGTTAATCCGGGTTACATCATACCGCCATTCTTTATCCTGCGGCAAATCTTCCGTCCGAAGTACCTGATACAGCCAATAGACGAAGACCGCCACGGCCGCCCCCATCACCACATTGGCGATGATCAACAAGCCAGGAACTTCTGTTCCGATCAGAATAGGCATTGCCGACTCCATTCCCAAGATAGGCGAACAGGTCTCCCCCATATTTTCTCCTTTTGGGCTTTGTCGGGCATTACACAACGCCAAATCCCAAAAGATGAACAAAAATACATTCCTCCGCAGGGCCGAGAGCCGGTCTCTCTGTTCCGGCCGGTCAAATATCCGGGCTGAGAATCTTCCGGGCCCAGAAATAGGCAATAATATTTAACAGCAACGCCACCGCCAAAATGAACTGTCCAAAGGCCGTTACAAATAAAAGCCGGGTATTCTCCGGATCCACAAAATAGTACACCACCAAAACAAAGGCCGGCACAATGGCCATGTAAACGGCTGATTTGCGGGCCTGGGCAGTTTCGGACATGATTTTGCGTTCCAACCGCTGCAACTCCAAGACCGACTGGGCGATGCGTTCGACGGTTTCGTTCAGTCGGCCGCCGCTTTCGTGGCTTGCCAACATGGCAGCGGCAAACAGGGCGAAATTTTCGCTCTTCAGCCGCTCCTTGGCCTCTAGCAGCGTACGTTCCAGGGTTTTCCCCAGTTTGTACTCTCCTACGATTTGATGAAATTCTGTACTTATCGGTCGGGGCGACTGGGCCGCCAGCATTTCCAGCGCCTGCGGCAAAGAGAGGCCCGCGCGAATCGCATTCGCCAAGGTGACCATAGCATCGGCCAGTTGATCCTCGATCTTCTGGCGTCGATATTCCGCCAACCGCCGGATCACATACCACGGCACGCCTATCAAAAGCAAGGTGATCACAATGGCAAATATCCAACTGCCTAGCACCACCCAAAACCCGAAAAACGAAATCCCCATCGCAAGAAGCCAAAGGGTCAAATAGGTCCGGAGTCGGCCGGTGGAGTATCGAAGCCGGGTCAGCTTGTCGGCCAGGTCCTGTTCGACGTACCCGAAGGCGGCGGCAAGATAATCCTGGCACAACAGGCCCACTGCTGCGCCGGCCAGGCCCATCAGCAACGTCCCCAGCCATTTCATCTCTTCGCCCATCGCAGTCCTCTTAGGTTCCAGGTATGCTTGTCGTCCAATCCGAACCGATCCGTTTCCTTCTGGGTTCCGAAAACCGTCATCGGGAGAAAAGCCGACACACTATCCGGGCCTCGGCGCCGAAGGATTGTCCCGCCATGTATTTAGCGTCTATCCCAAAATGCGGGCCCCGCTGTCCGATCCTTCCATGCAGGTAGTTTTCATGGGCACGATCCATCCGACCCAACTTGCACAACCCTGATTTTAGGATAGGCTCTTAGCGGAGCGATGGATTTACCGGCTGGTGCGTCGAGTTTCGGGGCGGCTTGTGGGGGCCCCGTTGCCTCCCCCTCGAGTACCATATAAAAATTCAATATCCAACAAGTCTTTTTCTATCAGCGAATCGATGAACGTCGGCAGATACCCAGTGGGCTGCAAGCTGACGCCGTTTCGGAAATTGAAGATATCAGTCAACACAATCCGCTGTAGTTGGGAGTCGTAACGGGTAACTTCGGCGATTTGGGTAACGGCCCGCCGTCCGCCCGGAAGCCGACTCAGATGCACGATGACATTCAAGGCGGAGGCGATCTGCCGATGGATGGCGGTTACCGGTAGGTTGGCACCCATGAGCATCAGAACTTCTAAGCGTTCGATCACTTCTTCGGCGCTATTGGCATGGACGGTGGTCATGGAGCCATCGTGGCCGGTGTTCATGGCCTGGATCATGTCCACCGCTTCACCGCCGCGGCATTCGCCCACGATGATCCGATCCGGGCGCATGCGCAGGGCGTTTCGCACCAGGTCCCGGATCGTGTAGGCGCCAGTGCCTTCGACGTTGGGCGGCTTGGATTCCAAGGTAACCACATGTTCCTGATGGAGGCGGAGTTCCGTGGTATCTTCGATGGTAATGATGCGTTCTTTATATGGGATGAAGCTGGAAAGAATGTTCAGCATAGTGGTTTTTCCCGTTCCGGTGCCGCCGCTTACCAGAATGTTCTTCCGGTCGATCACGCAGGCCCGCAAAAACTGGGCAGCCGCCTCCGTGATGCTCCCCATTTCAATCAGGTCGTCCATCGTCCACCGCTGGATGGGGAATTTCCGAATGGTCAAACACGGCCCCCGCACCGCCAACGGCGGAATAATCGCATTCACACGGGAGCCGTCCGGAAGCCGGGCATCGACCAACGGCTGGCTTTTGTCGATGCGGCGCCCCACCTGGGCCACAATCCGCTCGATGATCGCCTCGGTCACTTTATCCGAGATGAAGCGGCGGCCCGACTTCTCGATCACCCCGTTCCGCTCCACATAAATCTGATCGCTTTTTACCACCATGATTTCGGTGACCGTCGGAGCGCGCAGCAGATCCTGCAACGGTCCGAATCCAAAGATGGTGTCCTTCAAGTCCTTTTTCAGAATTCGCAAAATGATGTATTTCCGGAGCTCTTCGTGCAGATGGGGCCGAACCAGCGGGAAAAACTCGTAGAAGCGTTCCTCCACCCGCTGGACCTGTTCGGTGGAATCTCGACATTCGTACAGGGCCAACCGCTCCCGCAAAAATCGCAACAGGCCGTGCAGTTCTGCCTCCCGCTCCGGCACCAACATGGCCGGCACATCAAACTCATTGGTCGCCAGCGCCGCCAGGTCAAAAAACTGCTCCCGGTCGCCTTCCATGATCAATTGGTTGATCAGCAAATCCCGGAGCACCAGCCCGGCCATCTCCTCCAAAATCTGGGCGTTGGCTTTGTTGAACACGTCCAGTTCCCGGCAGATATCTTCGATATTGTGTTCCAGCAGGAGGATGGCTTCGGGCTGGGCGGGGCCGCCGGCCTTTTTCTCGAATTCCATCAGGTCCAGACGTTCCAGGAGTTTTTTGTGGATGCGCATTTCCAGGTCGGCCAACAGTCCCCGCAGGTGGGCTTCTAGCTCGGCCCGTGTAACCGAGGGGGGTTTTTCCGCCTCAAAGGTCAGCGTATAAGGCCAGATGCGGACCTTCACGCCGGGATCGAAGGCGACGGTCTGGCCGCCCAAGATTTCTTCATCGCCAACTACACAACTGTTCAGACCAACGTTTTCCAAATACAGCCGACCGTCGTGCACCCGTACCACCGCATGACGGCGGGAAACCAACGGACTGGGCAAAACCACATGGTTGGTGGGGTCCCGGCCAATGGTGATTTCATTGCCCTGGACCTCCACCATGGACCGACGACTTTCGTTGATCTTGTTGAACCAGATTTTCATGGCCGACTCACTTCGACTTCTTTTCCCGAGGACGTAACATGACCGTTACATTCCGAAACCCGGTCTCTTGCAATAGCGCAATCAGCCGCTGCGCTTTGGGCTCCAACTGTCCGTTCCGGAGCCGAACACTCACCCCTAACACATTTTCATTGGCCGGCTGCTTGCCCCAGGCCTGCCAAACCTCCCAAGAACTCAAGCGATTGCCCAACGAAAGGATCTTAAACGGGCCAAGGACTTCGATGTTGCCTTTACCGGTGCGAATCGGTGGGGCCGGTTTGGGTTGGCCTTCGCCCGATTCTGCTTCCGGGGAGGATTCTCCGTCGGAGGAGCTTGGTGCCAGATAAGCGGGTGTTGGACCTCCAAAAGAGACCACAAAATCCACCAAATCCCCCGGAGCAACCAAACTGGGCACAAAACTGTTGCTGGCCACCGGCACCCACAAAACCCGTTCCTCTTCGCCCGGCGGGAGATTCTCCGCAAAGACTAATTCGGGCGGAGGGGTTTTCAGATCGTCGCGTAATACCAGCGAACCGCCTGTCAGCGTCCGATACACCGGTCGGCCCACTAAACTCGACCGGGTCTCCCACAGGTAGGCAAAATCCTTCAAATTCCCCACACTGCCCGCAGGAATTGCTACCGGCGCCAAATGTTCATCGGTAAGTTTCTCACCCGCATTGACGGTAACATTCGACTGAATGCCCACGAACTCGACCATCGCCTGTTCCAGGGATTTTTGGTGCAGATAGGCCCAGTTAAATAGCGCCCCGGCAATCCCTAACCCCAAAGCCAAGATTAACCCTTGAATACCTTTCATCGGAGAAGCTTTCCTGAGAAAGAGAAACAGTCAAAAGACATGAACAATCCGGTACCCGTTGAAAAGTGCCGGAAATCGGA
>Ga0197142_1001454_pt1 | contig 21749 bp, 14 predicted proteins | sample GBS60_MetaG_FD_148614 | JGI IMG/M metagenome (GOLD analysis project Ga0197142, IMG submission 148614) | Sediment microbial communities from Great Boiling Springs, Gerlach, Nevada, United States - GBS 60_MetaG | ecosystem: Environmental > Aquatic > Thermal springs > Hot (42-90C) > Sediment... | reverse complement strand
GCCGAGGGCGCCGGCCAGATGGAGCTGGCCTATGCCTTAGCCTCTATCTATTTGACCAACGGGCTGTTCAACTTCTTCAACCGTGGGGTCATTATCGGCTTCGAGCGCGTTAACAACTGTCTCGCAGGGCAGGATATCAAGCTGGAGATCACCGATCCTTCTACTGGGAGGGCCACGGAGTTTCCCGTGGAGTGCAGCAAATACAAAGCATTACGAGCGGTCGTCGCCACCGAGATCGCTCCGGGGGCGTACTCCTTCTTTGGCCCTCTTGTTGACATTGGATGCAATGAGTTGTTGGAGCTGGCCACCGATGTCAAGCAGCTTGGCTTGAAATCTGGGGCGAAGCTGGCAGCAGCGCGCGCCTACGTCCAAGGGGTTCAAGTCTTTTCTGGGGTCTTCCAGCCCTGCATTGAGCCCTCTGAAGGGCAAAGTGAAGTAGATGCCCTCCTGACCGTAGCGCAGCAAGCCAAAGAGCAGAATCACCAAGAGCTGCTCCAGGAGATCCTGGGCCTTGATTATCAAGTCTACAATGATGCCGAGGGTGCGCCTATCGTCGTATACTCATCGTTTGCCAGTCAGCGTGGGTTGGCTAAAGCCCTCGCAGGGGCGGAGGCGTCCCAGCTCGAAGAGCTGGCTCGAGATGAAGAATTCGGCCTTGCGGCCTACTACGAACTGAGCGAGCGGTGGGCGGACAAACCCGAAGCCGAGCTGCGCCAGCTCATAACTGATGGAGCTAGTGCTGGGGTGCGCCGCGCTGCCACAAGAGCCCTCTTGATTCAGTTGGGCAGGGCGTTCGAGGTCCAGTGCTTGCAAAGCCTCGCCAACGGGCAAGAGTGTAAGTAATCACGTGAGCCCTGTCGAGCTGCCCAGCTCGGCAGGGCTTTTGTTTTTTATCGTCCCTGCACCGAGAACGGATCGGCCGCGTCGCGCAGCGCATCGCCCATAAAGTTAAAAGCGAGTACAGCAATAATAATAAAGAACCCCGGAATCATCAGCCAGGGGTGATACGTCAAATTCGTAATTGTACTGTCGGTAAATTGATTGAGCAGCTGCCCCCAGCTCGTCATCGGATCTCGAATGCCAAACCCTAGAAAGCTCAGCGACGCTTCGGCAAGAATCAGCCCCGGGATGCCCAGCGTCGCGCTGACTATGATATAGCTGAGCGTGTTGGGCAAGAGATGCTTAAAGATAATCCGAGCGTTGCTCGCGCCCATCGCCTTGGCGGCCAAGGCGAACTCTTGCTCTCGCAAGACTAAAAAGAGCCCGCGCAGCGCCCGCGCCGTACTTCCCCAACCCAAAAGAGAGAGAATCATAATAATCAACAAGAACGAGATCGCCGGCGGCAACCCCGGCGGCAGGATCGCCGCGAGCGCCAACAGCAACGGCAACCCCGGAAAAGAGTTTAAGACTTCGATAGCCCTCTGAATGAAGTTGTCCCAGCCCCCGCCAAAGTACCCAGAGATCCCGCCAAAGACGATAGCGAGCGTCAAGCTGATCGCGAGCGCCAACGGCCCAATCGAGAGCGAGACCCACCCCCCAATGAGCGTGCGTGAGAAGAGATCCCGCCCCACGTCATCGGTGCCGAAGAGAAAGATCTGCCCTGGCGAATTGGGATCAAGCTCGCCTGTGCCAAAGAGATGAATATCCGTGGGGATGAGCCAAAAGAGTCTATAGGGATCGCCCTTCACGAAGAACCGTATGGGATAGACTTGCGTGGTGTCCTCGCGATAGATCCAGCGCCCGCGCGGGTCGCGCTCGCGCACGAGCCCGTAGACGAAGGGCCAGCTCAGTCGGCCGTCTCTATCGAAGAAGTGAATCCTCGTGGGCGGGGCGAACGCAAATCGTCGCCGTTGCGTCGCGTAGTCATAGGGGCTGATGAAGTGCGCAAAGAGCGTCACGATCACTAAGAGCGCAATGATCGCTCCGCCCAAAGTTCCAAGCTTATGGCGGCGGAAGCGCCGCCAGATGAGCTGCCCTTGGCTGAGGGGTTTTTCAGTCATACCGAATCCGCGGATCGGCCCACGCTAACATAATATCTGCTAGGAGATTGCCCAAAAGCAGCAGGACCGCGAAGAACATCAAGAGCGTCTGCACTAGATAATCGTCATAGGCCCGCAGGGCTTCGTAAAAGAGCCGCTCGACCGTGGGAAAGTTGAGCACGATCGCTGTGATCAAAGCCCCGCCGATCAAGCCGGGGAGGCTCTGCCCAAAGATACTGATCATCACGTTGAGGGCGTTGCGCAGCGCGTGCTTGTAGATCACAACGCGCTCGCTCAACCCCTTGGCGCGCGCGGTCATAATATACTGTGAGCCCAAAATATCGAGCATCTGGCCGCGCATGATGCGCATCAGCCCGGCAATAGAGGAGCTTCCAATGACTAAGACGGCCGGCCACAAGTGCCACAGATAGTCGAGCCATTTTCTCAGCGACCACTCCCAGGGCCAAGGCGACCCGCCCATGTGCTCCTGCACAAAGAGCCCGCCGACCGACGCCCCGGGATTGCCCGGACAGAAGAACTGCCAGCCCCAGCTACAGAGCGTGGGCGTCAGCGAGACCACCAGCCAGTACATCAACACTAACGCCAGAAAGAAATTGGGGATCGACAGCCCCGCAAACCCCAAGAGCGTGAAGATCGTATCGCCCAAAGAATACTGTCGTGTTGCAGCATAGATTCCCAAGGGCAGCGAGATGAGCCACGCGAACAGAAATGTGGGGATGGTCACTAAGAGCGTGAGGGGCAGGCGCTCCCAGAAGAGCGTGGAGACCGGCTGGTTGGTCTCGAACGAGAACCCAAAATCGGGATTCCAATGGATGAACGGAAACTGAGCGCTCACTGACCAAACTTTCCATCGTTGCCCCGTGGAGGGATCAATGCTGTCGCTGCTGAAGAGAATTCCTTTGAGCCAGCGCCAGTAACGCTCCGCGCAGCCGCTCCATTGTCCCTCCAGGGGCTCGCAGGGCTTCTCCAGCCCTAAGTGCTTGGCAATGTTCTGCAGCGTCTCTTGGGAGATGCGCTCGTTGAGCTTATATTTTGTCAAGAAATCGCCGGGGGCAAGCTGAACTACGAGAAACGAGACGACGGAGATGACAAAGAGCGTCGGGATCATGTAGATCAGACGGCGCACGATGTAGTTGAGCATAGCCTCACATGTGGCCCTCACCCCCGTCCCCTCTCCCGTGGCTCATCCACGGGAGAGGGGAGCAAGGGGTGAGGGCCTGTAAAACAGCACTTACTTCCGCCGTTGCTCGTCCTTCCACCAGAGGGTGTCAGCAAAGGCCAATACGCCCCAGTTGGGCTTAAAATTCTCGTTGTTGCCCAGATCGGCCTTGCTGGCGTAGAGGAACTGCTGGTTCACTAAGTAAATATAGGGCAAATTCTCCGAGACGAGCTGCTGGAACTCCTTGTAGATGCGCTTGACTTCTTCGTCATCGAAGGTCGTCGCCCCCAGATCGAAGAGCTCGTCCACGCGCTTCTCCCATGCGGGAGGGTTGTCCTTGGACGAGTAGCGCCAGAAGTGCAACCGCCCGTTGGTCTTCCAGACGTTGGAGCCGTTGTTGGGCTCGGGGCTGCCCGTCAGCCCTAAGACCATCGCTTCGAAGGTGCTCGTCGTCAATTGATTGACTAACGCATTGAAGTCCATAGGGCGAGCGTTGGCCTTCACCCCGATCTTGGCGAAGTCGTTCACTAAGAGCGAGACGATCTTCTCGCGGATCTGATTGCCGGAGTTTGTGGCGAGCGTGAACTCCAGCTCGCGGTCCTTCTCAGGGCCAAAGGGAGTTAAGTCCGTGGGGCGATCTTCGGGGTTGGCGAAGTTCTTTAGGAACTCATCAGTAATATTGCGCACCCCGTCGCCGTCAACGTCTCTCAAGCCGATCTCGTCGAGCAGTTGCGCCGCCCTCTGTAGGCTGTACTCGTACTTGGTGAACGACTCGCTCTTGTCGTAGTAGGGCGAAGGGATGCTGACGGGGCTCCACTGGGGGATCGCCAGCCCGTTGTAGATATTCTCGATGATCGATTCTTTATCGATAGCATGAGCCATGGCCCGCCGGAACTGCACGCTGCGGAAGACCGCTTGCAACGCTCTATAGAAGGGCTTATTAGGGTCAACCTTCTCTACGTCTTGATTGAACGCCAGATACGTCTCTCCAAAAGTTGGGCCGTTCTTGAGGAGCTTCCAGTTGTTGACGGTGTTGAAGCAGATTGTGACGTCTTGCGATCGCTGCACGCAGTCTCTTTGGAGATCTTTGACGCCTTCCATCAGGAGTGGCCAGTCGGTGGGCCGCGGCCCAAAGACGTCAATCTCGCCAGACTGGAACTTCAAGAACGCCGTGTTCAGATCGGGTACGACCAGAAAGACAAACTGATCAAAGTATGGCAACTGCACCCCATTGGGGTCGACCTTCCAATAGTAGGGATTGCGCTCGAGAATAACTTGTTGGTCCACATCGTAGCGCACGAAGCGATAGGGCCCTAAGCCCACGAACTCGCTGGCGGGCGTGCCTAGACTCCACGTATTATTGAAGAGCTCGGGCGAGACCCCAGCCCACTTGCCCGCTTCGGCTTGTTCGAGGGCTTTCTGAGCGTCATCGAGAGCCCGCTGGAGCGCCTCGATGAGCTCCGCTTGCTCGTCGGGGACGGCCATCTGCAGGGCTTGCAGGGTCTCCGTGACGGCGCTGACGCGCGCTTGGACCTCTCCCAGATCTTGGGCGTTGACAGCATCGCCCAGCGCTGACACCCTGCGATCGAGCTCGGCGAGCTTCTCCGCAGAGACGCTTTGTAGACCCTTGCGGTTATCTTCGATGACTTTCTTGAGGCCCTCGAAGTACCCCTTGGCGCCGGGGTTGAGTTTCGCGACTTTATCAGCGAGTTTATACTTGGGCAGGATCTCGAACGTCAGCGACCAGAAGATGGGCCGGAAGGGCTTGGGCATGATCACTTTGACAGTATAATCATCAATCTTGACGAACTGCAACGGCTTGCCCTCGACATAGAGCAGATCCCGAAACGCGGAGTTCACTTCAGGGTTGAGATGGAGATCATTCGCCGTGAAGAGCACGTCGTCGGCAGTGAAGCAGCACGTCCCATCGGACCAGCGCACGCCACGTCGCAGGTGCAGAGTGAGCTCTTTTCTATCATCGGAGATCTCCCAGGCGACGGCCAAGCCCGGCGCGGGGGTATAGTCCTCCCAGCGGGTCTCGATGAGCGCTGCGTGCATCAAGCCTGTGACATCCGTCGAGCTGGTCTCTTGGGCTACAACGGGGTTGAGGGTCTTTGGCCCACTGATGGTGCCGATGACGATCTTGCCGCCGGGGACACCCGGCTCGGCCAGGCCTTCAGGTGCGCTGACGACCTTCGCGTCCTCGGGAATGACGCCGTCGCGCGAGGGTTGCGGCTCGATCACGGTGATATCTATCTTCTGTCCGGCAAGCTCGACGGTCTTTGGGCCGCTGCTCGCAAAGCCCTGAATCTGAAAGTGCAGATGTTTCGTCTCGCCCGGCTTGAGCTGAGCCTTCTGAGAGCCTAAGCGCTCCCCCTCAAGAAAAAGCGCGATCTCTTCAGTAGCTTCGCTTGAGCTTGGGTTGTACAGATAGACGTTGAACGCGACCGTGCCCTCCCGCAGAACGATACGATTCGTTGGGAAGACTTCTATGCGAGTGATCGAGAGCGCTCCGATCTGCCCCACTATCTCTTTGGGCTGCTCGACCTTCACGGAAGGGGGCTGCTCCGGCTGCTTTGGCTCTTCGATCTTTGGAGGCTGCTGCTCTCCCGACTCTGGAGGCTTCACCCCAGGCGGCACCCCTTGGCAACTGATGAGTAAGCCAACCCCGATGAGCATCACACACGCCAAAAGACTCTTTCTCATGGTCTCGTCTCCTTTGATTTAATTATAGCTGATATCAGCGGCGATGCCCATACTGGGCAATGCCGATCAGGCCCATCACCAACCCCACAAGAGATGCCCCATAGGAGAAGAAGCTCAGCGCGAAGCTGGGCTCTATCAGTCTTATCACCATCAAGAAGGGCAATACTGCGCCCAGCACTAACAGAACTCCGGCGATCACGATGAGCTGCAGGGGCGTGAACCGTCTCATCAGCGATAGAGCCAGCACTCGACAAAGTGCCCCGCGGAGGGCTCGAACTCCGGGGGCGCTTCTTTATCACAGAGTCCAGCTATGAACGCGGGGCAGCGCGGGTGGAACCGGCAGCCCGACGGCGGATTGACCAAACTGGGCGGCTCCCCTGGGGGGATCTTCTTGAACGTCTGGGCGTTCGCCGGATCGGGATCGGGAATCGCGGCGAGTAGAGCTTGGGTGTAGGGGTGTCGCGGCTCCTGGAGGAGCTTCTGCACTGGGGCTTTCTCGATGAGCTTGCCCGCATACATCACGAAGATCCTCTCGGCGAAGTACCGCACCGTCGAGAGATCGTGTGTAATATAAATCACACTGAGATTATGAGAGCGCTGCAACCCGCGCAACAGTTCCAAAATCTCTACTCTGACGGAAGCATCGAGCATGGAGACGGGCTCGTCGGCCACAAGAAACTTGGGCCTTAAGATCATAGCCCGCGCGATGACTAATCGTTGTTGCTGGCCCCCGGAGAGCTGGTGCGGGAATTTATAGAGAAAATCCTCGACGGGGGTGAGCTTCACTTCTTCCAAGACCTCGCGGATGCGGCGCTCCCTGTCCCCTTGAAAGCCATTAATCACTAAGGGCTCCATCAAGATGCGGTGCACGTCCATGAACGGGGGCAGGGCTCCGTAAGGGTCTTGCTGGACGTAGCCGATCTGGCGGCGGTACCAGCGCAGATCCCCATCGAGCGGGCGCCCCTCGAAGAGCACTTGACCCTTGGTGGGACGATAGAGCCCCAAGATAGTCCGAGCGAGCGTAGATTTCCCGCAGCCGCTCTCGCCCACGACGGCGATAGCCTCGCCACGATGCAGCTCAAAGCTGACGCCATCGACGGCGCGGACGAAGCCCGCCCGCCCAAACACCCCGCGGCGCAACTCAAAGTGCGTATGCAGATCCTTCACAGATAACAGCGCGTCGTTGCTCATATTAGCGATAGAGCCAACATTTGACCAAACGCCCGCCTCGAACCTCGATCATTGGCGGTTCTTGCTCGCATTGAAAGAATTTTGATGGACATCGCTCGGCGAAGCGGCAGCCCTGAGGCGGGTTGATTAAGCTGGGCGGCCGCCCCGGAATGAAGTCGAGCGCCCGTTCCTCGCGAAGTCTGGGGACGCTGGCCATCAGCTTCTGCGAGTACGGATGCAGCGGGTTGGGGTAGAATTGCTCAGCAGTGCCCCATTCGACGATCTGCCCAGCGTACATGATCGCCACGTGATCGGCCAGCTCGCTGGAGGTCGCAATATCGTGCGTGATGAGGATATAGCTCTTGTGCAGCTCTCTTTTTATCTGCTTGAGCACGTTCATGATATTCGCTTGGGTGAGCACATCGAGGGCCGAGGTCGGCTCATCTAAGATGATGAGATCGGGGTTGGTCACCAGCGCCATAGCGATCACGGCGCGCTGGCGCATCCCGCCGCTGAGCTCAAATGGGTAGCGTTGGAGAAAATCTACGGGGACGCCGACGAGCTGGATGGCCTCGCGCGCCCGCGCCCAGGCACTCTGTTTGTCCATACCCTGATGGATCATCAGCGGCTCAGCGATCTGATCCCCAACGCGCAAGACGGGGTTGAGGGAATTCATCGCCGCCTGAGCGACCATGGAGATCTTGGTCCAGCGCACTTCCTTGCGAAAGCGCTCCTCGCTCCAGGGCATTACGTCCACGCCGTCGAGCTCCACCCGCCCGCTGTAGGTGTGGACGTTCCGCGGCAGCAAGCGCAAGATCGCCCGCGCCAGAGAAGTCTTGCCGCACCCTGATTCCCCTAAGATCGCAAGAGCTTGGTTGCGCTCCAGCACAAAGCTGATATTATCAACGGCTTGCACGACCCCTTGCGTGGTGCGAAAGTATAATCGTAGATCTTCGACGCGCAGCAATGGGGGCGCCGCCCCCACTCCCACGCTCGCTCGACTTTGTACCTCGGCTTTCTCCCTCATAGTTCCCTCAATCTGGGGTTGAAGATGCGATCCAACGCAAACCCGAGCATCGAAAACCCAAGCGCCGTAAACATCAGTAATACTGAGGGGCTGAGCACCCAGTAATAGTAGCCCTTGTAGAGCGCGCCATTGTTCTGGGCGTCGTTGAGGATCTTCCCCCAGGTGGGCAGCACCGGGTCGCCGAGCCCTAAGAGCCCCAACGATGCCTCTAGGAAGACCAAGCTGGGGATGAGCGTGACAAACCCCGGTACCAAGATGGGGATGATCCGTGGGGCCATGTAGCGCACGATGATGCGCAGATCGCTCGCCCCATACGCCCGCGCCGCTTCGATGTATGGCGACTCCTTGATCTGCAAGAAGATCGCGCGGTAGACTTTGATCCCCGCGTTGAAGATCGACAGCAGCGTAATGGCGATCATCATCACCCAGATGCTGCGGGAGTAGAACGTCCCGATGATAATCAAGATGGGCAGGTAGGGCAAGATAATATTCACTTCAGTAATTCGTTGGATGAGCGCGTCTACCCATCGGCCATACCAGGCCCCAATCGCTGCAATGATCAGGGTGGTGAGGCTCGTCCCCACGGCGACGATGAACCCAAAAGCTAGCGCTACAGGGGCTCCCCACAAGAGCGCGACCATAAGGTCGCGTCGCTTGTGATCCGTGCCCGCCAGCCCGTAGACCTTGCCGTAGACCACGAGCTTGGCGTCTATATCAGCGTTCTCTTCAAAGAGCGTCCCGATGATCCGGAGCTCATAGCGCCCCTTGAGGGGGAGTTGGGGAGCCGTTGGCGAAGCAAAGAGCCCAACTTCCGGGGGACGGTTCCCCAAGCGTCGCTCTAATCGCGTGTCTTGAGAGATGCTGTAGCGGTCGCTCGCGGAGAGCTTGCGCTCCCCTAAAGAGATCTCTCTGCCGTCGGGGGTGCGCCAGCTCAGGCGAGCATAGGGCAATAGCTCTCTGTATTGAGCTTGGAAGAAGAGCGTCAGTTCGCTGGGGAAGTCATCGTAAGGGTACTCAAACGCGAGCGAGATCGTGACGGTCTTGTCCGCGCGGATCTTCGTGACAGTTTGGGAGGGGCTGAGCGTGCTGAGGACGATCGTCTCTGGGAGTTTTTTCGCGGAGAAGAGATTGAGCCAGGCGGGCCGGGCGTAGCGCGGGCTCTCTTGCCAGATATCCTCGCCGCCGCGCCAGAGCCGGATCGCCTCATCATAGGGGATAATAAGCACAGCAGCAATGGCTAAGACGATCAAGCCTACGATGATCCCCAGCCCCACCAGCGCTGAAGGGTATCTTCGGATCTGCTGGAGTCCCGTGCGCAGCGCGGTCACAGCGCACCGCCCTCCGCCCCCACTTTGACCCGGGGGTCCACCAACGCGTAGATAATATCGAGCAAGAAGACCGTGAGCGCCAACAGATACGCATAGATCACGGTCGAGGCGACGATCACAGGGGTGTCATAGAGCCCGATCGCTTGGAAGGTGAGCCGACCGATCCCCGGCCAGTTGAAGACCGTCTCTAGAATAATCGCCCCGCCCCACAGCCCGATGAGCAAGAACGCAAACTGGGTGATGATCGTCGGGAGCGTCGGGCGCAGAATATAGCGCCGCTCGATGATCCCCGAGGGCAGCCCCTTGGCGCGGGCCATCTCCACGTAATCTTCGCTGGCAAAGATGAGAAAGAACGTGCGTCGGGAGTAGATCGCCAAGAAGATCGAGCTCAGCCACAGGGCCAAGGTGGGCAAGATCATATGCTTGAGGACGCTGAGCGCGTATTGGAGGGTATCTTTCGGCGGCGGGGCCTCGACCATGCCCCCAAAGGGCAAGACTTTTAAGAGCGACGCGAAGATCAATATCAAAAAGATCCCGTAGAACCACGCGGGCGCGGCCGACGTCGGCGTCAGGGCGATGACTAACTTATCCCAAAAGCCCCCGTAGCGCCGCGAGAGCCACAGCCCCGCAAAGAGCGAGAAGAAGAAGAGCAAGAGATTGGCCGTGCCAAAGAGCAAGAGCGTCGCCGGCAGGCGCTCTAACAAAATCAATCGCACTTGGCGCGAGCCGGAGTCGCTGGAGAGCTGCTCCGCACGTCCCAGATTGAGCGTGAGCGCGTCCCACAGATACGAGAAGCTGCGCACGATGAAGGGCTTATCCAACCCCAAACGCTTATACTCGATCTCCTTGCGCTGGTCAATGATGCGGCGCAGCTCGCTTGGGGGAAGCCCTTGCAGGGAGCGATCCCCCAAGACCGAAGCCCCTATAGCTTCGTCTATCTGGGCCTTGCGAATCTGGTCTACGTAGCCGCCCATGTTGGCGATCAAAATAGCTAAATAAACCCCGACGACGACCGTGAGCGCCAGGGCGACCACACGATAGACCGTGTATGTGACGACCCTTCTGAGAGTATCGGTCATACTAAGCCCCCTCACCCCTCCTCTCCCCTCTCCCTCGGAGGGGAGAGGGGACGGGGGTGAGGGTGAAAGAACTATCTACTGCACTGTGACGAACGTCGTCTCCCCCGTCGAGGGGATGCTGACCAGCTTGGAGACGACGATCACCTCGAGGCGATTGCCACCGGCAGCGAGCTGGGCCGTCTGCTCCGGGCTGAGTGCGACGCGCCACAGCCCGTCCTGAACGGCTTGTGCTTCGCCTACGAGAGCGAGCTGGCCTTGGGCGTCAAAGACCAAGAACTTCACGAAGTCTATGTCCTTGACGGCGTAGGGCTCACCCTTGAAGGTCACTTCGACATCGAAGGTTGCTGAGCTTCCTATCTGGACCTCTATGGGTCCTGTGACCTCAACTTCGGCGATGCGGGCCTCGCTGAAGCGCAGCCATTTGTCTGGGGGATCGGGGAAGTCCGCAAATCTCTTGATGACGATGTTCTTCTCCACCGGGTAGACCGCGTCGAGATAGAACGGCCCCTGGCCCACCCAGAAGTGCTTATGCGCATTGTACCACTCGCCGAGGAGCCGATAGCGCTCTTTGGCTTCCTCGGGGGTGATGAACTCTTTAAGAGTGTTCTCATAGGGGATGAAGCTCTGCTCGAACGCCTGGGCGCGATATTTTTCTAAGATCGCCAGCGTCGGCCCGGCGATGTAGCTCGCCCGTTCGACCTTCAGTTTATCTGATTTCGCTGCGGAGAACGCCAGCTCTTTGTTCTGCTCCCCTAAGATCCCGATAGCAAGTGCTTGCAGGGGGGTCGAAGTGAAGAGATAGTCCGCGCGCGAGCTGGCGATCCACTCGGCATCGGGGTAGAAGAGATCGCTGTAGACCTCGACGATGAGCGGGTCTTTCTGCACGATCTTCAGCCCGCGGAAGTGCTTCATGAACGACTCGAAGCCCGAAACAGCCGCTTCGTCGTAGATGGGGCTTTCGGGCTTGGCCCGCTCAAATGCTAAGATGAAGCTGAGCACGAAGTCCGCGAGAGAGACCCTCGAGCCGTCGTGCCACTTCATCTTGAAGAGATCTTCAGAGTAATAGACGACGCTCTTGGTCTTGGCTGTGACCCCGTCGGGGTACTTCTCGGCGACCGTGATAAAGCGCTGATTGACCGGGTCCCAGTCGGCCCAGGCGTCTTCGGGAACTGTGATCTCTGGGAGGAATGTGAGCGTGACCCAATCGAGGGTCTTTGTGACGGGGATGCCCTCTTGGACGTAGACGTCTACAGATTTGACGCGCTGGGGCCAGTAGAGCCCGGTGAAGGGATCGGGCAATGTTGCGTAGTCAACGGTCGCGCGGATGACCATCGTATCGAAGATCCAGTTGGTGCCGGCGACGGGGTTCCACGGCTCGGGCATCAAGTTCGGCGCGCCCCAGACGAGCCTTTGGGCTTGGCGGCCCTCCACCCGCAGCGTGAGCGGCCACAGATACGAGCCGGACATGCCCGCAGCCAAGTCCGATGCTAAGCGCACCTCGGCGCGTCGCGCCCAGGTGTCAATCTGGTCTACGAGCCAGATCCGCACCGAATCTTTCATCGCCAAGCGAAGAGCTTTCTCCATCAACTCCTGGCGCTCTTCGATGGTCTGGTAATCACGACGGCCGAGACGATTGGAGACCTCGTCGAACTCCGGGTCGGGAGTGTACGCCTGCCAGAGGGGATCGGGCCGTCCCCGAGGGGTGTAATAGAAGTCGAAGTTGCCTGCCAGATCACGACTGATGACCGTCGAGACCCACCCGCCCGTGTAGAGGTGCCACTTGCCGTCGGCGGGGTCGCTGCCGATCCAGATGGGCGAGGCCTCTGCGGCCGTCTTGTACTGACGATCTACAGTAAATCCCAAGTTCTCCAGGAGCGTAGCGACATAATCGCCCACCTCGCGGCGCTTGTCCTCGGTGCGAATGATGAAGATGAGCTTCACCGGCTCGTTGTTGTAGTACCATTTGTTATCTCTGAGCTCCGCGCCGAGCTTCTCCATCTCCTGGGTGATCACAGCCTTAGCTTTTTCGGGGTTTGGGGCGTAGTACGCTTCTAATGCCTTGGCGACGTGCGCTAGGCGCGCGTAGTCGGGGAAGACCGTATTGATAGGGAGATAGCGGGGCACAGCGAGACCGCCGTAGATCTCTTGGGCGATATAGCTTCTGTCGACGAGCCAGTTGAGGGCCTCGCGGATCGCCGGCACGGAGAAGGGATTGAGCGCGCCGGTCTTGAACGTCGGCCCCACGGGGTTGAGCGTCAGCTCTGCCGATCCGCCGTAGGACGTCTCATACCCCAACACGGGGTTAGCTTTCACCTTGCGGGCCAGTTCTGGGTCGCGAATCCCGAACGCATAGAGGTCCATCTGGCCCGCGATGAGCATATCTATGACTTTGGCCTGATCGGGCTCCTGGACGAAGACGACTTCGGTGATCAGCCCCGGCGTGGGCTGGACTTGGGGCTCTTCTGGGGGAGTTTCTGTTGGCTCAGTGGGTGTAAGCGTCTCCGTCGGTGGAGTTGGCGGTGTGGGCTGCGTGGGCGGTGGCTGTTCGGTCGGCGGCTGTTCGGTCGGCGGCTGTGTCGGTGGTAGCGGTGGCTGTTCTGACGGTGGCTGCTGAGTCACTTGTGGCGGTGGTGACGGTTGTGGTCGCTGCCACGGCTGGGCAATCAACAGAATCGCTATCCCGATGACAACTAAGACCCCGATAGTCAGCCAGATCCGACTCTTCTCATTCATAATCGTCCTCCCTTGCTCATGGGCTTACCTCTAGCCTATCACATAGGGCCTCGAAAATTCAAATCGCTTTCTGGACCTTGCCGGCTTTCAAGCACCGTGTGCAGACGGTGATCCTCATGGTGCGCCCGTTGACCACCGCGCGAACTCTTTGCAGATTGGGCTTAAACGTTCGATTGTTGCGATTTCCGGCAAAGCTCACCTGGTTGCCAAATCGTGTGGTCTTTCCACAGATCGCACATGCAGCCATAGTGTTGGTCACCTCTGAGAGTAGCCAGACCGTGTTAGCGCAATTATCGCAAAAAGTTGGGGCTCTCGCAAGGGGGGGCAGAAATTTGACTACCCCCCCTTATAATGCTATAAACTACAAAAGAAAGTCGCCTGCTTGGAGGAGGTTGGTGATGAGGACCTTAGCGCTTGGGGTTGGCATATCTCTTCTTGTTAGTATTATTATCATGCCCGTAGCCGCAGCGCCCATCTCTGGAGAAGCACACTTCGATATTGTCTTGCGATCCGCAACTTGTGGGATCGATGCCGACGGGGATACGTTCGTTGACGAAGACCCGCCCAACGGCGTTGACGACGACGGGGATACCATCATAGACGAAGACGATTGCTCGAAGATAGATCTGAGCGCGTTCAAGTTCGAGTCGGATGTCATCGTCAGCCTATCAATCAGCGGGCTGGAGATCACGAGCACGTCCGTGCTGACGTTCAAGGGCTTGGAGTTCCAAGGGTTCGATATTACTGTCACTATTGGGGCGCTCTCGTTCAGCGATGCGATGGTCTTTGCCCCGAGCATAACCGAGATCGCCCTCAGCCGGAACGCCAGCAGCCTGAGCGTGCGCTACTGTGTATTAGACGCTGCGCCGGGGAGCGTCAGCCCGCCGTTCCGCAGCTGCCCGCTCACCGACAGTCGCTTATACTGGCTCTTAGAGGGCGACGGCTTCTACCATCCCGCTGTAGCCAATCTCATTCTCGCGCAGATCTTCGACGCTGGGGGGATGCTCCAGCCCAAGACGCTGACGCTGCGCAAGAAGGTCGCCGAGCTCTCATTCCCCATTGCGGGGATGGTGCTGAGCACCCGCGCGCTCATCGCCAATCTGGGCGCTGGGTCAGCCCCAGACTTTCGGGTGGGGCTGGTGCTGGGGCTTGAGGGCCAGACCGTGAGCGGGACTCTCATTCGAAGCGAGACGTGGATCGGCGCGCGCCAAGGGCTCGAATGCTTCGCTGAGTGCAAGCCGGTACAGCGCCTCTACCACGGGATTGTCACGGACGAGTTCGCCTTCCAAGAGGAGAAGCTCTTCGTGCGCAACGTAAAGTTTCTCGGTGTGACTTTGCACTTCCTGCTCGAAGTAGGGAACACCTGCGCTGAGGACTTTTTCTGCTACGCCGAGATGAACGCTGTCATTCCGATCCAGCCGCTTGGCCTTGAGCTGAGCAATACTCTGCGATTTGGCCCAGGGGTGCGCGAGTATTTTGACGCCCTGAGCACGACGCTGCGCTTCGGGGACGCTTCGGTCTTAGCACTATGGTACTTCTACCCGCGCACAGGCTCGTGGCACGCGCAACTAGCGCGCGTCATCAGCTCATTCGATCCACCGGGCTTGGCGATCTCCAGCGACTTGCAGCTGTGCACAGGGACAGCGCATCTCTTCTGCTCCAGCGGGGTCGCCAAGCACACGCTCTCGCTAGCAGCGAGCATTGGGGGTCTGCAGCTCGATATGAAACTCATCTTCATCGGGCTGATGAAGAATTTCTATCAGCTCTGGCTGGACGCCGTCTGGAAGCTGGGTGGGGTAGAGTTCTCTAGCTCCGTCGTGCTCTCGGTGAAGTATCTCAATGCCTTAGCTATGGGGATCACAGTGAGGTTCTAACTATGTGCACAAAAAATCTCACGCTTGCAGTCGTTCTCGCTTTAGGAATCGGCCTCTGGTTCGGTAGTGAAGCCCAGGCACAGTTCACAATCACGAGCAAGTCTTCACCCGTCTTTTATATTGATAGTGGCATTAGCCCGCAACTGAAGGGCATGTACGTTGCGTATGAGATCTGCAACACCAGTGGCACAAACTATCCCGACATCTGGGTCAATATCGGTAACTTTACCGGTGGGGTAGTCTCATTGGCTCCCTTGGAAGATGGCGTCGTGCACTTAGGAGCCCTTGGTGCAGGGCAGTGCAAACCAGCGTTCTTCTATTTACAAGCGAGCGGACCGACAACCACGCCGCAATCGCACACCATAAGCGTTTTCGCCGCCCCTCCGCCAGGGACACCGCTCGCTAGCGCGACATTCTCGTTCACCAAAGTTGAAGAGACTATTCAAGCTTCGGCCAATAAAGTGCACACAGTCGTGTCTGCTCCCAATCCCCCTGTGCTGGGCGGCCTTATCACGATCACCGTGACAGGCGAGACCGGGACCATCGGGTTGGCAAAGATCCTTTCTTATACACCAGCATCGTATCTCAATTGGCCAGCCAACGCCTTCGAGCTGATCAGCACTTCTATCACCCTCTCCGGTGGTAACACCGGCACCTTTGTAAACCAGCTCTATATCATTGCCGCGAATTCAGCTAACACAAATTATACAGCTGTATATACGTTCCGTATCACCGATATAACTACGACTCTCGCTGTTGTCAGCCCTGTTGCTTACATCAGCAGCGGCACCCAGATAAAACACACGGACACGGGCAACTTTGGAGGATTTGATCCCGTACAGCCTCCAACCAACGCTCTGATCATCTTAAGCAAGATAGCTACTCCCCCAAGTTTGTCGGGGGCAGGGACAGTGACATACACGGTCACGATTCAAAATACTAGTCCCACGTATGATGCTACTCTGGATGATTTCGTGGACACATTGCCCACGAGTCCGGCTACGCCAACGTATGTCCCAGGCTCATCTACTTTCGATGGCTCTCCTATCCCCGATCCAGTGATCACGGGAAACGTCTTGCAATGGAACCTCCAGTTCATTGTGCCCGCCGGAACAACCAGAACATTGAGCTATCAGATTAGTTTCCCAGACGTTTGCGGTGGGTATACAAACAGCTTTGTTGGTCACATCGGCCCTGTTCAGATAGATACGACACTGGACACGACTGATGATGCGCCCGCTACACAGACGGTGGCCGTGTGCGCCCTCGATCTTGCCATAGACAAGAGCCACTCAGAAGATTTCCTCGTGGGCACGACGGGCACCTACACGATCACGGTGACCAATATCGGCACAGCCCCAACAACGGGAACCATCACAGTAACCGATACGCTGCCCACAGGGTTGACGTTTGTCTCAGGCACTGGAACGGGCTGGACATGTTCAGCTGTGGGACAGACAGTCACATGCACGAACCCCGGCCCCTTGGCTCCCAGCGCGAGCAGCACCATTGTACTGACTGTAAACGTCGGATCTGAAGCTGTCCCCAGTGTTACGAACAGTGTAAGCGTTTCTACGCCAGACGACATCAATCCAAACAACGACTCTGATAGTGATCCTACTAATGTGCTCTTGCCTGAAGCTCCTGATCTTGCTATCTCCAAGAGCCATGTGGGAGATTTCCTCGTGGGCACCACGGGGACGTACACGATCACCGTGACCAATGTCGGCTCTGGGAGCACGACGGGAACGATCACTGTGACGGACACGCTGCCCGCGGGATTGGGGTTCATCTCTGGGACGGGGGCCGGCTGGAGTTGTTCTGCTATCGGCCAGACGGTCACGTGCACAAATCCCGGCCCCCTCGCTCCCAACGCTACAAGCACTATCACTCTGACCGTCAGCGTGAGCGAGGCCGCCTATCCCAGCGTTACTAACAGCGTCACCGTTAGTACCCCCAACGACAACAACCCGAACAATAACTCCGACGATGACCCGACGAACGTCCTCGCCACAGATCTCGCCCTTGAGAAGACCCATACGGGGGATTTCGCTGTGGGTACGACGGCTGTGTACACGATCACTGTGACGAACGTCGGGACAGGGCCAACCACAGGGACGATCATCGTCACGGATACGTTGCCCACAGGGCTGAGCTTCGTCTCTGGGACGGGAACGAACTGGACGTGCTTTGCCGTGGGGCAAACCGTGACGTGCACCAACCCTGGACCGCTCGCCCCCAGCACAAGCACTACGATCACTCTCACCGTGAATGTCGAAAGTAATGCCTATCCTAGCGTCACCAACTCGGCAACTGTCTCTACCCCAGGGGATATCAACCCCTCGAACAACAGCGATGATGACCCCACGACGGTCACCGCGCCTGATCTCGCTGTCACCAAGAGCCATGTTGGGAACTTCGTAGTTGGCCAGAACGGCGTCTATACGATCACGATCACCAATATTGGCACAGCCCCAACAACAGGGACGATCACGGCGATTGATCTGCCCCCAGGCATGACGTTCGTCTCCGGGACAGGGCCAGGCTGGGCGTGCTCTCCAACGCCCCCGACGATCACGTGCGTCAACCATGACCCGCTCCCACCCGGAGAAAGTACTGTTATCACTCTCACTGTCTACGTCACGCCGAGTGCCTATCCCGGCAGTGTCAACACCGTCACCGTCTCGACCCCCAACGATATAGATCCGTCCAATGATACTTACGAAGACCCGACAGACGTGGACCCCGTCGCCGACCTGCACCTCACCAAGGTCGTAGACAACCCCAACCCCAACTTGGGCGATACGATCACATACACCGTGACTATCATCAACGACGGCCCCAACACCGCGACCAACGTCGAAGTGACCGATCAGATTCCCGCAGGGCTGACGCTCGTCTCGGCGACGCCCAGTCAAGGCAGCTATAACCAGATCACTGGAGTCTGGACGGTCGGGACGTTAAACAATGGCGATAGCGCCACGCTGATCATCCAAGCGATCGTATCGTCGCTAGGGACGATCACGAATACTGCGGAAGTGACTGCGTCGGATCAGCTCGATCCCGATTCCACTCCCAATAACAATGATCCGAACGAAGACGACCAAGCGACGGTGACCACGCCGGCTCAGCTGGCCGATCTCAGCTTGCAGAAGACCGTGGACAATCCCACGCCGGGAGTGGGGAGCACCATCACGTTCACAATCACAGTGCAAAACGATGGCCCCAATACCGCGACGAACGTCGCCGTGCAAGACCAATTGCCCCTGGGGCTGACGCTCGTCTCGGCGACGCCCAGCCAAGGCAGCTATAACCCCGTCACTGGGGTCTGGGCCGTCGGCACTCTCGCGAGCGGAGCCACAGCGACACTGACACTCGCAGCTACGGTGAATGCCCCAGGCGTGATCACGAATATCGCCGAAGTGATCGGCGTTGACCAGCCCGATCCCAACTCTGTCCCCAATAACAACGACCCAACCGAAGACGACCAAGACGACGCGCCGATCAACGGGCAGCCCGCGGACTTGACGATCACCAAGAGTCACACGGGGAGCTTCGTCGTCGGCCAGACCGGAACGTATACGCTCACGGTGACCAACATTGGGGCGGGGAGCACTGCAGGCGTGATCACGGTGACCGACACACTCCCCACAGGGTTGACGTTTGTGTCTGGCGTCGGGCCGGGTTGGACGTGCTCGGCAGCTTTACAGCTTGTGACGTGCACCAACCCTGGCCCCTTAGCCCCAGGCGCGAGCACCACGATCACCCTGACAGTCAGCGTTTCTAGTGAAGCTTTCCCCAGCGTCATCAATAGTGTTACCGTCACTACCCCTGGAGACGGCGACCCCACTAACAACACCGACGATGCCCCGACGGACATCGTCGCGCCAGATCTGCAAATCACTAAGAGTCACACAGGGGACTTCGTCGTAGGCTCCACCGGGGTCTACACTATTACCGTGACGAACATCGGCAGCGGGCCGACGAGCGGTCCCATCGTCGTCACAGATACATTGCCCACGGGATTAACATTTGTCTCGGGCGTCGGGCCGGGCTGGACATGCTCCGCAGCTCTCCAACTTGTGACATGCACCAACCCTGGACCTCTAGCCCCAGGCGCAAGCACCACGATCACGCTCACGGTCAACGTCTCCATCGAAGCCCTCGGGAGCGTCGTGAACTCGGTGACGGTCTTCACCCCTCATGATACCAATCCCGATAATAACAGTGACGATGATCCCACGGACGTCGAGCTTGGATCTGGGCAGATCTGCGGCTTCAAGTGGCTCGACCTCGATGCCGATGGCAACCGCGCTGAGAACGAGCCCTATCTGCCGGGCATTACCATCACCCTTGTGGGCATAGATATCTTCGGCAACCCTGTCAGTATGACGACTGTGACTGACGAGAACGGGCAGTATTGCTTCACTGGGCTTACGCCGGGGACGTATGTCATCTGCGAGGCGCCGCCGGAGGACGTCCCGTTCTTCGAGACCTTCCCGGTGAGCGGGCCCGTCTGCCCCAACGGCACTATCGGCTGGCTCATCACTTTAGAATCGGGACAGAACGTCAATCGCATCAAGTTCGGGAACGTCTTCGATGAGCCGACATTGGCCCCCTTGGCCGTGACAGCCATCCAAGCCGTCGCGACCGCTCAAGCAGTGTACTTCCGCGCCATCGGCCAGGGGATCAAAGAGATCGCCGTTGAGCTCTTCGACCTGAGCGGGCGGGCGATCTATCGCAGCGGCTGGCAGAAGAATAATCTCATCTGGAGCTACGAGAACGAGCGCCAGCAGCGCGTCGCTCCAGGCGTTTATCTCTACTTCATGTCCGTCAAGGGCCACGACGGAAGAGTCATCAAGACGGAGCTGCGCAAGCTGCTTGTCTCCCCCAAGCCCTCACTAGTAGACCAATTACTTGCGAAAGCGTCTCCAACTGTCTTGGTGCTTGCGCTGCGCGAGGGCGTGCAATTCAAGCTCATGGGCCAGGGAGCAAGAGAGTTCCACGTGCAGGTCTTCGACTTGAGTGGCCGTCCCATCTACACGAGCGGCTGGGCGAGCACGAGCCTCGTCTGGAAGCTCCAGAACAATAAGGGCCAACGTGTCGCCCCTGGAGTCTATCTCTACGTTATCACCGTGCGAAGCCCTGAGGGAAGACTGACGAGCACTAAGATTCAGAAGCTGATCGTGAAGTAGATGCGTCTGTGCGCGCTCGCGGTAGTGTTTGTCGTGATTGGGCTCGGTGGATGCAAGTCCGCTGAGCCCAATCTCTTGCGCAATGGGAGTTTCGAGCAAGGGGCTGAGCCGTGGTTCTCGCTCGAATCTGAGCATTGGGCAGGGTTCTCGCTCTCAGATCGCTATGCTGTGGACGGTCGCTTTTCAGCGTATCTTGCCCTGCGCGCTGACAAAGAAGATCATAGTGCTAGAGTTTTTGGGCTGATACAAGAAGTCAGCCCAAAGAGATTTCCCCAAAAAATTTCCGGGTATTATTTTATCGAGCATTGGCAGCGCGGCACAGAGAAACAATATCTGCAATGCGTCGTCATCGTCTGGGGCGATAGGGCCGTATCGCAGTACAGTAACGTTCAGATTCGCTATATCCTCGCGGGTCTTACCGAGCCGCCGTTTGCGATCAGTAATGCTCGCTTCGTCTTCTTGGGGGATCGTGAGCCCATTCAGGGGCGCTGGGTACGCTTCGAGCGCAATCTGCACTCAGATTTTCTGGAGCATTGGGGGCATATCCCAGAGAACTTTGAGAAGATTCGAGTGCTCTTTGAGGCCCGCTACGACGACAAAGAGCCGGGCACAGTGGTGTCTGCTGATGTCTACTACGACGCGCTATATTTAGGGGATTGAGTTTAAAGCCCCCGTAGATCCTCCATCGTAAAGCCTAGGTCTTTCAAAATCTTGTTCAGAGTGCTAGCAGCGATCTCTTTTCTCCCGTGTCTCGGTATGGTCGTATATAATTTACGCCCTGGGTGCCACCAGATCTCATGACTTCCTTTTGCGCGGCGTCTGAACCGACAGCCCAATTTCTTTAGTTTCCGTGTGAGTTCGGCATAAGTCATGGAATGGCCAGCACGAATTCCCCTTTGAGCACACGCTTCGCTTTGTGTTGGTATCGCTGGAGCCCCGGAGGAAGAGGAAGCCCGTCTTGACGGCGTAGCTCCAAGAGCTGTCGGGCGACATCTTCGAGATTTTCCAAAGCTTCCGCGATGGTAGCCCCCTCGGCGTGACAGCCTTGTATCGCTGGGCAGATCGCTAAAAAGCCGCCTTCCTCCAGGGCTTTAATCTCTACCGGCAGCTTATAGTGAGCCATTGATCCCACCTACTTAATTAAAATACCAGTGCAGCGTGATCTTGTCAACGCAGATAGAGTCTTACTGTTTGATCCTTGATGCTCCAGGCAAGGCCAAGGGACAACCTCGCGCCGATGAGGGATTCCAGCTCTACCCCCAAAGCCAAAGATTCTTCTTCTTGCGCGAAGACTCTCGCGCGCAGCTTTTCGTTCAGCTCAGCCGTCACACTGACTCGCCAGCCTAGACTGTTCTCCCAGAGGCGCTGGCCCGTGCGCGTCTGCGTCACCGCCCACAGCGAGACCTCAAGCCAATTGTGCGAGACCTTCCAGCTCCCGTTCCAACCCAACCCAATCTGATGGGAAATAAACTCGTCTT
>Ga0197142_1001453_pt1 | contig 21754 bp, 17 predicted proteins | sample GBS60_MetaG_FD_148614 | JGI IMG/M metagenome (GOLD analysis project Ga0197142, IMG submission 148614) | Sediment microbial communities from Great Boiling Springs, Gerlach, Nevada, United States - GBS 60_MetaG | ecosystem: Environmental > Aquatic > Thermal springs > Hot (42-90C) > Sediment... | reverse complement strand
TTAAGCTCCAAAGATTTAAATGAATCCCCCAACCTCTATTTTTGAACGGAATGAAGCATTCCTTTGGAACTATAATCAAAATACTTTCACCGAATGCTCTTTCTAAAAAAATTTGCAATTTATAATAACCAATTGACAAAGGTGGAATATCAATACGATATTTGTTTTCTGATATATGCACAGGTTCAACATGAAGATGGAAATACTCCCCATTTTGTCCCAACTCTTCAAGGGGAGAGATTTCAACAAATGCTTTTTCGGGTTCTTTTATATAAATCTCTATAGATCCATATTGTCCAATAACATAAACGGGTTCTATAAAATCCCTATCTGGATAATTTTTAAAATATTCAATCCAGTATTTAATGGATTCTTCTTCAATGGAAAATCCCATTGCAGAAAGTATTTTTGCTTTTGTATCAAGGGAAATCTCAATTCTATTGCCTTTACAGTCATAATAAAAGGGAATTATTCCGACTAAATTAGAAAGCTCACATATCAATTGTTTCAGTTGCTTCAAGATAGAGTTCTCCTGAATCATAGTCATAGGCAAAAAGTTCTGCATATCTTCCCCAGTCAATGGCTGTTTCAAGCTGATTCCATGATTCTTCAGGAGTAAAATGATTTTTTAAAATATCAATAAAGAACTCTTCCGATACCCTATGCTTAAAAATTGTAGATAGAACCTGCATAATTTGCTTAATAAGTTGGACATTCTGTAAAGCTACTTCTTTAAATATTTCCTTTTTCTCAAGGGTATCTGCTTCTGCCCATTTCTTGCCTCTTTCGGTCAATAAAAAATCACCTTCCCTGATTTCTCCAAAATCAAGAATAGCAGCAGCTTCAATTAATGGGAAAATGTCATCTACTTCCATGCTTAGTTCTGAAGACAGGGCATAAATATCAACTCTACCACCCTTATCATGAACAAGCTCAATAAGTCCTGCAATTGCACCAACCTTTGCATGGGGTAAAAACTGATATCTTCCTGCAGCAAGTAAAAAGGGAATTTCTTCCGGAGATTTTATTAATGCAGTGTATATTTTATCAAGCAAAAATTTAAAATCCCTTGAGTTTCTGTCACGGGGATAGGGTAGTTCAATAGAAATTTCAGCCTTTATCTTCCCTGGATTGTGGCTTAGGATAATTGCTCGAGATGACATACTAACAGCTTCTTCAATATTATGAGTAACAAGAATTATAGCCTTAACTGGGAGTTTTCCCTCTTTCCATAAATCAATAATATCTCCCCTAAGATTGTCTGCGGTAAGAACATCCAAAGCAGAAAAAGGCTCGTCCATAAGCAATAATTCTGGCTCTACTGCCAAAGCTCTTGCAATTCCTACTCTTTGGCGCATGCCTCCACTTAATTCTCTTGGATAGGCATCCTCAAATCCGTCAAGTCCTACAAGGTCTATTGCTCTTATTGCCCTTTCATTCATCTGTTCTTCATTAAGTCCCAATTCAACAAGTCCTACTTTTACATTTTCTAAAACAGTAAACCACGGAAAAAGAGCAAAACTCTGGAAAACCACAGCAATCTTAGCATCTGCCTTTTTAAGGGGAACTCCTTTATAAAGAACCTCTCCATCGGAAGGTTCGACTAATCCTGCTATAATTCTTAAAAGCGTTGATTTGCCAGCACCTGATTGTCCAAGAATAGATACAAACTCTCCAGAGAAAATTTTCAAATCTATATCTTCAAGAACAGCGATTTCTCTGTTTTTCCCTATGAGAAAGGACTTTTTTATTTTTTTTGTCTCCAAAATAATCTCTCTTTTCATAGACTACTCCAGAATATATTTTGTTTTAGCAAGCATAAAAAGTCTTTTCCATATTAATCTGTTTATTCCAACCACAATTGCAGACATGAAACAGGTTGAAAGAAGTAATAAACCAAAATTTCCCTCAGCACTTGAAGAACTTATCAAAGCTCCAAGACCCTCTGTCCTCATTATATCTCCACCAAAAGAAACATATTCACTTACTATTGTAGCATTCCAGGCACCACCGGATGCAGTAATAAGTCCTGTAACAAGATATGGGAATATTCCTGGGAGAATCAAAGTCTTCCATTTTCTTATACCTTTAATACCATAGGCACGGCTAATTTCAATTAAATCTTTAGGAATGGAAGAAGCTCCTGCAATTATGTTAAACAACAAATACCATTGAGTACCAAGAAGCATAAGAAAAATTGCACCTATATCAAGCCCACCACCAAGTTTTATAAGAAAGAGTAGAATTACAGGAAATACAGCAGTGGCTGGTACACTAGCTGCTATTTGTACAATCCCTTGAAGAAATTTTGCAGCCCGTGGATTTAATCCAATGTATACTCCAACAGGAAGTGTCCATGAAAGAGCTATCAGTAATGCAACAAAAACTCTTATTAAAGAATAAAATGAAGCTTTTAAAATTGTAATTATATCATTGAAAGTTATAGAGGAAAGGAGCCCAATAGCCTTTAAAAAAGCCCATAAAATAATTACAATCAATGTAAGCAATACAATCAAGCCCAAAATCTTGCTAATTTTACTTATTAAAGACTTTTCAGATATTTTAAATTTTGTATAACTTAGTTTTTCAATCTTATTAATGAATCTCCTTTGTAATTCTGCCAATTTTCTTAGCACCTTTGAGCCAGTAAATAGATTAAGAACAAAAGATTCCCTTTCATCCTCTGGTGGAATTGTTTCAATTCTAAATCTTTGAGACCATACAATAAGAGGTCGCCAAATAAATATATCAAGAATTATAATCAAAAATATCATTGTCCCCAAGCCGTAAATAACATGTTCAATGCTACCAATATTGGCAGCTGTCTGAATATAGGAACCAATACCAGGAAGTCTGAAGTCTTTATCTTCAAGGACAAACATCTCACATGCCATAAGAAAGAACCATCCGCCTGCAACACTCATCATACTATTCCAGATTAATCCTATAGCACTGAAAGGAAGGTCAAGCCTTAAGAATTTCGAAAACTTATTGAATTTAAAGATTTTAACAACCTCTCTCATTTCTTTAGGGATTGTACTTATTGAATGGTAGAAACTAAAGGTCATATTCCAGACCTGTCCTGTAAATATCAAAAGTACACAGGCTATTTCAAGTCCTATTCTTTTACCCGGGAAAAGGGCAATCATCGCAAGAACAACACCCGGTAAAAAAGAAAGCACAGGAATTGATTGTAATATATCAAGCAAGGGAATCATAATTTTCTCATGAATCTTAGTCCTCGAAGCAGTGTATCCATACCATATGGAAAAAACTAAAGAAAGTAGATAGGCTAAAAATATTCTTGCAAGAGACTGCATAGCATAGGCAGGAATATTAGCAGGATTTAAATCAATTTCAAGTGTTCTTTCGTAGGGTCCTCCCCATTGTGAAGCAATGTAGATGATAAAGGAAAGAATCCCTATAACAATTAAAAATACTCCAACATCTATAGCCCTTATTCGAAAAGTTTCTACAGGAATAGATATTGGAATTTTCATTCATTTCTCCTAAATATTGAAAATCTTATTATTATAAAAAAAGAAAATAATAATTACCAATTAAATTTAGATTTAATATCTTGACTTCGCTAAAGCCTCTTGTAGAATAACAGAATCGATCAAGACAACTCTTTAATATAAACAATTTCAAGTCTTAATTGGAAATTTGATAAATATATGAGCTAATATTAACTATGAAAAAATTTATCGCCAATGAGGTTTTAATATTAAATAGAAGATGCATAAAAAATCCAGAAAAAGGTGGAGCAGAAATTTATACCTATCATTTAGCAAAAGCTTTAATTGAAAAGGGTATAAGTGTTGAATGGTTTTGTTGTCATGTAAAAGGACTAACAACAGAAGAAAAAATTGAAAACATTAAATTTATTAGAAAAGGCAGTGAATTAACAACACATTTTTGGGGGTTTTTATATGCAATAAAAAAGAAAAAATGTTTAATAATCGATGAATTTAACGGAATGGGCTTTTTTACTTTTTTTAAAAAAAATTCTATTATACTTATACATCAACTTTATGATAATTTTTGGACATCTCAGTTAGGTATATTAGGATATCCTTTTAAACTTCTTGAAAAAATATTTCTATTCCTTTACAGAAAAAAAACTGCGATAACTGTTTCACAATCAACATATAATGATTTAAAAAATATTGGTTTTAAGGATATAAAAATTATACATAACGGATTAGAAACTGAAGCTGTAAATTTTGATGACAAAAAGAAACCTAATCTTACCCTTGTTTATCTTGGAAGATTAAAAAAAACAAAAAATCCAGAGGACGCAATAAAAGCCTACTTTATTGTAAAAAAGCTAATTTCTGAATGCGAGCTAATAATTATAGGTGATGGACCTTTATTTTCTGCCTTAAAATCAAAATATGAAAATATAGATGGGATTAAATTTACAGGATATATAGACGATATAAAGAAATTAGAAATTTTAAAAAAGGCTCACTTTTTACTTGTACCAAGTATAAGGGAAGGATGGGGACAGGTAGTAATACAGGCAAATGCAATGGGTACACCAGCTATTGGATATAATGTTTCAGGATTAAGAGATAGTATTATTGATGGTAAAACGGGTTTTCTTGTAAAAGATTACAAAGAAATGGCAGAAGTTATAATAAAATTATGGAGAGATAAGTCCATTTATAAAGAATTGAAAACTAATGCATTACTCTGGGCAAAAAATTTCTCATGGGAAAAAACAAAAAAAGATTTTATAAATTATCTTAAAGAAAGACATCTGATCTGAAAATTATGAATTCCCTTGTTATAATTCCAACATATAATGAAGCAGAAAATATTGATAGACTTCTCACCAAAATACTTGATCAAGATGTTGATATTCTCTTTATAGATGACTCCTCTAAAGATGCTACTGCAGAGAAAATAAAGAATTGGATGAAAAAATCAGAAAGAATAAACTTAATTGAAAGACTGGAGAAACTTGGGCTTGGAACAGCCTATATAACGGGCTTTAAATGGGCTTTAAACAAAGATTATCAATTTATCTTTGAGATGGATGCAGATTTAAGCCATGATCCATCTGAAATCCCAAATTTTATAAAAAAATGTAATGAAGGCTATGACCTTGTAATTGGCTCAAGATATACTCGTGGGACAATAAGTGTTGTTGGATGGGATTTTAGAAGACTACTTCTTTCAAAGTTTGCAAATAAATATGCTATAACCATACTCGGGCTTAATTTTTTAACTGACATAACAAGTGGATTCCGTTGCTATAGTAGAAAAGTCCTTGAAAATATTAAACTTGACAACATAAAGTCAAATGGTTATGCTTTTCAGATAGAAATGGCTTACAGAGCATACAAAGCAGGATTTAAAATTGGTGAAATTCCAATAATTTTTTATGAGCGCAACAGTGGCTCATCAAAGATGAGCAAAAAAATCATAAGCGAAGCAGCAATAATGGTTTGGAGATTAAGATTTGGAAAATGAAGAGGTGGCATGGTAAAAAATAAATGTCTACAATGTGGACTTAGAAGAATTTCAAATTGTCTAAAAGGAAAGTCAAAAACATTTTATGTATTCATGATCTTTAAACCATGCAAGAGTCATCATCCCTAAAGATATAGGAGAAAAATATCATTTTTCTGATGTCACTTTCAGGATATTGATGAAATTTTTGACTGCGGTGGGCAAAAATTGCCTATTTTACTGATATTCTTTTTATCAGCGAGATTAACAATTCCTAAGAAAGTATTTTAATTTAGAGCTTTTATATTATCTAACATAGAAACATTTTATATGGCATGTAATTTGTTATATCATTTTCAAAAAATCGTGGAGGGTATCGAAATGAATATAAGACAGATATCAATAAACTTATCAAAAAATATGAACCGATTTATAGCATTAAATATTCTTATGCTAATGGCTACATGGGCTATTTTTCTGTATTTCAGTAAATATGAACAAAAAGAATTGCTTGCAGGAATATTATTAACAGGTTTAGGAGTGATTATTTGCAACTTCACCATAGCTAAAACAGTCAAAAGAAAAATGGAAAATGTTATAAAACATTCCCTTGATCAGATTGAAACTCAACTTTATTTCGATGAATTAACCTTAGTTTATAATCGAAAAACAGGCATGAACAGACTTAACGAGGAAATATCAAGAGCAAGAAGAAGTGGAAAACCCATATCTGTTGCCATTCTTGACATAGATAATTTTAAAAATATAAACGATACATATGGTCATCTTGTAGGAGACAGAGTTCTAAGGCATGTAGCAGTTCAGATTAAAAATTCTTTAAGAAGCTGTGATATTGTAGCAAGATACGGAGGTGAGGAGTTTCTTATAATTTTGCCTGAAACCGACGAAATTAATGCAATTATGGCATTAGATAGAGTCAAGATGAATGTGTCTAAAAAACCTATTAGAGTTGGAAGAGAGTATATTTTTATAACTGTTAGTATTGGTCTTAAGGAAATATCTGACAATGAACATCCTTTATCATCAATAGATAAAGCAGACAAAGCACTTTATCAGGCAAAGAAAAATGGTAAAAATAAGATAGAGGTTTTTTTAAATTATGCTCATAACAAAAACTAAGCCACTGAAAATGTCTCTATCTTATTTTTCCAGAACTCTTCTAAATGGGATTTTAAAGAGGCAAAGTTTTGTAAATAGGGGTCTTCTTTTAAAATTATTTCTGCTTCTTGTCTGGCAATCTGTAGCAAATTTTTGTCTTTAATTAAATTAGCAGCTTTTAAATCCGGTATGCCTGACTGTTTTGTGCCAAAAAATTCTCCTGGACCCCTTATATTCAAATCTTCTTCAGCAATTTTAAAACCATCATTAGAATTTACCATTGCCTTTAATCTCAATTTTGCCTCTTCTGTCATTTTATAGGGTATAAGAATGCATTTTGATAACCTTTGTCCTCTTCCAACTCGACCTCTTAATTGATGAAGCTGGGCAAGTCCAAATCTTTCAGCGTGAGTTATTATCATAAGTGTTGCATTGGGAACATCAACTCCTACTTCAATAACTGTAGTTGCAACAAGTATTTGAATATTGCCTTTTCTAAATTCATTCATTATTTCATCTCTTTGTTTTGGAGGTATTCTTCCGTGAAGAAGCCCGATTTTATATTTGGGGAAAATCCTCTGAAGAGCTTCATACCCCTGTGTGGCTGACTTTAAATCTAAGTTTTCTGATTCTTCTATTAGAGGATAAACCACATAAACCTGTCCACCAGAATTTATTTCTTCTTCAATCATTTTATAAACAATTTTTTTATCCTTAGGATCAATAACCTTTGTTAAAACCGGTTTTCTTCCAGCTGGAAGCTCATCAATTATAGAATAGTCAAGGTCTCCATAGACAGTAAGAGCCAATGTTCTTGGAATTGGAGTAGCTGTCATTACAAGAGTATGAGGATTTAACCCCTTTTTCTTAAGAAGCGATCTTTGTAAGACACCAAATCTGTGCTGTTCATCAATTATTACAAGTCCAAGATTTTTAAACTGTAAATCTTCTTGAATAAGAGCATGGGTGCCAACAACTATATTTGCTACTCCAGATGATATTAAGTTTGTATATTTATTGTATGCAGATGTATGTATAACGATGTTAACCTGTAAACCTTTTAGAAGGGACAAAAGATTAAAATAATGCTGCTCTGCTAAAATTTCTGTTGGTGCCATTAAAGCTGCTTGATATCCCGATTCAACTGCCCTTAGCATAGCAATCAAAGCCACAACTGTTTTACCTGAACCTACATCTCCTTGTAGGAGTCTATTCATAGGTACTGTCTTCTCCATATCACTGAGGATTTCACTTATGACTCTGTTTTGTGCCTTTGTAAGTTTAAAGGGTAGGTTTTTAATAAGTTTATCAATTAAGTTTCCGTCTCCCTTTATTGATATGCCCCTTTCTTTTAATCTTTCATTTTTCAAAATCAAGATACCAAGCTGTAAGAGAAATAATTCATCAAAGGCTATTCTTTTATGATAGGGAGTTTCTTTATCATTTAAGAGATTAATATCGGAATCATCGGGTGGAAAATGAATTTTATAAATCGCTTCATAAAGATTAGGTAGATTAAGCTTTTGTAATAAATTAACGGGCATGAAATCTTCTATGTAATTAAGGGAGTATTCTAATGCTGAATTAATAACTAATTGTATCTGTCTCTGAGATAGTCCTTCTGTAAGTCTGTATACAGGAACAATTTTTCTTTCCTGTTCCGTTTCAGAAAATTCTAAGATTTCAAATTCTGGATTAAGTATTTCGTATGATGTGCCTGTATAATCTAACTGAACCTTACCAAATATTTTTATTTTTATTCTTTCTTTAAGGATTTTTTTGAGATAATTTTGATTAAACCATTTTGCTCTTATAAAGCCTGTTTTATCTGAAATTATTGCCTCTATAATTGTTAATCCCCTTTTAGTTTTGATCTCATTGATTTGTAAAATAATACCTTCGATGCTTACAAAATCACCAATACTTATTTCGTAAATCTTTTTTTTGTTTCTGCGGTCTTCGTAGTGGATGGGGAAATAATAAATAGCATCCTTTACTGTGTTAATTCCTAACTTTTGAAGAAATAATAACTTCCTGGGACCTACTCCTTTAAGATATCGTATAGGTAAGTCTAATCCTTTGTATGCAGGCATTTTAAATTTTTAAAATAGATGACTTCAATTTACGTTTCTTTATGAAAACCTTCCTGAAGAGATTTATCTGCCTCTCTTAGTTTTAACTGAGCATATTCGGATTCACTTAAAACATCAATATTCCATCCTGTTAATTTTGAGGCTAATCTAACATTTTGACCCTTTTTCCCAATTGCCAAAGAAAGTTGATCATTTTCTACTACTACTATCGCAGTTTTTTCTGTTTCATTAATTCCAACCTTTAAAACTGTTGCAGGGGTCAAAGCCTTGGCAATGAACAAACTCGGATCTTCACTATAGGGGATTATATCTATTCTTTCTCCTCTTAACTCCCTTACAACAGATTGAACTCTTGTTCCTTTCATGCCTACACAGGCACCAACGGCATCTACAGATGAATCCTTTGAAAATACTGCTATCTTGGTTCTTTCTCCAGGATCCCTTGCAATGCTTTTTATTTGTACTATTCCATCCTGAATTTCAGGTACTTCAAGACTGAATAATCCTATAACAAAGTTAGGATGGGTTCTTGATATTTTTATAATTGGATCTTTGGCTGTTTGTCTTACTTCGTATATATATGCTTTTATTATATCTCCTCTTTTTAAATTGTCCTGCGGAAGTATTTCTTTCTCAGGTAAAATCACTTCTGCCTTGCCTACAAGAAGGAAGAAATTGCCCTTTTCTTTTCTTAAAACTGTTCCACTTATGATACTTCCAACTTTGTCCTTAAATTCTTCATAGATTATGGAACGTTCAATATCTCTGATTTTTTGAAAAAGAACCTGCTTTGCCGTCTGTACAGCTATTCTTCCAAAATCTTGAATTGAAAGAGGAATTTCTACTGTATCTCCAATACCTTTATCTACAAATTTTTGTTTTGCTTCTTGCAAAGAGATTTCTGAAGAAGGATCATTAACTTCCTCAACAACCTTTTTAATCTCAAAAATATTTATATCAAAGGTTTGAGGGTCTATTTTTAATTTAATAGTTGACCTATTCCCATACTTTTTTCTTATAGCTGATATAAGGGCAGTTTCGAGTAATTCTATTACTGCATCTTTATTAATTCCCTTTTCTCTCATTATTTGTTCTGTTAAAAGCTTTAATTCTTTTCCCATATCCTTACCCTATATAAATTTGCGCTTTAAGAATTTTATTTAATGGAATAAATAGCAGTTCTCCCTTTTCGTCTTTTTTTCTACCCTTTGCATCAGTTTCTTGAATTTCAATTCTTACCCAGTCATCACCAACATCTATTATTTTACCAATAAAGAATGTTTTGTCAGCTACCTTTTCTTTTGTAGTTATTTTCACTTTTCTTCCTATGTTTCTTAAAAAATCCTTTTTTTCCTTTAAAGGCCTGTCTATACCTGGAGAAGATACCTGTAATATGTAAGAACCTTTTATAGGATCCTCAATATCAAGTATTGCCTCCAGAGAACGAGAAAAATTTTCACAATCCTTTACAGTAACACCACCATCTTTATCAATAAAAACAGTAACTACCAAGCCTTTGCCTCCGGGATGAACTTCTACTTCTATAATTTCAACTCCCTCGGTTTCACTAACTTCAATTGCATAATTGGCTATAATTTCCTTTAATTCTCTAATGTTCAATTGATACCTCTATTCCATCAAAATAAAAGAGTGGGTAAACCCACTCTTACAAAAAGTTTAACACTTTTAAAAAATTTAAAGCAACACCAGGATAAATCCCGGTGTTGCTTTCATTATATCCTGCTAAATTATTTTTTCTCAGCAGGATTTTCAGGTGCTTTTTCAGGTGCCTTTTCAGGAGCTTTTGGTGCCTCGGGTGCTGGTGCTGGTGCCTCAGGAGCCTTTGGTGCTTCAGGTGCTGGAGCTGGTGCTGGTGCTTCAGGCTTCTTTGGCTCTTCAGCCTTTTTACATCCCAAAGCAAAGCTAAAGGATACCATAAGAATTAATGAAAGTACTAATGCTAATAATTTCTTCATCTTACTAATTCACCTCCTTTCGATTTATAATTTTTGATGTCAAAACCGAAATCCCTTTGACTTTTATTTTTTACCATTGAGTATGTCTTTTTGTCAACCCTATTTGTTATCTATTTTACAACTACTCTATGACCTGTAAGATTAATGATTAAAACCGCTAATGCTATTATTAATAGAGCTAAAATTACTGCTAATCCGGCATCCCCAGCAACCTTAATTTCATCCACTTTTAATGCCAGACTATGTAAAGTTGTTTCATCAAGTTTTGAAAGCCTGTCCATTATTTCTTTTTCAGAGTATCCAAAATCTTTAAGTCTTTGCGAAACAATTTTCATTTCGAGAAATTTCTGAACTTTTTCCAAATCCTGTGCTTTTGTGTTAAGAGTTAAATCTGATGGGATAAAAGCAGCAGTAGCAGATTGAACCATTCCTATTACCAGTATGGCTACAATTAGGTAAATTGATAAAAATTTCTTAAACATAAAGCACCTCCTATTTGGTTTTTAGTTTTTTAATTTTATCAAGAGTATCCTGATAATGCATAATCTTTTCTTTATTTTCCTTTTCAATTTCTATTGCTTTTTTAACCAATTCTTCCGCTTCATCAAGATTTATATTTCTTATTAAATAAAGCCATGCAAGATTGTTATAAGCATCAGCAAGTTTAATGTCTTTTTTGATTGCTTTTTTAAAGTTCGCTTCAGCTTCGTCATAACGTTTTTGGTTAAAATATAAGTTTCCGAGAAAAAGAAAGCCCCTTGCATCATATTTTGAAGCCTCTTTAAAATGTTTTATTGCTTCATCAATAAGTCCTTTTTTTTCATAACTCAAGCCAAGCTGAAGATGTTCCTCAGGAGTAAGTGGATCCTTTAAAACTACTATTTGAGGCATGCTGCATCCAGAAATAAAAATAAAGAAGAGAAAAATTATTGGCAACTCTTTTTTAAACATTGAATAAATTATACAATAAAACTGTTAAAATTACATTATGCCTTATTTTGATGTATCTATTCCCCAAAAAGTTAAAGTATTAACATACTATTTTGAAAAGGAGATTGATTTAACAGGTTATGCAGTCACTGTTCCGCTAAAAAATAAATTAGTTGAAGGAATTGTAATAGAGAAAAGAGACAAAAAACCAAATGAAATTGAAGAGATAAAAAAAATCGAATCTGTCTTAGGCGAAGTTTATTCAAAAAATTTCATTGAATTGTTGAAATGGATGAGCTTCTATTATCTTACGGAGACAGGAACTGTTCTAAGGGCAACATTCTTTGATGATATAATTTCCATTTTAAAGGGAAAGGGAATAAAAAAATATGCCTCTAAATCAAAAAATAATCAAAAAATACCATTATCCTTTGAAGGTATCACAATAAATAGAGAAACATTATCAAAAATAAAGGATTTAGCAAAAGAATCTAAATATCAGACATTACTTATTCACACTCCTCATATACTTTATGAAATAAAGTTAATGATGGAGTCAGCAATGGAACTTTTAGATTTTGAAGGAACTGTCTTATTAATTTTTTCCGAAATTAGAGATGCTATATCCTGTTTTGAATATTTTGAACCGCATTTTAGTGACAATGTTGTATTGATTCATAGTGAAATGAAAAAAAATGAATTAAAAAATTCCATAAAAAAAATACTTGCCGATGAAGTAAAAATAATTGTTGGAACAAGATCTGCTATTTTTGCTCCTTTAAAAAAGCTTTCTATAATCATGCTATCCCAAGAATCAAGCTGGCTTTATAAGGCTGAAGAATCTCCGAGATATCAAACAAGGGATTGCGCTGTAAAGAGAGGTTTTATTGAAAATTGTCCTGTAATTCTCTTAGATACAACACCTTCTGTAACTTCTTATTATAATGTTTTATCTGGGAAATTTAAATTTATTAATGATTTTAATCAAGTAAAACATCCTGAAATAAAAATTTTAAGGCAACCTCGAGGTAACCTTTTTCATCCTGATGTTTTGCTAAATCTAAAACTCTTAGAAAAAGAAAGAGTCCTCGTTATATCTCCTACAGCAGGGTTTAGTCTCTTAAGATGTTCAGATTGCGGAGAAATAATTAAATGTGAAAGATGTGGAAGGAGAATGATTTTTAATAGAAAAAACTTAACCATTGAATGTAATCGATGTAATTTAACATTAAAAGCCTTTGAATCATGTCCCTACTGTGCCTCTTTAGAGCTGTATCCCTTAGGCATTGGGATTGAAAGATTGAGAGAAGAGCTTCAAAAAATTTTTACCAAAAGAGATGTTGAGATAAAAGATTTTGATTTAGGACAAAATCAAATGCAAGGAATTTTCATTGGACAGGCAGGCAAGATTAAAAAAACATATATCCCCATATTTAAAGGAGCTGTTTTTGTAGATTTTGATTTTTTTCTTACTATTCCTGATTATCGGGCAGTAGAAAATGCCTTTGCTAAAGTTTTATCAATCAGTCATCTTATAATGGAAGGAGGCGTAATTTTTATTCAAACAGGAAAACCAGAAATGGATATTTTTAAATTTTTCCGTTCCTATAATTTTCAGGACCTTTACATAATGGAACTTAAAAATCGTAAAGAAACTAATTTCCCACCATTTGTTAGATTGGTCAAGGTAAGTTTTATTCTAAAAAAAACAGGCTCAATAGATATAATTGAAAAGATAAAAAATTTTCTAAACTCCAATATCTCTGGAGAAATAATTGGTCCACTTAAGGGAGAACAAATAAATGAATTTGTTTTCATTCTTCGTTCAAAGGAAAAAAGAAGACTAATTGAAGATTTAGCAAAAAATATTGATAAGCTTAAAAATTTCAAAGGAATCACTTATAAAATAGAAGTTGACCCTGTAAGTTTAAAAATCTAAAAAAAGCTTAGTTTTGTCTCTTCGAAATATTTTCCTTGCCCTTTCAATATCCTGAGCTATTCTATTTTTAAGTTCCTCTGGAGAGCTAAATTTTCTTTCATCTCTAAGTCTTGCAATAAAATGAATTCTTATGTTTTTCCCAAGCAAGTCTTCCTTAAAATCAAGAATGTGAACTTCATAACTTAAATTTATATTACCAAATGTAGGGTTTTTGCCAATATTTGCAACCCCTTTATAGGTTAATCCATCTTTTATAGTTACTTTAACAGCATATACTCCTTCCTTTGGAATTATCTCTTGTCTTGGCATTATATTTGCAGTAGGATATCCAAGAATTGATGAACCTCTGCCAGCTCCCTTTATGACTTCTCCATCTATGTGATAGGCTCTACCTAAAAAAAGATTTGCCTCTTTAATATTTCCCTCTATAAGAGCATTTCTTACAGCAGTGCTACTCAAAATGTTTCCTCTTTTTTTATATGCCTTAACTACTGTAACTTTAAATCCGTAGTATTCTGAAAGTCTTTTAAGCATCTCTCTATCTCCTCTTCTACCTTTACCAAATCTATAATCATATCCAACAATAATCCATTTTGCATTAAATTTATCTAATAGGATATTCTTCACGAAATCCTCAGCCTCTATTTGAGCAAATTCCATTGTAAAGGGAATGCAAATCGTAATATCTATTCCGCACTTTTCAATTAATTTTATTTTATCTTCAACTGTTGTTATAAGTTTTAAGGGATGATCCTTAAAAAGCACTTTTATTGGATGGGGATTAAAGGTTACAACAACACTTTTACCATTAATTTGTTTTGCCTTCTTCTTTACAAAATCAAAAAGTTTTTGATGCCCAAGATGAACACCGTCAAAATTACCTATTGTAATAACTGTATTAGTATGCTTAATTTTTTTAACTCCTTTAATTACCTGCATATTTTCTCTCCAAAGTTAAGAGTTTTTGGAATATTGCCTCAACCTGCACAGTAGTCTCCTCAATGCCTCCTGAATTATCTATTATATAATCTGACTTTGATTTTTTCATCTCTATCGGAAACTGACACTTAAGCCTTCGGAATGCCTCTTCTTCAGAAATTCCCTTTTTTTTGAGTCTTTCAATTGCGATTTTTTCTGGTGTATAGACTGTAATTATTATATCAAATTTATTTTGATAACCTCTTTCAAAAATAATTGGAGCCTCAACAACTACAATTAAAGGTTCTCCTCGTTTAGGAATCTTATCTATTAAATCTTCAACTTTCTCAAAAACCCTTGGATGAAGAATATTCTCAAGATATATTCGCATAAGAGGATTATCAAAAACTATTTTTGATATGTATTTTTTGTTTACTTTACCATCTACTATAACTTCCTCTCCAAATAATCTCTTGATTTCTTCAATTATTTCTTTTGTTTCAAGAAGTTCTTCTACGATTTTGTCTGTGTTTATAACATAAGCACCAAGTTTATAGAAAATCTCTGCCACTGTGCTTTTACCCATGCCGTAGTTTCCTGTAAGTCCAACTTTAATCATTTTTAAGCATCTCCTTTAATTCTTTAAGTTTTTTTAAAGCTTTTTGAGGTGATAAATTTTCTATATCAATTTTTGCTAACTCTACTAAAATAGGGTCTCCCTGAAAGAAAAGGTCAAGTTGTTTTGCTCTAGGCTTAAATGTTTGAAATTCTCTTTTTTCAAGTCTCTGTAAAATATCCCTTGCCCTGAGCAATATTTCCTGTGGTAGCCCGGCAAGTCTTGCTACCTGAATACCGTAACTTTTATCAGTTCCTCCCTTTTCAATCTTTCTTAAAAAAATTATTTCATCTCCCCATTCTTTAACGACAACTGTAAAATTTTTAACACATTCTATGTTAAAGGCAAGTTCGGTAAGTTCGTGATAATGTGTGGCAAAAAGAGTCCTTGCTTTAATTTTTTCAGCAATGTATTCTACTACAGCCCAAGCAATACTTATTCCATCAAAAGTGCTTGTACCTCTACCTACTTCATCAAGTATTATAAAACTTTTTGATGTAGCATTATTTAGAATGTTTGCTGTTTCTATCATTTCAACCATAAAGGTACTCTGTCCCTTTGATAGATAATCAGAAGCTCCTATGCGGGTAAAAATTCTGTCTACTATTCCTATCTTTGCATTAGTTGCAGGCACAAAAGAACCAATCTGAGCCATTAGAACAATCAAAGCATTTTGTCTCAGATAGGTAGATTTTCCTGCCATATTTGGACCTGTAAGAATTATAATTTTCTGTTCTTCTGAACCTATTAAAAGATCATTTGGGATAAATCTCTGTTCGGGAAGCCTTCCTAACTGAATAAGTCTTTCAATAACAGGATGTCTTCCTTCCTGTATTTCTATTATTGCATCTTCACAAATCTTAGGCCTTACATAATTATTTTTTGATGCTACAGAGGCTAAACTGCACAGAAAATCAAGGTAACCTAATGTATTAGCATTTTCTAGCATTAAATCCGCATAGGGATTTATTTTATTTATTAATTCTATATAAAGTTCCTGTTCAACTGCTTTAAGTTTATCCTCGGCTCCAATAATTTTCGATTCAAGTTCTTTAAGTTCCTCTGTTATGAATCTTTCAGTATTGGCAAGGGTTTGCTTCCTTATATAATAAGATGGTACAAGGTGTAAATTAGGCTTTGTTACTTCAATATAATAGCCAAAAACTCTGTTAAATCCGATTTTAAGAGAGTTTATTCCTGTTTTTTTCCTCTCCTCTGATTCAATATTCAAAATATATTTTTTACTTTCATGGGCTAAAATTCTTAGTTCATCGATAACTGAATTATAACCATCCTTAAAGATTGCTCCCTCTGTTACAGTATGAGGTGGATTTTCAATAAGTGCATTATCAATAAGATTTACTACATCATTTAGTTCAAATAGTTTATCAAACAGCTCTTTAATTTCTGATAATCCAGCCTTTGCAAGGCTTGCTTTTATATTAGGTATCCTTTTTAAACCTTCCTTTAATGCCTTTAATTCCTTTGGAGAAATACTACCTGATTTAATTTTTAGAGCAAGTCTTTCTATGTCTGGTAAATCCTTTAGAATGTTCTGAATAGATTGTCGCAATATAGCATCTCTATAAAAAAATTCAACCCCATTTAGTCTTTTTTCTATCTCCGATATCTTTATAAGAGGACAATTAAGTGCATTTTTTAAAAATCTTGTACCCATTGAAGTCATTGTTTCATCTAAAACCCAGAGAAGTGAACCTTCTTTGCTACCATCAAGGGATGTAAAAATTTCTAAATTTTTCTTAGTAACCGTATCAAGAAGCATAAAATCAGACAGATTCAAAACTTTTAACTTTTTAAAGTCTATCTTCTGTTTATTTTCTTCTAAATATTTAATAAGTGCTCCTGTTGCTGATACAGCAGTGGAAAAATCTTCAATACCAAAGCTTTTTAGAGATGTAACTTTAAAATATTCTAATAAAGTCTTGTAAGAAAGCAAATAATCAAATTTCCAGTCATCAAGGTAAGTAACAGAATAGGAAAGATTTTGAAATTTTATTGTATCTTCAAGGCTTTTTGGAATTAAAATCTCCTTTGGCTCAAACCTTCCTATTTCATCAAAAAGGTTTGTATCGCTTTCATAAAGAATTAGGTCTCCTGTAGTGATATCTGCAATAGTAATTCCTAATTTTCCTTTTGTTGGATACACTGCCATTATATAAACATTTTCCTTTACTCCCTCTGGCAAATAAGTTCCAGGCGTTAATACTTTCAAGACCTGTCTTTCAACAATTCCCTTTGATGTTTTTGGATCACCAACTTGTTCACAAATTGCTATTTTATAACCTTCCTTAATGAGTTTTTCAATATAGGAATCAGCAGCGAAATAAGGGATACCACACATGGGAATAGGATTTTCCTTTGATTTATCTCTTGATGTTAGGGTTATGCCTAAAATTCTTGATGCTAAAATGGCGTCTTCTCCAAACATTTCATAGAAATCACCGAGCCTAAAAAAAACAATAGCATCCCTATATTGCTCTTTTATTTTCATGTATTGACGCATAAGAGGGGTGAGTTCTTCCTGTAAGAAATTTTTAGAGTTCATTTTTTTATTATAAATCATACTCAATATGAACTCGAAAGGATTAATACTAAAATTGCCGATAAAGATAAAGGCAATATCATATTTATCCAGCCATTCCGAGGGATTCAATACCCCGAGGAATCTCTCATTAAAATTTATCTGGTGGAAAAGGATGAGATCCTTCGGCTTTGCTTCTGGATGACAAATGGGGCAGGATGACTAAAAAGGTAAATTCATTTTTTTATCGGCAATTTTAGGATTATTCATAATTTTAAAGGATAAAGTGGTATAATATGAAAAATGAAAACTGGAGGGTCAGATGGTTTTCAAACTAAAAGCAGAGGATGTCTATAGAAATTGCAATGAATCCATCTTTCATTTTGATACAACTTTAGAATTAGAACCTCTAACAGGAACTATAGGGCAAGATAGAGCTATAGCTGCTTTGGATTTTGGATTAAATTTAAATGCAAAGGGATTCAATATATATGCTCTAGGAGCACAAGGCACAGGTAAAATGCGTGCCATTAGAACTATGCTTTCAGAAAAAGTTAAAAAAGAGCCTGTACCTCCAGATTGGTGTTATCTTTATAATTTTAAAAATCCTGATGCTCCAATTGCAGTGAGCTTACCCCCAGGGAAAGCTAAAGAATTTCAAAAAGATATGGATAATCTAATAAATACTCTGAAAATTGAAATTCCTAAAGCCTTTGAATCAAAGGAGTATGACAAACAGAGGAACAGAATTCTTGAAGATTTTCAACAAAAACAAAAAGAATGGTTTTCTGCAATAGAAGAAGAAGCAAGGGCAAAGGGCTTTGCAATTCGTAAAGCTCTTGCTGGATTAATAATCGTTCCTGTAAAAAGGGATGGGGAACCACTCACAGAAGAAGAATTCCAAGCCCTTGATATTGAATCAAGGAAGAAAATTGATGAACTTGGTAAAATGCTTCAGGAAAAACTTGATGATGTTGTAAGAGCAGTTAGAGAAGCAGAAAAAATTGTAAAAGATATGCTAATCCGTTTAGAAAGGCAGATTGCCCTTGATGTATTAGAGCAACCTTTTGAAGAGCTCAAGAAAAAGTATACATTCAGTGAAAAAATCATAGAATATCTGCATGATGTAAAGGAAGATATTCTTAATAATCTTCAGGATTTTAAAATTCAGGAAGAAAATGTCCCACCAATGCCTCCATTTATGAAAATTCAGAGAGAGGTCTCCTTTGCTAAATACAGTGTTAATGTTATCGTTGACAACTCTAACACTGAAGGCGCACCTGTTGTTTATGAACCTAATCCAACATATCTTAATCTCTTCGGAAGAATTGAATATAAGATCCAATATGGGATGGCAATAACTGACTTTACCATGATAAAACCTGGTTCTCTTCATAAAGCAAATGGTGGCTATCTGGTAATTGATGCTATGGCTTTAATAAAAAATCTTTTCTCCTATGATGCATTAAAAAGAGCATTAAGAAGTAAAGAAATTCGCATAGAAGATGTTTGGGAACAATACAGACTCATCACTACTACTACCCTCAGACCTGAACCAATTCCATTAGATGTTAAGGTTATTCTAACTGGAACTCCTTTGCTTTATTATATACTTTACAACTATGACGATGAATATAGAGAACTTTTTAAAGTAAAGGCAGATTTTGATATTCGAATGCCAAGAAACGAGGAAAATATAAAAAAATATGCCCAGTTTATTGCTTTATGTCAAAAGGATGAAGGACTTCTTCCTTTTCACAAAAGTGCTGTTTCAAAGATTGTAGAATATGGGTCAAGGTTAGCTGAACATCAGGAGAAACTTTCAACCCAGTTCAGCAGTATCGCAGATCTTATAAGAGAGTCCCATTTCTGGGCAAAAAAAGAAGGGAAAGATATAGTTTATGCTGAACATGTAAAAAAAGCCCTTGAACAAAGGGTTTACAGATCAGCAAGCATAGAGGAAAAACTTAGAGAATTAATTCTTGAAGATGTTTTAATAATAGATACATCAGGTAAAAAGATTGGGCAAGTTAATGGGCTTGCAGTTATTGATTTGGGAGATTATAGCTTTGGTAAACCTTCTCGTATTACTGCAAGAGTATATCTTGGGAAAGCAGGCATAATTAATATTGAAAGAGAGACAAAGATGTCTGGAAAGATCCATGAAAAAGCTATAATGATTCTTTCAAGTTATCTAATGAGTAAATATGCTATAAAAAAACCAATTAGCTTGAGTGCCTCTCTTACTTTTGAGCAACTATATGAAATGATAGAAGGAGACAGCGCAACCTGTGCAGAACTCTATGCGCTTTTAAGCAGTATTGCCGAAATACCTCTTAAACAAAATATTTCAGTTACAGGGTCAATGGATCAAAGGGGAGAAGTACAACCTGTTGGAGGGATTAATGAAAAAATTGAAGGATTCTTTGAACTATGTAAGATTAGAGGATTAGATGGAACCCATGGAGTAATAATTCCAAGAAGAAATGTAAAACATCTAATGTTGAAAGAGGAAATTCAAAAAGCAATAAAAGAAGGAGCCTTCCACATTTATGCTATAGATTATGCCGAAGAAGGGCTTGAAATACTTACAGATATGCCAGCGGGTCAACTTACTGCCGATGGAACATATCCTGAGGGAACTATAAACTATCACGTAATGAAAAAACTTGAAGAAATGTCAGAGCTATTTAAAAAGAAAGAAAAAAATAAAGAAAAGGAAAATGGCCAAGGTTTATAAAATATTTAAAGATCAAGATGTTTTATAGCAGCTTTTACATAGGCTTTTTTAATGACATAAGAGCTTTCTAAGTAGCCAACCATTAAAGCTCTTGAGCATATTAGATTTATTATTCTTGGAATACCCTTTGAAACTTTATGAATTTTTTTAATTGCCTTTTTTTCAAAAGTTACAGGAACATCGCCTGCTCTTTGAATTCTGAATTTTATATAATTTTCCACCTCTTCTCTGTCGAAATGTGTTAATCTTACTTTAAGACTAATTCTTTGATTTAGTTGGGCATAATGGGGACTTTTGAGGATTCCTTCAAAATAAGGCTGCCCGAGTAAAATAAGGTGAACAAGCTTTTCTTTTTCGGTTTCAATATTTGATAAATGTTTTATCTCTGTAAGAGTTTCTTCAGGTAAATCCTGTGCTTCGTCTATTATGATTACATTTTTAAATCCTCTATTTTTTCTACTTATAAATTCTTTTTTCAAAACTTCAAGAAGATCAATCTTATCAAATTTTTTACCAATATTTTCATCCACTGTTATCTCATCTTTTGCAATTTCCTTTGCAATTGCCTTAAGAAATTCCTTTGAAGACAAAGTAGACTGATAAATAATAATTGGAGATACTTCTTGGTTGAAATTTTTTAAAAAAGTTCTAATTAAAGTGGTTTTTCCTGTTCCTGGCTCACCAATAATAAGCATAAAACCTTCACCTTTTTTTAAAAGATACTCCATTGATTGGAGAGCTTCCATATGAACCTTTGAGGGATAGAAAAATTCAGGATCTGGTGTTATTCCAAATGGATCCTCCTTAAACTTATAAAAATTCAGATACTCCATCAACCTCTACCTAATTTTGAGATTAATTCATAAAGAGGGCTTAAAAGACTTACAAGGACAATTGCAAAAAATACTCCGATAACACCTATCATCACAGGTTCAATGACTTTACCAAGCCTTGCGGAATATTCTCTTAAATAGGCTGTATAGTGGTTATTCAAAAAGTCTAACTGTTCTTCAAGTCGTCCAGAAGTCTCTCCGACATTGACAAGCCTGATTAAAAGAGAAGGAAAAATTTTTTCCTCTTTTAGGGAATCAGAAATTGGATTTCCAGTTAAGATTTTTTCCTTTGCATTTTTTATTGCCTTTTTCATAATTTCATTATTTATAACTTCAGCTGTCATGTCAAGGGCATTATCAATAGGAATACCAGCACTAAGAAGTATTCTCATCTGCTCACAAAAAAGAGCAACAGCGCGGGTATAGAATATCTGTTTAAAAATGGGAAGATTAAAACTTAAGTAACTTCTTGCCCATTGAAACTTTTCATTTCTTTTAAAAAGCTTAAAAGCAATAATCAAGATAAATAGAATTAAAGGAATAAGATAAAAATATTTTTGTAAAATAAAACCAATTTCTACAAGAAGG
>Ga0197142_1001452_pt1 | contig 21757 bp, 17 predicted proteins | sample GBS60_MetaG_FD_148614 | JGI IMG/M metagenome (GOLD analysis project Ga0197142, IMG submission 148614) | Sediment microbial communities from Great Boiling Springs, Gerlach, Nevada, United States - GBS 60_MetaG | ecosystem: Environmental > Aquatic > Thermal springs > Hot (42-90C) > Sediment... | reverse complement strand
GTCCCGCTGGACAACTCCATTCCATCGACAATGTTCTACGATGTTGAATTCAACGAGGACGAATCTCTGCTATTCGCTGCAACCGAAATTGGTCCTTTTGTTTATCATTTTGCCGAAGCTCGCTGGTTTCCGCTCAGTGGGGTTAATTGCCCTGACCAAATATTTTGGGACCTGGAATATCTACCCGAAATCAAAACTCTGCGGTGTGCTACCTATGGTCGAGGAATTTGGGACTTTCAGATCGAAAAGGTTCTCGATGTCGTCGAAACCAAACCAAATATTGTAAAAGACATTAATATCAAAGTTTATCCAAATCCCACAAGCAATTCAGCTCGGATTGAGATTGAAACTGAACCAGAGGCAGAACTATCTGTAGAAATTTTCGATACACAGGGCAGGTTAGTTCGCAAACTATGGGATGGAGGGGAAACAACAGGAAGGTTAAATCTCGAATGGGACGGAAAAAATGATGATGGCTACCTTCTACCTTCGGGAAATTACTTTGCGATAACCACCAGCGGTTTTGTCTCGCGGTATTCAATCATTAAATTGGAAAGATAAGATGTTAAATCACATTGTCATCTTCAAACTGAAAGAAGAATACCAAGGAAAAAAGAAAGACGAAATAGCAAAAGAAATTAAAGAAAAATTGGAAGAACTCCCGAGGTTAGTTCGTGAAATAGTTTATTACGAAGTTGGAATTAATTCGTTAAACGACCCGCGAGCCTACGATTTGGTTTTAATTTCTAAATTCGAAAGCCTTCAAAGCCTCGAAAATTATAAAAACAATGAACACCACAAAAGAACCTTAGCATTTATTCTTGAACGAGCCCTCGACGCAAAAGTAGTCGATTTTTATTCTTAACCAATTTTAAAACTTGTCGGCAATCCCTCTGAATTTCTGTTCGGTTAGAATATAATTGAACAATTTGACCATATGCGTCTTTTCGATTTGAATAATTGAGTTTAAAATTTCATTGTCACCAACAACATCTCTGATTGCCGAATAAAACAGATAAGTATCCCGTTCGAATTCGTATGCTAAAACAAGAATTTCTTCGATATCCTTGTTTAAATCTGCGAATTTATCGAAGTATCTTTCAGGGCTAATCTGGTTCATAAGTTCACTGTTAATTTCGTCGAATGTTATTTCCCGCTCCCCTAAAGAATTTTTTAATTGCAAAAATTGTGAAAAATGAATTTGCTCATCCCTAGAAAGCAAAGAAAAAACTTCTGCTTTTTCGGGAACGTTGGAAAATTTTTCGGCAAGTTGTGAATAAACTTGCATTCCAATTTCTTCTGTTTTAAGGGCTATTTCTAAAACCCTTTGGAAACTAAAATTTCTCATAACCAAACCTTTTGATTATTAATTTTCATCAAGCAAACGTTTTTCGCCCTCTAAGGCTCGATAAGGATTAACATCCTGAACCATTTCGACAACACCACGATAGTTACCATTCTCGTCTCGAACTGCATAGTAAGCAATATAAAGATACATACCGTTGAAGTGTATCCAGAAAGTTGCTTGATTACGCTTGCCTTCTTTCATTTCACTAATTATTTGGTTAACCATATGAATACTTTTAGGAGGATGGCATTGTTGAACCAGGCGACCAACGGCCGATAGGGTTCGTGAAAAAATTTTCTCCTTGTCCAACTTGTTAAAGTACCGTACCCTATCGTCAGCATCTACAAAAGTAATTTCAACTGGAAGCGCATCAAGCATATCGCTAATAACATCAACGGGCAATGAAGCCAGCAAATTTATTCGCTCGCCAACTTCTACTTCCAAAGCGTCGACAAGTGTTTTGTAGCGGGTGTAAGCTCCAACTCCCAACGATTCCTGTTCGATTCGTTTAAATTCAGTGGCAAGATATGGAACATCATCAGGCAGAATAAATTTCTTCCCCATCGGGTAAAGAATATCGTTCTCTTTCCAAATATGGTCTTTAGTCAGAGCTGAATATTCCGCAAAAATTTCTTTGAACTCTCGTTCGGCTGCTTCATTTTGTTTGACTTGTGAAAGCAAGTCTTTTAATTTATTCAGAAATATTCTTTCTTGCTCGTGTTCTGCAAGCATCACAGAAACAGGACCCTGAGGTGGCATTCCACGCTCAAGCAATAGTGGAAAGTATACTTTTTCTTCTTTCATATTATGACAGGTTTCCCCATAGTCCCAAAGTACGTCCAGCAAGGTTTGAATTGCAGTCCAATTCTTCTTTGGTTTTTCCATTTGCTTCTCGAGAATGACCAATGCTTTTTCTATAATTGAATGGTCATTCATCAGTATAGTGATATATAACTCTTCCATATTTCTTAAAAATTTAAATTACAAAATACAAAATTATATTTAAAATTTAAATCGGACAAAATAATCTTTAATTCAGTTGTCATTTGTTGTTGCAATTTTAATTCTTGCATCGACCGCCATTATGTTGCTTCCTTTTGCAAAAGCAGGATTTATGTCCATTTCAACAATCTCGGGAGCAATTTGAACAAGTTTAGAAATTCGTAACAAAATGTTGCTAATTGAACCCTTTTCGACTGGCGGTTTCCCTCGGTATCCCTCCAAAATTGACTTATTTTTAATTCCTTCAACCATTGCTTTCGCTTCTGTAGTTGTTAGCGGAGCTAAACACATCTGAACATCTTTTAGCAACTCAACAAAAATTCCACCAAGCCCAAAAGCAATAATATGTCCAAAATCTTTTACGTATTTCACTCCGAAAAACAATTCCACACCATCGGCTAATGGCTGAATTTGAACGCTTTCGGCTTCCGGTAGGCTCAACAATTCGGCAAATTTTGCTTCTGCTTTGCTTATAGAATCAACACCAATGGCTACTCCTCCGAGTTCTGTTTTATGGATTGGACCAACAACTTTCATTACCACGGGGAAACCAATTCTATTTATTGCGGCAATTAATTCCTCCTTCTGATTAACAACATTTGTAGAAACAAAGGAAATTCCAGCACTTTCGAGTATAGAAATCGTGTCCACCAAAGAAAGAAATCCATCCCTATATTTCTGAATTATTGCTCTTATTTTGGTTTCATCAACATCGTCGAATTTTGGGAACTCGCCAATTTCTCTTAATTCCATTTTCAATACTTTTGCCAGAGCCTTTCCGAAAGCAACTTCATCGTTGAAGTAATTACCACCAAGTGATTTGTACTTTTCGATTGCTTCTTTTGCTTGAACAATTGAGGGAAGTATTGCAAAAATGGGCTTCCGAGAACTCAGCTGGTTCTGGTATAAAACCTCGTAAACATTTGTAACATCGAATAGCCCCGGAGTTCCAAATATTACTGCAATAGAATCAATATTGTCAAATTGATTATCAGCATATTTCAAAATCAAGTCGAGTTGTTCAGCAGTTCCAGTGGCTAAAAAATCAATTGGATTGGAAACAGACGAACCATAATTCAATTGACGAAGCAACTCCTCTGCTGCTTTTCCTTCAATTCGTGGAATCTCAACGCCCTCGCTTTCCAGAGTGTCGGTCAGCATTACCCCAGGTCCCCCTGCATGGGTAACCACCGCCACTCGTTTGCCAGCGGGTCTTTTGCCCAACAAAACTCCTGCTACATTGACCAAGTCCAGTCGCCCTTCGCAACGAATAATTCCAGCCTTTTGGAAAAGCACTTCGACTGCTGTGTCTTCGCCAGCCATCGCACCCGTGTGGGAGGAAACTGCACGTTGTCCTGATTTAGTTCGCCCCGCCTTAATTCCAGCAATTCTGCACCCTTTTGACTTCAATGATAAAGTGTGTTTTAAAAATTTTTGTGGATTAGCAATTTGCTCTGCATAAATCAATTTAACATTGGACGACTTGCCTTGATGATATGTCTCGTCCCAATATTCAAGTACTTCTTCGATACCTATTTGGGCGGAATTGCCAACAGAAAAGATTTCGGAAAACTTGATTCCCCGAACGATTGCCTCTTCGAGGATAAACACAGCTGTTGCCCCCGAAGCAGAGACAAAATCGCAACCTTGCGGGTCATATTCTGGAATTGGACCGGCGAATACTCCTTTATACTTTTGTGTAATCACGCCAATGCAATTGGGACCAATAAGTGTGCCTCCGGCATTGTTAGCAATCTCAGCAATTTTTGTCTCGAGTTTTTTCCCTTCTTCTCCCATCTCGCTGAACCCGGCGGAAAGGACAATAAACCCACGAGTTCCACGGCTGGCAAGCAATTCCATTGCGTCAGGTATTAGCCCTGCCGGAATGGCAAAAATTGCAAGTTCAACTGGTGGAACGACCTCGCAAGATGGGAAAGCTTTGACCCCCTGCACCGAACTCTCCTTCGGATTAACAACATAAAGTTCCCCGTCGAAACCGCCTCGAAGTATATTTTCCAAAACCTTCCCCCCAGGCTTTCGGGTTTCATTCGAACCCCCAACAACAACAATACTTTTTGGTTCAATAATTTCTTTGACAATCATACCTATTCTGTATCAAATAAAAAAGCAAAATTAAGTTTTATTCGTTGTTCGATAATTTCACAATAGATAAGTTTTAACAAAATCTTTTATAGTCAAATTTTTTACTTTGTCTTCAAAAAAATTACTTTTTAATTTAAAAAATTTGCGATAGAAACACTATGAAACTCACATTAGTTAACGAAACTTTTAATATACTTTTATCATTTTTTAACCAGCCTCAAATAGTTTTGTCCTTTTGTAAAATTTTATTGTAGGAGGTTTATTATGTTTTTGTTGAAACAATTTTTGGTTTTGTTTCTGCCTATTTTACTTTTAAGTTCCTGCTCGAAAGATGATAACTCAACAAATCCTATTGAGAATTTACCCGACAAAGCTCCAGTTGGAAAAAAGGACGTAATTTATAGCACACCCGATGGTGTAAAAATTATCAATGGCGGCTTTGGTTCCGGGCTTGCGTTCGATGGTAAATATTTTTACGCTTTAACCGACCGTGGTCCAAACATCGACGGCGCAAATTCGAACGACAAGTTATTTCCAAAACCTGATTTTACTCCTCAAATAGCCAGATTATATCTGGAAAATGGAACTTTAAAATTAGATAGACTTATACTTTTAAAAGATGGTTCGGGCAAAAATCTAACGGGAATCCCCAATCCTCCCAATCTTGGCGGCACTGGCGAAAACGCTTTTGATTTGAACGGCAACAAGCTTGACTTCGATCCCAAGGGTATAGATCCAGAGGGAATTGTTGTTATGAAAGATGGAAGCTTTTGGATAGCCGATGAGTACGGACCGCACTTGATCCATTTTGATGCCAGTGGTAAGTCAATTGAATGGCTAAACCCTTTCGGCACAGGAATTGGAGGCAAAAAACTACCCGAAGTTTATAAACATAGAAGGCCTAACCGCGGAATGGAAGGACTTACAATTACCCCTGATGGAAAATATTTAGTGGGTATGATGCAGTCGCCTCTTCTAAATCCCAACAAAGATGTGCAAAAAACTTCAACTGCTTGTAGAATACTCTTTTATGAATTGGCAACAGGAAAATTCAAGGAATATATTTATTTTCTCGAAAAAACTGGAACAGCCGTAAGCGAAATTACTGCCATCACAAACACAACATTTTTGGTTCTCGAGCGCGATGGAAAAACTCCTGGGGCTGAACAGAACATTTTGAAAAAATTATATAGAATCGATATCTCCAATTCTACTGATATTTACGATGCAGGACAAAATGGAAAACTAATAAATGGCAAAACTATTGAACAATTAACCAAAGATGAAATTCTCGCCGCAGGAATTAAGCCAGTTGCAAAAGAAGAGGTATTCGACATAATGTCAATCCCAAATTACCCACACGACAAGCCCGAAGGCGTTGTAGTTCTTGATAAGAACACAGTTGCAATAGTCAACGACGACGACTTTGGAATTGTTAGCAGCAATGGAAGACCAGCAGAAAAAATTATGCCTTTGCTGGGAAATAAACAAGACGAAAATATAATTTATTTTATAAAATTGACCAAAAGTTTGTATTGATGCTAAATGTTGGGGCAGTTTAGTAATTTTAGGCTGCCCCTTATTTCCCTTCCAACTAAAAAATTATTTAGTTAGTAGCTTTTAGCTTACAACTTCTTTTTCACATTTCGATAAACTTAACACCCTAATATATTTTTGCTATTTAAGTGATTATCATTGGTTAATAAATTTCTAATTTTGTTTTTTTAAAAAGCCGAGATGGTGGAAAAAATTTTCATAATTGGTGCAGGGAGAAGTGGAGTTTCGGCTGCTTTACTGGCACGCAGAAAAGGCTTCGAGCGGGTTTTTGTTAGTGAAAGAAGCCAACCCGAAAACTCTGCCGAACTGATACAACTTTTTGAGTCCAACGGAATTGAATATGAGTTTGGTAGACATAGCTTCGAGTTGCTCGATAATTTCGACTTGGTTGTTACTTCTCCAGGAGTACCACCAAATGCCCCAATCATTGCCGAGGTGACAAAAAGGGGAAAGAAAATTATCGGGGAAATTGAATTTGCAAGCCAATTTATCGAAAATCCAATTATTGCCATAACGGGAACAAACGGGAAAACAACAACAACTGCTCTGGTGGATTTCATCTTCAAAACTGCTGGTTGGAAATCTGTTTCTGCAGGAAATATTGGCACACCGCTTAGCGATTTTGTAGATAAAATCGATAAGGACACCGTTGTTGTTCTCGAGGTTAGCAGTTACCAACTCGATAGAACCGAAAGATTTAAACCTGACGTAGCAATAATCCTAAACATCACACCAGACCATTTAAAATATCATAGTGACTATGAAAGTTATCGTGAAGCGAAATTCAAAATTTTTGCGAATCAGGATGAAAAGAATTTACTAATTTTAAATTTTGATGACAAAGAAACATATTTGGCAAAATCGTTTGCAAGGGGAAAAGTTGCCCTTTTTGGTTTTGCTGAACTTGAGTTTGGAGCTTATGTAAAAGGTAGCGATATTTTTTTGCGATTTCCAGATCCAAATAAAGAAGAAGTTCTAATGAAGATTTCCGAGATTAAAATACCTGGAATACATAATGTTTATAACTCTCTTGCGGGAATAATCGCAGCTAGCTATTTTGATATTGAGAACGAAATAATTAGAAAAGCCCTAATGGAATTCCCAGGCGTTGAGCACCGGCTGGAGTTGGTTCGCAGTCTCGATGGTGTCGACTACATAAACGATTCCAAAGCTACCAATGTCGATGCAGCGTATTATGCACTTCGCAGTTACAATCGACCTATCGTTTGGATTGCAGGAGGCCGAAGCGACGGCAACGATTACGAATTTCTTTACGACCTAGTCGAAAGAAATGTGAAAGCAATAGTCGCTATCGGCGAGGCACGCGGCGAAATTTTTACAAGCTTTTGCACTCTCAAACGCTGCTATCTCGAAGATACACTCGAAGACGCTGTCCTTCGAGCAAAAGAAATTGCCAAGCCCGGCGATGTCGTCCTTTTTTCCCCAGCGTGCAAGTCTTTTGATATGTTCAAAAATTTCGAACATCGCGGGAAAGTTTTCAAAGAAATAGTCAATCGGTTAAGATGATTAGATTAGCCTTCCCGGATAACCCCGTTTACAAGCCTTTGTTCGAAGGCAGCAAAAAGTATTGCCATAGCAATGAAGTTCGTTGCTACCGGCTATCCGAAACCCAATGTTCAGACTATATGTTGCGGAATCTTGTCGACGCTGCGTTCCTTTCCCCACTCGGCTACGGCAAAGGTGTAAAAGTTGCCGACTATAGAATTATTCCCGGTCCAATGATTGTTTCTGAAAACTACACTGGGCTTGCAACTATCTACTTCAAGCAAGGTCTTGAAAACGTGAATACAATTTATTCTCCAACACCCGACGATTTTATGATGTTACTCGGACAGCTTTTAATGAACGAAAAATTTGGGATCGAAGCAAAGATACGAAAAATGTCGGGTAGCAAAGATGACATTTTACTGAATTACGACTCTGCAATAATTTGGGGCAGAGCCGAAAGTAGCGATATCTCATTAGATGTAAGCGAAGAGTGGTACGACCTTGTCGAAGAGCCTTTGCCGCTTGGCTTCTGGGTTTGCAGGGCCGAAAGTTATCCACCCAAAATACAGGATATTGTCGCCTCTTTGGTTTCGAACAAATTGACCCAAACCGAGGAAATGTTCGATTCAACATCAAAATACACCGAACGGAAAGGAAAAATCTACTGGCACTGGCAACCTGAACTCGAAGGTGCCATTGAATCCGTACTACTGTTCCTTTATCTCCACCAAGTGTTGTCTGAAATACCAGCAGTTAAAATCCTGCAAAGGGATTGAATGTGATGCTTTCCCAATTAAATGGTTACAATATCTTAAAATGCTTGCGATGTTTTATTATTGTTCGTTACTTGTTTGTCAGCTCTTGCTTATTTTCGAAAGCCAATCTTCAATTTCGGGGATTCCACCCTGGAAAATTAAATAACCGTCGATTGGCTCCCTATCGGTTATTTCGCCTGCAATCGGTGTGAGCATTATTTCTTTAATCTCCTCAACCTTATTTGTTCGACCCAGAACCCAGCAAAGCTTCATATAAGCGACTTCGGGAAGCATATTAGCTCCGGGAACAACCCCAAGCTCCATAATGTTCCGTCCGGTTTCGTAAACATACATTTGGACATAACCCCAAAGGGTTTGAACCGTCATAAATATAGCCACACCGCTGTCGATTGCCCGCTTCAATGCTGGATAAATCTGGCGATTTACGTGCCCCAAACCCGTTCCCGCCAACACTATTCCTCGATATCCATTGTCCACAAGGGCATCAATAATATCGGGCTTCATATTTGGATAATAATAAATTAAAGCGACTTTTTCTTCGAAAGACAATTGGAAATTGAATTGCCGGTCGGTCCTTCGTTTGTTGTAGTCTTTTCGCAAAGGTCGAATCTCATCGGTATTTACCATTGCCAAAGGTATATCCCCAATGGTTCGGAAGGTTGAACGGTGGGAAGAGTGCATTTTTCTGACACGCGTTCCACGATGGAGAAGACCATAATTGTCGGATGTTGGCCCAGGCGCACAAACAGAAACCTCTGCAATGTCACTTTCAGCAGCTACCTTAATGCTATGAACCAAATTCAGCGGGGCATCGGATGCAGGCCTATCGCTCGAACGCTGGGAACCAACAAGCACAATTGGTATTGGTGGATTTTGTATTATGAATGACAATAAAGCAGATGTATAATGCATAGTATCAGTACCGTGACCAATTACAATTCCTTCGTATCCTGCTTCGATATCCTTTGCAACAGCATTTGCAATTCCCAACCACTCTTCGGGTCCAATATCTTCGCTCAACACGCTGTAAAGTTTCTGAGTAGTTAAGTTGCAATAATCAAAAAGTTTTGGAACGAAATCATAAAGTTCTTCGGGCTCGAAAGCTGGCACAACAGCACCAGTTCGGTAATTCATCCGAGAAGCAATGGTACCCCCTGTACTTATCAACTTGATATTGGGTTTATGAGCATCAACTGGAACCTGTCGATTTTGAACTACGGTGTGGTATGCAACTTTCTCTATAAACTCGATTGAGGTTATTTTGTCCACCGATATTCCAATATTGTATCCCGTACGGAGCTTGACAACAATATGATTATCGTCGGCGAATTCACTACGGGGAAGAATAATCCCCACAATTTCGTTTCCGCTGGATTTAATTTTAACTTCACTCCAAACAGAAACTCCAAACGACTTTAGCAATGACAAAGCTTTTCCTTTGTAGCCCTTATATTCAGTCGTTTCCATTTGCCTTTTCCAATTTTTTTGCGACAAATTCTTTCACCATTGCACCTTCTACCCTATCCCGAAGCAATTGCATAATGATGCCTACAAGGATTTCGTTTTTCTTCCCAACATTATTTATTTTTGTTCTGGAAAATATTTCCAATGCTTGATTATATGCCTGTTCCAATTCATTGTAGCTTGCTGGACGCAGATAACTTTGAATCTTATCCTGCTCCCCTATTAATGTAAATTTAATGGCTCGTAGAACCCCGAGGCGAAGAATTTCACCCTTCTTATACATCTCAAAAATGGATTTTATTTGATCATTTGTAATTGCCGAGGTTTTTAATCCTTGCTTTTCAAGGTAAGGGAAAAATTCTAAAAACACCCTTATTATGAATGTAGGAGATATTCGATATTTTTCAACGAGCTCTTTAATAAGCGTGTATCTTTCCGATATGCAAGTTCTAAATATTGAAGATGGAGGGAAACCAGAATTTTCGCACCATTTAACCCTGTCGTAAAAATTTTCTTTTAATTTCACTTTCAATCTTTCAATTCTGCTTTTGGAAACACTTATATGAGGCAAATCTGTATCGGGATACATTCGCTGTGGTCCCGGCAGTACTCTTTCGAAGGCAGTAATTCCTTCGGGCAGGGCTCTTCGACTTTCGGGGGGAACTCCCAAGGTTGCTTCAAAAGCTCGGTTTTTAATCTCTTCGATTGCGATTTGAACATCCCCCGGTGGTCCCCATACAATCACAAATGCATCGTTATTTGTAGCACCAATATATTTTTTTGTTTTGTCGATTTCTTCTCTCGAAATTGTATTATCAACAATGTCTGAAACAACAATATTTGGGTAATCCGTAAGACAGGCAATTACTTTAACTCTATCGGAAATTTCCTGTGCAAAACTCGTATACCGTTGAGTTTGCCATTTCAAAAGACCAGACCAATTAGGAAGTTTGACACAGTAAACATCACCATAATTTTGCAAAGCTTTATGAATTGGGTAAAAAGAGGTATGCTTTAAAACATTACGTAAATTGAAAACTTCGGCTTTAAATGTAGCGGGTGTAATATTTCGTGAATGCAAAGTATCGCGTAACCGAAGAAGGTTGAATTGACGAAGTGCTTCGTTGTATCCTATAATAGGTATTTTGTTGATTTTATCAATTCCTTTAATTTCGCAGCGCTCCGAGCCATTTATGCTTATGTTCAGGTCCATTCGTAATGCTCCACTTCCTTTTCGAACACCACCAGCGACTAAAAACTCATTTCGGATGGCTTCGGCAAACTTTTTAACCTCTTCGGGCGTGTTAAAGGCTGGTTCAGTTACAATTTCTATTAAAGGTATTCCCAGTCGGTCTGTAAAATATTCCCTGATATGACCTCTGTCGGAAATTTCACGAGCCGAGTCTTCTTCCAGAGTAATTCCAAGAAGCCTTATCTCCTTTCCATTTAGTGAATAAAAGCCATCTATTCCTACCATAGCGGTTCGTTGATAACCGCAGGGGTTACTTCCATCCAGATGATATTTCCGGCAAACATATATTTCATCAACAATTTTAGCGTTGAATTTCAAGCAGTAGGAGAGCACAATATCAAGAGCGGCTTGATTAATCTCGAACGGAAGGCTCTGGTCAAGTTCGTAAGTGCAGCTCGTGTCGCGATTTACCTTATATACGATTTTTTTTTGACTTTTATACTCCATTAAAATCGAAGGATCTATCTCACCAAGTTCCGACAATGCAGGTCTAAGCGTTCGAACAATCTCGATATGATAAGTATCATCGTAGGGTGGGACAGGTGACGGACAATGACAAAACAATTTTTGACTTGTATCCAACTGCTGATGAATTTCCAATCCTGCTCGAAAACCTATCGCCTTATAATCGTTTTCGGTTATCTCTTCAAAATCCTTGAACAATAAAGTACTCATATTTGCAATAATTTAAAATGCAAAATTAAGAATTACCGACTGCGTAGAAGGGGATAAAAGGAAATCAAATAATATCAATTTTAAAGAAATTAACTTCTACCAAATTCTTTCCCAAATACTATTTTAACATTCAAATAAAATTCACAAAAACATCTAATATTCCTCGATTCAAATTTTAATCGTAAAAAACTGTTTTAAAAATTTCATTCAATCAATTAATTTTTTTGTAAATTTTTATTAAATTTTATATCCAAACTAAAGGTAGTAAAATGAAAAAACTCTGTGTTTTCCTTGCTATTCTAAGCTATTCTAATCGGCTTTACGGTTGGCGGGGTAGCAGTCCTACCTACTCAAGAAGATTTGATCGGCACTTTCGGTATGGGTACGCTTAGATGCCTTGCATATAGTCCTGATGGAACAAAGTTAGCAAGCGCTGGTGGTAGTGGTTATATCTATATTTGGAACCTAAAAACTGGAAAAGTAACAGACACTTTAAAAGGACATCATTCTGATCAGGTTACATCCATATCATTCAGTCCTGATGGAAGGGTGCTTGCCAGTGGTAGTTGGGATAAAACAATTATCTTGTGGGATATGGCTACTGGGAACACCATAAGAACTCTTCGAGGGCATTCTGATCGAATTCTCTCGGTATCATTCAGTCCAGATGGAAACATCCTTGCAAGTGGGGGTGGATATTGGGATAGGACTGTTATCCTGTGGGACATTGCTACAGGTAATCTCATAAAAATGCTTAAAGGACATACATCTGGTGTTTAGTCCGTATCATTCAGTCCCGATGGAACTATGCTTGCCAGCGGAAGTTATGATAATACTATTATCTTGTGGGACGTGTTTACTGGTAACATTATTAGAACTTTTAAAGGACATACCGATTTGATTTTCTCCGTGTCATTCAGTCCCGATGGAACTATGCTTGCCAGCGGGAGTGGGGATAAAACTATTAACTTGTGGGATGTGGCTACTGGTAACATCATAAAAACTCTTAAAGGGCATACTGATTGGGTTAACTCCGTAATTTTCAGTCCAGAAGGAAGCACCCTTGCCAGCGGGAGCTCGGATGGAACTATTAGATTATGGCGGATTACAACTTCGCCCAATTCAGTTGAAAGCAGTTCCATAAATTGTAATAAAGCCGAAATAATTAATATCATCCCTAACCCCGCTCAAGAGCATACCAAGATTGTCTACTTTGTAAGCAAACCAGCATACGTCAGCTTGTCTATATTAGACATATTTGGCAGGGAAGTTATACCAATAATGCATAACACATACAAAGAAAGTGGTTTCCACTCATTTGAATTAAACACCACAAATCTATCTGCTGGCATTTATTTCTGCCAATTGATAGCCGAAGGGCAGAGGCATAAGAAGACAATGATAATTACAAAATGAAAATTACATTACTCATACCGCAAAGCTTCGATTGGGTCGAGATTTGCGGCGCGGTAGGCAGGGTAGGTGCCAAACGCTATTCCTAATATTGTGCAAACGATAATACTTAAAATTACCCAGGGGACAGGAAAGAACAAAGGCAACTTGATAGCATTGCCAAGAAGATAACCACCGAACACTCCAAAGATTATTCCGAACAACCCGCCTATTTGGCAAAGGGTAATTGCTTCGAGGATAAATTGCCAAAGTATCCAGCGACGCCTTGCTCCAACAGCTTTGCGTATGCCAATTTCACGAGTTCGCTCCTTGACAGCAACAAGCATAATGTTCATAATTCCAACTCCAGCGGCAACAAGAGCGAACCCGCCTGAAATAAATCCAAAAATCGAAAGGAAATTGACAAAACTGCCGAATTGTTGGGTAATGGTTTCGTTGGTTTCGATTTCGAATGTGTTCGCTTCCCAAGGTTGAACATTTCGAATAACTCTCAAATTCCCAATCACTTCGTCCATTGTAGCTTCGAGCATTTCTTTGTTCAAGGCTTTGACCGTTATTTGCAAAGATTCCTCCCAAGGCGAAGCAAAATATTTGAGGAAGCTCGTTATTGGAATGATAACCATATTATCCTTGCTTTGCCCAAGAATTGCACCACGAGTTTTGAGAACACCTATTACCGTATATTTCTGGTTTTTGATTGAAATTTCCTTACCAAGCGGATTTACATCTGGAAAGATTTTTACAACAACATCGTTCCCAATTATTGCAACATTTCGATTATAATCGATGTCCTCTTCGGTAAAAGTTCTACCAAATTCAACATCCATAGAGTTGGTAATGAAGAAATTTGGGTCGGCACCAGCAAGATAGACATCGGGGTCGGTGGAAAGATTACCTGCATTGATTGTCATTCCAAAAGTGTAAGAATGGGCAGAAATCCAGGGGGTGGAAGTGGTCATACGAACTAATTCTTTGTACTGACGGAAAGTTATAGGTTTTCGCTGTCGATATTTATACCAGGTATGTCCAGTTCGAATCGAGGGTAATCGCTGTATCCAGAAAGTCGTTTCGCCAATTTCTTCCAGCTGAGTTAAAACAGCTTTTTCGAAAGAATTAATTAGTGTTCCAGCAACGATTAAGGCAAAAACTCCTATGGCAATACTCAAAAGTGTCAAAAATGTTCTCAATTTGTTTGTTCGAATTGAATCTATTGCCTGGTAAATGCTTTCGGATAAATTCATAACTGCTCCTATTCGTATCTTAAAGATTCAATTGGGTCGACCCGAGAAGCTCGCAATGCTGGTAGAAAGCCAGCGAGAATACCAACAAAAATTGCAACGATTGTAGCGTAGAAAACAAAATCGGCGGGAAGAAACGGCTGCAAAAAAGCGGTTTCAGGAACAAAATTTGGTAATATTTTGGCAACAGCAAAAACAAGGATGGAACAAAGAACGACCGATGTCATCGCCCCAGCAAAACATAGGAAAGCAGATTCAACAATGAATTGAAATAAAATCGAACGATTTTTGGCTCCAACCGATTTGCGGATACCAATTTCTTTCGTTCGCTCGGCAACCGAGACAAACATTATATTCATAATACCGATGATACCGACAACAAACGAAAGTATAGTCATACCAATTCCAATACCCCAGACGTAAAGTCGAAACGTTGAAACAATTTCTTTGAATGCTTTTGTTTCGTTGATAGAAAAATCGTCTTCCTCCCAGGGTTTTAAGTTCCGAATAGCTCGCATCAAACCGCGGGCTTCTTCGCGAACTTCGTCCATTCGGTCTATATTGCCTGCTTTAATGCCAATGGAGATGCTTCGTCGAAATTCTCCACCAAAAATTTGCAAGAAGTTCCCAATTGGAATATAAATTCTGTTGTCAATAAAATCCATAAGCAAAGTTCCCTGGCGTTTAACAACTCCAATGACTTCGAATTTTCTACCAGCAATTTTTATCTCTTTACCAATAGGGTCTTCTTCGGCGAAAATAGTTTTTGCAACTTTATAACCAAGCACAGCAACAGGGCGCGTTTCTCGCTCATCGGCTTGGGAGAAGAATCTTCCCTTCTCGACATCTCCCGAAGGAATTCTTCCGAAATCGGCCGATGTACCTGCAATACTCAAACCTGAATAAACATTGTTGTTTGCTTTTACCTGGGCATTCCAAACAGAAGCAAGAGGCACAGCAACCTCCGGAAGCGTTAGTTCAGAGATTAATTGTTTTGCTTGTTGATAAGTAATTTCTTTTCGATTGCGAATTTCTTGCCATCGTTTGCCTCCTGACCAGTCCCATTTGTCGATGTACAACACATCCTCGCCAATAAGATTGATAGAGTCCTGCAATGCCTTATCCAAACCCGAAATTGCCCAACCCATAAGAACAACGAAGGAAATCCCAATGACAACTCCAAGAGTTGCCAGAAAAGCACGAAGTTTATTAGCCCAGATTGATTCCGCCGAAATTCGAATACTTTCTTCGATTTCTGCAAGTATTTTCATTCGTTGACCTCTTCGAACATAACCCTTTGATGATTTATTTCATCCGATTCAATTAAACCATCTCGAAGGCGAACAATTCTTTGAGCATGAAGAGCAATATCGCGTTCGTGGGTAACAAGTAGAATCGTATTGCCTTCGAGCCAGAGTTTGTGGAAAATCTTCATAATATCTTCACCGCTTTTCGAATCGAGATTGCCAGTTGGTTCATCGGCAAGAATAATTGAAGGATTAGTAACCAAAGCCCTTGCAATTGCAACTTTTTGCTTTTGACCCCCGGAAAGTTCATTTGGCTTGTGGTTTATTCGGTTGGCTAAACCAACGGCTTTTAATGCATTTAGTGCCCGCTCGAGCCGAACTTGTTTCGGCACCCCAGCATAAATTAAAGGCAATTCAACATTTTTCAATGCGTTGGCCCGAGGCAATAAATTGAACATTTGAAAAACAAAACCTATTTCTTTATTTCGTATTTCCGCAAGCTCATTATCATCAAGCTCACTAATATTGATTCCCTTTAAATAGTATACCCCTCCGGTAGGAGTATCCAAACAACCAATGATATTCATCAAAGTCGATTTCCCTGAACCCGATGGTCCCATTATTGCTACATATTCATTCTTATAAATCTTTAAGTTTATATCGCGCAAAGCAAATACCTGTTCAATACCAACCTGGTAAACTCTCGAGATATGTTGTAAATCTATCAATAATTGTCTATCTTGGTGATTATTATTTTCTGCCATAGCTACTTAAGATTTTTTTACAAAACGTGTTTTTGTCGTGTCGACTTTAATCGGCGAACCATCTTTCAGCAATTTGCTAACAGCCATAAAACTCCCTGAAATAACCTCATCGCCTTCTTTTAAGCCTTCTATAATTTCAATGTAACCTTTGTCGCTTATACCGGTTTTAACTTTTATCATTTTTGCTTTTCCTTTATCATTTAGGAAAACTACCGATGGCGGTGTTTTAAATTTTTCTTTCGTTTCGTTAGTTTCTTTCTCGATTTCCCCCGATGTTATATCAGTTGCAAGATTACCTCCTTCTAACCTAACAGTTACAGCTTGAAGTGGCACAGCGAGAACATTTTCGCGTACTTTGGTTCGAATTTCTGTGTTGCAACTCATCCCCGGTCGGAGCCGATTGTCAGGTTTCAAAAAGCGTATCTTTACTTTGAAGTTAGTAACTTCGTCCTGAGTTCCAAGTCGGCTGATTATCGCACTATGACCAGTTTCCACAACAACTCCTTTGAACTCCTCGTTTGGTATAGCGTCGACTTCAATAATAGCAGTATCACCAACTTTAACATTAACTATATCATTTTCGTCTACTTCGACAATAGCATTCATTACCGATAAATCGGCAATCTGCATAATTTCGGTACCAGCCATCTGAGCAGTTCCGACGACTTTTTCGCCTTTTTCGACCGAAAGAGAAGTAACAATACCATTTATTGGGGAATAGATTGATGTTCTTTCGTAACTTTTTTGCATTTGCTTATAAGCAGACAAAGCTTGTTGATAGCGCGAAAGGCTTGAGTGGTAACTCGCTAATGCGCGGTCGAAATTAGCTTTTGCCATCTCGAATTCCTGTTTCGAGGCAAACTCTTTCTGATAGAGCTCAGTGATTCGTTTAAGCTCGCTTTCGGCCCGAATCTTTTCGGCGAGCATTACTTCTGTTTCGAGCTTGGCTGCTTCGGCTGCCGATTTGAATTGTTCAAGTTGGGTCTCGAAAATGTCCGGCTTAATTCTTACAAGCAACTCACCTGCCCGAACTGTATCGCCTTCGCGAACACCAAGATAAATGATTTCGCCGCTCGTCTCCGAAGAAATTTTTACACTCGTCTCGGGTTGTATCTTACCTACTGCCGAAACCGTCTGCACTATCGTTCGCCTTTCAACTTTCGCTGTTGTTACCTTTATCACCTCGTCCTTTTTGCCCACAACAAATGCTACAACAACTAAAATTATTACTACAATAACTACCCCAAAAGCTACCAATCTTTTTTTCTTCGATTTTTTCTTTGCCATTTTCCACCCTTTATTGTTTTTCTTCCTTTTCAACTTCGGCATCAACAATTTTCGCTTGTTTTAAATTTCTGAGCTCCTCTAAATCATCGACTTTAAACACAGCAGTCTTTGCGACGATGTCCTGAATATTTTGACGATTTTGTGTAAGAATCAGGAAGAACCCAAAAAAGAGAACAAAGCCCCAAATAGTGTTGATTATGTTAATGATGGATAGGTTAGTCATAAGCCAAAAAAGAGTTAAAACCCCTGTGGAATTTTTTACAATATATCGAATCCACAATTGTTTTGCCAAAGCCACTTCGCCGTTGGACTTTGCAATCTTCAAACCAAGTATATACTTCCCCAAGGATATTCCTATCAAAGCTTCCGAGAGAAAGTAAAGAAAAGAAATAAAAGAAGGGATAGCCATATTAATCAAATTACTTCGATAAAACTCGTTCTGAAGTGAATTTATTAATTCGGCATCCGCACCTGCGTTTCGAATGTCCTGAAAAAGTTCCCCGTAGGCGTCCAGAAAACCATTGAATTTGTAAATCACCAAAATAATCACGGCAACCAAAAGGAAATCGACTAAAGATGCAAGAAAACGCTTTCCAAATTTGGCACGAAGTTCAAGCGATTGCAAATTTGTAAACTCTTTTTGCAAATTCAATAACCGGCGTTTCTCCTCTTCGGGGAGCTTTTCGAAACAGGCTTTGCAAATCGTAGGTGTTGCAAAGTAAAATGTCGATGGATAATCATTTTGGCATTTTTCACATATCATAATTCAACCTTTTTATTTGTTTGTAAGTAAACCAATAGCGTAAAGTAGTTCCTTTTGCGCAAGGAAATAACCATAAATTGCATTTATTTGATTTATTTTAGCATTGACAAGTAAGTTGTTTGCCAAGATAAAATCTGTTACACTTGCCGCGCCAACACGGTATCGTTCGCGGGCACTCTCGAAGTTTTTTTCGGCTGCTTCAACGGACTTTTTCGTTGCCGAGATCTGCTTTTCCGCAGATTCAAGGTTATTAATTGCTTGAATAAGCTGCGTCTTTAAATTGAATTCCAATTGTACTTTTTGGGTTTCCAGTTCAATTATCTGGGCTTTGGCAAGTTCAATCTGGTAATTTGTTCTAAAGTTCTCGAAAATTGGAACACGAAGGGACAAACCAACAAAAGACCTACCCAATTCCGAAAACTTATTGAACTCGTTGTTTGCCCACGACCAACCACCATAAGCCGAAAGAGTAGGGAAATAGTTGGCACGAGCAATGGTTAGATTGGCTTGACTGGCAGATATTTGCTGTTCCAAAGCAAGCAAGTCCTTCCTGTTCGATAAAACTTTTGGAAGCACTTTCTCGATGGAACCAAATTGTGAACGAAATTGCGAGATCTCATCATCGGAAAAGTTCGAAGGGATATCTTTTTCGGAAATCTCAATTCTGACATCCGGTTCCAAGCCCATCGAGGCAAGGAGCATTGCTTTGGCATTTTTAAGTTCATTTTCAGCTTCGATGATCAATATATCCTTATTTGCAAGTTCAGCTTCTTGGGTTAGGACACTGGTAATTGGAATCGAACCAGCTTCGTAAAGCGCACGAACCCTTTCGAGTTCCTTCAAGCCAAGCTCATAATCCTTGCGTCTTGCTTCGAGTATTTTACTTAGCCTAAGAGCATTTACGTAGGCACGATACACGCCAATTTCAATTTCTGCCATCGTTTGTGAGTAAGATGAAAAAGCAGAATTAAGCCTTTCTTTTGCGGAGTTGTATTGTGCTTCACGACTGAAACCATCGAAAAGGTTGTAATTCAACGATAGCGACATATTGTAAGAATTTGGTTCGATTTTACCTACAACAATAGTTTGGCCACCAATATTTATCTTTTGCCCAGCTTCAACATTTAATTGGCGGGTGTAACCCATATTAAAAGTTGCCGAAGGCAAGAAATTACCAAAAGCTGAGGTAATTTCTGCACCAGCCGTCGAGATTTTGGCTTCAGCAACCTTCACACGCGGATTCTTCTGGCGCGCAATTTTCAAACACTCACTAAGCGTGTAAACCTGTTGTTCACCTTTTTCCTGAGCAATCAAATTAATTGGAAGTAATAATGAAAATAATAACAAAATCTTCTGTTTCATATTTTCCTTTACAAAAGCTTAAAACAAAAATACGGATTTAGTAAAAAAAAGTTGCAATTAGATCTCTGTCAAAAACTTTTGTGCAACAAACCGTTTTAAAACTCCATAGCATTGAACCGGCATTGTTCATTTTAGAGCCGATGAACTTCGAGTAGGAAAAAGTCTTAAAATTTGTGCCACACCTCGAAGGGTGTGGCACAAGCACCTTGCACACAAAAATTAATTACTTATTTAATAACGACAACCCTTATAATTTTGGAGTAATTTCCCGAAAGTAGGCGCAAGGCATAAACACCCGAAGAGATTTGTTCCGTGGAGATTTGAATTGCATAGTTCCCACTTTTGACAAATTCGTTCAATAGTGGAATAACAGAACCAGTTTCAAGATTTATTAAATCCAACTTTGTTATGCCATCGAAGCCAATACCAAAACTAACTTCGAAGTTTGAAGAATTCACTGGATTTTGATTAATCTCAAGGAAGTAATTAGTCAAAGCAACTTCAATAGGTCTGATATCGACAACGCAAGCATTGATGACAATAAAGCAACTATCGCCTGTGGGAACAACACACTTGTCGCGCTCGTGGAATGTAATATCACCAATATATGGATAAAAGACTTTAGCATCTGTTAACATCAGCAACATATTTGGTCGAGCTAATTCTCCATCTCCACTAATTGGATTCTTTCCACTGGCCTGAATATGCAATCTGGAAAAGCTCTCATCAATCACGCTTTCGGTCGCAGAAATTGTCCAAGTGTTATCGAGAATACTACCTTTTTCAATTGAAATGAATTTGAGCCAATCTGTCTTGTATATAATATCATATTCAAATGAAGTTATACCAGCATCTCTCCAATTTTTGGAATTGGCAGATGTTACCAATGTAATGTTATAGCCAGGGGCAAGATGCAAATCGGCACCAAAGTCTCTAAGGGTAAGTTGAACGGGAACGTTGTATCCAATCCCAACAAGTTCAACATAATAATTGTTGCCAACATCACTGAAAACACGCAGCAAAGCTCGGAAATTGCCAGGTTTATCGGGCGAGAACTTTACCTTGACTTTAACTGAACTTTGCTGTGGTATAGACAACGGGAAAGTAGCACCAACAAGCTCAAAGTTGGTAACATTTCCCGAATCAAATACAACACTATCAATGATGGCAGCAGTTGTGGAACTTGTATTTGTAATCGTAAACTCTTTAATGGGTTCGTCGCAAAGCAGAACAAGACCATAATTAATGGAATCAACCACAATCCCTTTCTCAATTCCATAACCAATAACCTCGGTGCGTGTTGTTATAATCGAATCAGGGGCAGGCGAGGCATCATTTACCACATCAACATATGCGAGCCTTTTGTTTACAGCGCGCGGAGTGAATCGAACAGGCAACACCAAAGAATCGCCCATAGGTAAGGTTATCTTTGATGGTGGCTGAGTAACCCAAACGAATTCATTCAAAGTATTTTGATTCCAGTTTATTGATTCAATATAAAGGTCGGCACTAGTACTTGTAGACTTAATTACAACAGCACCTACATCTGGATGTTGAGTACCAACAAGAACGGGCGGTTGAAATTCATAGCCTCGTACTTCGATTTTTGGTAAATATCCAAACCCGTGAAGCGAGCCAACAACAGTTCCTGGCTCAATATTGTCGTCGGGATGAAATTCAGGAACAACTGTATTATTGTGGTCAAACTCATCTTTCGGTTCATAGAGTATAGTTATTTCAATTTCACGAATACCAGAAGAACCAGACTCAGGCATTAAGTCCACAGGGGCGCCTGGTGTTGGTTGGGGATTAATACCACCGGGCTTAATACGGAAATGCGGACTATTCGACCCAAGTTTGATGTCAGTTACACGGACCTTAGAAGTTCCTGCGTTACGCAAATATACTTTGCCTTCATTAGAAGTGCCTACACGCCGTCGTTGCCAGTCATAATCTGTAATGTATGGTCCCGGCTGAATACCAACACCCATCCAATT
>Ga0197142_1001451_pt1 | contig 21762 bp, 22 predicted proteins | sample GBS60_MetaG_FD_148614 | JGI IMG/M metagenome (GOLD analysis project Ga0197142, IMG submission 148614) | Sediment microbial communities from Great Boiling Springs, Gerlach, Nevada, United States - GBS 60_MetaG | ecosystem: Environmental > Aquatic > Thermal springs > Hot (42-90C) > Sediment... | reverse complement strand
GGGGAGGGGGTAAGGGCCCACGGCCCTTAGCCCCCTCCCCCCAAAAACCCACACGAGGCATTTTATGGGAGAGAGGGTGGAGATTCGGTTGGCGGGTTCTGGGGGTCAGGGGGTGATTTTGGCCGGGGTGATTTTGGCGGAGGCGGCGGGGGTGTATGAGGGGGGGGAGGTGGCTCAGACGCAGAGTTATGGGCCGGAGGCCCGGGGTGGTGCGTCCCGGGCGGAGGTGGTGATCAGTGACGGGGAGATTGATTATCCCCGGGCGATGCAGCCGGACATCCTTTTGTGTCTGAGTCAGCGGGCCTGTGATGCGTATGTGTTTGATGTGAAGCCGGGGGGGATGGTGGTGGTGGATTCCGGTTTGGTGCAGCATCTTCCCACCACCCGGGCGGTGGCCTTGCCCTTTACGGAGATTGCCCGGCGGGAGGTGGGGGAGGGGATGATGGCCAACATTGTGGCCCTGGGGGCGTTGGTGACCCTCACCGGGGTGGTGTCCATGAGGAGTCTGGAGGCGGCGGTGGCCGCCCGCATCCCCCCCGGGCACCGGGAGGCGGCCCGCAAGGCCCTGGAGGCGGGGGCGGCTGCGGCCCGGGAATATCTCAACCGCAGGGAGGCCCCGCGGCCGACGGCGTGAGCGATGGCGATCCTTTTTGATCTCCTCATTGTTTATCTCCTGGCGGTGGCGGTGATTTTTGTCTGCCATCGCCTGGGGATCCCGCCTGTGGTGGGGTTCATCCTCACCGGGGTTCTGGCGGGGCCCCAGGGGTGGGGGCTCATCAAGGCGGCCCACGAAGTGGAGATCCTGGCGGAGATCGGGGTCATTTTGCTCCTTTTCACCATCGGCATTGAATTCTCCTATGCCAATCTTCTGCAGCTGCGGCGCTCGGTGCTGGTGGGGGGGCCGCTTCAGGTGCTGCTCACCGGGCTTTTCTTCTTTTTCTTGTCCTGGAAAATGGCCGGCCTGAAGGTGGGGGAGGCGGTGTTCGTGGGCTTTCTCATGGCCCTGAGCAGCACCGCCATCGTGCTCAAGGTGCTGCAGAGCCGGGCGGAGGTGGAGACGCCCCATGGCAACACCGCCTTGGGGATTCTTATTTTCCAAGACATCATCATTGTGCCCATGATGCTCTTCATCCCGTTTCTGGCCGGGGTGGGGGGGAACGAAGTGGGCCGCAGGTTCCTCCTCCTTTTTCTGGAGGCCGCGGTGATCTTGGCCGCGGTGATTGTAGGCGCCAAGTATGTGGTGCCCCAGGTTCTCTATCAGATCGCCCGCACCCGGGACCGGGAGATCTTCCTTCTGGCGGTTTTGGTGCTGTGTTTTCTGGTGGCCTGGGCCACCGCGGCGGCGGGCCTCTCTTTGGCCCTGGGGGCCTTTCTGGCCGGCCTGGTTCTCTCGGAGACGGAGTACAGCCACCAGGCCCTGGGGAACATCCTGCCTTTTAGGGATGTCTTCTCCAGCATCTTTTTCATTTCCATCGGCATGCTCCTCAATGTGGAGTTTCTGCTGCACCACCCGGTGAGCATTGTCTGCTCGGGAGCCCTGGTGCTGGCGGTCAAGACCCTGATTGCCGGCGGCGCCGCGGTGCTGCTGGGCTATCCTCTGCGCACCGGCATCCTGGTGGGTCTGGCCCTCTGCCAGGTGGGCGAGTTCTCCTTTGTGCTGGCCAAGGCCGGGGTGGCCCAGGGTCTGCTTTCCGGGGATCATTACCAGCTCTTTTTGGATGTCTCGGTCCTCACCATGGCCCTCACTCCTTTCATCATGGCCGGGGCCCCCCGGGTGGCGGAGCTGGCCCTGCGCCTGCCCCTGCCGGCCCGCTGGCTCAGGGGCTCTTTCCTGCCGGTAGCCCCTGCCGAGGCTGCGGTCCAGGATCACCTGATCATCGTGGGTTTCGGGGTCACCGGCCGCAACCTGGCCCGGGCCGCCCGCATGGGGGGCATCCCCTATGTGGTCATTGAGATGAACCCGGAGACGGTGCGCACCGAGCGCCGCAAGGGGGAGCCCATCTACTACGGGGACGCCACCAACCCGGAGATCCTGGAGGTGGCGCATCTGAAGGCGGCCCGCATCGTGGTGGTGGCCATCAATGATCCGGCGGCCACCCGGCGCATCACCGAGCAGGTGCGGCAGCTCCATCCCACGGTGTATCTTCTGGTGCGCACCCGTTATCTCATGGAAATGCCGGTCCTGTATGAATTGGGGGCCGATGAGGTCATCCCTGAGGAGTTTGAGACCTCGGTGGAGATCTTCACCCGGGTGCTGAGGAAGTATCTGCTCCCCCGGGATGAGATTGAGCGCTTCATCCAGGAGGTGCGGGCCGAGGGCTACCGCATGCTGCGCACCCCGTCCCGGGAAGGCGCCACCCTGGCGGACCTGCGGCCGCATCTCAAGGACATGGAGATCACCACCGTGCGCCTGGCTGAGGGCGCGCCCCTGGCAGGGAAGACCCTGGCCCAGATGGAGCTGCGCAAAAAGTATGGGCTCACGGTCCTGGCGGTGCGCCGCAACGGCGAGATGGTCTTCAACCCCGATCCGGACCTGGAGCTGGTGGCCGGGGATTTGTTGATCATTTTGGGCGCGCCGGAAAAGATCGCCAAGGGGGGCTTCCTCTTCCGGGGAGCGGAGGATAGTAAACGATGAAGGAATTAAAGGTCAGCCATCTTGCTTTTAGTGATGAATCACATTGGAATAAAGGCAGGTATCGGGGAATTGGATTAGTAACTATAGGTATTAATAAATATGAAGAATCAAAAAAACAAATACTCTCAATATTAAATGAATCAAATATTGAGGAAATCAAATGGCAAAAAATTCAGGGGGCAAAATATCGTTTTGCGGCTCTCAAATTATGCGAATTTGCCATTATATCAGCAATTAATAATATACTCCGCATCGATGTATTAGTTTGGGATATTGAAGACAATAGACACAAAATTAAAAGAAGGGATGATATTGCCAATTTGCAACGCATGTATTATCATTTATTGCATTATGTATTAAAAAAATGCTGGCCAGACAACCTTATATGGGAATTACGTCCAGATGATCATCATGGTATTGACTGGCAAAATTTAAAAAACTTTTTATCAAAAAAAGAAATTGATATTGGGATAATTAATATTGATTTATTTAAAGATAAAACATTTAAATTATTAATACGTCATGCTTTTCATATAAGCGATATCTGCCCCAAAGATTCAAAAAGTGAGCCTTTTATTCAATTAGCTGACTTTTTTGTAGGAATTGTGATTTTTTCCAGGGAGCATTATAAAAAATTTAATTTATGGAAAATAGACAAGGGCCTCAATTAGCATTAATTGAACAAGAAATTGATAATATCAGCATAAGTGAGAATGAAAGATTTCAGATATTAGACTCATTTAATCAAATGTGCAAAAAAAACAAATTACAGATAAGTTTGGATGGAAGCAAGGGATTAAGATCGAAAAATCCTAACAAACCCATTAATTTCTGGTGGTATGAACCCAAGCATGACAAAGACAAAGCACCTACGAAGTGAAATTCAATAAGAGGTTAAAATGCTCAAAGAAGCCATTCTCAAAGTGGTGCAGCGGCAGGACCTCACGGCAGAGGAAATGACCGCCGCCATGGAGGCCATCATGGGGGGGGAGGCCACCGACGCCCAGATCGCCGCCTTCATCACCGCCCTGCGCATGAAGGGCGAAACGGTGACGGAGATCACCGCCGCCGCCCGGGTGATGCGGGCCAAGGCCACCCGCATCCCTTTGGGGGACAACCTGGTGGACCTGGACCGGGATGAAATCAACGTGGACTGGGAGACCATCGTGGACACCTGCGGCACCGGCGGGGACGCCACCCAGACCTTCAACGTCAGTACCACCACCGCCTTCGTGGTGGCCGGCGCGGGGCTTAGGGTGGCCAAACACGGCAACCGGGCGGTCTCCAGCCGCTGCGGCAGTGCCGATGTCATCGAGGCCCTGGGCATCAACCTCTCCCTCACCCCGGAGCAGGTGGCCCAGTGCATCCAGGAGGTGGGGATCGGCTTTCTTTTCGCCCCCCAGCTCCATGGGGCCATGCGCTTTGCCATCGGCCCCCGCCGGGAGATCGGCATCCGCACCATCTTCAACATCCTGGGGCCCCTCACCAACCCCGCGGGGGCCAACGTCCAGGTGCTGGGGGTGTATGAGCCCGGGCTCACCGAGCCCCTGGCCCAGGTGCTCCATAATCTGGGGACCCGCCGGGCCTTTGTGGTCTATGGCGAGGGCTCCTACGATGAGATCAGCATCGTGGGCCCCACCCGGGTGAGTGAACTCAAGGACGGCCAGGTGCGCACCTACACCATCACCCCGGAGGACTTCGGGCTCAAAAGGGCGACCCTGGCGGACATCCGGGGGGGCGATGTCTTTGAGAACGCCCGCATCGTGCGCCGGGTGCTGGCCGGGGAGGGGGGGCCCAAGGAGGACATGGTGGCCCTGAATGCCGCCGCGGCCTTCATTGCTGCGGACCTGGTCCCGGATTTTCCCGCCGGCATCGCCCTCGCCCGGGAGGTGATCCACTCCGGCAAGGCCCTGGCGAAACTGGAGGCCCTGGTGGCCAAAAGCAAAAGTTTTGGGGGAGGGAGCTAAGGGCCGGCGGCTCCTTACCCCCACCCCCAAGCCCATAAAGGATCGGGAGGCGGGGCATCAGCGGCGGGCAGGGGCGGCGTTTTCTGGCCCTCTCCCGGATACCCAAAGGAACACATGGATTTCTTAGCCAAAATCGTGGCCCACACGCTGAAGGAGTCCCTAAAGCTCTTTGAGTCGGGAAAACTGGCGGCCTTCAAGGCGGCCCTGGCTACGCGGCCCCGGCCCCGGAGCCTCAAGAAGGCCCTGGAGGATGCGCCGGGGCGGGCCGTCATCGCCGAGGTGAAGCGGGCCTCCCCCTCCAAGGGGGAGCTGGCCCCGGGGCTGGACCCGGTGGAGCTGGCCCGGATCTATGAGAGAAACGGCGCCGCGGCCATCTCGGTCCTCACTGAGCGGCGGTATTTCCACGGCTCCCCGGAATTTATTCAGGAGATCAAACTGGAGGTGAAACTCCCGGTCCTGCGCAAGGACTTCATCCTGGAGCCGGTCCAGGTGTATGAGAGCGCCGCCCTGGGCGCGGACGCCCTGCTTTTGTTGACCCAGGTGCTGGACGCCGGGAAACTGAGGGCTCTTCTGCTTTTGACCCGCTCCCTGGGGCTGGAGGCCCTGGTGGAGGTGCACACCCGGGAGGAGATGGAGACCGCGCTTTCGGCGGGCGCCGACCTCATCGGCATCAACCACCGGGATCTCCACACCTTTGAGATGCATATGGACCGGGCCCTGGAGCTGGCGCCGTTGGCCCCGCCGGGAGTGACTTTGGTGGCGGCGAGCGGCCTCAAGGGCCCCCAGGACCTGGCCCGCCTGGAGGCAGGGGGTATCCGGGCCTTCCTCATCGGCGAGAGCCTGGTAACCTCCGGGGACCCGGGGGCCAAGCTGCGGGAATTTTTGGGGGTTGCTCCATGAACGCTCACATCCGGGTGAAAATCTGCGGCCTCACCGATCCGGAGGACGCCCGGCTGGCGGCGGCGCTGGGGGCCCACGCCCTGGGGTTTATCTTTTATCCGCCAAGCCCCCGCTCTGTCAGCCCGGAGCAGGCCCGGGAGATCATCCGGCAGCTGCCGCCTTTCGTCCTCACCGTGGGGGTGTTTGTGGACGAAGAGCTGGACGCGGTGCGGGAGATCGCCGCTCTGGCCGGGCTGGACTGGGTCCAGCTCCACGGCAATGAATCCCCGGACTACTGCCGGGCCCTGGGCCGCCGGGTCATCAAAGGCTTCCGGGTCCAGGGCGAAGAGACCCTGCCGCTCCTGGCCCCCTACCGGGGGGTGGTCCAGGCCTTCCTCCTGGACACCTACCGGCCGGGGCTGCCCGGCGGCACCGGCGAGACCTTTGACTGGCAGCTGGCGCACCGAGCCAGGGACTACGGCCCCATCATCCTGGCCGGCGGCCTCACCCCGGACAATGTGGCCGAGGCCATCCGGGCCGCCCGGCCCCAGGCGGTGGATGTGGCCAGCGGGGTGGAAGCCGCTCCCGGGAAGAAAGACCCGGCCAAACTCCGGGCCTTTATGGAGGCGGTATGGACTGCCGGGGGAGGGGGCTGAGGGCCGCACGCCCGTACCCCTTCTCCGGGGGAACGGGGTTTCCCCGGCCTTCCCCCAAAAACATAAGGAGGCGTTATGTTACCTGATCGGCGGGGGCATTTCGGCCCGTACGGCGGCCGGTTTGTGCCCGAAACCCTCATGCCGGCCCTGCTGGAGCTGGAGCGGGAGTACCGGCGCATCCGCCGGGACCCGGAGTTCCGGCGGGAGTTGGCCTGGTATCTGAGGGAATATGTGGGGCGCCCGACGCCCCTGTATTTCGCCCGGCATCTCACGGAGCGCCTGGGGGGGCCCAGGGTTTATCTCAAACGGGAGGACCTCTCCCACACCGGCGCCCACAAGATCAACAATACCATGGGCCAGGGGCTGCTCGCCCGGCGCATGGGTAAAAAACGGCTCATTGCCGAGACCGGGGCGGGCCAGCACGGGGTGGCCACCGCCACGGTGGCGGCGCTTCTGGGCCTTGAGTGCGACATCTACATGGGCACGGAGGACATCCGCCGCCAGCGCCTCAATGTCATGCGCATGCGGCTCCTGGGGGCCCGGGTGGTGCCGGTGCAGTCCGGGAGCTGCACCCTCAAGGATGCCATGAACGAAGCCATCCGGGATTGGGTGACCAACGTGCGGCATACCTATTACGTCATCGGCTCGGTGGCGGGGCCGCACCCCTACCCCATGCTGGTGCGGGACTTCCAGGCGGTCATCGGGCAGGAGGCCCGGGCCCAGATCCTGCGCCAGACCGGGAAGCTCCCTGCGGTCCTGGTGGCCTGCGTGGGCGGCGGCAGCAACGCCATGGGCCTGTTTCACCCTTTCCGGAACGATCCGGTGCGCTTCATCGGGGTGGAGGCCGCCGGCCACGGCCTGGAGAGCGGCCAGCACTCCGCCACCCTGGTGGCCGGCAGCGTGGGGGTGCTTCATGGCGCTTTGAGCTACCTCCTCCAGGACCCCTGGGGCAATATCCGGGAGGCCCACTCCCTGGCCCCGGGTCTGGATTACCCCGGGGTGGGCCCGGAGCATGCCTTCTTCAAGGACAGCGGCCGGGCCGAATATGTGGCGGTGACCGACGAAGAGGCCCTGGAGGGCTTCAAAATCCTGGCCCAGACCGAGGGGATTCTGCCCGCCCTGGAGAGCGCCCACGCCCTCGCCTACCTGAAGAGACTGGCCCCGGAATACGGCCCCGAGGACAGCATCATCGTCAACCTCTCCGGCCGGGGCGACAAAGACGTGGAAGCCGTGGCGGATATCCTGGAAAAAGAGCTGGGCGGGAAATGAACCCGGCGGGGCAGGGCCTCCGTGCAGGGCATCCCGCCAATATATTTTTCTGATGGAAAGGGCGGCAGAAAGAGGGCTGCAGTGTTCCTGCCCTGACCGCTTCTGGAGAGCTTCATGAATCGCATTGCGCAGGTTTTCCGGCGCCTCAAGGCCAGAGGCGAAAAGGCGCTCATTCCCTTCATCACCGCGGGGGATCCGGATCTGGAGACCAGCCGCCGCCTGGCCCTCACCCTGGCCCGGAGCGGCGCCGACATCCTGGAGCTGGGCATCCCCTTCTCCGACCCCCTGGCGGACGGCCCCACCATCCAGGCTGCCAGTCAGCGGGCCCTTAAGGCCGGGGCCACCTTTCCCGCGGTCCTGGAGCTGGCCGGCCGCCTCCGCCAGGACCTGGACCTCCCCCTGGTGCTCATGGGGTACTACAACCCCATCCTGCAGCACGGTCTGGAAAAGACCGCCCGGGAAGCGGCGGAGTGCGGGGTGGACGGCTTCATCATCCCGGATCTGCCCCTGGAGGAGGCGGAGCCCTGGCGCCGGGCGGCGGTGGCCCACGGCGTGGCCCCCATCTTTCTCGCCGCGCCCACCAGCGGGCCGGAACGCCTCCGCCGCCTGGGCCGGCTCACCCGGGGATTTCTCTATTATGTGTCCATCACCGGCATCACCGGGGCCCGGCGGGAGTTGCCTCCGGAACTGGCGGAGGCCCTCCGGGAGGTGCGCCGCCTCGTCTCCTGCCCGGTGGCGGTGGGTTTCGGTATCTCCACCCCCGAGCAGGTGGCCGGGCTGGCCCCGTATGTGGACGGCGTGGTGGTGGGAAGCGCCATTGTGGAGCGGGTGGCCCGCCTGCAGGGCGAGGCCCTGCTCCAGGAGATCGGCGATTTTGTGGCGGCCCTGAAGGCGCCCTTGCGGCCCTCCGGGGCCTGAGGGGGAGGCGGATGGAGGTCAGCATCCGGGAGGCGCGGCAGGAGGATCAGGATCGGGCCGAAGCCCTGGTCCGGGCGGCCTATGCCGAATTCCGGCCGGAGTTCCCGGAGGAGATCTGGCAGAAGTGGATGGAGAATGTCTCCCGGGCGGTGCATGCCCCGGAAGGGGTGCTGCTGCTGGCCGAGGTGGCGGGGGAGCTGGCCGGGGTGGTGAAGTTCTACCCGGACGCCCGCCAGTCCGGTCTGGGGAAGTGGCCCGCCGGGGCCGCCTCCATGCGGGTGCTGGCGGTGGACCCCCGCTTCCGGGGCCACGGGGTGGGCAGCCGCCTGGTGGAGGAGTGCCTCCGGCGGGCCAGGTCCTTGGGGATCCGCACCATTTATCTGTACACCGGGGAGTTCATGCACGCCGCCCGCCGGATCTACGAACGCCTGGGCTTTGTCCGGGCTCCGGAATTCGAGAAAACCCCCGGCCCTCTTGCCTACCGGCTGACAATGACAGAGTGAGCCCGGGAGGGCTGAGGTTCGTGGCCCCTTACCCCCACCCCATCCCCGATGGGGGAAACCCCAGGGAGTGGGGTAATCTTATCGCAGCCGGCCGGTAATGAGGATATCCGGGCCCAGGCGGCGGATGGTGAGTTCCCGGGCCAGATGTGCCTCGGCCAGGTGGCGCACCCCCTGGCCCGCAATCATGGGATAGCCCTCCTTGCCCCCCAGGATTTTGGGGGCGTAGAAGAAATAGAAGCGGTCCACCAGCCGGGCGTCGAAAAAGGAACCCAGGGTTTCGGACCCCCCTTCCACCAGCAGACTGGTGATCTTGCGTTTCCCCAGGCGCTCCAGAAGGGGCCTGAGAGCCACCCGCCCCTGGTCCTCCGGCAGAATGAGGACCTCAGCCCCCAATTGCCTCAGCTCCAGCACCCGCTCCGCCGGGGCCTGGGGGGTGGTGGCGATGAGGGTGGGGGCGGGAGAATCCAGGTGCAGCAGCCGGGCGGTGGTGGGGAGGCGCAGGGTGCTGTCCAGCACGATGCGCAGCGGATCCTTATGGCGCCTCACCATGGTTTGGGAGCCGGTGTCCGGCGCCGCCTCCCGGGAAGAGGGACCAGCCTCTCCCATCACAGGGTGCAGGGCCGGGGTGCCGGCGGCCGGGGAGGGGCCTTTCCGCCCCTGGCCCGGGACCGTCTCCAGGCGCCGCGGTCCTGCCAGGCGCACGGTGAGCTGGGGGTCGTCGGCGAGCACCGTGCCCACCCCCACCAGGACCGCATCACATTCATGGCGCAGCCGGTGGCCCAACGCCCGGGCCTTGACCCCGGTGAGCCATTTGGATTCTCCGGTCACCGTGGCGATGCGCCCGTCCAGGGAGCAGGCCGCCTTGGCGATGACAAAGGGCAGGCCGGAGGTCACCCACTTGATCCAGGCTTCATTGAGCCGCCGGGCCTCCTCCTCCAGGACCCCCAGCCGGACCTCCAGCCCCCGGCCGGCCAGAAACTGAGCGCCGCCCCCGGTGACGTGGGGGTTGGGATCCTCCATGGCGATGACCACCCGGGAGACCCCCGCGGCCAGGACCGCCTGGGTGCAGGGCGGGGTGAGGCCCTGATGGTGGCAGGGCTCCAGGGTGACATACAGGGTGGCCCCCCGGGCCCGCTCCCCCGCTTGGGCCAGGGCCTCCACCTCGGCGTGGGGGGCGCCGTAGCGCCGGTGCCAGCCCCGGCCGACGATCTCGCCGTCCCGCACCACCACCGCGCCCACCATGGGGTTGGGGGAGACCCAGCCGGCGCCCCGGGCCGCCAGCTTCAGGGCCAGTCTCATGTACTGCTCATCGGCCATGGCAGGAGAAACCCCGAAGGAGGCGGAACCTCAGCCGCGGGCGCCGGTCGCGCCGCCGGGGTGGGTGGCCCGGGCATAGGCCGCCTTCAGGCCCGCCTGGATGATGAGCTCCGCCGGGATGGTCTCATAGACCCGGTCAGCAAGCTTCAGGGTGCGGCACTCCGTGTCGCCGCAGGGTCCGCAGCAGGGGCTTTGGCCCACTTCCGCGCCCAGCCACTGTTCCAGCTCCCGGCCGTCAATAAGGATGCGGTTGGAGCGCAGAGGCTCCAGGGAGAATTCCGCCGGGCTGAGGGCCTCCTGCTCCAGGGTGAAGCTCAGGCCCACCGGGCCCAGGGCCTTGGTGAGGAAGCGGAGGGCCTTGAAGAGCTCCTGCTCGGTGGCGCCGCAGCGGTCGCAGGTGCGGCCCTGCTCGTCCACCAGTCTCTGCCAGGTGATCACTATGGGGTGCATCTCTTCTCCGGGTGATGCAGGGATGGAAGGTCGCCCCCTGTCCTTCGCCTGCCGGGCCAGGGGGCGGGCTTGGAAGACCTGGCGGCTGGAGGGGGATAACCGGCGGGTCCTGTCGGGGAGGCGCCCAAGGATGGGCGATTTGCTCTCTTCTCCCTCTGCCGGGCGCCTCACTTTTCCCCCCCGCCCGGGCGGGAGGCCAGGAGGTTGCGGATTTCCTCCATGAAGTCGGTGGCGTCGGCAAAGTGGCGGTACACGGAAGCAAAGCGCACATAGGCCACCTCGTCCCACTCCCGGAGTTTGGCCATCACCCGCTCGCCGATCCAGGAGGAGGGCACTTCCCGCTGGCCGCTTTCCAGCAGCTCCCGCTCCAGGTCATCCAGGAAATTCTCGATGGTGTCGATGGAGACCGGCCGCTTCTCGCAGGCCTTTTTGATGCCCTCCGCCACCTTGGCCCGCTGGTAGGGCTCCCGGCGGCCGTCCTTCTTGACGATGAGGGGGAGGGTCTCCTCCACCTGCTCATAGGTGGTGAAGCGGCGGCCGCACTTCAGGCACTCCCGGCGGCGCCGGATGGCATTGGCCTCCCGGCTGGGGCGGGAGTCGATGACCCGGTTCCGGGTGCTGTGGCAGAAGGGGCAACGCATGGCGGCAGGGGGGCCTCACGGCAGCCACTCAGCGGCAAAGAGGGGGAAGCTGCGGCAGAAATCCCGCACCTGGGCCTCCAGCTTCCGCAGGAATTCCGGATCGTCGTGGGCCAGGAGGGCCTGGTGGATGAAATCGGCAATCACCCGCATCTCCTGCTCCTTCATGCCCCGGGTGGTGACCGCCGGGGTGCCGATGCGGATGCCGCTGGTGATCTTGGGGGGGTGCGGGTCAAAGGGGATGGCGTTTTTGTTCACCGTGATACCCGCCAGATCCAGGGCCTCCTCCGCCTCCCGGCCGGTGAGCCCCTGGGGGGTGACATCCACCAGGAGCAGATGGTTGTCCGTGCCCCCGGCCACCAGCCGATAGCCCCGGGCAGTGAATTCCTCCGCCAGGATCTTGGCGTTGGCCACAATCTGCTGCTGGTAGCGGATGAACTTGGGGCTTAAGGCCTCCTTCAAGGCCACCGCCTTGGCGGCGATGATGTGCATGAGGGGTCCGCCCTGAATGCCGGGAAAGATCTGGCTGTCCAGGGTCTTGGCGTACTTCTCCTGGGCCAGGATGAGGCCGCCCCGGGGGCCCCGCAAAGTCTTGTGGGTGGTGGAGGTGACGAAATCCGCCACCGGCACCGGGTTGGGATGCAGGCCGGCGGCCACCAGCCCGGCAATGTGGGCCATGTCCACCAAAAGGTAGGCGCCCACCTCCTCGGCGATGGCGGCGAAGCGCTCGAAGTCCAGCAGGCGGGGATAGGCGCTGGCCCCGGCGATGATGAGCTTGGGGCGGTGCTTCCGGGCCAGGGCGGCCACCTGCTCAAAGTCCACCCGCTCTGTCTCCCGGTCCACCCCGTAGCTCACCGCCTGAAAGAGGCGGCCGGAGAAATTCACCGCCGCCCCGTGGGAGAGGTGCCCGCCGTGGGCCAGGTCCATGCCCAGGATAGTATCCCCCGGCTTCAGGACGGCGAAGTAAATGGCCATGTTGGCCTGGGTGCCGGAATGGGGCTGGACGTTGGCATAGGGGGCGCCGAACAGGGCCTTGGCCCGCTCGATGGCCAGCGTCTCGGCGATATCCACAAACTCACAGCCGCCGTAGTAGCGCCGGTCGGGATAGCCCTCGGCGTACTTGTGGGTGAGGATGGAACCCTGGGCTGCCAGCACCGCGTCGCTGACGAAGTTCTCCGAGGCGATGAGCTCCAGCTTGCTCAGCTGGCGCTGGTGCTCCAGTTCAATGGCCCGGAAGATCTCCGGGTCGGCGTGGGCCAGGGCCCCCATCATAGGGCAGGCGGGCTCAGCGGGTTTCGTCTTCATGGCTCAGTTTCGGAGGCCGGCTCCCGGGCTTCCGCGGCCAGTCGCTCCAGCAGTTCCAGCCGTTCGGCGTGCCGGCCACCCTCAAAGGGGGTGGTGAGCCACACCCGCACGATCTGCCGGGCCAGGGCGGGGTCCACCACCCGGCCGCCCAGCACCAGGAGATTGGCGTCGTTGTGGCGTCGGCTCATTTCGGCGGTATAGAGATCGTGGCACAGGGTGGCCCGGATGCCCGGAAACCGGTTGGCCACCACACTCATGCCCAGGCCGGTGCCGCAGATGAGGATGCCCCGGCGCCCCGGCCGGGCCCGGAGGGCGTCCACTACCTTCTTGGCATAGACGGGGTAGTGCACCGATTCGTCCGGCCCGGCACAACCCAGATCCTCAACGGGCACCCCCATTTCCCTCAGCAGGGCCACAACTTCGGTCTTCAGGTGGTAGCCGGCATGGTCGCAGCCGATGGCCAGGACTTCAACTTCAGGCGGCAGCCCGGGCCTTGATGAAGCTGATGACATCCCCCACGGTCCTCAATTTTTCCGCTTCTTCATCGGCGATCTCGAAGCCGAACTCCTCTTCCATGGCCATGATGAGCTCCACCAGGTCCAGCGAGTCGGCGCCCAGATCGTCCACGAACACCGCGTCCGGGGTGACCTCGGAGCGGTCCACCCCCAGTTTGTCCACCACGATGTTGATGACCTTTTCTTCCAGTGATGCCATGAACCCTGTCCTCCTTCATTATACCATCAGCATGCCGCCATTCACATGGATGACCTGGCCGGTGATGTAGCCCGCCTGGGGCGAGGCCAGAAAGGCCACCACGTGGGCCACTTCTTCGGGGGTGCCGAACCGGCCCATGGGGATCTGGGCCAGCATCAGCTCCCTGGTCTTCTCCGGCAGGGCCTCGGTCATGTCAGTGGTGATGAAGCCCGGGGCCACCGCGTTTACCGTGATATTGCGGGAGGCGAGCTCCCGGGCCACCGCCTTGGTGAGCCCGGCGAGCCCCGCCTTGGAGGCGGCGTAATTGGCCTGGCCGGGATTGCCCATGAAGCCCACCACCGAGCTGATATTGATGATGCGGCCGAAGCGCTGCCTGAGCATGGGTTTGGCCGCCGCCCGGAGGCAGTAAAAGGCCCCGGTGAGGTTCACCGCCAGCACCTGGCCCCAGTCTTCGTCCTTGAGGCGCACCACCAGCTGGTCCCGGGTGATGCCGGCGTTGTTCACCAGGATGTCCAGGCGGCCGCACTCCTTGACTATGCCCTCCACCGCCGCCTCCACCTGGGCGGCGTCGGCGACGCTGAAGGTGAGGAGCCGGGCCGTGGCCCCCTTCTCCTCCACCATGGCCGCGGTGACGGGAGGGTCCTCCCAGGCCACGTCGTTGAGATAGAGCACCCGCCCCGGGGCCGCCAGGGTGGCGGCAATCACCCGCCCGATCCCCCGGGCCGCGCCGGTGATGAGGGCTACCTGCGGTTCCGCCATGATCCTTCCCTTCCCGGTGCGACGATGCACCCGCCGACATTAACGCTAAAACATAAAACGAATGCGAAAAAAAAGGAACCCCTCTGCCAGCTTTTTCCCCGGAACCCCGAAGGCGGAGCCGCCCCCCGGCCGGGACTCAGACCGGGACCGGGAAGCCGGTCCCGGGGCGATCCGTGAGGCACACGGAAGGGGCTGGGGACCGTCACCCCGGCCGGTCTCCCTGGCCGCGGACCGCCTGCCCCCGCCGGGATCCGCCGCCGCTAGCCCCGGTCCCGGCGGATGGCGGCGATGAGGGCGGGGACAATCTCGAAGAGGTCCCCCACAATACCGAGATCGGCGATCTTGAAGATGGGGGCCTCCGGGTCCTTGTTGATGGCCACGATGAAATCCGAGGACTGGACGCCCGCCAGATGCTGGATGGCGCCGGAGATGCCCACCGCAATGTAGAGCTTGGGGGCCACGGTCTTGCCCGTCTGGCCGATCTGGTGGGCATACGGAATCCAGCCCGCGTCCACGGCCGCCCGGGTGGCGCCCACCGCGCCCCCCAGTAGCTCCGCCAGCTCCTCCAACATCCGGAAATGCCTAGCCTCCTTGAGGCCCCGGCCCCCGGCCACGATGACCTCGGCCTCCGACAAGGGCAGGCGCTCCCGGATCTCCTCCACCGTGCCCGCAAAGGTGCAGGGCCCCCCGTCGTTCAGGGAGGTGAGGGTCACGGAGATGAGCTGGCCGGGACCGGAATAGGGCTCTGCCAGGCGTTTGAAGACTCCGGGCCGGGCCGTGGCCATCTGGGGGTAGGTGCGGGGGGTGATGATGGTGGCCATGATGTTGCCGCCGAAGGCCGGCCGGGTCTGCAGGAGGAGGCGCTTCTCCCGGTCGATGGCGAAGGCGGTGCAGTCCGCGGTGAGGCCGGTTTTCAGAGCCGCGGCCACCTGGGGGATGAAGGCCCGGCCGGCGTAGGTGGCCCCGGCCAGGAGGATCTCCGGCTGGAAGCGGGCGGCGATCTCCACCAGGGCGGCGGCATGGTGGCCCTCCACGAACTCGGCCAGGGCCGGGTGCTCCGCCACATAGACCCGGTCGGCGCCGGCCGGGAAGAGCTCTTCGGCGAGGTGAGCCACCCCGTCGCCCAGGAGCACTGCGGCCACGGGCACCTGAAGCTCCCCGGCCAGCCGCCGGGCCTCCCCCAGGAGCTCCAGGGCCACGGGCGCCAGGCGGCCGTGGCGCTGCTCCGCAAAGACCCAGATGCCCCCGGGGGGCACCCCCGGCCGGGGGGAGGGCCCCTCCGCCTCGGGGAGGGCCAGGGCCCCGGCCTTACAGACCTCCATGCAGGCGCCGCACAGGGTGCAGCCCTCGCCGATGAGAAGCGTTTCCCCCTCCAGGCTCAGGACCCCAAAGGGGCAGGCGTCGATACAGGCGCCGCAGGCCGTGCATTTATCCGCAGAAAAGATGATATCCATGGCAGTGCTGCGAGAAGGCCGGGGGAGCCCGGTCTCCGCCGGAGGGTGGCTCAGGGCCACAGAGCGGGCCGGGAACCGGGCCTCCCGCCCTCTATCTTCTTCCCAGTTCCTTCAGTTTGGCCCAGAGGCGTTCGGCCAGCTCCTGGGGCTCCCCCACCCAGGTTTCGGAGGGGCCCCGGGCCGGCGGCGGAAAGACCCGCACCACCTGGGTGAAGGACCCGGCCAGGCCCACCTCCTGAGGGTCAAGCTCCAGGTCGGCCAGGGTCCAGGTGGGGATGGCCGCCTTTTTGGCCTGCATCTTGGCCTTGAAAGAGGGCATCCGGGGTTCGTTGATCTCCTTGACCACGCTGATCACCGCGGGGAGGCGCACCCGCAGGGCGTCGTAGCCGTGATCCAGGAGGCGCTCCACGGTGAGGGTGTCCGGGGCGGTGAAGGTGAGCTTCCTGGCCCAGGCCACGTAGGGGATCCGGAGAAAGGTGGCCAGCATGGGCCCCACCTGGGCGGTATCGCCGTCGATGGCCTGCTTGCCGGTGAAGATCAGGTCGGCGCCCCCCAGTTTCTCCACGGCCCGGGCCAGGGTGAGGGCGGTGGCCCAGGTGTCGGCGCCGGCAAAGGCCTTGTCCGAGAGGAGCACGGCCCGGTCGGCCCCGTACCCCAGGGCCTCCCGCAACGCCTCTTCGGCCTGGGGCGGCCCCATGGTGAGGAGGGTGACCTCGCCCCCCTGGGACTCCTTCACCCTGAGCCCCTCCTCCAGGGCATAGAGGTCGAAGGGGTTGATGATGGCCTTGACCCCCTCCCGTTTCAGGGTGTGGGTCTCGGGGTCCAGACGCACCTTGTCGGTTTCCGGGACCTGTTTGATGCAGACGATGATTCTCAGCATGGTGTCAGGGGAAAAGGAGTCCGGATCCGGGAAGGGGAATTTCTCCATCACCACCTTTTTGTCCTGCCCCTCAATGCCTGGGGCCCCCGATCCTGTCCTGCTCCCAGCCTTCCCACCTTCCGGAGGCCGTGGCCAGGGGCAGGGGTCCTGCCCGCCTTCGGCCCTTTCCCGGTGGAGACGGTTCGAAACCCCTAAAGCGGTTATTTCTTTTTGGTGTATTCCTTGCTCAGGGCCAGGCCGATGATGTTGCGCATGATCTGGTTGGTGCCCTCGAAGATCTGCAGGATTTTGGCGTCCCGCATCATCTTTTCCACCGGATAGTCCCGCATGTAGCCGTGGCCGCCCATGACCTGGACTGCGTCGATGGTCACCTGCATGGCCATGTCGGTGGCGAAGACCTTGGACATGGCCGCCTCCTTGGAGAAGTCCTTGGGGTTGGTGTCGATGTAGCGGGCTACGGCATAGACCAGGGCCCGGGAGGCCTCCACCTTCACCGCCATATCCGCCAGCATGTGCTGCACCGCCTGGAAGGCGAAGATGGGCTGACCGAACTGGTGGCGCTCCTTGGCAAAGGCGGCGGCTTCGTCCAGGGCGCTCTGGGCCAGACCGATGGCCATGGCGCCGGCCCCGGGGCGGGCCAGATCCAGGGTCTTCATGGTGATAATGAACCCCTGGCCCTCCCGGCCCAAAAGGCGGTCTTTGGGGAGGCGCACCTCCTCCAGGATGATCTCCCGGGTGACCGAGGCCCGGATCCCCATCTTGCGCTCCTTCTTGCCGAAGGAGACGCCGGGGTCGTCCTTGTGCACGATGAAGGCGCTGGCCCCCCGGGGGCCCTTGGCCTTGTCGGTGAGGGCGATGATGACGTTGACGTCCGCCACCCCGGCGTTGGTGATCCACTGCTTGGTGCCGTTCAGCACATAAAAGTCGCCGTCCTTCCGGGCGGTGGTGGCGATGGCGCCGGCGTCGCTCCCGGCCTGGGCCTCGGTGAGGCCGAAGGCGGCCAGGGTCTCCCCTCGGGCGATGCCCGGAAGGTAGGTCTGCTTCTGCTCCTCGGAGCCGTAGAGCATGATGGGGTAGGCCCCCAGAAAGCTGGCGGCGAAGCTCACCGCCACGCCCACGCAGCCTTCGGACAAAGCCTCCAGGAGGAGGACGTTCTCAAAGGCCCCCATCCCCAGGCCGCCGTATTGTTCCGGGATGATGGTGCCGGCCAGATCTGCTTGGGCCAGGTCTTTCAGGATCTCCCAGGGAAACTCCTCTTCCTCATCCAGGCGGGCCCGCACCGGCTTGATCTTCTCATTGGCGATGCGCCGCGCCAGGTCCTGGAGCATCCGCTGCTCCTCGGTCAACAGATAGTCCATGGGGCACCTTTTTCGGGGTGAGAGTTACTCCGCCGCGGCAGGAACCACCAACCGGCCCTTGTAAAAGCCGCAGGCCGGGCAGGCCCGGTGCGGCAGGCGGGGCTCATTGCACTTGGGGCAGACCGACAGATTCGGCAGGGTCAGGCGGTAGTGGCTGCGCCGCTTGTTGCGACGGGTGGGGGAGTGCCTCCGTTTGGGCAGGGCCATGGGTCGTCTCCTTCGTCCGGATTGAAATCATCAGGAGGTGCCGGGGCGGCCGACGATCCCGCCGGTGCAGGGGCAGGGCCCCAGGTTCAGGTCGGCGCCGCAGCGGGGGCACAGGCCCTTGCAGGCCTCGGCACACAGGGGTTTCACCGGCAGCATGAGCACCACCTGCTCCTTCAGATAGGGCTCCAGATCCAGGGTGGCGCCGGTAAAGAAATCCAGGTCCAGCTCCTCGGCGGTGAGGGGCTCCTCGCCGCCCCGCACCGGTTCGGGGCCGGGCGTCAGGAGCAGCTCAAACTCGGTGGCCAGGGGGGTCTCAAAGGGGGTGAGGCAGCGGCTGCAGGTCAGGGTGAGGGTGCCGCGGACCTGCCCCCGCAGGAGCACATCCCGGCCGTGCCGCTCCAGACGCAGGCGGGCCTCCGCCCGGGCCGGGCCGGCAATCTCCACTCCCGGATCCTCTCTGAGCCAGCGGCCGAACAAGGCCTCATCCAGGTCAAGGCTCATCTCCAGGCCTTCGGGGGGGATACGGCTGAGGTTCAGGAGCATGGGGTTGGTTTTCATGGCTGTCGGATCCGCTCCAAATAAAAAAACACTTAATTTTAAACAAACATTTCCGGGTGTCAAGGCACTTTTCCCTGGGGGCGGGGCTTCGGGGGTCTGGACGCCGGGGTGAGGGGTGGGGAAAGGCCAAAGGCCGCCGGAAGGGCAGGGGGCCTCCAGGCCCCACCGGGTCGGAAAAACTGTTCTCCCGGCAGGGGAGCCGTTTGTCGTCTCCCGCCCGGGACCTGGTCCGCAAATGGGCGGGAGAGTGCCTCCCATGCGCACCTCCCCGCATCCCCCCAAAGCGTGGGAGCGGGTGGGGCAGCAATGGCCTTGGGTGTGACAGGGGTCTTGCTCGGGGGGCGCCCGCGGCAGGGGCGGGAGCCGCAAAAGGCGCCTTGGGCGGCGGGCCCAGCGTTTGTTGTCGGGGCCGGTGGCCCAGGCCCTGGCAGCCCTTTGCACTTTTCACGTTTCGATGGCTGTCTCGTTTCTCACTCCATGATAAGCCGGCAAGACGGACCCTGGCATGCCGGGACGGGTTCTCGGGGAGGCGGCTTCACGCCAGGCACCCAGGTCTTTTCCAGGACTGCCATCATGGCCCGGTGGCTGGATAGCAATGCCGGGCCGGATTCCGTGGGCCTCAGGTCCGCCCTTCCGGGGGAAAGGACCCACAAGGGCTTAAGGATTTCCGGTCTCAGCCGGGGAGCCCCGCAGGCTTTCCGGTCCCGGCAGAAACCCTTTCAGGAGAGGGCCTGCAGGATAAAGCATTTCAGATAAAGGCTTTCCGGCAGGGAAAGGAGGGCGGGGTGATCCCGGGCCGCGCCCCGGCGCTCCGCCAGCCGCACCTCCCGGCCGGCCTCCCGGGCCGCCTGGCGCAGCACCTCCAAAAACTCCTCCTCTCTCAGATTGTAAGAACAGGAGCAGGTGATGAGCCAGCCCCGGGGGGCCAGCAGCTGCAGCGCCTGCCGGTTGATCTCCAGATATCCCCTGAGGGCCCCGGGCCGGTCCCGGCGGCTTTTGGCAAAGGCGGGCGGATCGAGGACGATGGTGTCGTAGCGCCGCCCCTCTTTGACCTGGCTTCTCAAAAAATGAAAAACATTGTCCTTGAGGGTGACCACATTGTCCAGGCCGTTTAGGCGGGCGTTTTCCCGGGCCACTTCCAGGGCGGCGGCGGAGCTGTCCACCAGGGTCACCTGCCGGGCGGCGGCGGCCAGATGGAGGCCGAACCCCCCCTGGTAGGCGAAGGCGTCCAGAACCTCCCTCCCGCCATAGGCCCGGGCCGCCAGGCGGTTTTCCCGCTGGTCCAGAAACAGCCCGGTTTTCTGGCCCCGGAGGAGATCCGCCAGGAAAATAAGCTCCCCTTCCCGGATCCGCAGTGGGGCCGGGGGCTCCCCGAGCACCGTTTTCACCTCCAGGGGCAGGCCCTCCAGGAGGCGCACCTCGGCATCGTGCCGCAGGGTGATGGACTGGGGCTGCAGGTGTTCCCTCAGGAGGTCGAGGAAGAGGGGGAGAAGGCGCTCCGGGCCGGGATGGAGGGCCTGGACCGCCAGGTGGCCCTGGTAGGCGTCCACCACCAGCCCCGGAAAGCCGTCGGCCTCCCCGAACAGGAGCCTCCGGGCCTCCACGCCCGGAGCCACCTGCTCCCGGTAGGCCAGCGCCTGGGAAAGGCGCCGGGCCCAGAAGTCCCGGTCCACCACCTCCTCACCCCGGGTGAGGAAGCGCAGGGCGATGCGGGAAGTGGCGCTGTAGAAGGCCTGGCCCAGAAAATCGCCCAGGGGGCCCAGCACCGCCACCACCTCTCCGGCGGGCAGCGCCACGGCCGCGGCCAGGTCATCCCGATAGACCCAGGGGTGGCCGCTTTTGGCCCAGCGCCGGCCCTTGCCGGTGAGATGCACCGCCGGCAGATCCTGCCAGCGTCTGCCGTTGTCGTCCATATCCCTCCTTTCCGGGGCCGGAGTGGCCTCCCCGGCCACCGGGACATGCGGCCTTCGCCCCGGGCTCGACAAAAACCCCCGCTCGGGCCGGCGGAAACAGCCCTGCGCCCAAGGGGGAGAAAAGCGCGCTTCCGGGCTCCTCTGCCCGGGATGGGGCGAGGGAGCTTCAGCGCCGGGCCGCCCACACCCTCCGTAATCCTTCCCTGACAGCGGCGGTGGGGACCAAAACCCGGATAAGGCTGGCCGGTTGTGCCAGGCCGGCACCGTGGGGAGGGGAGGGGGCAGGGGTCTGGCCCCCCCTCCCCCTTTTTCACCAGCCTGCCGGAGGCTTTCCCGAGGCCTGTGAGCCGCCGGAGGCCGCCCCTCCCCGGGGTCAGACCCGGCTCGGGCCCCGGGTTTCCTCCGGCCACCGGGACCCGCGCTCTCCCATCGGAAGCGGGCGGACCTGCCCCCCCGACACCAGCAGGCGATGGCCTGGCGGAAGTGGGGAGGGGGAAGGGTTTTTTCAGGAGTGCCCCGGTTTTCCCGGGGCAGGCTCCGACCCGGCCCCGGAACGCCCGGCAAGGAGGCCGCAATACCGGGGCCCCGCCTGCCTCCAGCGCCGCTGCGCCGCTCCCCTATGGGTTGTGCACCCCGGACAGGATCGGAGGCCTGCAAGGGGCCGAGGGGAAAAGGTGGCCCCCCGTCGTTTCCCAGCTTCCCCCTCCAGGGATGAGCGGTCTCCCCGTAGAAGGCCTGCGGCTCCGGGAGAAGGTTTTGGCCCTTCCCCCACCCATGGCATCCATGTGGCCGGTGCGGCCCCCCCGACAGCCAGGCCCAAAGTTTTCGGGGTCGCCCTCCCGGGGCCGGGGTCCGGTTTCGGGAAGAATCCAGCGAATTTTATTGTTTTGCAATAATTTTCTTGTTTTATAAGAAAACCTGGCTGGGATGGGCCTTTCACTCCTCCCGCCACCAGCGGGAACGCTCCAGGTATTCCTTATACCGTCGCCTTATGAAACGGGGTCCGAACTCCGGATGACTGACATAGCGCTTCACCCCCTCCAGGAGGCGGGCTTCCATTTCCTGGAGAAGCTGCCGCCGCAGGCGCTCGTCCACGAAATTGCGGGTCTCCTGATGGGAGAAGCGTACCTCCGGGCCCAGGGCCGCCACCACCTCCTCCGGGCGGTCCCGGAGCTCCGGCGGCAGGTATTCCGGGCGCACCGGCACCATGATGCGGGCCTCCAGGGTCACCTGCCAGCGGTCGCCGGCGGTGTGCCGGGAGAGATCCCAGAATTCCAGGACCAGGCCGTTGTCCAGCGGGTAACGGGAAATGAATTTTTCCTCAGACATAAAGGGGTGCCGAAAGATAAAGTCAAGTATAATGAGGAAGACAGGTGAGCCGC
>Ga0197142_1001448_pt1 | contig 21782 bp, 22 predicted proteins | sample GBS60_MetaG_FD_148614 | JGI IMG/M metagenome (GOLD analysis project Ga0197142, IMG submission 148614) | Sediment microbial communities from Great Boiling Springs, Gerlach, Nevada, United States - GBS 60_MetaG | ecosystem: Environmental > Aquatic > Thermal springs > Hot (42-90C) > Sediment... | reverse complement strand
TATGCCTTCCGTGAATCGCTCTATGGCCTCTATGGCCTCCAGGATGTCTTTCAGGTAGATGGCTGGATCTCTCACAAGTACACCGCCTCCTGCAGAATCCGGTCACGAATCTCCTCCCGGAGAGCGTCCACCGGGACAACGTCCACCCGGATGCCCAGCATCTCCTCGAGGAAGTCGGCCAACCCGACCAAATCAAAGAGGGTGGCTCCTGGGGCGAACCTGACCAGCACGTCCAGGTCGCTGTTCTCGCGCTGCTCTCCGCGCACGTAGGAGCCAAAGATGCCCAATATTTCCGCCCGGTAGCGGCGTTGTACTTCCCCGGCGACCATTTCCAGCTGATGAATCAAGGTCTGCACATTCCTAACCATCGTTGTTCCCCTCCCCCGACGGAATGCTGGTAAGGTGGGCGAGGACGAGTTTTACCCATTCCTGCATATTTGGCCTTCCCACATGTGTAAATGGGTTGACTTCAACATGATCCCCACACCATTGGCAACGCTTGGCGACCAAAAACATGCTCGATCTTTTCACCGATTACGTTGTAGACTGCTAGTTTTGCGTTCTTGTCTGCCAACCGATTGAACGTGATCGCTAAATACGGCTCCACCGCTTTGGCGAACTCCGGCTCGGCGCCCTGGGCGAGCAGGTGGGCGTGCGCCTGGCGGACCTTCTCGACGAAGGTGATCAGCGCCAGCTTCTGCCGCGGGTTGAACAAGTCGCCAAATTTCGTCATCCCGAAGAGTGGCGTGGTTATTTGCCCGCGACCCGTCATTTGGATTTCTTCATCCGGCACGGGGTCCATGCCCCATTCTTCGCGGAGCCTGGCGCGTTTCTGTTCCAGGGCAGATTCGGCGGCGTGGTAAACCTCCAGGTCGCGTTCGGTCGGCAGGCGGTAGGTCTTGCCCGTGCGGTTCGGGTGGCGGAGCACGACGGCCATCATCCGCTGACCCGATTTGCCCTGGCGGAAAAGGCGGCGGGTGGTGTTGTCGTCCATCGAGCCGCCGCAGAGCGGGCAGCGCACGTGAGCGCGCGAGACGGTGCCCTCTTCGGGGTCAAAATCTATGGGCTCCCCATTTGCCCCGACGATTTCAACCTCCACGTGCCGTGCTTCGCGGTTCGGGATAGATCTGAGGGCGATCTTTTTCCTCTCCTTTTTCGCCAGCCAGGTTTGCCGCATCAGCGGAATCCCTGCGCCGCAAGCGGGGTTCTGGCAGGGCAAGGTGCGCGCCCAGATGTAGCCCACGGGGATAAAGCCGCCCGCTTGCCGCGCCGCGAGACGTCCAGCTTTATATTCGCGCTTCAGCCATTTTCTGCCAAACCCGGTCTTCAGGTCTTGTTCGCGCTTAACACCATCCTCTCGCGAATCGAATTCCTCCCAATGAATGATTTCAACAGGTAGATGTTTTGAAGTCCACGATACCTCTGCCATCTCGTGCTGTTGAAGGCGGCGGGGTATGTTATCGGTCTGTCCGATGTAGAAGGAGCCGTCCGAACATCTCAAAACGTAAATGTAGAATTTCCCGCGTCGCGGCGCAGGCAGGTCGGGGTCGTTCGGATAGAACTGCTCTAATTCCTGGCCTCCTTCCTCCAGCACCCAGGCGCCCCAGGCGGAGACGGCCTCTAGCAAGGGATTTTCGACGCGCTCACGTACCACGTCGAATGGCCCTTGAGCAGGCTGCGTCTTCTTCTTCGGAGCGGGCCGGGGCGGCACGGTTTTGACCTGGTCAGGCCTCCCGAACCTCTGCGGAAATTCTAGGACAGCTTTGTTGAGGAGGACGGCGACGGGGTTGTAGTCCAGCGCGTATGTTTCGCAGCCCAGGCGTATCGGTTCTAAGGGGATGGCGCCACCGCCAGCGAAGCAGTCCAGCACGCGCGGGGCAAGACCGCCGTACGCTTCGCGGATGAGTTCGCGCGCTTTTTGAATCAGCCCCTCACCCCCGGCTCCTCGCCCGCCGCGCGGAAGAGGGGAGTTGGACACCACCTCCCACGGGGAGATATCGCGCACGAGCCCAAGGAGTTCTCCGCGGTGCGCGGGATCGTCAGGCAGGAGCGCCGCCAACGCCCTCGCACGGGAGGCGGCCAGTGGACGCCGTGCCCACCAGATATGGAGCCGGGAGATGTGGCCGTGGCGGATGTTCTTCTCGCGCACCGATTCTTCGAAGACCTTGCGCAGGGGAAAATCTGCTTGAGGGAGTCTCTCATGTTTATTCATAGTAAACCCTCTTTTTGCAGCAATTCTTCAGTCTTTGCGAGGAATTGCTCGGCCTTCTTTTTCAGATCAAGCGTATGGGCGTCATTAGCTGGGGTTGTGAAACTGTAGTCGCTGATTTGTCTTTTTTCGAACGCTTCACGCAGCCATTGATGGTACTCTTTGGGCAATATTTCGGCTTTAACAAAATGCCGTCCAAATTCAGATATTACACCCTTATGAGAAGAAAAACGAAGCCATTTTGCAAGCAGCAAGGCTTCAGCATAGTAAATCATCGCATAATAGACCCTGGAGACAGCTGAATCATAATCCCGCTCCAGACGCAACATTTCCGCAGATTGCAAGTATCGGCGAGATTTCTTGAGGATAGCCTTTATTTCATCAGAAATGCTCATATCAATTGTCCTTCACGGCGTATGTTGACGAAGATGGGACTACTCCTCTCGGCTACCCGCCTCGCAGGTACAGGATAAGTGGCAATGAGCACATCGTGAGGCAGGCAAATATCAGAGACAACCTCACTCAGGCGGCTGAGCTCCTCATATGTGTCTACATGACCCTTGAGAACGATAAGCACATCTATGTCCGAATCTTCGGTGAAATCGCCTCGCGCGTACGAGCCGTAGAGATAGACCCCTTCCAACCGCTCCCTATAGAGCTCAATGAGCGCCGCTTTGAGTTCTTCCAGTGCCAGGCGCACCGATTGGGGCATCTCACCGATGTTCACCGCATGCCTCCTGCCAATTTTTTACCACACAGCGCGCGATTCAACCACTTCTTCGGGTCGAAGTTTGGCGGCAGGGTTTTGGATGATCCGCAGCCGGGGCTGGGTGGCAGGATGTTCGACAATGTAGAGCCAGTCCTCATCTCCCAAACGCTGCGCCATGAGCCATTCGTTAAGAGTGAGGACGATGGCGCCGGTGGTTGCTCGGGCTTTGACTTCGATGTAGCGCACCTGGCCAGATGGGGTGGTCGAACGTATATCGTAGCCAAGATTTTCGGAGGAGACATCTTTGGGTTCGCGGCCATGCTCGCGCTCGTATTGCATCGCCACCTGCATGCCTATGGCTTCCATCTCGGCATCGGAGCGCATGCTCTGATCGGTTGCCGGTTGCGGGAAGACGCGCACCACGCCCAGTAGATCTCTTCTTCAAGCGCCTCTTTGCGTGCCTCCAGCTCCTCTTTCCGCCGCTGCTCGTTAGTGAGCTCCATCTCGGGAAGGTTCTCGCCCTTGGCACGCCGGGTGTCGTATTCGATGAGTTTGGCTTCTGATTCCAGAATCATCTCTTCCATGGAACGCAAGCCGTATTCGCGCTTGATAGTAGCAATCCGCTCACGCTCTTTCAACAATTCCGCGCGATAGGACTCCAGAACGTGCTCGACGGCATACGCGATGACTCGATCCTCTCGCACCTAGCTTTGAATCTCCTGCTTTTCGGCGTATGGCTTCGAGGCCCAGAGAACGGATGGGCTGACAAGCCTCACATCGCCGCAAACGGAGCGATAGAGGGCAAAGATCCGTTTTCCCCCTACCTGGCCTGTGCCATCGCGGAGCTCGCCCTCCAGAAATAAAGGCCAGCCATAGAGCCGTCCGTCGGGATCGGCCCTTCCATCCATCGAATCCACGCTTACTTTGCTTGAAGCCTCGAACGAAGCCATTTGGCGTTCATCGAACCTGGAGAGGCATTCACCCGTACCCCCCTTTTTTGGCCTTGGGTTTGACATCCTCAGGCCCCATAGATGCCTCGGCCTGTAGGTTGGGTTCGCCGGCCTATAGAGAATCCCAGTTTCGAAATCCTTGGACTGTCGTCCATCACAGACAAAGCATCTTCGACCTCGCTATACGCAAGTCTTCCCTTGCCATTCTCGCCATTGCCGATTCCGGCCAAGGGGTATCTCCTCCTTTCCAGGGGTTTCCAGCGGGAGATAACCGCTATCTTTACCCAAAAGCCGAATTTCGACACAAAATGCCAAAGTCTCTACCCTACCTTCGCTTCTCCTCTCGTTGAAAGGGATATGGACGAATGTTAAGATTCAAATGTCCAGCAAGATGACGGGACGGAAAGGGTCCCGTCTTCGGGGGTTGGGGTGGATCAGACTGACTCCTTCACGGCTTACGAGCTCTTGGGGCGCCTGAGGGCGCTACTGGATCCGTGCGCCAGGGCTGCGAAGATAGCCACTTTTATCTCCGAGGCTCCGGCCAGGAGGGCCGCCCTTTGGCTCGAGATGGTCTGCCGGGAGGCGAGGGGCGATGGTCCCATGAGGGATGCTGCGAGATTGGTCCTATCGGACTGGGCCACTGTTAAAGGGATGCTCACCCCCAGGACCATCTCGGAGGCGAGGGTCATAGCGGAGGAGCTGGGCTTGGATCCTGTGGCTCAGCTTCTGGACAATGGCAAACCCCAAAAAGGGTACCGGGAGGAAACCGAGCCTTCGCCATCTCATCCGAGGGGCTTGACCCTGGGGGAGCGGAGAGCCCTGGCAAGGAGGATATCTCCCAGAATCATAGAGAGGCTCCTCATGGATCCGGATCCGGGAGTCATAAGGAGGCTCCTCTGGAACCCTAGGGTGACAGAGACAGAGGTACTCAAGATAGCAAGCCGCAATCCCGTATCTCCCTCCATTCTAAGGGAGGTAGCCCTCTGTCCCCGGTGGATGAGTCGCTACAGGGTGAAGCTAGCCCTGGTTCTAAACCCCTGTTGCCCTTTGTCAGTCTCCTTGAGCTTGGTGAAGCTCATCCTCCACCAGGATCTTCCCACTGTCTTCGAGAAGGAAGATCTAAATCCCCAACTCAGGGAAGAGGCGAGAAGTCTCTGGAAGAAAAATGGTGAGGGGATCTTTGACCACTTGCGAGGGATGTCTAGCCCCAATGCCATACCAGACCAAGAAGCAGATTCCACTTCGGGGGTGAGGTGCAAGTGAAGGACTATTATCGCATCCTGGGGGTCAGTCCCGATGCCACAGAGGAAGAGATCAGACTCGCTTATAGGAGGCTTGCCCTTCGATACCATCCGGACAGGAACCCTGGAGACCCATCGGCAGAGGAACGTTTCAAGGAAGTAAACGAGGCATACGGGGTCTTGGGGGACCCCAAGAAGAGGGCGGAATACGATCGGATGGTGAGAACAGGGTCGGCCGAAGGGTTCCGATATAGCCAGGAGGAGATATTCGAGGACCTCTTCAGGGATCCCAGGATGAGCCATGTCTTCCAGGAGCTCTTGAGGGAGTTTGAGAGAGCTGGGTTCCGTTTCGACCAGAGCTTCTTGGATCAGGTATTCTTCGGCGGAAAGGGGATTGTGTTCGGGGGAATATTCATCTTTGGGCCTTGGGGGTTCCCGAGGTTAAAGCTCTTTGGAAGAGGGACCAGAGAAGGGGAAACCCTGGAGAGGACAAAGTCCCCGGGACTAATTGAGAGACTTGGGCAGCAGTTGGGAGGGCTCTTAAAGGGAAAGACGACTTCCGTTCCGACAAAAGCCCAAGGGGACGTATCGGAAAATGACCTCCACTATACGCTGGCCCTTCCCATGGAGGACATGTCCAGGGGGACCCAGGTGAGGATCTCAGTGGACAGGGGGTTTGGCAAGGAGAAACTCCAGGTCAGGATCCCTCCTGGGACCAAACCAGGGACAAAGCTGAGGCTCAAGGGAAAGGGTTTGCATGGACCAAGGGGAGTTGGCGACTTATATATAAAAGTGGAGGTAGCACCTAGCTCCTGAAGAGAATTGGGATTTACCTCGATGCAATGAGTACGAGAGGAGGCACAAGCCAATGGCTTACGCATTCGAACAAGGCCCCATAAGGCCACCTAGCGAGGCGAGGAGCCTCTTGATAAGGGTCACCCGCAACTGCCCTTGGAACAAGTGCGAGTTTTGCAATATTTACAAGGGAAAGACTTTCAGCCGCAGAAGCGTGGAAGAAGTCAAGGAGGATATCAGGGCTGCCAGGGCCATTTACGATGAGATCCTGGCCCTGAGTTGGAAGATGGGCCTTGGAGGCAGGGTTGATGACTCGGTCATCCAGTTGATATGGACAAATCCGAGAAGATATGGAGAGTCCCACAGGTCCATCGCTGCATGGATGTATTTTGGAGCCAAGAGCGCATTTCTCCAGGATGCCAATAGCTTGATCCTGGATGCAGAGGAGCTGGCCGAGATCCTCAAGTTTCTCAAGGCCACCTTCCCAACAATCGAGAGAATAACCTCTTATGCCAGATCCTCCACATTGAGGAGAAAGACTGTGGAGGAGCTGAAGCTCCTCGCTGAGGCAGGCCTCAATAGGATCCATGTGGGCATGGAATCGGGTTACGACCCGCTTCTCCGCTACATGAAGAAAGGAGTCACAGCAGAAGGTCACATAGAGGCAGGTAGAAAGGTTGTGGAAGCTGGGATTTCCCTCTCCGAGTACATGCTTCTTGGGCTTGGGGGCCGAAGGTGGTGGAGGGAACATGCCATAGAGAGCGCCAGGGTCATAAATGCGATCAACCCCCACTTCATTCGAATGAGGACCCTCACTGTGAGGCCGGGGATGCCCCTTAATGAGAAGATCCTATCGGGGGAGTTCGAGCTCCAGTCAGAGGAGGAAATAGTGAGGGAGGAAAGGCTCTTCATTGAGAACCTCGATGGGATAACGAGCTATCTTGTGAGCGATCACATCTTGAACCTCTTGGAGGAGGTAGAGGGCAAGCTTCCAGAGGACAAGGAGAAGATGTTGAGGGTAATAGACGAGTATCTGGAGCTCCCAGAGAGGGACAAGCTCATTTACAACCTGGGGAGAAGGGCCCACGCTTATAGGAGCGTGAAGGACCTTGAGGACCTCTCCCTCAAGAAAAAAGTGGAAGCGGCCCTGGAGAGGTTCATCGCGGAACATGGAAGCGACCTAACTAGTGCCTTTAACCAGCTAAGGAACGAGTTTATCTGAGCCATGACGGAGCACCTCGCCCCCCACTTCCAAACCCCATGGCCCCCTTCCAAAGAAAGCGAAGAGAGCCAAAGTCCTCCCTTTCCAGGTTGGTACAGGGATCTGAACTCCTTTCTTCGAGAAAGCTTCGGCTTCAAAGTGCAGAAGATACCCCTTGATGCAGGTCTCTCCTGTCCAAACAGGGATGGAACCATAGGTTCCCATGGGTGCATATATTGTGACTCCAAGGGTTCTGGCACTGGAGCCGCACCCAAGAGCATCTCCCAGCAGATACTGGATTACATATCCAGACCCAGGAAGGCCAAAATAGGAGGATACCTGGCCTACTTCCAGAGCTTCACAAATACGTATGCTCCTGTCTGGAAACTCAAGGAGCTTTACGATGAGGCCGTCGGCATCCCTGGCATCTTGGGCCTTTGCATAGGGACAAGGCCGGATTGTTTGGGCGAGGATGTCCTGGCTCTCCTGGGAGACTACGCATCCAAGGGGCTCATGATCTGGCTTGAGATGGGTTTGCAGAGCGCCCATGATGAGACCCTCATGAGGATAAGAAGAGGCCATGACTTCTCCACATTCCAAAAAGCCGCATTCGATGCCGAGAGGGCTGGCCTCCTGATCTGTGTGCACCTGATCCTCGGGCTTCCGGGAGAGACGAGGGAGCACATGAGGGAAACTGCGAGGAGGATATCCTCACTTCCCCTCCATGGAGTCAAGCTCCACGGCCTCTACGTGGTTAAGGGGACTGAGATGGAAAGGATCCTGGAGGAGGGCTCATACGAGCCCCTGACCATGGAGGAATACGTGGACGGAGCGATAGATGTCCTAGAGAGGATTCCCCCATCATGGGTGGTTCACAGGCTCACATCGGATCCGGACCCTAGAAGCCTGGTCTCCCCTTCTTGGATGTTGGACAAGAGGAAGGTGATCGATGCAATAAAGGCCAGGATGTCGGAGAGGGGGACTTGGCAGGGAAGACTCTTTGCTCACTCCCAAGGGCCGGAACAGGAGTTTTCCAAGACTCACCCAAAGTTCCAATCCAGATACGCGGCAGTTACAGGGCTCACTTAAGGATCAAAGCCAACCCGATTCCCCCAGGCCTAAGCCTTTTTGGAGTAACGGTGAAGAAGCCAATCTCTGAGCTTATCCTTCTCATTGAGCTCAGGATTCCTCGCTACCTCTTTTCTCATCTCCTGGATTATTCTTCCCAGTTCAGGGCCTGGTCCAAGCCCCAAAAGCTCCATGACCTCCTGCCCATCCAAGGCGAGCTCCAGAAACCATAGCCCCCCCTCTTCCTGGGTGAGGCTTCTCACCATCTCCTCCAATTCCTGGAGGTTCTCTATATCCTCTCTCTTTTTTGACCAGGCCTCGAGGCTAGCTATTCGGAGCTTCACGATGGGGAGGGCATGCTCCTTTCCCACATGAAGGATGAACTCCCTGGCATCCTGCCATGACCATGCCTTTTTTGGGCTAAGGGCATGATGGAGGATGAGATAGGTCGCCTCCTTTCTCGTTTTTCCAGGAGCCCTCAATCTAGTTAGGACCGAAAAAGCCGCATTGGCAGCTCCCTCCTGAAGACCAACAACCTCCCTGGGAGGACATCTCACCCCCAAGCGATGGAGAAGACCAGCCCATCTCAGGGACCTATCTTGGGGAAGCTTCTCCAAGGTCAGGGCCAGGTGTTCCAGACGGACAAATTCCGGGTCTTTTCCCGTGGGCAGCCCCTCGTCCAGAAGCTCTGGTATGAGAGAGGCCAGAAGGGAGGATTCTCCGAGCTCCCAGAGAGCTCTCCTAGGTGAGGGAAGAAGGACTATTCTTTCGAGCTCGTCCATCACCCTCTCCCGCGCCACCCCTTCCAGCAGACCCACGACTTGCCTCATGGCACTTTTGGTTGAGGGCTCTATCTCCAGCTCCAGTTCGCCTGCAAGCCTGACCCCCCTGAGGGGTCTGAGGGGGTCTTCCAGAAACCTCTGGAGGGGATCAAGAACACCTCTCAGGAGGCGTTCTTTCAAGTCTCCAATGCCTCCGAAGGGATCCAATAGGGTAGGCCCATATGGGTCCCATGCCATGGCATCAATGGTGAAATCCCTGTGCCCCAGATCCTCCACGATGGTTCGACCACGGAATGTGGAGACCTCCACTTCCAAACCCCCAACCTTCACGGTCACTGTGCCGTGGCGAGCACCAGTGGGTATCACCTTGGGGAAAAGGGACCGGACGATGTCCACTTTGGCGCTCGTTGCCACATCCCAGTCCTTTATGGGCCTTCCCATAAGGGCGTCTCTGACCGCTCCTCCAACTATGAAGGCCTGGTGCTCGGCTTGGCGCAGTCTCTCGAGGATGTAAAGGACCTGGGACGGTACTTCAGGAAGTGGCAGGTTCCTCAAGGTCTCTTTCGCCTTTTTTTCCTGTCCACGAACCTGAGGAGCTTTTCTCCCCAGAGAAGGAAATACATGATGCCCAGGGGGACCAATAAGAACAGAAAACGCCAGAAGATCGTGGATCCATCAGGTCTTGAATTCTCCCTCGTTGTGTCGGGAGCCAACAGTCCCAAAAACAGAAAGAAGAAGAGGAGCCCTGTCATGATCACAACTACAACAGCCTTTCCCCCCTTGTTCTCTGGGGAAGGCTTGGGGCCCGTTTCTTTTGGTCTCTCCCCTTTCCTGGGTCCTTTTTCCACAGAGGGCTTCTTCACCTTGGCCATATCAATTTCCCCGTTTTTGTCTCCTCTATCACCTCTTTTAGCTCTTCCCAGCTCGCAACTTTCCTGAATTTGTGCCTTCCAGAGTTCCAGGGCTGCTCAAAGACAATTGGCTGTATCCCATCTGCTGCCAAGATCTCGCAGGTCTCCAATCTATCCTCCACGAAGTGAGTCACACCCCACCCCTTGAGCACTGGGACTTTTCCCTGGAACTCGCCCACTGCCCTCACAACTATGGCCTCAGCCTGGACCCCATCCAGGTTCTCTAGGAGCCATCTCCTCACAGTGTGGGGTTCTGGTCTTGCGGTCACAAAGTAAAGGGGCTGGCTCCTTGCGAGATCCCTGAGGACCTCGACCGCCCTAGGGTAGGGTTTCATCTCCAGGGTCCACTCGGGCTCCAGGGCCCTGGCTATCCATCTCATGATGAAATCCCTCTCCAGGGGGAGGCATTTCTCCAAGTGAAAATCCGTAAACTGGTCCCTCGAGACCCTCACTCCGAACTCCTCCCATGCAACCCTCTCGAGGACGGCCGATAGGTCTCCAACAACACTATCTATGTCGAAGCCCCAAAGGGCCATGGGGTTCTTACCTCCCTAACAGACCTCATCCCGAAGAAGCTTTAGCCTCGGCAAACCTAGGGGCGAGATTCCCCAGAACCCATGATCTGCTGGATCCTCTCCTTCAGGGCCTGAGGAGTCGAGACTATCCTTCCCCTCCCGTCCACAAAGGCGTGGACAGTATAACCCTTGGCCAGCTCTCTTCCATTTTCCTGACTCAATATGCGGTACACGAACTTTATGGAAGCCCTTTTCAGGTACTCCACATCGGTCTCCACAACTAGGAGATCCTCGTAGCGGGCCGGATGGAGGTAGTGGCAGTAAGCCTGAGTGGTGGGCGCGTGCACTCCCCAAGACTCTATCTCTCCATAAGGGACACCTATGGCCCTCAGCCACTCGCTCCTTCCCATCTCGAAGAACCTGAGATAATTGGCATAGTACACGATTCCCATGGCATCGGTGTCGCCGTAAATTACCCTGTAAGTGATCTTGACGGGCATCATCCCTCGCAACCTCTCACTGCCATCTTCCTTTGACAAGCCTCTCGAGGAGCTCTCTTCCATCCAGAATACCCGATCCGCCCTTTCGGGCCCCCTCCTCGTGAAATCTCTCCCCTTTACCTCTCTCCACCTTGGAGCCAGCAACAGCGAAGGGCACTGGTTCCGGACTGTGGGTCTTGATGGGGATCGGGGTTGCGTGGTCGGGAAGCACCAAAATTGCCCAATCTTCCCATCGGGTGAGCCCTTGGAGGATTTGCCCAACCACTTCCTCATCGAATCTCTCTATAGCTCTTATCTTCTCATGGATGGATCCTTGATGGGAGGCCTCATCAGGGGCCTCCACATGCACGAAGACGAGATCGTCCCCCTCCTTCAAGGCCTCGATGGCGAACCTGCCTTTGGCAGCATAATCGGTTTTGAGATCGCCTGTGGCACCGGGCACATCTAAGATTCTCAGGCCCGCGTATGTGGCGAGTCCCTTGAGGAGGTCCACTGCGGTGATCATGGCCCCCCTGATCCCGAGCTTAGTGGTCACTGGCTCGAGCCTCGGCCTGGGCCCCTGTCCCCAAAGCCATATGGAGTTTGGAGGATTTTTGGGGGAAGGGCCCAGGAGTTCCCTAACCTCTTCTGTGGCAAGGACTCTTTGAGACTTGGCCATGAGCTCCCTTATCTTCTTGGAGCCCCTACCCTTGGGAAGATGACTGAATATTTCCCTGCCCGTTATGTCGTGGGGAGGGGTTGTGGTCATCCTGTGCTGGCCCCTTTTCCATACCATGAGATGCCTGTAGGAGACTCCAGGATAGAACTTCACCTCGTCATCTGACATCTCTCGGTCCAGTATCTTTATGATCTCCCTTGCCCTTTCCGTTGGAATATGCCCTGATGTGAAATCCACCATTCGAGGAGGATCCTCATGCAGGGAGATGTGTACCAGGTTGCACCTGAAGGCCACATCGTCCAGTGAGAGTTCAACCCCCATGCTCGCCGCCTCCAAGGGCCCCCTCCCTGTATATTGGGTCAATGGATCGTAGCCAAGTATCACCATGTTGGCCACATCGCTTCCAGGAGGAAGGTCATCTGGAATGGTGCGCACCAGGCCCAAAAAACCTTCCCTGGCTATCCTGTCCATCCAGGGGGTTGAGGCCACATCCAGAGGGGTCCTACCTCCCAGCTCTTCCAAAGGCCAGTCAGCCATCCCGTCTCCCACAACTATTGCCATCTTCATTTGGAAGACTCCCTCAGACTCTCATCCTCGATCCTGAGGAGCTGGGTCTTTCCCACAACCACTGGGAGGGTCTCTATCTCTCGGAGGGCCTTCCTCACTGACCCCTCCTTCGCTTCATGGGTCATCATCACTATGGGCACCCCCGGCTCCCCCCTTCTCCCCTTCTGCACAACGGAGAGGATGCTTATGTCATGCTTGGCGAGCACTCCCGATATGGCCGAGAGAACCCCCGGCTTGTCCACGGCTGTGAAGCGCAGATAGTAGTTGGTCAGGACCTCGTCCATGGGCTTGATGGGTAGGTCCTCCAAGGACTCCCAGGGATGCCCTAGAGGGGGGACTCGGCCCCAAATCCCCTTGGAAAGATCCCTCGCCAGATCAATTATGTCGCCCACTACCGCGCTCGCAGTGGGCATCATCCCAGCTCCGAATCCATAGAAGAAAGTGGAACCAACGGCGTCCCCCACGATCTCGAGTGCGTTGTACACTCCGTCCACTGTGGACATGGGGGAGCCCACTGGCACCAGGGCTGGATGCACCCTAGCCTCTATGCATCCGTCATGCCACTTGGACATGGCGAGAAGTTTTATCTTGTAGCCGAGCTCCATCCCGAACTCTATGTCGGTCCGCTCTATGTGGGATATGCCCTCCACGAAGATCTCTCGGAAGTTGATCTTAGTCCCATAGGCTAAAGCGCTCAGAATAGCCAGTTTGTGAGCCGCATCTATACCCTCAACATCGAGGGTGGGATCCGCCTCAGCGTACCCCAGGAGTTGGGCCTGGGCCAGAGCATCTCGAAAGTCCCTTCCCCCTTTGGTCATCTCCGTGAGGATGAAGTTGGATGTCCCATTCACTATGCCCTTCATGGAAAGGATCCTGTTAGCTGCAAGCCCTTCCTTTATCGCCCTTATGACCGGGATCCCACCACAGACAGATCCCTCGAAACATATTTCGACACCTTTCTTGCTGGCCTTCTCGAAGATCTCGTTGCCCCTCGAGGCCAAAAGGGCCTTGTTGGCAGTGACGACATGTTTGCCATTATCCATGGCCTGTAGGATTATGGACCTCGCTGGCTCCTCTCCCCCTATGAGTTCCACCACAATGGAGATTTCGGGATCAGCTATGACGTCGAGGGGATCCCTCGAAAGGATGACATCCTGGAGCTTGACCCCCCTGTCCCTTTCCAAATCCAGATCCACTATCCTCTTGAGGAACAGTTTTTGGCCGAGCCTGCGCTCTATCACGTGACCATTTTCCTGGAGAGTCCTCACTACTCCAGTTCCCACTGTCCCAAACCCTATGAGGCCAATACAAATCCTCTTCATGACTCCCTCACTTTCCCATGAACCAGGAAAGCTCCGGACTCGCGAGGCCGATGCCCCAAAGCCCGAAGCTCGTGCCGATACTTCCCTCAAGGACACCTGCCCAGTAGGGCTTTCTTGATCCCCCTCACTGCCTGATTGATCCTGTGCTGGTTCTCCACCAGGGCGAACCTCACGTAGCCGTCGCCGTACTCCCCGAATCCGACCCCTGGAGACACAGCCACTTTGGCCTTCTCCAAGAGGAACTTGGAGAACTCCAATGAGCCCATGTGGCTGAACTCCTCCGGGATCTTTGCCCAGACGAACATGGTCCCCTTGGGTTTCTCCACATGCCACCCGGCCCTTGCGAGCCCATTGACAAGGGTGTCCCTTCTTTTCTCGTAAATCTTTACAATCTCCTCCACGCACTGTTGATCCCCATTGAGGGCTATGATTGCAGCTATCTGGATGGGCTGAAAGATCCCGTAATCGAGATAGCTCTTTATCCGAGCAAGGGCGTGAATGAGCTGGGGATTGCCCACAGCAAATCCCACCCTCCATCCAGCCATGCTGTAGCTTTTCGAGAGGGAGAAGAACTCCACCCCCACTTCTTTGGCCCCTTTTGCCTGCATGAAGCTGGGAGCCTTGTACCCGTCGAAGCACAGATCAGCGTAGGCGAAATCGTGGACAACCATGAGGTCATTCTCTTTGGCAAAGTCCACGACCTTCTGGAAAAACTCCAATTCCACCACCTTTGTTGTGGGATTGTGGGGAAAAGAGATTATGAGCATCTTGGGGTGAGGCCAGGTGAGTCTCACAGCAGCCTGGAGATCCTCGAAAAAATCCCTATCTTGGCTCAGTGGTATGCTCCTCACATCCCCACCCGCTATTATTGCTGAGTAGGGATGGATGGGATAAGTGGGATTGGGAGACAGGATCACATCCCCAGGCCCCAAAACTGCAAGGGCCAAGTGAGCCAGCCCCTCCTTAGCTCCCATGGTCACTATAGCTTCTGTCTCTGGATCCAGCTCCACATCGTACCTTCTCCTATACCAATCGCAGATGGCAGCTCTAAGCTTCGCAATCCCCTTCGAGGCCGAATACCTATGGTTCCTGGGATTCCTGGTAGCTTCTATGACCTTCTGGACAATGTGGCGTGGGGTTGGCAGATCGGGATTCCCCATCCCCAAGTCCACTATGTCTTCGCCTCTGCGTCTGGCCTGGAGCTTTAGCTCGTTCACTGTGGCGAACACATAAGGCGGAAGTCTGTTGACCCTTTGAAATCCGTCGTGAGAAATTCTCGACACCTTGCGCCCCCGTACAGATGATTTCTCCTTTGCAGTCCTCCTGCCCTGACCATTACATTTAACGCCAAGCCCCTTCCTTTGTCAAAACATGACTCGAGAGGTCAAAGCCCCTGGCAATCCACCTCGATCCCGCAAGGGGATTGGCCATAACAGAGAATTTGACTCTCCCACCTCCAATGGTCTATCTTCCTTTGGGTCCGAGAGAGACGGTTAGCCCAGAGGTCGCCCCTTTTGGGGGAAGGATGCGCGAATCAGGAAAAAAGCCCGGAGGTCATGAGATGGAGAGACTCGATTACAAGAAATCGGGGGTGGACATAGATGCCGCTGGGGAGCTCGTGAAGAGAATCTCATCCATGGCTTCTAGGACCGGCAGGCCCGGCCTTTTGGCCGGAGTCGGAGGTTTTGGAGCTCTCTTTTCCATCTCTCCAGAGAAGTGGAAGGAGCCAGTTTTGGTCTCCTCCACAGACGGTGTGGGAACCAAACTCAAGATAGCCTTTCTCACAGGTGTCCACAACACAGTTGGAGTGGATCTTGTGGCCATGTGCGCAAATGATGTAGTTGTGCAAGGGGCTGAGCCCCTTTTTTTTCTGGACTACTTCGCCACAGGCAAACTGGATCTCGATGTTGCGACGAAAGTCATGGAGGGAATAGTCCAGGGGTGTTCTATGGCGGGCTGTGCCCTTATAGGAGGGGAGACAGCTGAGATGCCTGGGATGTACAGGGAGGGACATTACGATCTGGCTGGCTTCTGCGTTGGAATTGTGGAGAAGGCCTCCATAGTGGATGGCTCGGAGGTGAGGCCAGGAGATGCGGTATTGGGGCTTGCATCGAGCGGGCTCCACTCTAATGGTTATTCCCTCGTGAGAAAGCTCTTTCTCCAGAGGCTCAGATGGAAACTCGACAGATACGTGCCCGAGTTGGGCAAAACCCTGGCAGAAGAACTCCTCGTCCCCACCAGGATATATGTGAAGGCCCTTTTGTCGGTCATACAGAAGGTCACCGTAAAGGCCATGGCCCACATAACAGGAGGGGGAATGGTGGAGAACATCCCGAGAGTGTTACCTCAAGGATGCGAAGTGGTGATAAAGAGGGGCACATGGGAGGTCCCGGCCATCTTCAGAATCATCCGGGAAAGGGGAAGGATAGGGGAAGAGGAGATGATGAGGGTTTTCAACAATGGAATAGGAATGGTAATCATTGTGCACCGAGACTGGGTGGATAACGTGGTGGCAGAGCTGAAGAGGCTCAACGAGAAGGCCTTCCTTATTGGAGAAGTGAGGGCCACGGATTCTAGGCCCAGGGTGGTGTTTGTGGATTAAGGGATTGTAATTTTTGAGAGCAAGGCCTAAAATTGACTTCTTGAGATTCGTCGCCCGGAGGCTCTGACCAATGTCGAGGCGTTGCGAGATATGTAACAAAGGAATTCAGTATGGCCACAATGTGAGCCATTCCAACAGGAAGACTGTCCGCATCTGGCTACCCAATCTTCAGAAGATAAGGGTAGTGGAAAATGGCCGAGTGAGGCGCATGAAGGTCTGCACGAGGTGCATAAGGTCGGGACGAGTTCAGAAGCCTGCTTGAGGGAATACGACAGAAATCACCAGCGAAAAAGGCTCGCTTTTCTCTCCCTTCTGTTATTGGCCTCGTTCGATTCCGCTATCTGATCCTCCGGGTCCACGATAGCCACTATTGTCCTATCAGATGGGCCCGCTTTGACGTTGAATCTTATGGATATTTCCCCCTGGGGATTTATTCTGGGCAGAACGGCCTCGAGCTCTTTCCCAGTGTCGGGAAGGCTCAGCCTCAATTTCACATGCTCAGCTACCAAAAATCCCTCATTTCGGACCTCCACTGTGATCCTCTCCTCGTGAACCCTGATGTCCGAGACCGTGAGGTCGCTCTTGAAGATCTCGAACTTCTTTACCGGATAATACCTAACCGTCGCCCCTTGAATTCTCGCCATCTTTATCAACCCAGCGTGCAGGGTCCTTTGGTTGTACCCCAAGAGCATGAGGGGCTGACCTGGGGGAATTCCGCAGCTGGGAGCCATGGTCTCGTCGATGTAAATGCCTTTCATTGTCCAGATGGAGCGCCCCTCGTCTTGAAAAGCCCGAAAATAGGCCGCCCTTCCCTGCTCCACACTCAGATCCAGTCCTGTCTTGGGGATCCTGTATGTGACACTGTACTCCACGTGCTTTGTTTCGGCCTGAACCTCCACAGCGCACATCTCGAGCCCTTCTCTCCGAAACTTCTCCATCAGGAATCTGTGGAGATCAGGGGTTTTTTCCAATCTGGCCTCGAGCACTGTGTCGGGGTCCACAACCGCCACGTGAAGCCATGGGAAGGGACCATCCTGGATGTTCTTGAGCTTGTAAGGGTATTCCGGATCGGCCCAGCGATAGTTTATCCTCTTTATGGTTCCTTCCACTATGGTCTCAGCCATCCTCTCGGGCCAGCCCACGTTGCCCATTCCCATAACGAGGAATCTCTCCGGGTAGACATAGAGACGCCTGCTCACCTCCTCTGAAGATATCCACTGCCAGTGATCTCCCCTCAGGAAATCGGAATACGTGTTGAAAAAGAACGCCCTGTTTCGATTCTCAGCCCAAAGATCTGAGAAGAGAAACATGGTGAAAATGAGGGTCCACTCCAACACCCTTGAAAAGGCCCGATGCGAAGCCTTTCTTCGAGGGACACCACCTTGGTGTCTGACCTTACGAATCATCCGTGCCTCCCTTCCCACAACCCCATGGTACGTGATAAACTGGCCAGGCTCAACCGATGGCAAGGAGCCGTGTAACTAAGTGGAAAAGGTATTCCCCATCCCAGCTAGGGTTCTAGTGGTTGCTGCCCATCCCGATGACCTGGATTTTGGCTGTGCAGGGACAGTTGCTCTCTGGACAAAGGCTGGCAGCCGAGTATCCTATGTCATCTGCACCAATGGAGACAAGGGAAGCGATGATCCATCAATGGACCGCGATCTTTTGGCCCGCACGAGGCAAGAAGAGCAGATGGAGGCGGCCAGGGTAATTGGGGTTTCGGACGTTCATTTTCTGGGTTTTGAGGATGGAAGCTTGGAAAATGACGTGAATTTGAGAAGGATTCTCGTGAGATGCATCAGGGGACTGAGACCCGATGTGATTCTGTGTCACGACCCTGCAAACAGGTCTTTCGAGAACCCATATGTGAGCCACAGGGACCACAGGGCGGTATCTGAAGCTCTCTTCGATTCGGTCTACCCAGCAAGCGGAAATCCTCACTTCTTCCCGGAGCTTATGGGAGAGGGGCTCGCGCCCCACAAGGTGAAGGAAATGCTCTTCTTCGGGACCCAGAGCCCGAATTTCTGGCAGGATATAACCGATGTAATGGACCTCAAGATAAAGGCCATCCTCTCCCACAGAAGCCAGATAACGGATCCTGAGCAAATGGAAAAGTTCTTGAGGGCTAGATTCGAGGAAGCGGGAAAGAGACTCGGTGTCCCCTATGCAGAGCCATTCAGAAGACTCACATTCCCCTGGTGAATCCCCCGGAGATTAAAGGAAACGCTGGAAAGGGGTCTTGGCATCCCCTTCGAGCTTCGCTCATACTCGCTGGCGGAGGTAGGAGGAATCTGCGGTACTGTCAGTAGATGCCTTTGGGAGAGTGAAAAGATTTTAGGGGACCCGCCCTGGGTCCCCTTTTCTGTTCTTGGTGAGCGGCGAAGGAATCGAACCTTCAACCTACGGATTAAGAGTCCGTTGCTCTGCCTGATTGAGCTAGCCGCCCTCCGTCTTTTGCGGTACACCCTTCAAGGATCTTCTTTTGGCGCGCCCGGCAGGATTCGAACCTGCGACCTGCGGATTCGAAGTCCGACGCTCTATCCAGCTGAGCTACGGGCGCCCCGCTCGAGCTGTGAAAGCCACGGCCCAACCCCCTCTCTTTTTCCCTCCTCTGGCCCTTCCTCCGAGGGTTGGGGTGAGTGAAGGGACTCGAACCCTCGACCCCCAGGGCCACAACCTGGTGCTCTGGCCAGCTGAGCTACACTCACCGTCACAGATTTCCCAAAGCCCGAGCACTGGGCCACCCGGCTCCGGCCATGCGCATTTGTTATCATAAGACGCGCCTTCTCAAAAAGCAACCCTTGAGGCCCTTTCACCTTTGCCCTGCTTCCTCTCCATCTACCATCTCGCCCCGGTGAAGGAAGCCAAAACCAGATACCCCATAGGGAGCCATCCCCATGGGACTGGGCTCCGCAGGCAGGCGAATTCAAACTGGGAGAGGAAAATTTCCACAAATGGAAGTCTGTGCTCGCCGGGGCTTCTCATCAAAGCCGGCGGCTATAGGTCTCAAGGCTCAAACCGTTTGGCCCTTCATTGGCGATATGGTCCCCTTCTCTCTCGATGAGTACCCATGGGTTCTGTATCCCAGGATTCTCCCCACATGATTCGAGGGTCAAAAGCACTCCCGCAACTGGATGAACAACCCCTCTTTTTTGGAGATTTTCCGGTCGCTCGGGGAGAACTCCACTCATCCCCAGACGGCCTCCCGCTCCCTAGTCAATAGGGCTAAGGCCTCGTAAAGGAATCAACGGCTTCGCCTCCATCTGGATTTCGGACCAGAACCCTCACAGGTTGCCTTCTAGGGAAGTGGGCCTTGAGGGCCCGTCCTCCCCTCAACACAATGAGAGAGTCGCTCTCCCTAATGGTCCGGCCCCATGGACTTGCATCCTCGCCCAGGAAGACCTGCACACCTTCTTGGAAATTGGCGCCATTTATGAGGATTCGGTAAGGTTTCTTTGCTTGGGTGACCGACGTGATAGTGGGTGGAACGATGGGGGGCCTTATGGTTATGTAGCCGCCCCTGGTGCAAGAGACGGAGTCGACTTGAGCTGAGAAACGCCAATTGAAGGCTCCTGTTTGACTATACGTATGGGTCACGTCTTGGCTGTCAGAATGGGCCGACCCATCGCCAAAGTCCCACTCGTAAGTCACGGTGCCAGAGCAAGCGTTGGAAGGAGTCGCCCTGCCAGTGAAATTCACAGGGGTATCCACCTGAGCTGAAGCTGGGACCGTAGCCGAGCATGAGAGCCTGCAAGTGGTGACCCCTCCGTACTGGTAGGCACCCAGATCAGGTGGATCGGAACGTGTAAGTCCCTCAATGTCGTCTCCTGGTACCAACCCACCGAGGCTCCCAATGGGCATCCCTTGACCGATAGCTGGGCTCCCCCTTTGGAGATGGGCATCCAAATTAGAGATGTCATCGTTGGCGAAGAGGGGATCATTGGTGATGACGTGGGGGCCCAGGGGGACTGTATCATATACGAAGCAGTTGTGAATGAGATTGTAGTCGTCCGTGTCCGCCCGGGTGAAGTGGTAGGGGTCACCGTCTCCGATGAAATCCGAAAGCCTCTCGAAGTCGAGATAAGCCACCTGGTAGCCCTTGAAAATGTTGTTGAAGAGGTAAACCCGCTCTGTGCCATTAGGGGGAGGCTGATCTTGGAAGTCCAGGTTGTTGGGCTGGAGCTCCGCACAGGCCCATCCCTGACTCGCCACAGTACTATTCACGATGTAAGAATCTCTTCCCCGCGGAAGACTGATGCTGAGGGCAGCTCCTCCCGCTCGACAGTGATTGCCCGAGTCCATTTCCCCCATGGCCCGGGCGAAAGGTTTCCCGTAAAAGAAGGCGCAGTCGCCTGAGGCAAAGCAATTGACGAGTCTTGAAGTGCCCCCCACCTTAAGCTGATTCCCTGCATTGCCATAGGCTGCGGTACGGTAAATTTCTACAAGTGAGTCGGGATGGTCGACACCCACATATAGTAGGTCCAGCCCATCCGAGGTATTGTAGCGGAAGACCGAATCTTCAATGATGAAGTGGCCTCCAGAGCGGGTCAATCCCACCCCGTCGCCATAGCCACCGCAGATCTCTTGCGCCCAGCAGTTTTGGGGCTCGCGGCCTGGGTAGGATTCGGGACATCCATTCCACTCCACTACTAGATTCTGCCAGATGTGGGTGCCAGAATATGAGCTATCCTCCCCAAGATCGCCGTTCCAGCCGGCACTGCCATTGGCAGCGATGCGGACCCTAACAACAGTCCAGTTGGAAATTCGAGCCGCACGAATCCCCGTTTCCGCCAAGCCGTGGATATTCAGGTCCTGGAGGGTCACGTTGGAAGAATCCGAAGCCCTTATCCCTTCATCGGCGTAATCGCCATAGGGGAAGCTATCGCGACGGCACACATCCTGGACATTTAGGGTGCATTCGCGTGGGAGTGGAAGGGGGCCCAGAAAACAGGAGGAGTGATCGGTGATCTCGAGGCATGCGATCATTGCATTGGATGTCCCGTTCAAGTCCAAGATCCACGCTGCCCGCTCTGAGCCCCAAAGCTCAGGCGGGGAGGGACAGCCCGAGTCCCAACCTTCACCCAAAATTCGCGTTGGCCGTGACGGATCTGGGCCAGATGGCAGTGGAGGAAGGTGGCAATCCCATGGGTAATCCCTGTGGCACATGTCTTCAGGGAGGTCCCCTTCGCCATAGCCCATCCGGTAACTTCCCCTGTGGATCAGGAGGGTATCGCCCCCTCGGAGCATCCAGTTACCCGAGGCATCGAGGGCAAAGAATGGATGGTTCCATGCGCAGGTTTGTTCCGTTCCAGAGCCCGGGTAAGGAGAGTCGGCAAGGCCATTGCACTGGGTGCGGTCTCCACCATCGGGCCTGACGTGGTAAGTTGTTTGGCCGGAAACATTAAGGACAGGCATGTAAAAAAGAAATGACAAAACTAGGATTGCAAGTCTGGCCAAGTTCATGGTCGCACCCCCTGGAGAAGAATTAGTGCCCCGTCCCCTTGGGGAGGGCTGGAGCAGCTCTCTTGGATTTTTGGTGGGGTTCTATGCCCTTTGAGGCACAAGGGGGGAACTCCTCCCTTCCATTGGCCTTTTGACAGATTGTCTCCGGCCAGTCTTCTCAAATATCGAAGACGCAGGGGAGACTCTCCTGGAACAAAGGACCTCGCCTGGGCTCGCATTCCAAGCTCGGCCCCTGGCCTTCAGGAACCAAAGCCCGAGCTTGAAATATGGCGGATATTTTCTCCTCTCC
>Ga0197142_1001447_pt1 | contig 21787 bp, 16 predicted proteins | sample GBS60_MetaG_FD_148614 | JGI IMG/M metagenome (GOLD analysis project Ga0197142, IMG submission 148614) | Sediment microbial communities from Great Boiling Springs, Gerlach, Nevada, United States - GBS 60_MetaG | ecosystem: Environmental > Aquatic > Thermal springs > Hot (42-90C) > Sediment... | reverse complement strand
TGCTTTACGAGTCAACCCGGACCTGCCCCCAAAAACCCACATCAAGACCGACACCTCTGTGAAAGGAGTCAAGTTCGGACTCGATATCGAAACTGTGGTAGATGTGGCACGAGACATCCGTAATCATCCCGGATTAGAGCTTCTGGGACTGCACATGCATTTGGGGTCGCCCATCCTCAAGACGGATCCTTACCGTCAGGGGGCGGAAAAAGCTGTAGCTCTGATCAGTCAGTTCCGTCAGCAGGGTCATAGCATTCGTTACCTGAACATGGGCGGTGGGTTCGGCATCCATTACCGACGTGATGAGGCCCCTCCAGCCGAAGCTTACGCGCAAGTCATTTTGCCGGCTGTTCGAGCGACGGGATGCCAGCTGATTCTGGAACCTGGCCGTTTTATCGTGGGCAATGCGGGCATTCTCGTCAGCAAAGTGCTCTATCGCAAATCCACAGGGGGAAAGCGGTATCTCATCCAAGATGCGGCCATGAATGACCTGATCCGACCTACTCTGTATGGTTCGATCCACCGCATCTGGCCCGTGCAATTACCCCCAGGTGTTCCCGAGCGTCCCCCTATTGACATGAATGTGGACCCTGACAAAGGTGATCCGTTTCTGGATTTTGAAGGCTCCCTCCGACAAGATGTTGTGGGTCCTGTGTGCGAATCGGGGGACTTTCTCGCAAGGAATCGACCCTTACCCGCCCTGAAACCCGGAGACCTGCTGGCCATTTTTTCCGCAGGGGCTTACGGCATGTCCATGGCCTCGAATTACAACGGCCGACCCCGTGCTGCCGAGGTTCTCGTTACAGACGCTACATATCGTTTGATCCGCCGTCGGGAAACCTATGATGACCTGATCACTTGCGAAGAATGTTGCTTGATCCCGTCGGAGCGTTCACAATGACCCTAGGGCGTTTCCCTCGGGATTTCCCGGGATCGGGAGGTCGGGATTTTCCGGCATCGGGGAGAGAGGGGCATGAGAAACCGGGATGGAGACGCAAGAGGGGCAATGCCGCGGCCTGGGGTGTGAGTGGATCGGTCTTCTGCGAAAATGATAAAGAGTTAGCCCTCACACACCCCTAATCCAATCGCAACGGAAAGGAACCACGCCCTAAAGCAGGGGAGGCACAGGCAAAAACGGTAACGGATCGTTTATGGTACATCTAACCAACGAGGGTCTTGCCGTGCGATCACGATACGCAAGTGGGGTACTTCTAATCGGTCTGATCGCAACTGTAACGTCCGACCGTTTTTCAACCGTTGCTCAACAGGTACCCCCGCGAGAGCTTCCCAAATCCCAGGCTGTTTACCAAAAACTGCGAACCTTCATTTCCGAAGGCCAATATTTCTTAGCTGCTCCCTTATTGAAAGATTTCCTGGACAGCAAGCCGGAGCAGCAGGATTACATCGCAATCTACGACAAATATGGTCCGAGTGCCTTTACCCTGCTCTATCGGGTACCCCGCTGGTCGGACAATCCCGTGGAACAGAAAAAGGCACGGGAATACGTCGAGATGATCATTAGCCAGGCGGAGACGGCTCTGGATCAGCACATCCGTCAACCCCAGCGCATCACCAAGTACATCGCCAATCTCGGAGCTACACCGGAAGAACGCGTCTTTGCCCAGGCGGAGTTGATACGAATCGGCGTGGCCGCTATCCCGTATATGGTACAAGAAATCCGCAATGATAAGGACAAAGCAGTCATCGAGGGGATTTATGAACTGATACCACGGTCGGATGCAGAAAGTGTGTCAGCGTGGATTGCGGCACTGGATGGTCTCAACCCCACCCAACAGTATGGGGTACTATCAGGGTTGATTCGTCACGAGCAATTCTTGAGTCTCCAGGAAGAAGTTCAGACGAGCATCATACCTGAGCTTTGGCGTCTGCTTTTGCCCGGAAACGAGACATCACCCGTGTTGCGACAGCTAGCCCAGGATACTCTGCGTAACTATTTACGAGGTAGCAAACTAGCACTGGAAGGACGCTCGCCCGAGCGGGAGTTGCTCCAGATAGCCCGAGGATTTTATGAGGAAAGTCCACGATACAGACTCTCTCGCAAGCTTCCTGATGCACCCGAGCCGGTTGTTCGTCTCTGGCGGTGGAACTCCTCGGAAGGAAAGCTGGTATCGCTACAAGTGCCGGTCTCATGGGCGAACGAATATTATTGTTTGCGTTATGCACGCTGGGTCGCCCAGCGGGAGGGAAGCTACGCCCTGGAAGCGCTTGTGTTGATGCTTTCGATGGCGGCTAAGGCAGCAGCTTTACGTTGCCAATTCGGAGAGATAGCCCAGCAAGAACCGTCGGCGATGCAACTCCTGATCACCGCTCCTGCACCACTCCGTGAAGAAGTTTTCCGCCAAGCAATCAGTCAGAAGCAGACAGCAACTTTAGTGGCAATGTTGCAAGCCGCCCAAATCGCTGCCGACAAAGAGCTGGCTGCAACGGGTCTCCGGCCGGGAGGCGGTTCGGTATCACTCCTGGCATCGGCTTTGGATTATCCGGACCCGCTCGTTCAATTCCTCGCTGCGGACACCTTGCTCCGTGGTCCCACTTCCTTACCCGCCTCGGTAAGGGTCAAGGTGGTGGATGTACTTCGCAGACAATTGCAAGATGTACATATCCCTCCTGCTCCATCACCGGGCAATGCTTTGTACCTGGACCCTGACCCGCGACGCCGGGATGCGCTTTTGCCGATGCTCATCGCTGCTGGCTTCCGCGTAGAAACTTTCACCACAGGACGGGATTTATTACAGCGTCTCCGTCAGGGTGTTGCTGATGCGATTATTATCGACCGGCATGCGGTCCACCCCCTCCTGAGAGACTTGCTCAGCCAGTTGCAAGCCGACCCTCGGTGGTTTGGCATCCCCACCGTAGTGTTGGCTTCTCCCGACCAGCCTCCCACACCTACTCTGGAACAGCTTCTCCTCCGAACAGCAGCCCTGATGGCCGCCACGGATCCGCAATTGCCAGAGATTCCCGCCATCTATCAGCCTCACCCAAACGACCCCCCAGAAGAGCGAAAACGCTTGACCGAAGAAAACCAGCAAGCACGAGATAACGCACTGGCACAGGCGGCTCAACAACGACGGACCCGATTGCTGCAACTGATCGATCCATTGCCACTTCAGCTCAATGCCGAGCAGCGTCGCGTGCTAGAGCTACGCGTCGATATCATCACTTATGCGGTGCTCGCCGCTCAGTTTCCCATCTTTCCATCCGTATCACCTCGGACCTTCGCGCATATGCAGGACCTGAAGAAACGACATACGCCTTTTTCCGCCCAATCGCTTCCGGACACCCGCTTGGCCATAGAGGAACTTTCCAAAATATTACAGCGGTTGGAATCGGAACTGGACCGCGTCGCTGCAGCTCGCGAACGGTTTGAAAAGCTATACTCGCAGATCGATCCGGAAGACCTGGGATTGCCCGTGACTCGCTATCGCGATCTCGGCTTGGAGGCACGTTTGCGTCAGCAACTCCAGTACTTCCCCCACGTTCATCTCATGCCCGTTCCTGCTTCCGCCACGGAGATTCGAGACAACTGGTTTATGCTCTGGCACGGGAGTACCGTGGTACGGACGGTTGATGCCAACTACAAGCACTCAGTGCGGACGCGAGCGGTCCAGGCCTTAGCCCAGTTGGCCTCCTGTTCCGAGTCGTCCCGCGATGTGATTCCGGCCATTCCGAACTTGTTACTCGCCTTGGCTGACGACACTTTAGCCCCCGCGGCAATGGATGCTCTAGTATGCTTACCTGATCCAGCGATTCAGTCGGCATTGATCGGTGTCGCGCGAAATGCTCAACGACCCTTGTCACTTCGTCAACAAGCGGCCGATGCTGCTATACGGCATGCTCAACGTTTCAGTCCTAGCTTGCCTGCCCCGCAGATAGAGCCAACCCGACAGGCCGCCACAATGGAGAAAGACCCAGTCCTGCGTCTGCGTATGTTTGCTTACCTGAGTCTGGTTGCCCCAAACCTGGCGACTTTTCGTCAAGAACTGACCGGTTATGCCCCTCCAGAACCAGAGCGTGGCAAGCCTTTCCCACCCCCTAAGAATCCCTCACCGGAAAAACAATAATGGGATTGGAGCAATCACTGGTATGCCTATCGCCTCTCCCGTGCCTTCTCCTGCTTGGGATGGAAAAGCTCAGCCTGACAACCCTACCTCCGGCACGGAAGAGAGGAATACGCTTATTCCTGCTCATGAGGTTGACAGGGTTTGACGAAGGGAATCAATGCCAACACGTGTACAGAAATCTCCGAACGACTCTCCTACTTGCCGCTCGGCCTGATACCTCCGTAGCAGAGGAGTCAGGCGAGGGACAATCTGGTCCACGGGAACCAGGTCCGCTAACTCACAGTTGAGCCTTCGTCCATAACGATCTCCACCCACGTAAATGGTGTATTTATTACCGGAGCGTCCGACCAGGCCAATGTCACTCTGATAGGGTCGAGCACATCCATTCGGGCAACCCGTCATACGCACACTGATTGGCTCTTCCTGCAAGCCCAGCTCCCTCAAGACTATCTCGAGTTGATCGATGATGGCCGGCAATGCTCTTTCACTTTCCGTAATGGCTAATCCACAGGTGGGAATGGCAGGACACGCCATACTCCAGCGTTGCACCTGGGATAAAGTATCTGGCTTTGGGATCCCGTATTCTGCCAGAAGACTTTCCACTACCGGCCGATCCGCGGTACGGAAACCGCAGAGCAAGATATCCTGCTGAGGTGTCAGTCGGACATCACAGCGGAAACGGGAGACAATAGCCCGAATGCCGGAACGTAAACGGAGCGAGCCTTCATCCTTGATTCGCCCGTTTTCGATGGACAGACCCAGAAACCAGCGTCCATCACCCATTCCATGCCAGCCATGGTGCAAATCCAGGCCGGTGATCGGTTGCATTACCGCAGGCCGATACGGAAAGGGGAAATAGTCGCGGTAAAGCACCTCACGAAAGCGTTCCACGCCCCAGTCGTGGACGACATACTTGAGCCGTGCCCGCTTACGATCTGCACGGTTGCCGTGGTCGCGGTACAGCCGTGCTATCGCTTGAGCAGCCGGGATGACCTCATCCGGTTCGATAAAACCAATCGGCAGAGCCAGCAAAGGCGCGGTGTCCGGTCGGCTATTCGTTTGACCCTGTCCTCCTCCGCAATAAAGGTTGTAGCCGATGGGACGTCCAGTGGGTTGACCGTTATCCGTGATCACTAGGAAGCCCACGCACTGGGCCAACAGGTCTGTGCAGTTGTCATGAGGTAGTGCAAAGCCGATCTTGAATTTTCGCGGTAGATACGTCTTACCATAAAGAGGCTCCTCATCCGTTTGAGGATCTGACAGGAGTTGACCGTTGAGCCAGATTTCATGATAAGCTCGTCGGCCTGCCTCAGGAGTCATTGCCTGGGCCACGCTCTGGCAATGCTCGCGTATCATAGCCCGTGAAACGTCCGGCAGCGGTGCGGGACAACAAATGACATTGCGGGTAATATCCCCACACGCCCCCAACGTGGTCAGCAGAGCCTCGTTGATCGTCTGTATCGTGGCTTTCAGATTCGTCTTCAATACCCCGTGCAGTTGAAAGCTCTGTCGCGTTGTGATCCGTAATGTGCCATTAGCATATCGCCCGCAGATGTCGTCCATGGTCAGATACTGATCCGCCGTTAGCTTCCCACCGGGCAACTTCAGGCGGACCATGAACATATAAACCTTGCTAACTCCGGTTTTGTCGCGACTCTTACGGGCGTCCCGATCCTCCTGCTGATAACTGCCGTGGAATTTGAGCAATCCTTTATTCAACTCGTTGAAATGATCGGTGTTAGGATCCGCCAACTCGACAGCCAGAGTGCCCCGGAGATAGTTACTGCTCGCTTTCTGATGCTCAACAGCAGATAACTTGGGCGTTTCCGAATACCCCGGCTCCCCAGGAGCAACACTGGTCCCAATCTTTGCTTCACCCGCACCGTGCATCATTGTCTCTTCGCTCAAATGCATTTTGTTCCTGTTTCTTCGTTCGAGGCCGTCTCGTTCTTCCACCCGTTACAACTCAGACTTTTTCTCGGCCGCTCTTTGCATTTTACTGAAAGCAACGTCCACGACTAGGGAAATTTTTATTATAATTAGCAAAATAGTGATGTTTATCCGATCGGACAAATTCTCTCTGCGACAGGGGTGTGGTATAGCAGTACGGGCGCAGAAATTTGGATTCGTGAAGAAACTGATCTCGTCCTGAAAATTTCCCCCTCCAGCTCGCGCGTTGTTTTGGAGATCAGGTTTCCACAAGGGCGGTGCTAAGTGATATGGCAAGGGCTAGGTAAAATTTGCCTTTTGCGTCGGTCAGAACATGGGGCATCCACGATACACTCAGGCTACGGGCCGGAATCACTCTCAAGGGGAGCAGTTTCTCAGTCGATGCTAGGTTGCGGTTCACTATCGACCGGTCCAGGATGCGAGAACCCAACCGGTCAAGGTGCGACAACCGCTAGGAAGGAGAAAGGAGCATCGTGTCGGAACAAACCTTGGCCATGGCCCCGCCCTCCCCCATGAGTTTCAGTTCCACAGACGCTCCAGCACCGACTTTGGGATTTCTAACCATTTTACAAGACGTAACCGGCTGGATCGGGGGATATTTGGTGACCAATAGTTGGGGAAGGCCCCTGGAGTTTCGCCTTACTACCGCTGTACAACCCAACCGTGTCCAGAAGGCACTGTATGGTCCAACACTCCAAGAATATGTGTTTGCTGATTTGATTGGAAAAACGTTGGTCGAGAAGAGTAGTACCCCAGTTTCGTTGCTCGTCACGGATAAGCCTCCGCTGTGGACGCTTCGTAAGCGGATAACGACCCCATTGGCAATCGTTTGTTCCACACCAGAGGAAGCATTAGTCTCTGCTGATCTGATCCCGTTGGAACATCCTCGTTCCCGCCATGGTTTGTGGTTACCGGTCCAGACTCGTTCGGATTGGGAAATGGTCCGGGCTTTGCTGGACCAGGTTGATCCTGCGTTGGAGTTGAGCGAACCGTTCAGCCGCATCCGTGAAGCCGTTGCAGAAGCTCGGAAATTGGGAGCCCATCACCGTGCCGCCTGAATTGTCCCAATCGCATCCCAGCGGAGGCCCGGCCCCGATTCCCTCCAGCAGTGGGGTCGAGCTTGAGGCACAGGCGTGGTCTTTGTCTCTGCCGCTGCAGGTAATCGAAGGAACAACGTGGGGGATCTTATCGGCTCCGAGGTTGCGTGAAGTCCGACTTCTCGATGATGCACCGTGGGTTCGTTCCTTGGGACGACTGGAACCTGCTATCAGGACCGAAGGGTGGAAATTCCCGGCTCCACTGCTCGAGTCAACGCAGCCAGCCCCACCGTCGGCGGAAGCGCTTAGCGATGGGGATCCGCCTTTGCCTCCACTTCCTGACGTGGAAACGGATGCTTCTGTAAGACATCGCATTCGACTGCAGCCGACAGCCGAGACGGTTCACGTCAAGGACCGTCTGCTGTTTTTGCTCCAACCGCCTCTCGATGGCCTGTTCCAAGGACGGCAACTTCAGGTGCCATTTGCGCCGTTCCCGTATCAGTTGGAGGGGATCGCCTTTTTGGTTCCCCGCTCGGCAGCACTTCTGGCCGACGAGATGGGCCTGGGCAAAACGTGTCAGGCCATTTTGGCCTTGCGACTGCTTTTCTATCAAGGTGTCGTTCGGCGTGCTCTGGTCGTTTGTCCTAAATCCCTCGTACATAATTGGACCCGGGAGCTGAAACTCTGGGCCCCCGATATTCCGATCGAAGTCATCGAGGGGGAACCGGAGCAGAGACGCACCGCCTGGTTGATCTCCAACTCTCCGTTGAAGTTGGTCAATTATGAGACTCTAACCCGTGACGTGGAGTGGGCGACAGACAGCCGTCTCTTTTACGATGTTGTGATTCTGGACGAGGCTCAGCGCATCAAAAATAAGGATTCCAAAACCGCACAGGCCGCCCGTGCCCTACCCCGTGCTCGCAGTTGGGCTTTGACTGGCACGCCAATCGAAAACCATCCCGATGATCTAGTACATCTTTTTGAGTTCCTCGACCCAGGTCGGATTCCACCGAATACGCCTCCCAAGCGATTGCCCCTGTACACGGCGGACAGCATTTTGCGTCGAACCAAGGAGAGCGTCCAATCCGATATGCCGCCGAAAATATTTCGGGACGTTCATGTGGATTTGACTCCGGCCCAAAGGGATGCGTACCGCCGAGCGGAGGAGGAGGGAGTCGTCCATCTCAATGCCCTGGGAGACACGATAACCGTTCAGCATGTTTTTCAACTGATCATGCGTCTCAAGCAGATCTGCAATTTCGACCCGCTCACGGGGGAAAGCGCCAAGCTGGAACAACTACGCATGGATATGGAGGAGATAGCAGAAAGTCATCATAAAGCCCTCATCTTTTCTCAGTGGGTAGAACCGTTGCAAATTCTGGCTCGCCATTTGGAACCGTTCGGGCCATTACAGTATCACGGGCGAATTCCGCCGGAGGAGCGTCCGGCCATTCTGGAACGTTTCCGTCATGATCCCCACTGCCATGTGCTTCTTATGAGTTATGGTACCGGCAGCGTGGGACTGAACCTGCAATGTGCCAACTACGTGTTCCTGTTCGACCGCTGGTGGAATCCAGCTGTCGAGGATCAGGCTATCAATCGTGCCCACCGGGTGGGACAGCGCCACCCCGTCACTGTCACACGCTTCCTCACCCAAGACACCATCGAACATCGCATCGCGGAAATCCTCGAATCGAAACGCAAGATATTCCTCGATCTCGTGGCTCAAGCGGATAAACCGTCACGTTTCGGCCTGACCGAGGAGGAGATCTTCAGCCTCTTCGACATCAAAGTGCGGCCACGCCGCCATCCTCATACGATCAATCCATGACTAGCGGAACCGCTCGGTTTTCCGCGGATCACTTCGCCTTGCAACCGCCCATCGGTCGATGGTAGTTTCCGAACGGAAAAGACCGCTACTTTCTGCATCCATTCCTTGCAATCAGGTCATGGCACGATGCAGCACAGCGATAAGAACAACCTGATGTCCCTCACGCAGTGGATTGCCCGCCAGGCTCAATGCTGGGAAATGAAGGCACTCCGGCAACCGGGATTATGGATGATCGTAGGCCTCCTCAGCGGTGCGATCTTGCGTGTCATTGTATATTCAACGGACCGATGTTTATGGATCGACGAATGCATGCTTGCTTTGAACATAACCACACGTACCTGGCCTGGACTGCTGGAGCCCCTGGATTGGAATCAGGGAGCACCATTAGGGTATTTGTTAGCTCTCAAGGGTATCACACAATGGGTAGGGGTATCGGAGTGGACGCTGCGGAGCGTGGTGTTTTTCTGCTCGCTGGCCGGATTAGTGGGTTTTGGAGTGTTATCCCGTCGCTTGTTACCACCATGGGCAGCAGTCTGGGCTGTTGCTCTGTACGCCGCAAGTCCGGGGTTGGTTAGCTACTCTGCAGAATGCAAGCAATATGCATGCGACGCCGCTACGACCGTAGTCTTGCTATTGCTTTGGGATTACCTCCACCGACATGGGTCGTTTTGGAGCTTGGCGGGTATGGCCTTGGGAGGGATGGTGGCCATCTGGTTTTCCCATCCGGCAATGTTCGTACTGGTGGGGATCGGTGGATCGCTTCTGATTCAAACGTTGTCCCAGAAGCAAACCCTTCGCTACTGGTCCGTGGCATTGCTGGGTCTGAGCTGGCTGTTGAGTTTCGGAGTGTTGTATTCCATCCACCTGAGCTATCTTGTCCGGAATGATTATCTGCAAAGATACTGGCAGGAGCATTTTTTGCCTGGGACAAGCCTCAATATAGCCGGCTGGCTTTGGGATCATGGACTGGGTTGGTGTGCGATCAGCGTGGGTCGTAGCGGTGCCCTTCTAGGAGGGGCATTGGCCATTTGGGGAGGTATCCATACTCTGGCGTGAACAACGTGCATGGGCCATTCTGGTGCTTGCTCTGCTCGGAGTGGCTCTTTTCGCATCCGCATTGCGACGCTACCCCTTGGCGGGACGCCTGATGTTGTTCCTGAACCCTGTCCTCATTCTCATGATTGCACGAGGGGGGTGGAATTTGTGGAACCTGTGCTCTCCCCGAGCATGGGGTGTCGCCGCTTTTGGGGTTCTGGTTATTCTCTCATCCGGTATAAGTGAGTGCCTTCGTGAATGCCGGCATCCCGAGCGAACGGAGGAAATCCGTCCCCTGCTGGAAGTTGTGCGGCAACAATGGCAAAACGGAGACAAAGTCCTGGTCTTGCGGGGTGCTCTACCTGCATTCCTGTTTTACACTCAGGAAAAGCCGTTTCCACCCGGCGTAGTTTGGGCAGACACGGAACGCTTCGTTGGAGGTAGGGCATAGGAACAATGGCACCGGTTGTGCGATAGTTCCCGCCTCTGGGTGCTGGCCAGCCATTACCGACCGGAAGAAGAAGCGGTAATTAGCAGTATCGCGGAAGTCACTGCCCAACTCGCGAACGAATGGTCCCAACCGGGAGCCTGGCTCCGTTGCTATATCCCTCATCGCAAGGCTCAGGAAACCTCCCCGATTACGAAAGAGAGTCAATTCCGCTCCGAGGAGCAATAACGCCGGTCCTGCCGATGACGCCATTGCCCCTTTCTCCCCCGATGATTTTTGTTGAGGCATTGCGCTTGCTTGCAGCTACCTCCATAGTTATGGTCAAGGATAACAGGAGTGCGTATCAGTCGGGAGCGAGCGGTATGAAGCATAAGTTGCACAATAGGCGGGAATTTCTCGGAAACGCCTTATCTACGGGTTTGACCCTATGGGGTCTGACTGGGCCAAAGCATATGTGTGCCGCCCAAATCCTCAACGAAAGAAAGATCGATCCGATCGAGTTGCCCCTAGACAAGCCCGGAGTATGGACCTTGCACTTCCGCTACAAGCCGATCCGAATTGCCAATCTCGACATTTTCGAAGCCGGGGGACGACTCACCAAAGCCACCGTCTGGTACCTTTGGTATCAAGTGTACAATATGACAGGAGAGCCCCAGGTATTCTTTCCCGAATTTGAACTAGTCACCAAAGACTTGAACACCTCCCACCTCGATGAAATCCACCCTTATCTGGTCAGCCAGATCGATCGTATCGAAAATCCCACCGGTGAACCTCGGCTAAAGGTCCACTCGAGTATCGACATTTCCAAGCGTCCGATTCCACCTAGCAAGCCGGATGCGGTTCCCATTACGGTGAGCGGTGTCGCGGTTTGGACGAATCTGCAACGTCAGGCAGCGGGTACCAACCGCTTCAGCGTCTACATCACAGGCCTGTCCAACGGTCTGGCGGTGGAAGAGTCGCCCAATGGCGAGCGGATCATCAAACGGAAAACCCTGCAAATCCATTTTGTCCGACCCACCGATGACCAACGCCAACGGACCGGTGACATCATTCCGGATGAGGCCACCGGCCCTGCCGAGCAGTGGATTTACCGCTCGGCGAGTGTAATCCGGAGAAGCAAGAAGAAAGCGGAGTGAAAACCGGCCCAAGGGGCTTTCCATCTTCACGGGGAAGAGTTGATATCAGCACAGAGAAGAATAGGGGACCTAAGACTATTGAGAATGATTTGAAACACGGCGTGCTAACAAGAGGCATGGCCGCTTTTCATCGTGCGTCAGCAGGAGAAAAGCGGTATCGGAAATTCCCGTGGGCAGGGAATGCCGAAGCGCCTGTTGACAGTGTCTCTCCCAAAGTGCCGCATCGAGAGAGGAACCACATTGCACCACTATGACCGAGGCAAAAGGGTACCGGGCTAGGGTACGACGTAAATGACGTGGATCGGGAGGCATTCTCTCCAACACCTGATAGGTATCTGCAAGCGGAGTAATCCGAAGACGGTCAGCGGTCAGAAGCGTGGTCCGGGGATGCAGACGGCCGGCGTTCAGATCGACCGCGAGTGAATCGAGGAGTCCCGCTCGAACTACTGCAGGTGAAGGATGGTATACATAACCCCCCAATGGAGCATACAACGGTGCTGGGAATGGTTCACTTGCTCCGAGAGAAACCACAGACGATCCGAGATACCATCCCGATGTCATTCCGGCTTCGGAGGAATGACGTTGATTGTTCGACGGCGTGTCAGGAAGCAAAATAGTCGCCCGACGTTGACAGCTTTGGAGTGGACCAAACCAAAGGACACATTCCTTCAGTTCCCTGCCCACAGCGATGAATTCGATCTCCGCCTGACAAAGATAGACTTGGACCGCTGCCAGCGGAAGACCCGGAGCCAACTTGACTCCCCAGGGACGCGAAGTTCCCCAACGGGACACCAAAACGGATAACGGCGGCTGATAACCCTCAGGATGAAGGTGTCGTTGCTGATTCCGTCGACGATCGGGATCGATCCAAAGAGGAATTGGTTCTGCACCAATATCTGACCAACCCAGACAATCGGTAAGTTCAGTCGTGATCTGTGAACTCAGTTGCCAGGCAGCCGCGTTCGCCTTGGTTAGAGCGACACGCAAAGGGTCACGATCGACAGCGTAGACATAACGACCAGTCTGAGCCAGGGCCAGCGTATCGGCTCCCAAACCGCACGTCAAATCCGCAACCCGAGGGTAGGCGTTGTATCGACGGGCACGATACAAGGCGATCCGCTCGCCACTAGCTTGCTCCAGCGCTTCCCGTGTTGCATACAAACGTCTCCACCAGGTGGGGAATTTCTCGCGTGCCGCTCGGCGAAGTAATGCTGTTTCCAGAGCTGCTCGTGCCAATTCCCGCGGATAACACTTCTGTAGCCTGGACAAACACGCTAACACCGACGTCGGAGTGGGTTCCAACGCCTCGGCAGCCCTGAGGATCTCTTGACCTTCGGGCTGCAATAACCTCTCAAATGACGCCAAATCCATCGAGCCTGTTCTCAATCCTGATCCACGTCGCAGTCCCTCACCATGGGAAACCTATGATCCAAAATCTCCCAAGAGGCAAGTAAGAAGGACTTACTTTACCCAAACACTGCCAGAAATCACGGGTACTCCGTTGTTCTGGATCAAAGTCGTGGAAACTCTCTCGCCAACGGTCCAGTCTTCCCTACCCTATGATCATAATGGAACACACCCGGACAATAGCACAAAGTGTCGTGGTCTGGCCTCGATGCAGAGGACATTAGTACACTCCACAAGGAGAAATGTGACCCGAGAAGGAGTCAACTATGGGCAACCCGGCAGGTGTTCGGCGCAAGCAGCGGTTGAAGCGGAGGAAGCGGTACGAGAAACGTCTTGGCCCTGGTGCTTATCTACCTAAAGAACTTCGGAAAAAATTGCAGCAAGAACGTCAGCAGAACCCCTCAATTTCTGACAGTACACCCGCCACTCAGTGATCGGGGTTAGCACCCTTAGTGATCGGGGTTTAGCAGTGAGCCTACGGTAGATGTTAGCACTGAACCTACCGTTGGATGCGGATGAGCTTGCTCCGACAAGATACTTCGTATGTTCTATTGAAAAACCGAAGGACCAGGGGGAGGATCATTCGAATTGGCTCACTAAGGATCAGGCGACTTGAGAAAATTATCGAGGGTCCAGACCACCTGGTTCCTGCAGCCAGATCGGCTGGGCCTCCAGATCCAATGGGGCAAACCTTTGGTGTTTCCAGAGTTCGACAGCCCAGGCAGCCATAGCTGCATTATCGGTACATAGATGCCGGGGTGGCAGGAACAATTCGGCCCCTTCCCGCGCACACATCACCTCCAAGGCATCACGCAAGGCTTGGTTGGCTGCTACCCCACCTCCCACGGCCAGGCGACGCAGACCTGTTTTACGCAACGCTTGCTTGGCCTTGAGTGTCAGCACATCAATCACAGCTGCTTGGAAGCTGGCGGCCAGATTGGCCCGTTTGGGGCCCGGAGGCGGAGGGTCTGTACGACGAGCATTCTGACCAAAACACGCGTAGAGGACCGCTGTCTTCAGACCGCTGAAGCTGAATTCCAGTCGTCCGTCATCCGCAAAGGCTCTGGGAAAATCGTAGGCCGTGGGATCCCCCAGAGCAGCTTCGCGTTCTACCGCCGGGCCACCAGGAAACCCCAGTCCCAGCAAGGCAGCCACCTTGTCGAAGGCCTCGCCAGCGGCATCGTCGCGTGTACCCCCCAGAATCGTCATGTCCGTTACAGTTTCACATTGCAAAAGCACCGTGTGACCACCGCTGACCACCAGGCCCACGCAGGGGAAAATATCCCGACCTGCCGCCAGGCGACACGCGAAAATGTGGCTGACCACATGATTCACCGCTAACAAAGGGATCTGCAGAACAGCCGCGAGCATTTTGGCCGCTGCCACCCCGACCAGCAACGAGCCGACCAGACCCGGGGTGTGGTGAACTGCTACCGCCGTCAACTCTCGTAACGTGATCCCTGCTTGTGCCACAGCGGCATCCACAACAGGAAGCAACTGCCGCACATGGGCACGAGCCGCAATTTCGGGAACTACCCCTGTGAAAGGAGCATGCCAACGAACCTGAGAAGCCACCACATTGGAACGAACATCATACTGGTCTGTAAAGACAGCCGCCGCTGTCTCATCACAACTCGTCTCAATTCCCAGGAAGAACTTCATACAACTGTACTGTACAGAATATCTCGTTACCCACCCCTTCTTCGACAGCAAGTTACTGCTTTCGAAACCTACCCCGATTCCTCCGGTTTGTACGAGCATTATGCCACATTGGAGTATTATGGAGTATTATACGGAGAGCATATCTGTGCATGCATAGCACATTGACTAACGCAATGAGGGATCACCCTTGCCCACCTATGCTCTACAGAACAAGGGGTTGGACTCAGGCCGTAGCTCGAAATGGAAATGGATGAAGAAAAAGGAAGAAGTGGCAAATAGTCGGGGGGTTCTCATCCGCCAGGGAATAAGCTAACGCAGGGGACTATCGATTACCTGATCGGCACCTCGCGACTGACGGCTTCTACTTTGCGGGACAATTCCTGCCAACGATCCCAGTGATCATCGAGCCCCAGGCGTTCCAAATAAGCGATATGGGGACGTTCCCCCTCCCGTTCGCTCAATAACGCTTCGGCGGCGTGGACGGTTGTAAGGGGTGAAATGATCATCCCCGGACACTGTTCGGGCAAATGATGCCAGGCAACAGCTTCCACCAAAGGGTCAGGCAACCCCCATAATCCCAGCAAGTATGCACCCACTTCCGCATGGGTGGCTCCCAGGATTTCTTTCTCAGCCCTAGCCAGAGGCAAGTTTTCTCTTCGTGATAGCTGGAAAACATCGCGGTACGCCTCGGGCAACTGACTGGCCAGCAGAAGCTGGCCGATATCATGAAACAAGCCCGCCAGTGTGGAATCACGTGTATTTCGCTCATCCATTCGCTCGATCTGAGCGATTCGACCCGCCAATGCCGCTACAGACTGACTATGCTCCCACAATTGATCGATACAGAAGGGCCTCAATTGGGCGGGGTTATAGCGTGAAAAGAGATCGGCTGCCAGGACCAAGGTCCGGGTCAGTTCTCCTCCGAGGACGCGCACAGCTTGTGAAGGTGTGGTAGCAGGACGACGCAAACCGATCAACGCAGAATTGGCCACTTGCAGGAGTTTCGCAGCGATGCCCGGGTCCTGCGAGACCAACTCCCCCACCTTCGCCAGGGAGTAGTCCGGCTTCATGAGTTCATCGGCAATACGACTATAGAGGGTGGACAAAGTGGGGATCTGCCCCAATCGTCCTACCATGGAAACGACTTCGGGGCTCTGCAGTAACTCCCGTAAGGATTGGGTACGTTGAAGAGTGGCGTAGAGTTCTGCCGGGTCACAAGGTTTGGCAACGATACGCTGGACCAGAGGTAACACCCGCAGCAACAATTCCTGATCCCCAGGCCCAGCCATAACGATCCGAACCACTTGGGGGGTTCGCTCTCGGGCTTGCAATAACAATTCCTGGCAAAATCCCGCGGCCAGGCGAACATCGGCCATAATGATGGCGTAGGGGCCACCTTCCAAGCACCGAAGGGCTTCCGCTCCACTACGACTATAGGCCGCTTGCCACTCCTCCTCCAAAGGTTCCATCAACTGCCGCAGAAATCGGTGTAAATGAGGGTCATCCGCCACAAACAGAATCCGGCGGGGCGATGACTGGTCGTGTGTGGTACCAAGTGAGACGTTCATCAGGCTACAGTCGGGAGGAGGGTTGCAACCGGTCTGGGCTTACATACCGCCCGTATGCTCTAAACAACATCATAGTCTAGCATAACGCAGCGCCTATTGGGTTATCGACGCGATTTTGCGTGACGAGAGCACCCTCTCAATCCAGCCTGCCCATGATCGAGCATAATCCTTACTTCTCCCATTATCCACATTATCGAGCATATTCCTTCCAGCATGCTGCTTCATTTTGGCCTCATCATCGTTATTTACCCTTGCCAAACTTAGTTGCCGACTGTCCCGTGTTTCCGGACAGGATGTAGTAAACATAGGCAAGAAACTTTTGGTAACCCTTCCTGCTTGACAAACGGAGAAGGTTTGAGCACGCGAAGGCGAGCGGGGATACTTCGTGAATGAGTTCCGCAAGGCTAAAATAAAGATGTGAGCAAAATCTCAACCTCGAACCTCTAAGAACCATCCATCGCCATGGAGACTGGGGTAGCCTAATATTGCTGGGTAGGATCATTGGTTTTTGTAAGGGGAGAGCATGATTGGCCCGATCCGCACCTATACCGTCCTTCCCAAGTTACCTGAAAGACTCCGTCCACTACAGACACTCGCATACAATCTCTGGTGGTCATGGAACGCTGATGCTGTGGCCCTATTCCGACGCATCAATCCCGACCTGTTTGAGGCGCTCGATCACAGCCCAATCCGCCTGCTAGGTGCCACACCCCAATCGCGTCTGGAGGAACTTGCTGCCGACGACGCCTTTTTGGCCCACTTGGATCGTGTATCCAATGCTCTCCAGCACTATTTGAGTGCTCCCACTTGGTATACGACCAATTTTCCGCAAGACCGGACTCTATGGGTCGCTTATTTCTCTGCCGAATTCGGAATCCATGAGAGCATTCCCGTTTACTCCGGAGGTCTGGGTGTGCTAGCCGGTGATACCCTCAAGAGTGCTAGCGACCTCGGCATTCCCCTTTGTGGTGTCAGCTTGATGTACCGGGAGGGTTACTTCCGTCAATATCTCAATGCTGAGGGGTGGCAACAAGAACGTTATCCGGAAAACGACTTCTTCACTCTTCCCTTGCTGCCGATCCAGGATGAAACAGGAAAACCGCTGCTGGTATCCGTTCCCCTGGCCAATCGGCAGGTCCGCTTGCGTGTGTGGAAAGTCCAGGTAGGCCGCGTGCCCCTTTACCTGCTCGATGCCAACATCCCGGAGAATACTGTCGAGGATCGTGCTATCACCGCTCAGTTGTATGGCGGAGATCAGCACATGCGGATCCAACAGGAGATAATGTTAGGGATTGGTGGGATTCGTGCCCTGCGGGCGATGGGTAAGATGCCCACTGTCTGCCACATGAACGAGGGCCATGCGGCGTTTACTGCCTTGGAACGCATCCGCATCCTCATGGAAGAGCAGAAGGTGGACATCGACACAGCCTTGGAAGCCGTCAAGGCCGGCAGTTGTTTCACCACCCACACCCCCGTGCCTGCGGGTAACGACGTCTTCCCTCTGGATATGGTGGAGTACTACCTGGGAGATTATCTGCGTTCGATGGGTCTGGACCGGCAGCGTTGGGCCGAGTTAGGCCGGGTCCACCCCCAAAATGAACAAGAACCTTTCGGGATGACCGTCCTAGCCTTGAAGATGGCCAACGTGAGCAATGCGGTCAGCAAGTTGCACGGAGTCGTCACCCGCAAGATGTGGAAAGACTTATGGCCAGGATTACCCCCGCAAGAAGTACCCATCATCCATATCACCAATGGAGTGCATACCCAGAGCTGGCTATCTCCAGAAATCGCCACACTCTATGATCGATATTTGGGAATCCAATGGGTCGAAAAACCGACCGATTTCGCCATCTGGAAGCGTGTCGAGCAGATTCCGGACGCCGAATTGTGGCGTACCCACGAACGGGCTCGCGAACGGCTGGTTGCTTTTGCCCGCCAACGGGTCAAAGCCCAATTGAAGCGACGTGGGTCCCCTCCCAGCGAAATTGCGGCAGCCGATGAAGTTCTGGACCCCGATGCCCTGACCATCGGATTTGCCCGCCGTTTTGCCACTTACAAACGAGGCGATCTGGTCTTTCGCAACCCGGAACGCTTGGCTCAACTGGTCAACAACAAAGAACGACCCGTTCAATTCATCTTTTCCGGCAAGGCCCATCCTCGTGATCAAGGGGGTAAGGAATTGATCCAACGCGTGGTCCACTTCTCACGCAGGCCGGAGTTTCGCCGCCGTGTCGTATTCATCGAAGACTACGACATGAACGTCGCCCGACATCTCATCCAGGGTGTGGATGTGTGGTTGAACAATCCTCGCCGACCTTTGGAAGCTTCCGGAACCAGCGGTATGAAAGCAGCGGCCAATGGCGGATTGAATCTCTCCATCCTCGATGGCTGGTGGTGCGAAGGTTATGACGGTGACAACGGGTGGGCCATCGGTGCCGGCGAAGAATATACCGATTTGACCTATCAGGATGAAGTCGAAAGTCGAGCACTTTTGGAAATCATCGAAAACGATATCGTTCCTACCTTCTATCGCCGTGGTGCTGATGGCTTGCCCCGGGAATGGATCCGGCGGATGAAACGGAGTATCTTCACCCTGGTTCCCTTCTTCAACACGAACCGTATGGTGGAGGAGTACGCAGAAAAGTGTTATCTCCCCAGCCATCGCCGGTCTTTGCAACTCATGGCCGATCAGGTTCAACAGGCCCGGGCTTTGGCAGAATGGCGCCACCGGCTACGCAGCAACTGGAACAAAATCCGTATTGTGCAGGTCGAAGCTCCCACCCACGAAACCCTCCGTGTCGGTGCCGAGTTTCCCGTCAAAGTGCGTGTCGATCTCGGTCCGTTCCGACCGGACGATGTGGATGTGCAACTCTATTACGGCGCTCTGGATGCGGTTGGTGGCATTATGGATGCCCACATCGTACCGCTTCAGCCGAACCACAAACTGGATAACGGGGAGCTGCTGTACACCGGGAGTGTCCCCTGCTCCGCCAGTGGCCAATTCGGCTTCAGCGTCCGGGTATTGCCCAAAAATCCGCTCCTTCCCCACAGCTATGAACCTGGTCTGGTCACGTGGGGCTGACGCTCAATAGCTTCCACCGAGTACCCAGACCGAACCATCGCAACCTTACGAATTGACGTAGCTGCTGACCGGCGTGGCTGCCAAACTGGTGTGGCTGCTAATATGTGGCTCGGCCACCGCTGATGTCAAAGCAAAAACCGGTGGTAAAACTACACTCAGGGCTGGCAGCATAGTGTACCAAGGCGGCCACTTCCTCCGGTGTACCGGGACGGCCCAAGGGGATTTTCGATAACATCATGTCGATCTGGGCCTGATCCAACTGCTCCAGGATAGGTGTGCGGATCACAGCTGGAGCAACACTGTTGACACAGATATCCCCTTTGCCGATCAATTCCTTGGCCAGGGACTTGGTCAGAGCGATCACGGCAGCCTTGCTTGCGGAGTAGGGGGCCATCTTAGGATTCCCTTCCTTTCCCGCGATACTAGCAATGTTCACGATCCGTCCATAGCGACGCTCGATCATGCCGGGCAGTACTGCCTTGCAGCATAAGACCAGGCCGATCACATTGATGTTGAAAACATACTCCCAATCTTCCCGGACGCTTTCCCAAACAGGAACATCCCGTCCCTTCCGACTTGCAACACCCGCATTGTTGACCAGGATAGATACAGGCCCAGCTTGTTCGGTCACTTCGCGGAAAACACGCTCGACATCGACTTCCCGTGTCAAATCGCCGATCAGAGGGATTCCACCGATCTCCGCTGCCACAGCATGAGCCGTATCGGGTTGAATATCAAAGACCCCTACCTTAGCCCCTGCCGCTGCCAGACGCCGACAGATTGCTGCTCCAATCCCTTGACCACCTCCGGTCACGACCGCCACCTGCCCATCTAAACGGAAAAATTCCGTCTTCATGCTCCTCCCTCCCGCGGAAACATGGGTGACTCTACCGGTTCCGGTTGTCTTTGCCTGTCCTTTTGATGAACCCTTTTGGGATGAATGATAAGCTAAGAATAGACCGGAAGGCCGGCCAATCCAGCGAGCATACCGGTGCTCCCCATGCATCTGCCCTGCCTGATCCTCCGAAACGAGTTGTTGGTATTCAAGGGATAATCGAAGCTTGGGTCGCTCTGCTGCCGAGTGGGTTACGTCATGTAGCTAATAGATCGGGAAGATCAGATTCAGGACCGGGTAGTGGATCTACTCGGATTACCATCCGAAATTTCCCCGTTGTCGGTCAAAATCCATTGTCATTATCCACCTCGGGACGTCACAATAGATTGGGACCAATGTTTTTTATGATGGAATAAATAAGGAAAGAAGGGTAGCTCAACTGCCCAAGTGGACCAACGGACCGCTTTCTCGACTCACGGATACTGACAGTCCATGAAATCGACGCGTAGTGGTGACGGAGAACGGGCCTTAGCCGTCTTCATCGACTTTGAAAACTTGGGGCTAGGCTTCCAGAATCGCCGGGATCGATTTGACATTCATAAAGTGCTGGAGCGACTAGTGGAAAAAGGGAAGATTGTTGCCAAGAAGGCTTATGCGGACTGGAGTCGCTTCAGCAGTTACACCACCGCCTTGCATGAGGCGGCTATTGAACTGGTCGAGATTCCGCGGCGTGGGGTTAGCGGCAAAAACTCCGCCGATATCCGCCTCGTGGTTGATGCTATCGACCTGGCTTACTCCAAAGATCACATCGACACCTTCGTGATTGTCTCAGGGGACAGCGATTTTTCCCCGCTAGTATCCAAGCTCAAGGAATTGGGCAAGCATGTCATCGGCATGGGATTAGCCGACGCAACTTCGGACCTGTTGCGCGACAACTGCGATGAGTTCATCTACTACGAGGACCTGGATCGAACCCCGATCATTCCGGTGAGCATGAACGAAAACATCCCGGAACGCAAACGCAAGGCCTTTGCTTTGTTGCTCGAATCGCTTCTGGCCCTCCGACGCGAGAATAAAGAGATCATCTATTCCTCGATGATCAAAGACACGATGAAGCGGAAAAAACCGTCCTTCAATGAGGAATACTACGGCTATCGGACCTTCAGCGAATTTCTGGAAGATGCCCAACGGTTGGGCTTGCTCGAACTGGAAATGCATAAGCCGAGCGGAATGTACATCGTGACCCGATTTGGTTTAGAGATGACCAAGCCCGGCGTTTCCGCCACGGAACCGTCAGGACGTCCCACAGTAGCGTACGCGGGCAGCTCCTCCAGTCCTTCAGTAAGCGCCGAAACAGGCAAATTCACAACCTCTCGAGCGATAGAGGGCGACCGTGCTAGCACCATTTCGCGAGAACCATACTCTGAAGTCGAGTCCGAACGTCATACCTCGGCGGCCCGAAGTGGCCTCGCGTCTTCTTCCACTTCTGCCATGCCTAAACACGCTGATCTCGACGAGCCGCTCTCCCCCATCGACCGTCCCCTAGGCAGAGCCTTGGTAGAGGAGGCAGAATGGGATGATGAGGATCTGGATCAGATCCCCAGTTATGGCATCACTCCTCCTCCCACAGCCGGACTGAGAAGCCGGTCCTCCCCGGCGGAAAAAGCCAGTTCCCGTACACCGCCCGCTTCTCAGACGACGCGACTCACGGATG